>Ga0209467_1000941_pt1 | contig 30145 bp, 24 predicted proteins | sample Higcelwee11metaG_FD_187175 | JGI IMG/M metagenome (GOLD analysis project Ga0209467, IMG submission 187175) | Freshwater pond sediment microbial communities from the University of Edinburgh, under environmental carbon perturbations - High... | ecosystem: Environmental > Aquatic > Freshwater >... | reverse complement strand
GCGGTCCGCTGCAGCTGAATTTCTCCGACACCTACCGCAGCGCGCGGATACCGGACGCCTACGAGCGGCTGCTGCTGGAGGTGATGAAGGGCAACCAGAACCTCTTCGTGCGCAAGGACGAGATCGAACACGCCTGGCTGTGGTGCGACCGGCTGATCGCCGGCTGGCGGCTGCAGGGCGAGGCGCCAAAGCCCTATGCGGCGGGCAGTTGGGGGCCGCTGGCGTCGATTGCCCTGATCACTCGCGATGGGAGGAGCTGGTATGGCGATTTCTGAACTCGATCTGCCCGCCGGGGTGGTGGCCCGGCAGCTGGCCGACGGCACCGCCCTGGCCGAGGGGCTTGCCGAGCATGTGGCCGAGGTGTTGCGCCAGGCCGTCGAAGCCGACGGCCTGGCCAGCCTGCTGGTGTCGGGCGGGCGCAGCCCGATTCCCTTCTTCGAGGCGCTGTCCGCCTTTGAGCTGGACTGGAGCCGGGTACAGGTCGGCCTGGTCGACGAGCGCTGGGTGGCGCCGGACCAGGACGGCAGCAACGAGGCGCTGGTGCGCCGCCACCTGCTGCGCGGTCCGGCCGCCGAAGCGACCTTCCTCGGCCTCTACCAGCCGGCGGCCACCCTGGAGGCGGCGGCACGCCAGGCGGGCAGGGCGCTGGAGCCCCTCAAGCGGCCGGTCGATATGGTGGTGCTGGGCATGGGCGAGGACGGCCATACCGCCTCGCTGTTTCCCGGCAGCCCGAACCTCGCCCAGGCGCTGGCCGGCACCTGCGCCGAGCCGTGCATGGCGATGCTCGCGCCGGTCGCCCCGCATCCGCGGATCAGCCTGACCTGGCCGGTGCTGGCCCGGGCGCGCCGGCGTTGCCTGGCCATTCAGGGGATCTCCAAGCTGGAGACCCTGCGCCAGGCCCTGCGCGCCGATCCGCTGCGGATGCCGATCCGCGCCTTTCTCAACGATCCGCTGGAAATCTACTGGAGCCCCTGAGGGCGAAAGCGCAGGAAAGCCCGGCCCTTGCGAGGCCGCGGGCAACGAGTCCGCGAATCCGGGCAGCCAATCGGGATGGCCGCATTCATTACAAGACCAAGACAGATTTAAGGAGGCCGTACGCCCATGAGCTACTACCAGCAACCGTTCGACGTCACCCGCCTGGCTTCCTGGCAGGCGCTGCAGGAACACCGCCAGGCCATGCAGGACTTTCGCATGCGCGAGGCCTTCCAGGCCGATCCGCGGCGCTTCGACGACTTCTCCACGTCCAGCTGTGGCCTCTTTCTCGACTACTCGAAGAACCTCGTCACCCAGGAAACCCGCGACCTGCTGGTCGCCCTGGCCCGCGAGGCAGGCCTCGCCGAGGCCACCCGGGCGATGTTCGCCGGCGAGCCGGTCAACGCCTCGGAAGGCCGCCCGGTCCTGCACACCGCACTGCGCCGCCCGATGGGCGACAGCCTGCTCATCGACGGCCACAACATCATGCGCGACGTGCACGCCGCCCTGGCGCAGATGACCGACATCGTCGGGCGCATCCACAACAAGCTGTGGCGCGGCTACAACGACAAGGCCATCACCGACGTGGTGAACATCGGCATCGGCGGCTCCTACCTCGGCCCCGAGCTGGTCTCCGAGGCGCTGTTGCCCTACACCCAGCAGTCCGGCGTGTGCTGTCACTACCTGGCGAACATCGACGGCAGCGAGTTCCGCGAGCTGACCGCGCGGCTGAACGCCGAAACCACCCTGTTCATCATCTCCAGCAAGACCTTCGGCACCCTGGAAACCCTGAAGAACGCCCAGGCCGCGCGCACCTGGTACCTGGCCAAGGGGGGTACCGAGGAAAAGCTCTATCGCCACTTCATCGCGGTGAGCAGCAACAAGCAGGCGGCGGTCGAGTTCGGCATCCGCGAGAAGAACATCTTCCCGATGTGGGACTGGGTCGGCGGGCGCTATTCGCTGTGGTCGGCGATCGGCCTGCCGATCGCCCTGGCCATCGGCATGGCCAACTTCAAGGACCTGCTCTCCGGCGCCTACGCGATGGATTGCCATTTCCGCGACGAGCCGTTCGAGAACAACATGCCGGTGCTGCTGGCCATGCTAGGCGTCTGGTACCACAACTTCTGGGGCGCGCAGACCCACGCCTTCCTGCCCTACGACCACTACCTGCGCAACTTCGTCAAGCACCTGCAGCAGATGGACATGGAGTCCAACGGCAAGAGCGTGCGCCAGGACGGCAGCCCGGTGTCCTGCGGCACCGGCCCGGTGATCTGGGGCGGCGTCGGCTGCAACGGCCAGCACGCCTACCACCAGCTGCTCCACCAGGGCACCCCGCTGATCCCGGCGGACTTCATCGTGCCGGTGGTCAGCCACAACCCGGTGGCCGACCACCACCAGTGGCTGTACGCCAACTGCCTGTCGCAGAGCCAGGCGCTGATGCTCGGCAAGAGCCGCGAGGAGGCCGAGGCCGAACTGCGCGGCAAGGGCCTGCCGGACGCGGAAGTGAAGCGTCTGGCGCCGCACAAGGTGATCCCCGGCAACCGGCCGAGCAACACCCTGGTGATGGAGACCCTCAACCCCAGCCGCCTCGGCGCGCTGATCGCCCTGTACGAGCACAAGGTCTTCGTCCAGGGGGTGGTCTGGGGGATCAACTCCTTCGACCAGTGGGGCGTCGAGCTGGGCAAGGAACTGGGCAAGAACCTCTACGGCCGGCTGACCGCCTACGAGGCCCCGCCGGCCGAGGATTCCTCGACCCAGGGGCTGATCGACTACTTCCGCGGCCGTCACCGCGGCTGATCCGAACGAGGTTGTACCCTGCGGGCCACGCCGTACGGCGTGGCCCGCCCGTACCTGAACAATAAATCCAAAAGGAAGGGTTACCGATGAACGTCGAACTCAGTCTGCAAGAGCGGTCGCCAGCCGCGGCCGGGACGAGCGCGCCCATTTCCACGACCTTCGCCTTCGTCCTGGTGACGGCCCTGTTCTTCATGTGGGGGCTGTCCCATGGCCTGCTGGACGTCCTGAACCACCATTTCCAGGAAACCCTGAACATCTCCCGGGCCAAGTCCGGGCTGATCCAGACCGCCTATTTCGGCGCCTATTTCATCATGGCGCTGCCGGTCGGCCTGTTCATGGAGCGCTGTGGCTACAAGGCCGGCATCCTGCTCGGCCTCGCGCTGTTCGCGATCGGCGCGCTGCTCTTCGTGCCGGCTTCCTGGGCCGCGACCTTCGACGCCTTCCTGGTCGCGCTCTTCGTGCTCGCCTGCGGCCTGGCCTGCCTGGAGGTGTCCGCCAACCTCTACGCCGCCGCGCTGGGCAGCCCGGACAAGACCGTGCAGCGCCTGAACTTCGCCCAGTCCTTCAACGGCCTGGGGGTGTTCCTCGGGCCGATGATCGGCGGCGCGGTGCTCTATGCGCCGCCGCTCGAGTTCGCCGGCAGCACCATTGCGCCGACCTCGCTGATCTATGTGTCGCTCGCCGTGCTGGTGGTGATGCTGATGGTGGTCTTCGCCCGCACCGCCTTCCCGGCGGTCGGTAGCGACCAGGCGTCCGACGAGGCCAGCGAGGCGCCGGCCGACGAGGAGGTCTCGCTGTGGCGCCGCAAGAACTTCACCTTCGCCCTGCTGGCGCAGTTCTGCAACATCGGCGCCTATGTCGGCGTCGGGGCCTACTTCATCAATTTCGCCCTAGAGCACTGGCAGGGCAGCACGCCCCAGTTCTGTTCCTTCCTGCTGTCGGTGGCGATGATCGGCTACATGGTCGGCCGTTTCTCCGGCACCTGGCTGATGCGCCGCATCCCGGCCCGCTCTCTGCTGGTATTCAACGCCATCGCTTGTGCCTTCCTGAGCGTCGTCGCCATGCTGGCGGTGGAGAAGGTCTCGGTCGTCGCGGTGATCGCCATGTATTTCTTCATGTCGATCATGTACCCGACGATCTTCGGCATGGGCGTGCAGGGCCTGGGCCGGCAGACCAACAAGGGCGGCTCGATCCTGGTGATGACCCTGGTCGGCGCCGCGCTCCTGCCCCTGGTGATGGGCGCGATCGCCGATGCCGCCGGCATGGCGACGTCCTTCATCGTGCCGTTCGCCTGCTGCGTGGTGGTGGCGCTCTACGGACTTTCCCAGAAGCCGGCCGTGGCTAGCGTTCCCCATTCCACGCTGGCCAGCGAATGAGCCGGTGACGTTGTTTCAGTGACCAAGAGGTGCGCAATGTTTCTAGTATGCGGCGAAGCGCTGTTCGACCTGTTCGTCGAGCCGGCGCACAGTGAATTGCCACGGCAGGTAGGGTTCAAGGCGATTGCCGGCGGCTCTCCCTTCAACGTGGCGGTGGGGCTCAGCCGGCTGGGGGTGGATTCCGCCCTGCTGACCGGGATCTCCACCGATTTCCTCGGCCTGCAGTTGCGTCAGGTGCTGGAGGACGAGGGGGTGTCGACCCGCTACCTGGTCCCGCTCGAGGCGTCCACCACGACCCTGAGTCTGGTCGCCGTCGACGCGCAGGGCGTGCCCCACTACAGCTTCTACGGGCATTCCGGGGCGGATCGCCAACTGCGTCCGGAGCAGGTGCCGGCGCTGGGCGGCGAAGTCCGCGGCATCCATGTCGGCTCCTACTCGCTGGTCGTGCAGCCGACCGCGGACACCCTCTACGGGCTGGTGGCCAAGTCCTCGCAGGAGCTGCTGATCACCCTCGACCCCAACGTACGCCTCAACGTCGAGCCCGACCTCGACGTCTGGCGCGAGCGGATCGGCGCCTTCGCCCGGCACGCCCATCTGGTCAAGGTCAGCGAGGAGGATCTGGAGCTGCTCTATCCGGGCGAAGACCCGGCGGCGATGGCCGAGGGCTTCCTGCAGCACCAGTGCCGCCTGGTCTTCCTCACCCGCGGCGAGCGCGGCGTGACGGTGTTCAGCCGCGTCTACGGCAGCTGGTCGAGCCCGGCCCACGCGATCGTCCCGGTGGATACCGTGGGCGCCGGCGACACCTTCCAGGCCGCCCTGATCACTTACCTGGCCGAGCAGGGTTTCGATCGTCCGGGCCTGCTCGACAGCCTGGAGAAGTCCCACCTCGAGCAGATGCTCGCCTTCGCCCAGGCGGCGGCGGCGCTGACCTGCCAGCGCCGCGGGCCGGACCTGCCGCGCCGCCACGAGCTGACGGCCGCGGCCGGCCAGCCGGAGCCGGTCGTCTAGCCTGTATTCAGCGCGGCCCGGATCGGTTCGCGCCGACTCCGGAGGGCCGGGGCGAGGGGACGCCGCATGGGCGTCCCCGTTTCCCTTTTCCCCTCGGCCGGCCCGGCCGACAACCCGATCAACCCCAAGGAATCCATCATGAAGAAGCATTCCGGCCTCGCCGGCCCGGGCGCCATCGCCAGCGCCACGCCCGCGCCGGTCCATGAGTTTGTCCTGATCGACAGCGACAAGGCCCCGCAGAACTGGAGCGTCGATAGCCGGCAGCTGGGTATCGAGACCGACACGCCGTTCTCGGTCACCCTGCGCACCCTGCACGGCGGGCGCCAGGAGGGTGTCAGCCTGATCGACATCGATACCGGCGCCATGCAGATCACCCTGGTGCCGACCCGTGGCATGAACGTGCTGCGCGCGGTGGCCGGCGACGTCCGCCTGGGCTGGGACTCCCCGGTCGGGGAAGTGGTCAACCCGGCCTTCGTCGAACTCAACGGCCGCGGCGGTCTCGGCTGGCTGGAGGGTTTCAACGAACTGGTCACCCGCTGCGGTTACGAATGGATCGGCCATCCCGGCGTGGACAAGGGCGAGCTGCTCACCTTGCACGGCCGGATATCGAACATCCCGGCTTCGCGGGTGGTCCTGAGCATCGACGAGAAGCCCCCATACACCATCCGCCTGCGCGGCGAGCTGAAGGAGCAGGCGTTCAAGAAGGTCGACTTCGCCATCGTCAGCGAGCTGAGCACCGAGCCGGGCGCGCAGAGCTTCACCCTCGACGACACTCTGACCAACCGCGGCGACTATCCCCGGGAATACCAGGCGCTCTACCACAACAACTTCGGCACGCCGCTGCTGGAGCAGGGCGCGCGCTTCGTCGCCCCGGTCAGGCAGGTGTCGCCGTTCAACGAGCGGGCCCGCGGCGAACTCGCCGAGTGGCAGAGCTATCGCGGGCCGACCGTGGACTACGACGAGACCGTCTACAACCTGATCCCCTACGGCGATGCGCTGGGCGACAGCCTGGCCGTGCTGCACAACCGTGCCGGCGACCGCGGTGTGGCGGTCGGTTTCAACCTCGGCCAGTTGCCGGTGTTCTCCCTGTGGAAGAACACCGATACCGAGCGGCAGGGCTACGTCACCGGCCTCGAGCCCGGCACCAGCTTCTCCTACAACCGCCGCTACCAGCGCCCGCTGGGCCTGGTGCCGACCATCGGTCCGAAGGAGCGGCGCCACTTCCAGCTCAGCTTCAAGCTGCTCGCCGACGGCCAGGACGTGGAGCGGGCCCTGCAGCGGGTCGAGGAGATCCAGGCCGGGCGCCCGACCGAGGTGCGCGAAACGCCGCTGGTCGATCTGGACGGGGAGTGAGCCCGCGCGGCAGGCGGGGGCTTCCGGCGCCTTTTGTGCGGCGAGCTCTTGCCCCTCGGGGTCTGGATGGCCCCCACAAAAGTCTTCGTGGTCGTCTGGGGGCCGTTTGGCCATTCAGGGGACGGGCGTCTCGCGTGCGCCGTCGAGCAGGGCCATGAAGGCCCGTGCCGCGTTGGACAGGGTCCGCTCGGTGTGCAGGATGTAGCCGAGCTGGCGCGACAGGCGGATGCCCGGCAGCGTCAGGGGTGTCACCTGATCGTCCAGCATGGTGCGCGGCAACACGCTCCAGGCGATGCCGATGGACACCATCATCTTGATCGTCTCCAGGTAGTTGGTGCTCATGGCGATGTGGGGCGCCAGCCCTTCGCCTTCGAACAGGCGCTGGACGATGTGGTGGGTGAAGGTGTTGCCGCCGGGAAACACCGCCGGATGCCGGGCCACGTCGGCCAGGCTCACCCGGGCGTTGCGCGCCAGCGGGTGTTCCGGGGCGGCGACGAAATCCAGCGGATCGTCCCAGACCCTCACCGCCCGCACCGGCGCCGCCGTCTCCGGGGCCAGGGTGATCACCGCCAGCTCGGCGCGGCCGTGGAGAATCTCCTCGTAGGCCACCTCCGAATCGAGAAAGTGGATGTCCAGCGTCACCTGCGGATGAGCGCGGGTGAAGGCGCGCAGCAGCGGCGGCAGGCGGTGCAGGCCGATGTGGTGGCTGGTCGCCAGGGTCAGCCGGCCGCTGACGTCGCCATTGAGGTTGCTCAGCGCCCGCCGGGTATCCTCCAGCACGCTGAGAATCCGGTAGGCCCGCGGCAGCAGCGCGCGACCGGCTTCGGTCAGGTTCACTTCGCGGCCGAGGCGATCGAACAGGCGCACCTGGAGCTGCTGCTCCAGCGCGGCGATGCGCTTGCTCACCGCCGGCTGGGTCAGGTGCAGCCGCTCGCCGGCCTCGGAGAAGCTGCCGGTTTCGGCAATCGCGATGAAAGCGTTGAGGTTGGCGAGGTCCATGGTGGTTCGGTACTCCGGGTGGCTGGCCGCTCGCTGTATTCCTTGTGGGAATGCAGTGGATGAAAAATATGAATTTGAGTAATTCATCGCAAGCCCCTAGCATCCCTCCATCGCGCACGGGGCGGGTCGCCCCTGCTGAGACACTGACGAGGAAAGTCCGATGGCCGGCAAAACGCTCTACGACAAGCTCTGGGACATGCACGAGGTGAAGCGTCGCGACGATGGTTCGTCGCTGATCTACATCGACCGGCAGATTCTCCACGAAGTGACCTCGCCGCAGGCCTTCGAGGGGCTGCGCCTGGCCGGCCGCAAGCCGTGGCGCGTGGACGCCAACATCGCCACCCCGGACCACAACGTGCCGACCACCCAGGACCGCCAGTCCGGCGTCGCCGCCATCGCCGACGAGACCTCGCGCATCCAGGTGCAGACCTTGGACGAGAACTGCGACGAGTTCGGCATCGTCGAGTTCAAGATGAACGACCCGCGCCAAGGCATCGTCCACGTAGTCGGCCCGGAGCAGGGCGCGACCCTGCCGGGCATGACCGTGGTCTGCGGCGACTCGCACACCTCCACCCACGGCGCCTTCGGTGCGCTGGCCCACGGCATCGGCACCTCCGAGGTCGAGCATGTGCTCGCCACCCAGTGCCTGGTGGCCAAGAAGATGAAAAACATGCAGGTGCTGGTCGAGGGCACGCTGTCCTCCGGCGTCAGCGCCAAGGACATCGTGCTGGCGGTGATCGGCAAGATCGGCACCGCCGGCGGCACCGGCCATGCCCTGGAGTTCGCCGGCAGCGCCATTCGCGAGCTGTCCATGGAGGGCCGCATGACCCTCTGCAACATGGCCATCGAGGCCGGCGCCCGGGTCGGCATGGTGGCGGTGGACGACAAGACCATCGACTACGTCAAGGGCCGTCCCTACGCGCCGCAGGATGCCGACTGGGACAAGGCGGTCGCGCAGTGGCAGGAGCTGGTCTCCGATGCCGACGCCACGTTCGATACCGTGGTCGAGCTGAAGGCCGAAGAGATCAAACCGCAGGTCACCTGGGGCACCTCGCCGGAGATGGTCCTGCCGGTCGACGCACGCGTGCCGGACCCGGCCCGCGAGGCCGATCCGGTCAAGCGCGACTCCATCGTCCGCGCGCTGAAGTACATGGGCCTCTCGGCCAACCAGCCGATCGGCGAGATCAAGGTCGATCGCGTGTTCATCGGTTCCTGCACCAACTCGCGGATCGAGGATTTGCGCGCCGCCGCCGAGGTGGCCAAGGGCCGCAAGGTCGCCGCGAGCGTCAAGCAGGCGCTGGTGGTGCCGGGCTCCGGTCTGGTCAAGGAGCAGGCGGAGCAGGAGGGGCTGGACAAGGTCTTCATCGAGGCCGGCTTCGAGTGGCGCGAGCCGGGCTGCTCCATGTGCCTGGCGATGAACCCGGATCGCCTGGAGAGCGGCGAGCACTGCGCCTCGACCTCCAACCGCAACTTCGAGGGCCGCCAGGGCGCCGGCGGGCGTACCCACCTGGTCAGTCCGGCCATGGCCGCCGCCGCGGCGGTCGCCGGTCACTTCGTCGATGTGCGCGAGCTGCTGAACTGAGGAGCGATGAGATGAAAGCCTTTACCCAACACACCGGCCTGGTCGCTCCCCTCGATCGCGCCAACGTCGATACCGATCAGATCATTCCCAAGCAGTTCCTCAAGTCGATCAAGCGCAGCGGCTTCGGTCCCAACCTGTTCGACGAGTGGCGCTACCTGGACGTCGGCCAGCCGGGCCAGGACTGCTCGAACCGTCCGCTCAACAAAGACTTCGTGCTGAACTTCCCGCGCTACCAGGGGGCCAGCGTGCTGCTGGCCCGCGAGAACTTCGGCTGCGGCTCCTCCCGCGAGCACGCGCCCTGGGCGCTGGAGGAGTACGGCTTCCGCGCGGTCATCGCGCCGAGCTTCGCGGACATCTTCTTCAACAACAGTTTCAAGAACGGCCTGCTGCCGATCATCCTGCCGGAAGCGGATGTGGACGAGCTGTTCAAGCAGGGCGAGGCGACCGAGGGCTACCGGCTGACCGTCGACCTGGCCGCACAGACCGTGACCCGTCCGGACGGCAAGGTGCTTGGTTTCGACATCGATCCGTTCCGCAAGCACTGCCTGCTCAACGGCCTGGACGACATCGGCCTGACTCTGCAGGATGCCGACGCGATCGGGGCGTTCGAGGCCAAGCACCAGCAGAGCAGCCCTTGGCTGTTCGGTGCGATCAAGTAATCCCTTTCCCTGCAGGGGCGGGTGAGTCCCGCTCCTGCCGTTCGACATTCAAGGATATGCAATGAGCAAGCAGATTCTGGTTCTTCCGGGCGACGGTATCGGTCCGGAAATCATGGCCGAAGCGGTCAAGGTCTTGGAGCTGGCCAACGAGAAGTACCGGCTGGGCTTCGCGCTGAGCTACGACGAGCTGGGCGGCGCGGCCGTCGACAAGTACGGCGTACCGCTGGCCGACGAGACCCTGGAGCGTGCCCGTCAGGCCGATGCCATCCTGCTCGGCGCCGTCGGCGGTCCGAAGTGGGACAGCATCGATCCGGCCATCCGTCCGGAGCGCGGCCTGCTGAAGATCCGCTCGCAGCTGGGGCTGTTCGGCAACCTGCGCCCGGCGCTGCTCTACCCGCAGCTGGCTGCGGCTTCCAGCCTGAAGCCGGAAATCGTGGCGGGCCTGGACATTCTCATCGTTCGCGAGCTGACCGGCGGTATCTACTTCGGTCAGCCGCGCGAGAGCAAGGTGCTCGACAATGGCGAGCGCATGGCCTACGACACCCTGCCGTACAGCGAGAGCGAGATCCGCCGTATCGCCAAGGTCGGCTTCGACATGGCCCGCGTGCGCAACAAGAAGCTGTGCTCGGTGGATAAGGCCAACGTGCTGGCTTCCAGCCAGCTGTGGCGCGCGGTGGTCGAGGAGGTCGCCAAGGATTACCCGGACGTCGAGCTGTCGCACATGTACGTCGACAACGCCGCCATGCAGCTGGTCCGCGCGCCCAAGCAGTTCGACGTGATCGTCACCGACAACATGTTCGGCGACATCCTCTCGGACGAGGCCTCGATGCTCACCGGCTCGATCGGCATGCTGCCGTCGGCTTCGCTGGATGCCGACAACAAGGGCATGTACGAGCCCTGCCACGGCTCGGCGCCGGACATCGCCGGCAAGGGCATCGCCAACCCGCTGGCGACCATTCTCTCGGTGTCGATGCTGCTGCGCTACAGCTTCGCCCAGGTCGAGGCGGCCAATGCCATCGAGCAGGCGGTCAGCAAGGTGCTGGACCAGGGGCTGCGCACCGGCGACATCTGGTCGGAAGGCTGCCGGAAGGTCGGCACGGCCGAGATGGGCGATGCGGTAGTCGCGGCGCTCGCCACGTTGTAAGCTTTCGGCTCGCATGTATGCGGGCCACTTTTATATAGGTGCAGTTGCAATGAAACGTGTAGGTCTGATCGGTTGGCGCGGCATGGTCGGTTCCGTGCTCATGCAGCGGATGCTGGAGGAGCGGGATTTCGACCTGATCGAGCCGGTGTTCTTCACCACCTCCAGCGTGGGCGGCGAGGGGCCGGCCATCGGCAAGGAAACCGCGCCGCTGAAGGATGCCTACAGCATCGACGAGCTGAAGGGCCTCGATGCGATCATCACCTGCCAGGGCGGCGACTACACCAGCGAAGTCTTCCCCAAGCTGCGCGAAGCCGGCTGGCAGGGCTACTGGATCGATGCCGCTTCCAGCCTGCGCATGGCCGACGATGCGGTCATCGTCCTGGACCCGGTCAACCGCCGGGTGATCGACCAGTCGCTGGACGCCGGCATCAAGAACTACATCGGCGGCAACTGCACCGTCAGCCTGATGCTGATGGCCCTGGGCGGCCTCTACGAGGCCGGCCTGGTCGAGTGGATGAGCGCCATGACCTACCAGGCCGCTTCCGGCGCCGGCGCGCAGAACATGCGCGAGCTGATCCGCCAGATGGGCACGATCAACGCCGCGGTGGCCGCCGAACTGGCCGATCCGGCCAGCGCGATCCTCGAGATCGACCGCAAGGTTGCCGAAACCCAGCGCAGCGCCGAGTTCCCGGTGGACCATTTCGGCGTGCCGCTGGCCGGCAGCCTGATCCCCTACATCGACAAGGAGCTGCCCAACGGGCAGAGCCGCGAAGAATGGAAAGGGCAGGCCGAGACCAACAAGATCCTCGGCCGCATCAAGAACCCGATCCCGGTCGACGGCATCTGCGTGCGCGTCGGCGCCATGCGTTGCCACAGCCAGGCGCTGACCATCAAGCTGAACAAGGACATGCCGCTGGCCGACATCGAAGGACTGATCAGCCAGCACAACCCCTGGGTGAAGCTGGTGCCCAACCATCGCGACGCCAGCATGCAGGAGCTGAGCCCGGCGGCCGTTACCGGCACGCTGACGGTTCCGGTCGGTCGTCTGCGCAAGCTCAACATGGGTTCCCAGTATATTGGCGCCTTCACCGTCGGCGACCAGCTGCTGTGGGGGGCGGCCGAGCCACTGCGGCGTATGCTGCGCATCCTGCTGGAGCGTTGACGGACTGCCTGCCGATACGGCAGACGAAAAGCGCCGCGGCCATCCCGCGGCGCTTTTCGTTGGGGCTTTCGCAGTCCGTGCGGGGAGAGTCGCCGTTTGTCGGTGCCCCCCTTCCTTCGTCAATTCCCTGTAGAGTGCGCACCCGTTCCAGGAGAGTCCTCATGCATCCAGCCATCGATATCGCCGTGGTCGGCGCCACCGGCACCGTCGGCACCGCTCTCGTCGAGATTCTCGAGGAGCGCGACTTTCCCGTCGGCCAACTGCACCTGCTGGCCAGTGCGGCCTCCGCGGGCAAGTCGGTGCCCTACAAGGGCCGGAACCTGCGGATCAGGACGGTCGAGGCATTCGATTTCGCTCAGGTGCGCCTGGTCTTCTTCGCCGCCGGCGAAGCGGTGACCCGTCAGTATGCGCCGCTGGTCCGGTCCGCCGGCTGCGCACTGATCGACCTGAGTGGCGGCCTGCCTCTGCAAGAGGCGCCGCGGGTGGTGGCAGAGGTCAATCCCCAGGCGCTGGAAGGGCTCGATGCGCCTTGCCAACTGAGCAGTCCGGCCTCCCAGGCAATTGCGCTGGCGTTGGTGCTGGCGCCTTTGCGTTCGCTGATGCAGTGGCGGCGCCTGTGCGTCACGGCCTGTCTGCCGGTGTCCAGCCTGGGGCGTGAGGGGGTGGCGGAGCTGGCCCGCCAGACCGCCGAACTGCTCAATGGGCGCCCGCCCGAGCCGCGCCTGTTCGATCGGCAGATCGCCTTCAATCTGCTGGGGCGGGTCGGCGCGGTCGACGCGGCCGGGCATGCCGGACTGGAAAGGCGCCTGGCCGAAGAGCTCCGGCAGGTACTGGATGCGCCCGAGCTGAAGGTCGCTGCCACCTGCGCGATGGCGCCGGTGTTCTTTGGCGACAGCCTGAGCCTTGCCGTGCAGGCGGCGCAGGCGATCGATCTATCCGCCGTGCGGACTGCTCTGGAGCAGGCCGCGGGTGTCGAACTGATCGCGCCGGACGATTATCCGACGGTGATCGGCGACGCGGTCGGCCAGGATGTCGCCTATGTCGGCCGACTGCGCGGCGGGCTGGACGACGCGTGCGAACTCAATTTGTGGATTGCGTCAGATAACGTACGGAAAGGCTCTGCACTTAATGCCGTGCAACTGGCCGAGTTATTGATAAAACGGGGTCTCTAAAAGATACTGCCCCAAATTCGAAGACCTATTCCTGCGTGGCACAACCGCTGTGGCCGGCTCGCTACCGGACGTAACCGGGGTGCGCGGGTATCAAGTATCAGGCTCCTTTCTCCGCTCGGGAAATCACTCAAGGGATGCGTTATGGTTCGGGTTCGCAAACTGGCACTGGCAATCGCAGCGGCCTCGGCGCTGTCTTCTGGTGCGGCCCATGCATTGGGCCTTGGAGAGGTGACCTTGCGCTCCACGCTGAATCAGCCGCTGGATGCCGAAATCGAACTGCTGGAGGCGCGTGATATCGGTTCCGAAGAACTTGCCCCGGCGCTAGCTTCTCCGGAGGAGTTCAACAAGGCGGGAGTCGACCGGCAATACTTTCTGAGCGATCTGAAGTTCACTCCGATAATCAAACCCAATGGCAAGAGCGTCATCCGGGTGACTTCCAGCAAGCCGGTGCGCGAGCCTTATCTGAACTTCCTGGTGGAGGTTCTCTGGCCCAGTGGTCGACTGCTGCGCGAATACACCCTGCTGCTCGATCCGCCGCTGTATTCCTCGCAGACCGCCATGTCTGCCGCGCAAAAGCCCCTGACCGAGCAGAGGGCCGATGCCGTCCCGCGTGCTCCGGCCGCGACTCCCCGCCCGATCCCCCCTCGCCCGGAAGCGTCCGGCAGGCCGACGGCCAAGGAATACAGGACCACCGCCAGGGATACGCTGTGGACGGTCGCCGAGCGCGTGCGCACCTCGGGTACCGTCCATCAGACCATGTTGGCGATTCAGGATCTGAATCCGAACGCTTTCCTCGATGGCAACATCAACCGCCTGCTGAGCGGTCAGGTGCTGCGTCTGCCTGACGAGCAGCAAATTCGCCGTCGTTCGGAGAGCCAGGCGCTGGCCGATGTCTCCGCTCAAAACTCCGCCTGGCGCGAACGGCGTGCCCGTCCGGCCGTCGCCTCGACCCGGCAGCTGGATGCGACCCGCCGCAGCGATGCGGATGCCGTGCCCGCGCGGGTGGAGACTGGCGACAACCTGCGTCTGGTCGCAGTCGACAGCGGCAAGGCTGTCGCCGGCAGCGACAAGGGGGGGGATGGCAAAGCCTCCGCCGACAAGCTGGCAGTGGCCAAGGAAAACCTGGATGCGACCCAGCGTGAAAACACCGAACTGAAGGGTCGCATGGACGATTTGCAGGGCCAGCTGGACAAGCTGCAGCGCCTGATCACGCTCAAGGACGAGCAACTGGCCAAGCTGCAGACGAGTCTGGCGCAGCCGGACAAGGTGGCCGGGGTAGCTGCCGGCTCGGCCGCCAGCACCCCGCCGGTGGTGGCGGGTGCGCCTGGGCCGGCGGCAGTCGCCCAGCCGGTAGCCGCGACTGCTGCTCCTGCTCCTGCGCTGGCGGCAGCCGGCGTGGCTCCAGCCGCTCCGACGGTTCCGCCAGTCGCTCCGCCCGAGACGCCCTCCGTCCAGCCGGCAGTAGCGGCGGCTTCCGTCCAGCCCGCTGCCGCCGCGGAAGCTCCCGCCCAGCCGGTGGCCGAGCCAGTAGCCGTCGCCGCGCCTGTAGCACAGCCGGTCCCACCCAAACCCGAGCCGGCGCCGGCCAAACCGGCGGTTTCCAAGCCCGTGCGTCCCGCCGTCGAGCCGGAGCAGCCGGTTGGGCTGCTCGACTCGATCCTTGGCAGTCCGTTGCTGCTTCCGTCGCTGGGCGGTGGTGTTGCGGCAGCTCTGCTGCTCGGTTTGCTGGTGGCCCGTCGCCGGGCTGCGAAGCAGGCCGATCTGGAAAAAGATGACAAAGATGATGCGCTGGAGGCCGACGCCCGGCCGGACACCGGCTTGTTGCGGGCAGCCATCGATGTTTCCCAGGCGGACGAGGGGCCTCGGACCGAACCGGGGTGGGATGCGCTGGTCGAGGCGGAGGACCATCTCGCTCGCGGCCGTCTTAACCAGGCTGCCGAGCTATTGCAGGCGGCCTGCAAGGCCGAGCCCAAGCGCAGCGACTTGCGCCTCAAGCTGATGGAGGTCCAGGCCGAGCTTGGCGACCGCGAGGGGTTCGCCCGCGAAGAGAGGGTGCTGCGCGAGACTGCCGGCGCACAGCAACCCCAGGTCGATCACCTGAAGATGAAGTACCCGGCCATGGCCGGTTTCGCCGCCGCCGCCCTGGCGGGTGGCGCCTTGGCTGTCGGGCTGGGGGCGCTTGAGGAGGAGGAAACCCCCTCCGCGGCCACGCAGGATTTCGAGCCGAGTTCTCCGCTCTCTGAGGCCGATATCGATCTGAGTCTGGACGATCTGGAGGCCGAGTTGGAAAGGGACCTCCAGGGTGCCGGTCAGGATGATCCTTCCCTGAGTCTGGATGATCTGGCGCTGGACGAGTCGTCGCAGCCGACCATATCCGCGCTGGAGCCTCTTGCCGAGGATTTCTCCTTCGACCTGGAGTTGCCCGAAGAAACCGGCTTCGACCTGGAGGACGATCTGAAGGGGCTCGCTCTGGATCTGGAGGCGCCGGTCGAGCCGATTTCCGCTGGGGACAAGGATTTCCTTGGTCTTGATCTGGATGCTCTCGATGCGCCCTCCGTCGCTCGGTCCGAGGCAGCTTCCTCCGAGGAGGCACTTCTCGAGGAGGGACTGTTCGACAGTTTCGACCTGGCTGCGAATGCCGATGTCTCCGGCGCTTCGGAGCCGCTTGCGCCAAGCCTTGAGCTGCCGCCGGCTGACAAGCTGGAGGAGGGGGCGGAGGCGGATGGCTTCATGTCTCAGCTGGACGAGCTGGATGTCGAACTCGAGCAGTTGGCCGCGGGTCTCGGCGGGGAGGTCGGCGAGGAGAAGCCGGCGATGCATTCGCTGGAAGCGCTGGACGCACTTGAGGAAGGAGAGGACTTCGACTTCCTGGCCGATGCCGACGAGATCGCCACCAAGCTGGATCTGGCCCGCGCCTACATCGAGATGGGCGACTCCGAAGGGGCGCGGGATATCCTCGACGAGGTGTTGAGCGAAGGAAACGAAGCCCAGCGACAGGAAGCGCGTGAAATGTCCGTAAGCCTAGCCTGATCGATGACCGACAGCGTATCGAACGCGGCAGCCGAAGTGGCTGCCGCTGGCTTTTGCAGGATCGCTCTGGGACTCGAGTACCGGGGCGCCCGCTATCATGGTTTCCAGCGCCAGAATCCCCGGGTGCCCTCGGTACAGGCGGCTCTCGAGTCGGCCCTTTCCAGGGTTGCCGGTGGTGCTCCGCTGGACGTGGTGTGTGCTGGGCGTACCGATGCGCACGTGCATGCCTGCGGGCAGGTCGTGCATTTCGACACCTCGGTCGAGCGCAGCATGCACGCCTGGGTCATGGGGGCCAACATGAACCTGCCGGCGGATATCAGCGTGACCTGGGCCAGGGAAATGCCGGCACACTTCCATGCGCGTTTCAGTGCGATGGCCCGCCGTTATCGCTATGTGATCTACAACGACCCGATCCGCCCGGCGCACATGGGCGAGGAGGTCACCTGGAACCACCGGCCGCTGGATGTCGCGCGCATGCGCCAGGCCGCCGAAGTGCTGGTCGGCTGCCATGATTTCAGTGCCTTCCGTGCCGGTCAGTGTCAGGCCAAGTCGCCGATCAAGACGGTTCATCACCTGCAGCTGATCCCGTACGGTCGTCTGATCGTGCTGGACATCCGTGCCAATGCCTTTCTGCATCACATGGTGCGCAACATCGCTGGGGTGCTGATGACCATCGGTGCGGGCGAGCGGCCTGTCGAGTGGGCGAGGGAAGTGCTGGAGGGCCGCCTGCGCCGCAAGGGCGGGGTGACGGCGCATCCCTACGGCCTGTACCTGGTGCAGGTCGATTATCCGGAAGCGTTCGAACTGCCGCAGCGCTACCTGGGGCCGCATTTCCTGTCGGGCCTGCCGGACTGTCGGCAGGTCTGAGCGGCTGGCTGGGCGGTTGATCGGGCTTGCAGCTGACGATCCTTTTGTTACCATTCGGGGCCTTTCCCTGGGTGTAGACAAATTGGCAGCCGTTCGCAGCAAAATCTGTGGGATTACCCGGGTCGAGGACGCCCTCGTTGCCGCCGAGGCCGGTGCCGACGCCATCGGGCTGGTGTTCTACCCCCCAAGCCCGCGTGCGGTGACGCTGCGGCAGGCGCAGGCGATCGTCGCCGCCTTGCCGCCGTTCGTGACCACGGTCGGACTCTTCGTCAATGCCAGCCGCTGTGACGTTGGCGAGATTCTCGATGCACTGCCGCTGGATCTCCTGCAGTTCCACGGGGACGAAACGCCGGCCGATTGCGATGGTCATCGCCGGCCCTACATCAAGGCGCTGAGGGTCCGTTCCGGAGAGGACATCGCCGCTCGCTGCCTGGAATACCGCAATGCCAGCGGAATTCTGCTGGATGCCTACGTTCCCGGTGTGCCGGGAGGAACCGGCGAGGCCTTCGACTGGTCACTGGTGCCGCGGCTCTTGTCAAAGCCGGTGATCTTGGCTGGCGGGCTCAACGCGCAGAACGTACGCAGTGCAATCGCCCAGGTCGCGCCTTATGCGGTGGATGTCAGTGGTGGCGTCGAAGCGGGCAAGGGCGTGAAGGATGCCGGGAAGGTTCGCGCCTTCATCCGCGCGGTGCGCGGTGCCTGACGGCTGCGGCAGGGACTGCGCTTCCCGCTTTCGGGAAGCCTGGGGGAGGGAGGCCGGGCTGCCATGTGACGGCAGGCGATCCACCGCCGTCCACTAGCGAGCTGCCGATGCGGCGAGACTGCCTTCCGCCGCGCATCGGCTCTGCTGTCCATGACGGCGCCCTCTGGCGCCTGTCGCTCAGGTGGCCGCCGGCTGGCGCGGCAGTGGGGTTCGGCTCGGCGGAATGTCCGTCAGGGTACAGACCCCGCCGGCGGGCGGGTACATTCGTGAATTTGCTCAAAAACAGGCGTGGGGCCATGTGACGTCATGTGTCGGGTCCCCAGAGCTGCGGAGAACATCAAGCATGAGCAACTGGTTGGTAGACAAGCTGATTCCCTCGATCATGCGTTCCGAGGTGAAGAGAAGCTCGGTGCCGGAAGGCCTCTGGCACAAGTGCCCGTCTTGCGATGCGGTGCTGTACAAGCCCGAGCTGGAAAAGACCCTGGAGGTCTGCCCCAAGTGTGATCACCACATGCGCATCGGTGCGCGTACCCGGCTGAACATCTTCCTCGACCTCGAGGGGCGAGAGGAGATCGGCGCGGAACTGGAGCCGGTGGACCGGCTGAAGTTTCGCGACAGCAAGAAGTACAAGGATCGTCTTTCCGCGGCGCAGAAGCAGACCAGCGAAAAGGATGCGCTGATTTCCATGAGCGGCACCCTGCAGGGCATGCCGGTGGTCGCCTGTGCCTTCGAGTTTTCCTTCATGGGCGGCTCCATGGGAGCCATCGTCGGCGAGCGTTTCGTGCAGGCGGCCAATGTGGCCCTCGAGCAGCGCTGTCCCTTCGTCTGTTTCGCGGCATCCGGCGGCGCACGCATGCAGGAGGCGCTGATCTCGCTGATGCAGATGGCCAAGACTTCGGCGGTCCTGGCGCGTCTGCGCGAGGAGGGTATTCCGTTCATTTCGGTGCTGACCGATCCCGTCTACGGCGGCGTTTCCGCCAGTCTGGCCATGCTCGGCGATGTCATTGTCGCCGAGCCCCAGGCGCTGATCGGCTTCGCCGGTCCGCGGGTGATCGAGCAGACCGTGCGCGAGAAGCTGCCCGAGGGCTTCCAGCGCAGCGAGTTTCTGCTGGAGCACGGCGCCATCGACCTGATCATTCCCCGTCAGGAACTGCGCTCGCGTCTGGCCCGTCTGCTGGCCCAGCTGATGCGCCAGCCCGTTGCCACGACTGCAAGCGCAGACGCCGCCAGGGAAGTCGCCACCGACATGGTCACGGATACCGCGCCGGCATGAGCGAGCGCAGCCTCGCCGACTGGCTCGCCTATCTCGAGCGACTGCACCCCACGGCCATCGATATGGGCCTGGAGCGCTCGCGCGAGGTGGCGCGCCGGCTGGGCCTGGGGCGGCCGGCGCCGCGGGTGGTGACGGTTACCGGAACCAACGGCAAGGGCTCCACCTGTGCCTTCCTCGCCGCGCTGATGGGGGGGCAGGGGCTGAAGGTCGGTATCTACAGCTCTCCCCATCTGCGGCGCTACAACGAGCGGGTGCGGATCGATGGCCGCGAGGCTGGCGATGCCGAGTTGTGCCGGGCCTTTGCTGCGGTGGAGGCGGCACGCGGCGAGATTTCCCTGACCTATTTCGAGATGGGTACCCTTGCGGCCTTCTGGTTGTTCGAGCGTGCCGGGCTGGATGCCGTCGTGCTGGAGGTGGGCCTGGGTGGGCGTCTCGATGCGGTCAATCTGGTCGATGCCGACGTGGCGGTAGTCACCAGCATCGCTTTGGATCACGCCGACTGGCTGGGCGATACCCGCGACTCGGTGGCCTTCGAGAAGGCCGGAATCTTCCGTGCCGGTCGGCCCGCAGTCTGTGGCGAGTCGGACCCGCCGACGCCCCTGTTGGAGCGTGCGGCGTCGTTGGGCACGCCTTTCTACAGGCGCGGTCGCGATTATGAGCTGACACCCGGAAGGGATACCTGGGATTGGCGTGGCTGCAGTGCGGCAGGCGGCAGGCTCGAGCTGCAGGCGTTGCCGCAGCTCGAGCTGCCGGTGGAAAATGCGGCTCTGGCGCTGCAGGTCTATGCCTTGCTCGACCTGCCCTGGCAGGCTGAGCGTATCGCGGCGGCGCTGAGCGCCACGCGCCTGAGCGGGCGTCTCGAGCGGCGCCATATTCGCTGGCAGGGCAAGCGATTGTCCTTTCTGCTGGACGTCGGGCACAACCCCCATGCTGCGGCCTATCTGGCCGAGCGCCTTGCCGAGCGGCCTCCCGCAGGGCAGCGCCTGGCGGTTTTCGGCCTGCTCGCCGACAAGGATCTGCCTGGCGTGCTGGAGCCCTTGCTGCCTGAGGTCCGGCACTGGGCTGTGGCGCCGTTGCCGACTCCGCGGAGTCGCCCAGCCCAAGAGCTTGCCGCCGTCCTGCAGGGGCGCGGAGCGCTGGTTGTGGCCTGCGCCGATGTTGCAGAAGCGTTGCAGGCACAATGCCGGCGGGCAGTCGAGAGCGATGAAATCCTGGTGTTCGGCTCGTTCTATTGCGTGGCCGAGGCTCTGGAGTGGTTGAGTCGACAGGAAGAGGAGAGGCGAGATGGCGTGGCTGGATAGAGGGCTCAAGCAGCGGATGGTTGGTGCCTTGGTGCTGCTGGCGCTGGCGGTGATCTTCCTGCCCATACTGTTCACGCGCGAGGATGAGGTGCGGCAGGTGGTGGTCGAGGCTCCGCCCATGCCGGAAACTCCACCTGCATCGCGCGTCGAGTTGGAGCCGGTCGCAGTTCCGGAGCCGGTGATCCTGCCTGAGGACCTACAACCCTCCACGGTGATCGCCGGAACGTCGGCCGCCGTAGCACCGACTGCTCGGGCTGCATCGGCAGCTGCCGCCGGTACGACGCCCAAGACCCCGGCGGCCAACCCGGTTCCGCCGCCGGCACAGGCCAAGATGGCGGAGGCCAAGGCGGCAGAGGCCAAGGCAGCGCAGGCCAAGATGGCGGAAGCCAAGGCGGCAGAGGCCAGGGCAGCGCAGGCCAAGATGGCGGAGGCCAAGGCAGCAGAGGCCAGGGCAGCGCAGGCCAAGATGGCGGAGGCCAAGGCAGCAGAGGCCAGGGCAGCGCAGGCCAAGATGGCGGAGGCCAAAGCGGCAGAGGCCAAGGCAGAGCAGGCCAAGATGGCGGAGGCCAAGGCGGCTGAGGCTAGGGCAGCGCAGGCTAAGATGGCGGAGGTCAAACCGGCAGAGGCCAAGGCAACGGAGGCGAGCCGCCTGGATGCCAACGGTCTGCCGGTCAGCTGGTCGATCCAGCTGGCCAGCCTGTCCAGCACTGCCAATGCCCAAGACTTGCAGAGGACTTTGCGCAGCCAGGGCTACAACGCCTATATCCGTCATGTGGATGGCATGAACCGCGTCTACGTCGGGCCGGTGATCGAACGGGCCGAGGCCAACCGTCTGTGCGATCAGCTCAAGCGGCAGCATAACCTCGGCGGCTTCGTCGTGCGCTTCCAGCCCGAGCGAGGCTGAGCGGACAGCCCTGCCGGGCAAGGTCGAGAGGGGCTGTAGCAGAGGACTTGCCTCGGGCCGGTCGATGGACTGGGTTCTTACTCAAGGGGAGGGGCTCTGCTAGAATGCAGCGCCTTTTCCATTCATGGGCTGAGCCGTGGCATTCACCGGGGTCGATTGGGCGATCATCGCGATCGTCGCCGTTTCCAGTTTGATCAGCTTGACACGTGGCTTTGTCAAGGAAGCCTTGTCGCTGGTCACCTGGATCATCGCCGGCGTCATCGCCTGGATGTTCGGCGGGGCGCTGTCGCAGCATCTGGTCGGCTACATTGCCACGCCCTCGCTGCAGGTCATCGCCGCTTGCGCGATTCTCTTCGTGACGAGCCTACTGGTCGGTGCGCTGGTCAACTTCCTCATCGGCGAACTGGTGCGTGTCACCGGTCTTTCCGGTACTGACCGCGTGCTTGGCATGGTCTTCGGTGCAGCCCGGGGGGGGCTGTTGGTGGTGCTGCTGGTCGGCCTGCTCAGTTTGGCGCCGGTGCAGCAGGATGCCTGGTGGCAGCAGTCGGCCCTGCTGCCGCATTTCCTGATGGTCGCCGACTGGTCGAAGAATCTCATCCTCGGGTTTTCCAGCCAATGGCCTGCCGGCGGGATAGGCATGCCGCGCTGAGCCTCCGAAAGACAGATGGGGCCAGCCTCGGCGGGCGCCCGGAATTAGCCTGAACTACTAGCAGGGGTTGCGTCACATGTGTGGCATCGTCGGTATTGTCGGTAAGTCCAACGTCAATCAAGCGCTGTATGACGCGCTTACCGTCCTTCAGCATCGCGGCCAGGACGCTGCCGGTATCGTCACCTGCCATGAGGGACGGCTGTTCCTGCGCAAGGACAATGGCCTGGTCCGCGACGTGTTTCAGCAGCGGCACATGCAGCGCCTGATCGGCCACATGGGCATCGGCCACGTGCGCTACCCGACGGCCGGGAGTTCCAGTTCGGCCGAGGCCCAGCCGTTCTATGTCAACTCCCCCTACGGGATCACCCTGGCGCACAACGGCAACCTGACCAACGTCGACCAGCTGTCCCGCGAGATCTACGAGTCCGACTTGCGCCACGTGAATACCAGCTCCGACTCGGAGGTGCTGCTCAACGTCTTCGCCCACGAGCTGGCGGTGCGCGGCAAGTTGCAGCCGACCGAGGAGGACGTGTTCGCCGCGGTTTCCGGCGTGCACCGTCGCTGCCGTGGCGGCTACGCCGTGGTGGCGATGATCACCGGCTACGGTATCGTCGGCTTCCGCGATCCCAATGCGATTCGCCCGATCGTCTTCGGCCAGCGTCAGACCGACGAGGGCGTGGAGTACATGATCGCCTCGGAAAGCGTCGCCCTCGACGTGCTCGGTTTCAGCCTGATCCGCGACCTGGCGCCGGGCGAGGCGGTCTATATCACCGAGCACGGCAAGCTGTTCACCCGCCAGTGCGCGGAAAGTCCGAAGTACTCGCCGTGCATCTTCGAGCACGTCTACCTGGCGCGCTCCGATTCCTTCATGGATGGCGTCTCGATCTACAAGGCGCGGCTGCGCATGGGCGAGAAGCTGGCCGAGAAGATCCTCCGCGAGCGCGCCGAGCACGACATCGACGTGATCATCCCGATTCCCGACACCAGCCGTACCGCGGCACTGGAGCTGGCCAACCACCTGGGCGTGAAGTTCCGCGAGGGGTTCGTCAAGAATCGCTACATCGGCCGCACCTTCATCATGCCGGGGCAGGCGGCGCGCAAGAAGTCCGTGCGCCAGAAGCTCAACGCCATCGACCTCGAGTTCCGCGGCAAGAACGTCATGCTGGTGGACGACTCCATCGTGCGCGGCACCACCTGCAAGCAGATCATCCAGATGGCTCGCGAGGCGGGCGCCAAGAAGGTCTACTTCTGCTCGGCGGCACCGGCGGTGCGTTATCCCAACGTGTATGGCATCGACATGCCCAGCGCCCACGAACTGATCGCCCATGGTCGCAGCACCGAGGAAGTGGCCGAGCTGATCGGCGCCGACTGGCTGGTCTACCAGGAACTGCCCGACCTGATCGATGCGGTGGGCGGCGGCAAGGTGAAGATCGACAACTTCGACTGCGCCGTCTTCGACGGCAAGTACGTCACCGGGGACATCGACGAGGCCTATCTGGAGCGGATCGAGAAGGCTCGCAACGATGCCAGCAAGGTCCGCAACACGGCGGTCAGTGCGATCATCGACCTGTACAACAACTGAGCGGCAAGCGAAGGCGCTTGAGGCTTCGAGTGGCGACTGCCGCTCTCATGCAAGGGGAAGGATTATGACGATCGAGTGGGATGCCGGACGGCTGGACAGCGACCTGGATGGCGTGGGTTTCGACACCCTAGCGGTGCGTGCCGGTCAGCGGCGTACTCCCGAGGGAGAGCACGGCGAAGCCCTGTTCATGACCTCCAGCTACGTGTTCCGCAGCGCCGCCGACGCGGCCGCACGCTTTGCCGGCGAGCAACCCGGCAACGTCTATTCCCGCTACACTAACCCCACGGTGCGTACTTTCGAGGAGCGCATCGCTGCCCTGGAAGGCGCCGAGCAGGCGGTTGCTGCCGCATCGGGCATGGGCGCGATCCTGGCCATGGTGATGAGCCTGTGCAGCGCCGGCGACCATGTGCTGGTCTCGCGCAGCGTGTTCGGCTCGACCATCAGTCTGTTCGACAAGTACTTCAAGCGCTTCGGCATCGCGGTGGACTATCCGCCGCTGGCCGACCTGGACGCCTGGGCCGCGGCCTGCAAGTCGAACACCAAGCTGTTCATCGTCGAGTCGCCGTCCAATCCGCTGGCCGAGCTGGTCGACATCGCTGCATTGGCCGAGATCGCTCACAGCAAGGGTGCATTGCTGGCGGTAGACAACTGTTTCTGCACCCCGGTGCTACAGAAGCCGCTGGCCCTCGGCGCCGATATCGTCATCCACTCGGCAACCAAGTACATCGATGGCCAGGGGCGCTGTCTCGGCGGCGTGGTGGCCGGCAGCGCCAAGCTGATGCAGGAGGTGGTCGGCTTCCTGCGTACCGCCGGTCCGACCCTCAGCCCGTTCAACGCCTGGCTGTTCCTCAAGGGACTGGAGACCCTCAAGGTGCGCATGTTGGCCCACTGCGCCAGCGCCCAGGCGCTGGCCGAGTGGCTGGAGCAGCAGCCGCAGGTGGCCAGGGTCTACTACGCTGGCCTGCCCAGCCACCCGCAGCACGGATTGGCCAAGTGCCAGCAGGGCGGTTTTGGCGCGGTGGTGAGCTTCGAGGTCAAAGGCGACAGGGCGGCTGCCTGGCGGGTCATCGACAACACCCGGATGATCTCCATTACCACCAATCTGGGCGACACCAAGACCACCATCGCTCATCCGGCCACCACTTCCCACGGCCGTCTGACTCCAGAAGCGCGGGCGGCGGCCGGGATCAGCGACAGCCTGATTCGAGTGGCGGTCGGTCTGGAGGACATCGAAGACATCAAGGCTGACCTCGCCCGCGGGCTGGCCGCGTTGTGATCGACCTGAGCCTGGAGGCCGGCAAGCCGCAGAGCAACGGCAAGGTCGCCCTGGTCACCGGGACGGTGCGTGGCATCGGACTGGGCATCTCCGCCTGGCTGATCGCAGAAGGCTGGCAGGTGGTGCTGGCCGACATCGACCGCAAGCGCGGCGCCAAGGTGGCCCGGGCGCTGGGCAGCAGTGCCTGGTTCGTCGGAATGGATGTCGCTCAGGAAAGCCAGGTGGCGATGGGCGTGGCCGAGGTGCTCGGCCAATTCGGCCGTCTCGACGCGCTGGTCTGCAATGCTGCCGTCGCCGATCCCCGCAATCCTCCGCTGGCAGAACTGAAACTCAGCCACTGGAATCAGGTGCTGGGGGTCAACCTGACCGGTCCGCTGCTGCTGGCCAAGCACTGTTCCGCCTATCTGCAGGCGCATCGTGGCGCCATGGTCAACATCGCCTCGACCCGTGCACACCAGTCCGAGCCGAACTCCGAGGCCTACGCGGCCAGCAAGGGAGGGCTGCTGGGGCTTACTCATGCCCTGGCGATCAGCCTTGGGCCCGATGTGCGGGTGAATGCCGTCAGCCCCGGCTGGATCGATGCGCGCAGTCCCAGCGAGCGTCAGCAAGCGCCGCTGTCTGCACAGAATCACGTTCAGCATCCTGCAGGCCGTGTAGGGTCGGTTGAGGATGTCGCCGCCTTGGTTGCCTGGTTGCTGTCGGACCGTGCCGGTTTCGTCACCGGTCAGGAGTTCATTGTCGACGGCGGCATGACACGCAAAATGATCTATCTGGACTGATCCCGCTCGGCCGCTCTCCTCTCGGAACTTGTGGGGCATGCACTCTCTTGGTGCCTCGAGGGTGGGTTTCGTGCCATCGAGCGCTTTTTCCGTGCCCGTGCCATATGTCTCGCACAGTTACGCCAAATTTCGGAAAAGCACATCCACATCCTGATTCCCACCCCCAGGGTTATCCCTCTCGAAGAAAAAATTCAGGCGGGCTGTTGACTTAGCTTCGGTTCGTGGGTAAATTACGCGCCACCTCGCAAGGCGATGGCTGATTAGCTCAGCTGGGAGAGCACCTGCATCACACGCAGGGGGTCGGCGGTTCGATCCCGTCATCAGCCACCAGAGGTTGCAATATCAGGGCGAAAGCCCAACCGACGCGCAGCGGTAGTTCAGTCGGTTAGAATACCGGCCTGTCACGCCGGGGGTCGCGGGTTCGAGTCCCGTCCGCTGCGCCATATATGAAAGCCTCCAGATAGCAATATCTGGGGGCTTTTTCGTTGGGCCCGCTTTTTAATTCAATGGTCATCTGATTCGTCTAGGCTTTTTTGGCATGGACTTTGTCTGTCTGTTGCCTTTCCAAATTAACCAGTCGATCAGGAGCAGTCCCCTATGGATGACTATCAAGAAGAACTTCTCGAATTCCACGCTGCCGAGCGAGATCCCGCAGAGCCGGCGGAAGACGCCACCGAAATGTGAGTACTCGACCATGTGTCTGCCGTCACCGGCCCTCCGCCGGAAGGTCTGCCGAGGATTGTGCGGTGACCCGAATATTCAGCAGATGACTGCCAGGCGCTGCACTTTCCCTTCTCGGTGCATGGGCAGCCGACCATTCGCAGCAGTCCGCCAGGTCTTTGACTGGCCACAGGCGGCCCCGCAAGAACAGCGCAATGCCGGTTTTCATGCCGGTTGTCATCGCCAAGCCGTGTGACAGGCACCCCTCGCGGCGGACCAGCACCTTGATCTTCTTTGTCTGTACCTCCTGTACTGTGGCCTGCCCGCGAGCCTTTGTCGTGCACGGTTGCACATGGGGAGGGCCGAGCAGATGGCCGTCCGGGCCGAAAACCGGGGCAAGGTTGTAGAGCGGACCGTTGCCCGTGTGCAGGTTGCCGTTCTCCAGTCGAGGTTCGGGTAGTAGCACGGAGCCCGCCAGCAGGGTGATGCGATACTCTCGGGCCAGGGTGCCGAACAGTTGCTGGTAGTCGCGGGCCATTCCTTCTGCCTTCATGCGCAGCAGGGTTTCCCCCATTCCGGGAAAGCCTTCGCTCTGCAGCCAGCTCCAGGCCAGTCGGTGCGGATTGTCCAGGGCCAGCCATGCATGGACTTCGGAAAAGCTCCGGGCGCTATAGAGTTCGGCCCTTTCGCCGCTGAGCAACAGCCAGGTCCCGATCTGGTCGGGTAGGGCGACCACGCTGTGCTCGTTCAGGAGGCCACTGTCACGCGCTCGGTCCAGAATGGCGGCGAGTTTCAGGCGCAGATGCTCCGGGCTCCGATAGTCGCTGGGATACAGCTCGGGGCGAATGGCCAGCAAATTGGCCTGGGCATCCAGCGCGCCCTCTTCGTAAATGAGCGTACTGCGCAGGTCGGTGAGGTAATGTCCGGGCGAGTCTGGTGTGCTCCAGCTCGCACAGGTGCCGAGGAGGGCGGCGAGGATCAGTAGCGTCGGGATGGATTGGAGTCTGCGCATGAGCGGGAGGGTGGCGGGAAATCCGCTCAGGGTAGGGAGGGATGCCGGGAATGCCAAGCCGGAGATGGTTCTTGCGGAACGGATAAAGGCAATTTCATGTCAAAAGGCTGCTATGCGGTGTTCTGCGGTTTTACCTCATGGTCGTCGGGTGTAGTCGCTCGCTCCGAGCGACTGTTGCCGTTCGGCTTCTTTTACCTAGACTTGCTTGCCTTGCGGAGCTGCCAGCCTGTGATCGCGGTATTGCGGGCTGGCGCCATGGATCAGGAAAAACACGACAAGAGACCAAGACCGTGCAGAAAAAACAGAAAATGGTTGAGGCCGTGATGTTCTTCAATGAGGGCGGCGTGTGCCGGGAAATGCTCTTTCCGGAGTTCGAGGCCGTACTCGATGGCGTCGTCGGCCTGCCGGATCTGGCCGATCAGCAGGTGCGTCTCGCCTATTTGCTGATTTCCCCCCGGCGAGAGGTGCGGGCCGCAGTTTTCTTTCACATGGATTTCGATGAGGACGGCGCGGCCGATCCCGGCTGGAATATTCCCTTGCGGCAATTGTCCGAGCGGGGTGGCCCGGGGATGGATCTCGGTGGCGGACCGATTCGCCTGGTCTGCCGTAGCCAGTGCCCGGTGCCTTGGCATCAGATGCACCTGTGGGATCCCGAGCCGCAGGATCTGCTGGCGTTGCGCGATGCGGCCAAGCGCAATCATCTTGGCTTGCTCGGCGAAGAGGACGAGGCATCGACGGCCGGCGGGGCGCCGTCGCGTTTGAGCATGCCGGGGAGGCAGGGGCCGGTCGCTACTGCCAGGGTCTTGCCCGGCAAGGACTGGAATGACGAGCAGCGCCAGAAGACTGCCCACCTGATCAAGCGGCAACGCCTGCATATCCGCGATCTGAACCATCACCACGAGGCCGCGTTGGAAAGGCTGAAGCAGGCCGCCGAGCGACAGCTCAGGGCCCTGCAGGCCGAGGTGCAGCAGTTGCGCGATCAGCTGCGCCGGCAACAGGAACTGAATGCCAGCCTCGAGGCGCAACGGCAAGCCCACTCCGAGCCCTTGGAGCGGGCGGAGGCCGAGATGGCTCGGCTACTCGCCCTGCAGGAGCGCGAGCGTGGCGCTCAGGCGGACGAGCAGCGGCGCATCCGGCAGGCTCTGCAGGAGCGGGTGGACGAACTCGAAGCCGAGCTGAGCGCCTGCGAAGAGCGGGATAGGCAGGGGCAGGAGGACGTTCTCAGGGGCCGGCATGAGCAGGAGCAACTGGCGGCCCGGGGCGTCGAGCAGGCCCTCGAGAAGCTGGCCGCCCTCGGTCTGACCTTCGTGGTCTACCATCCCGGTGCGGGTCACCTGACCATTCCGCTGCAGGACATCGCCCGCTACCAGGAGAACCCCATGGCCTACGTCGCGGCCAAGTGCTCGGTCAGCGAAGACCGGTACCGCCAGTGGCTGAGCCATTTCCAGCAGCCGACCTGCGAGGCCGTGTTACCCGGCGGCGGACGTTGCGCGCTGCCGATCGACCGGGTCGACAGCCCTCAGCGTTTCGTTACCGGCGAATCCGGCTGCTGTTCCCGGCACAAGCCGGGAAGCCGTCTGCGCACTGCCAGCTGACTGCCGATGCTGGAGATCCGCTGGTCGCCGCCGGTTTCACTCCAGCCCCTCGCGCTTGGCTGGCTGGCCGCTGCCGGCGTCGAGGTCGGCGTGCTCCGGCTCGACCTGATCGACCCGCTGATCTCCGGCAACAAGTGGTACAAGCTGGCGCCCCATCTGGCGGCTGCCGCCCGCCAGGGAGCCGAGGGGCTGATCAGCCTGGGCGGTCCCCACTCCAATCACCTGCATGCGCTGGCTGCGGCCGGGCGGCGGTTTGCCTTCCCCACGGTGGGGCTGTTGCGCGGCGAGCCCTGCGAAACGCCGACCGTGCGCGATCTGCAGACCTTCGGCATGCACTTGCACTGGCTCGGCTATGGCGGTTACCGGGCGCGCCACCGGGACGGTTTTCTGGGACGTTTGGCGCGAGCGCTATTCCCGTCTGCATCCAGTACCGGAAGGCGGTGGCGGTCTGCCCGGTGCGCTGGGCTGCACGGTTCTGCGGGACATGCTGTTGCCCGGGTTGGAGGCGCTCGACTGGCCCGACTACCATGGCTGGTGGCTGGCCGCCGGTACCGGAATCACGCTGGCCGGTCTGGTCCTTGCCGAGGCCGGGGCGCATCCGGTCCATGGCGCCCTGGCGGTGCCGGCGAGTCACGGCGTGGCGCCGCAGGTCCGGGCAATTCTCGCCGAGGCTGGCGTGGCCGATGTGGGTTACCGCCTGCTGGATGCCAGTCGCGGCGGATTCGCCCGGCTCGATGCGGATCTGGCGCGTTTCATCCTCGACAGCGAGCGGGAAGGGGGCATTCCCCTGGACCCCGTCTATACCGGAAAGGCCCTGCTGGCGCTGCGCGAGCAGGTCGAATGCGGCGGAATTCCCCGCGGCAGTCGGCTGGTTTTCGTACACACTGGCGGGCTGCAGGGGCGGCGAGCGCTGGCCGAGCGCCTGCAGCGGCTGGGCACGCGGGGCTGATTCTAGAGCATTTTCACTTTATTCGGACTCATAGCCAGCCGCTTTGAAGTAGTGTCTGCAGTCCTCTGCCGAGAACTGCGCAATCGCCTCGCCAATGCTCCGCCACAGTTCGGGCAGAGTCCGCGCCGCCGCCTTTCTCAACAGTGCCTTGAGTTTGGAGAAGGCCATCTCGATCGGGTTCAGATCGGGACTATAGGGGGGCAGGTAGCGCAGGGTGGCTCCTGCGCCTTCGATGGCCCGACGCACCCCCGCGACCTTGTGGGCCGGCAGGTTGTCCATCACCACGAGGTCGCCGGGCGACAGTTCGGGAACCAGGATCTGCTCGACATAGGCGAGGAAGG
>Ga0209467_1000940_pt1 | contig 30173 bp, 30 predicted proteins | sample Higcelwee11metaG_FD_187175 | JGI IMG/M metagenome (GOLD analysis project Ga0209467, IMG submission 187175) | Freshwater pond sediment microbial communities from the University of Edinburgh, under environmental carbon perturbations - High... | ecosystem: Environmental > Aquatic > Freshwater >... | reverse complement strand
GAGGCCGGGACTGCGGCTGACGGCGAGCCTGCCGTGGCCGGGCGAGAGGGGACTGGCGATGCGCATGATGTCGTAGCCTCCGGCCCAGAGCCGGACGGCCCGCCGTCAGGTCCAGAGCATGACGGCGCCCCGTCAGGTCCAGAGCAGGACGGCCCGCAGTCAGGTCCAGAGCAGGACGGCGCCCCGTCAGGTCCAGAGCCGGACGGCGCGCCGTCTGGTCCAGAGCCGGACGGTGCCCCGTCTGGTCCAGAGCCGGACGGCGCGCCGTCTGGCGACCCCACGTCAGCCGCCCCTCCTGCACCCGATTCATCGCCCTCTGCGGGCGCCGCCTCCGGCGAGGAGCACGTCGACCAGGAGATGTCCCTGCTCGACCATCTGGGTGAGTTGCGCACCCGGATCATGCATTGCGTGATCGCCGCTGCTGTGGGTTTTCTGGCCTGCTACGCCGTGGCCGAAGACATGCTGCGGCTTTTTTTGAAGCCGCTTGTGAACGTCCTGCCGCCGAAAAGCACGCTGATCGCCACCACCCTGCCGGAGAAGTTCTTCACCGTCCTCAAAATGGCCTTTCTGGGCGGTTTTCTGGTGGCCAGCCCCTACATCTTCTACCAGATCTGGCGGTTCATCGCCCCGGGGCTCTACAAAGAGGAACGGAGGGCGCTTGTCCCCGTGGCCATCGCCACGGCCTTTTTCTTCACTGGCGGCGGGGTGTTCGGATATTTCGTGGTCTTTCCCTTCGCGTTTTCGTTTTTCGTGAACTACGCCGGGGAGCTCATCACCATCATGCCCACCATCAGCAGCTATTTTTCCTTTGCGGTGATGCTCCTGGTGGCCTTCGGGGTGGTGTTCGAACTGCCCGTGGTTCTGTACTTTCTGGCCCGCATCGGGCTGATCACGGCCGCCGGGCTGCGTCGCAACCGGCGTTGGGCCATCCTGGGGGCGTTTATCCTGGGGGCCCTTTTGACCCCTGCCGACCCCATCAGCCAGTGTCTCATGGCCGGGCCGCTGATTGTGCTGTACGAGGTGGGCATTGTGGCGGCGGCGCTTTTCGGGAAAAAGAAGCCCTCTGCGCCGGAAACCCCTGCCCCGGAAACCCCTGCTTCGGAAACCCCTGCTTCGGAATAGCCTCCAGGCCCTTCGCCGCTTCTGCGGCCCGGGGGCGACTCCCGCACGCCGCCGCGTGCCGGCCGTTTAGGCAAGATCTTCGTGTGAAAAGCGCATCCATGGGGGGAAGCCCAGACCCGGACCAAACCCGGAGGTCTTTCGGGCGGCCATGAAGTTCCCGTTTTCTCGGGCGCGGCGCCGGAAGGATGCGGGAGGTCCGTTTCCCGTCGAACCGTTCCCGATGGCGTGATCTGGCGTGTAATGGTGTGAGAGTTGTTGCGGTCGCCGACGTCCCGGACTGTTGCGGGAGGTCGGCCTGCATCCTGCGATGGGCGTCAATTCGGGGTCTGGGTCGTGGCCTTGCCCTGCTCCTGGCGGTTTTGTTCTTCCACCGCCCGGGCCGCTGCGGCGTCGGCCTCGAGGTATTCCTGATAGGCCTTCGCCTTGGCCGCGCGGTAACCTGCGGCATCGTCCGGGCGACCGGCCGCCATGGCCGCCTCCTCTTCCTGCCCCAGGCGCACGAAGGTGGTATAGCGGTCCTTGGCCTTTTGTCCGAGATATTCCGGATCGGCGTTTCGGGAGGCCAGCAGGGGTTTTTCGGTGCAGGATACGGGGCCGAAAGGGGCCGTCAGGAGCAGGGCGGCCAAGACAAGAGAGAAATGGATTGCTTTCATGCGCAAAAGGGGGGGCGATGAAACGCCCACGGTTTTGTCCCAGGCGAGTCCCATGGGAGCCAGGTTGTCCCGATCCTTGGCGCACCGGGGAAAAACGGGAAGCCCCCAGCGGAAAACGCGTTTTGACTCAGAGGTGGATGTTGACGATGCCACCGAGATCCACATCGACATGGCCGCCCAGATCCACATCCACGTGCCCGCCCAGGTCGACATCCACATGTCCTCCCAGGTCGACATCGACATGGCCGCCAAGATCCACTTCCACATGCCCGCCCAGGTCCACCTCGACATGCCCGGCCGGTCCCGGTTCCACATGCCCGGCCGGATGGGCCTCCACATGTCCGGCGTGTTGGGCCTCGAAATGCCCCGGCGGCTGGGCCTCGGTATGCCCGGCTGGGTTGACGGCATCCGGCATGGACGTTCCCTTCCTGTCTCGGGATGTTCTGGGAAAGGGTTTTTATTCCCGCATATGCAATAATATCCGCAATCGGGCTGTTGTCAAGGCGGACGCTGCTCCGGCACAATCTGCGACACCCCGGCGGCAGGGCGGGCGTGCCCTTGGCGCAGGCCTTCATCCCGCGCGAAGTAGCGCCCGGGGGTGACCCCCAGGGCGCGCCGGAACATGGCGATAAACGCGCTTTGGCTCTCATAGCCAAGGTCCATGGCCACGGCCGTGACCGGTTCCCCGGCGGCCAGCTTGCGCAGCGCCGCCAGAAGTCTGGCCTGCCTGCGCCAGATGCGGAAGGTCAACCCCGTTTCCTTGAGAAAAAGCCGTAAAAGCGTGCGGTCCACGGCCCCGGCCCGGGCGGCCAGTTCCGGCAGGGTGCGCCGGTCTCCTGGGTCGTCCAGGAGGTTGCGGCAGACCCCGGCCAGCCTGGCGTCGCGGGGCATGGGCAGATACAGCGGGGCCTTGGCCAGCCCGCGCATCTGGTCCAGGATCACGGCCATGACCCGGCCCTCGGGACCGTCCGGGTCATAGTCGCGGGAGAACGTGCAGGCGTGGAGGATCAGTTCCCGCAGAAGCGGCGAGACCGGAACCACCCGGCAGACCCCGGGCATGTGCGGCGCGGCCTCGGACAGGATATGCAGGGTTTTGAGGGATAGCCTCCCGTAAAGTTGGACGTGGTGCTCGATCCTGGCCGGAACCCACACGGCTAGGTGCGGCGGCGTGACCCAGATACCGTCCGGGGTGGTGATGGTCATGACCCCGGCCGAGGCATGGATGAGTTGGGCCCGGAAATGTCGGTGGGGCGGACTGGGCCGGGCCGGCGGCAGTTCCCGGGACACGGCCAGGACCGGCCGCAAGGGATCGCGGTCGTCGCCCTGCTCGCAGGGGGTGATTGCGAGATCCAAAACATCCTCTGTCGGATTTGAGGTATTCTTCGTCATGTTGTCGCGACACGCTAACGCCAAGTTGCTGTAGGAGCAAGGCCGTCAGGGGCGCACCACGCACCATCGCCCCGGCAAAGGAAGGATCGCATGAATCGCCGCCAGGTGGCCATCATCACGTTGGCCCATATGTTCACGGATATCAACCAGGGGGCCCTGCCCGCCCTGTTGCCGCTTTTGATCCCCCGCCACGGCCTGTCCTACGCGGCGGCTGCGGCCGTGGTTTTTTCGTCCAACATCGCCTCCACCGTGGTCCAGCCGGCCTTCGGGCATTTTGCGGACAAGGGCTCGCGGTCCTGGCTCATGCCGACGGCCCTGGTCATGGCCTGCCTGGGCCTGGGCGCGACGGGTCTGGCCCCGGCCTATCCGTTGTTGATTGTTGCGGCTGTGGTCTGCGGCGTGGGGGTGGCCGCGTTTCATCCCGTGGCCGCCCGCATGGTCAATCGGTACGCCGGGAGCCAGAAGGCCGGGGCCATGAGCATCTTTGGGGTGGGGGGCACCATGGGGTTTACCCTGGGGCCGATCTTCGCCGCCCAGGCCACGGGGTGGTGGGGCCTTGACGGAACAGCCGTTCTGGCCGTTCCCGGCTGCCTCATGGCCGTGCTGGCGGCCTGGCTGCTGTCCCGGCCGCAGACCGCCTCGGCCGCGCAGGCCATGTCCGCCGGGGCCGAGGCGGTGGGGAAACCGGCCTGGGGGCCCTTTTTTCGCCTGACGGGCACGGTGGTGGGGCGGTCCATGCTCTTTTTCGGGTTCAACACGTTCATTCCCCTGTATTGGATAAACGTCCTGGGGCAGTCGGATCAGGCCGGGGCCATGGCGCTGACGGTCTTTGCGGGTTCCACGGTGGTGGGCTCCCTGGCCGGGGGCCGACTGGCCGACCGCCGCAGCCAGCCGCGCATCATTTTTTTCAGCTACCTCACGGTCATCCCCATGATTCCGGTCTTTCTGGCCATGACCTCGCCCTGGGCGGCCCTGGCCATGCTCGTGCCCATGGGAATCGGGCTGTCCATTCCGTACAGCGCCATGATCGTCCTGGGCCAGAGCTACCTGCCGGGACGCATCGGCCTGTCCTCGGGGGTGACCTTGGGGCTGGCCATCTCCATCGGCGGCATCGCCGCCCCCATTCTGGGCATGGTGGCCGACGCCCACGGCCTGCACACGGCCCTGGCCACGACCATGATCCTGCCGGTCTTAAGCGCCGCCGTGGCCTGGACCCTGCCCGAACCCGGGTCGGCTACGGACGCTGCGAAGGCGGTCTGACGCGAGGCCTCGCCTCCGGGGTGCGCCGCACGCCCCGGAGGGCAGGCCAGGCTTCGGCGTTCACATATCCGCGATACGCCCCGTCGCCTCCGTGACGTCCCGTTTCACCAATCCGCCAGTTTCCCCTCCCAAGCGGTCGAAAAAACCCTTGCCATTTTAAAAAAACTGCTACAGATTGCATTCGTATTCAGCGATACGAATGAATAGCAGTTCTTTTTAAGGGGGGGGTCATGAAAATCAGCGAAGACCGGAAACGGGAGAATCGAAGTCAGATAATCCGGGCGGCTGTCGACGCCATGACCGAAAAAGGGGTCAAGGGGGCGACGATGCGGGAGATCGCCAGGGCGGCCGGGCTCGGCGACGCCACCATCTACAACTACTTCCCCACCAAGGAGGCCATCGTCTACGCCTATTACGAGGATCGGCTGGAGGAGGGCGTTGGGCGGCTGCGGGCAATCCCGGACCTGCATACGTTCGAGCTGCGGGAAAAACTCCAGACGTTTCTCGAAACGTTGCTGGAGCAGTTTCTGCCGGATCGCGAATTCGTCGCGGGCACCTTCGGGGCGGTGACCTTCTCCCTAACCTCGGACTATCAGTATTTACGGCCTCTCCGCTCGCGCTTCTTCCATGTGGTCACGGACATGTTCGAGTCGGCCGTTGCGGCCGGAGAAATACCGGAACAGGTCTTTCAGGAACTGACCTGCCAGTGCCTCTGGGACTATTTCATCGGCCTCGTACACTACTGGATACGGGACCGTTCGGAGCACTTCCAGAACACCACGGTCCTCATCGACAAAAGCCTGGATTTGGCCATCGGCTTCATCCGGGCCGATCTCCTCAACAAGGCCATGGATATGGCCTCATTCCTTTTCCGGCGCCATGTCATAGCCCGGTTGGATGTGTTCCAGGATCGGATGGATCTGTTTCGGGGCCAGATGGATGCCATGCAGCGGGGGAAACGTCCCGCCACGGGAGGAGAGGATGGCCGACGGCATACCCAGGAGTAAGTGGGAAAGAGGGCTGTGCATAGGCAAGACGGCGACCAGGCTGGGCGGCAAGACCCTTGCCTATCTTTCCCGAAAGCCTTTCCAGGGCCCCGGTGAGCGGATCGAAGCCCGAAAGGCCCTGAACCGGGAGACTGCCGCCCTGCTTTTCCACGGACTTGGCCTATTGCGGGGAACGGCGCTGAAGGCGGCCCAGCTCCTGAGCCTGGAGACCGACGTATTGCCCCCCGAAATCACGGAAGAACTCAAAAAGTCTTGCCATCAGGCGCCTCCCATCAATCGAGCCCTGGCCCGCAAAATTGTGGGCAACGCCCTGGGGAAACCACCCGAGGAACTGTTCAGGGACTTCGATGGGCGTGCGTTCGCAGCCGCCAGCCTGGGACAGGTCCACCGGGCCGTGGCCAGGGACGGCCAGGAATTGGCGGTGAAGCTCCAATATCCCGGCATCCGGGAGACGATCGAAAACGACATCCAACTCCTGCGGGGGGTGACCAGGCCCTTGCCTGACCACCGGCTCCTGGCGGCGGTTCTGGAAGAAATCGAGACCCGCTTGCTGGAGGAGGTCGACTACCTCCGCGAACAGGAGAACATGGCCTTTTTCCGGGCGGGCTTGCGCCAGGAATCTGTCCTGATACCGAAATGCCGTGAGGACTTGAGTTCCGGCACGGTGCTTACCGCCGAATACCTGGATGGCAAACCCCTGGTCGAATGGCTCGAGACAGGCCCCGACCAGGGTCAGCGGGATCACGTCGCCCAAACCCTCCAGGATTTTTTTGTTTCCGGGCTCTACCGCTTGCACGCCATCCACGCCGACCCCAATCCCGGCAACTTCCTCGTGTTCCCTGACCTGACCGTCGGAGTGGTGGATTTCGGTTGCGTCAAGCACTTCGATCCGCATTTCGTTGCGCTTTACAGCAAGCTCGCCGCGACAGCCGTCACTGGCGGCAGAAAGGAGTATCTCGCGCTCCTCGCCGGATTTCAGGGCGCCGCATCGCCAGTCTCTTCGGAAATCGAGCAGCGCCTCTTCGAGGAACTCCAGGCGACAGGCCAATGGATTTCCCGGTTATACCGGGAGAAGACATTCGACTTCCGGGACAATCCCGATTTTGTTCCCGCCGGAAAGCGCCGCATGTCAGAGGCGCTCAAGATGAGGCAATACATGGACATCAATCCTCATTTTTTATTTCTCCATCGAACCCGATACGGGCTTTTGCGACTCTTCGAGCGTATGGGGGCCCGCGTCAGCTTTCGAAACCCCTATGAATACATGGAGTAGACGGGAGATGCGCCAGATCCCCGGCCTTTCTCCCTGTCAGCTTCGAGCCGTTCCATACACCCAGAGGAGGAAATCATGGATATCATAACGCACTGGGACACCATTTGCGATGTTTTCGAGAAGACGCTGAAGACCACGGGCTTTTGCGCCATGGCCACGGTGAACACGGACGGTTCGCCCCATATCGCCCCCATTGGATCGCTGATCCTCCACGCACCGGGGCAAGCCTATTATTTCGAAAAATTCCCTAAAACGATGCGTCGCAACCTCGATCAAAATCCGCAGGTTTGTGTCCTGGCTGCCCACGGGGGATTCTGGAGCACCATGGCCTCGCTTTTCCGTGGCCGCTTCACGACGGCGCCCGGGGTGCGCCTGTCGGGCATGGCAGGAGAACTGCGGTCGGCCACCGAGGCGGAAGAGCGCCTTTGGCTGGAAAGGGTCAAGATATTCCGATGGCTGAAAGGCTATGATCTGCTTTGGAAGGATATGACCCAGGTCCGGGACATTCGCTTTGATTCCTTCGAGCCCGTCCGTATCGGTCTTATGACCAAAGGGCTCTGGGGAGGCATGGGGGCCTGACAAAGGCGCGGCGAAGCATGTGGTCGGCCTCCATGCGGCCAACCCGCCATGAGATCGGCCAAAAACGGAGTCTAATACGCCTTGCCGGGGTTCATGATGCCGTGGGGGTCGAACACGGCCTTGATGCGGCGCATGAGTCCGCGTTCGCCGGGGCCGATCTGGCGATCCAGAAAGGGCAGTTTGGACAGGCCCACGCCGTGCTCCCCCGAAAGCGTGCCGTGAAGCGCCAGGGTCAGGTCGAGAATCGCCTCCCGGGCGGCCAGGGCCCGGCGGCGTGCATCGGGGTCGGCGGCGTGATGCATGATGTTGACGTGCAGGTTGCCGTCGCCCACATGCCCGAAGACCAGGATGGGCAGGCGCTCCCGGGCGGCGATGGCCTGGATGCGGGCCACGGCGGTGCGGATGGCCCCGCGCGGCACGGTGACGTCATCGCTGAGCTTGTCCGGGGCCACCCGGAAGGAGGCTTGGTTCAGGGTGGTGCGCACCTCCCACAGGGCCTCTTGGTCGGCGTTTTCCCGGGCCGTCTGGACGAAGAGCGGGGTGCGCCCGGCCAGCACCCGTTCGAGCCGGGCCAGATCGGCGCCCAGGGCGTCCTCTGAGCCGTCCAGGCGCACCAAAAGCGCCGCCCCGGCCGGTCGCGTCCCGGCCGGTCGCGTCCCGTTCGGTCGCGTCCAGGGCAGGGGGGTCAGGGCGGCCACGGCCTCAAGGCAGGTCCGGTCCACGAACTCCATGGCCGCAGGCAGCATCCCGGCCCGGAAGATGTCCCCGGCGGCGGCCAGGGCCGAATCCGCGTCGGCATGGACGCTAAGCGCCGTGGCCGTGGCCTCGGGCAGGGGCAGAAGCTTCACCGTGATCTCCGAGAAAAAGGCCAGGGTGCCCTCGCTGCCCACCAAAAGGCGGGTCAGGTCCAGCCCGGCCACGTTTTTATGGGTGCGGCCGCCGGTGACGATGGCCTCGCCGCCGGGCAACACGGCCCGGATGCCCAGGATGAAGTCCCTGGTCACGCCGTATTTGAGGGCCCGCATGCCCCCGGCGCAGGTGGCCGCGTTGCCGCCCAGGGTGGAGAAGCGCACGCTGGCCGGGTCCGGCGGATAGAACAGGCGATTTTTGGCCAGGGCCGCCTGGAGATCGGCGGTGACCACGCCCGGGCGGCACACGGCCACGAAGTCGTCCTCGGAAATGTCCAGGATGTCCGCATAGCGGGCCGTGGAGATGACGATGCCCGAGGGCGCGGGCACGCAGTCGCCCACGGTGTTGGTGCCCCGGCCCCGGCAGTGGATGGGCAGGCGCTCGGCATGGGCGAAGCGCAACAGTTCGCGGATCTGGTCCTCGGTTTCGGGCCGGACCACGGCGGCGGGCAGGGCTTGGCGGCGGGAGGCGTCGGTCCCGAAGACGCAGGTCTCCTCTGGCGAAAACACGGCGGCGTCGCCCGGAAAGAGGTCGATGAGAAAGCGGCGGGCGGCAGGGGCAAGGGGCGCAGGCGCGACAGCGCTCATGCCCGGGCCAGCTCCCGGGCCGTCTCCCGGTCGATGTCCCGGGCCTTTAAGTCGTCGCGGCGGTCGTGGACCTTCTTGCCCCGGGCCAGGGCGATCTCGATCTTTATCCGGCCGTTTTTGAAATACATGCGCACCGGCACCACGGTTAAGCCCTTTTGCTCCACCTTGGTGCGCAGATGGGCGATCTCGGCGGCATGCAGCAGCAGTTTGCGCTGCCGCTCGGGTTCGTGCCCGGAATAGCCCGCATTCTCGTATTCCGCGATATGCACGCCGATCAGCCAGGCCTCGCCGCTGACGAATTTGACGTAGCCGTCCTTGAAGCTGACCTTTCCGGCCCGAAGCGATTTCACCTCGGAACCCGTCAGGGCCAGCCCCGCTTCCAGCCTCTCCAAAAGTTCGTAGAGCCGGTGGGCGTTTTTGTTGGGGGCGATCAGCTTCTCGCCGCCATGGGATGTCTTGCTCATGGTCTCACAGGGGTTTGCCGTCCACGCAGGGCGCGGCGACGGCGTCAGGCGGCGACGATAGCATGGCCGAATCCGAAAGGACAGGCCGCCTTCCGGCCCGGGGGCGTCAGACCGTCACGCCCTCCTCCTGGTCCAGGAGGGAGGAATAAAACATCAGTTCGTCGGGGAATTTCTGAAAGATGGTTTCCTGCACCAGACGGTTGGTGCGCGAGACCGTGGTGCTTTCCAGGACTTCCTTGAGCAGGTTCTTGCAGTCGTCCATGGTGGCCTGGCGGATGATGCGCTTGATGCCGGGGATGGCCTGGGGATTTAAGCTTATGGCGTCGATCTGCATGCCCATGAGGATGGGGACGCAAAAGGGGTCCGAGGCCATTTCGCCGCACAGGCTGACCTCGATGCCCGCCTGGTGCGCCGCGTCCACCACATGCTTGATGCTGCGCACCACGGCCGGGTGCAAGGGCTGGTACATGTGCGACACATAGCGGTTGGTGCGGTCGATCCCTAAGGAATACTGGATCAGGTCGTTGGTGCCGATGCTGAAAAAATCCACCTCCCGGGCCAGCACCTCGGCGATCATCACCGCCGAGGGCAACTCCATCATGATGCCTATGGGCATCTCCGCATCGAAGGGCAGGCCTTGCTGCTTGAGTTCGGACTGGGCGGCGCGCAGCATGCTCATGGCCTGGCGAATCTCCCGCAGGCCAGAGATCATGGGGAACATGACCGAGACGTTGCCCACGGCCGAGGCCCGCAGGATGGCCCGCAGCTGGGTCATGAACAGATCCTTGTGGTGCATGCACAGCCGGATGGCCCGAAGCCCCAGGGCAGGATTGCGCTCCTCGAGGTTGCCCAGAAGGGAGATGAACTTGTCCGCCCCGGCGTCCAGGGTGCGCAGGGTCACCCGCTTGGGGGCCATGATGGAGGCCAAGTCGAGGTATTCCTCGGTGAGTTCCTCCTCCGTGGGCAGAACCCGCCGGTTCATGTACGAATATTCCGTGCGGTACAGGCCGATGCCCTCGCCGCCGTTGTCGATGACCGCCGCCACCTCTTCCAGAAGCTCGATGTTGGCCTTCACCTTGACCCGGTAGCCGTCGATGGTCTCCCCGGGCAGGTGGCAGCCGCGCATGATGGAGGCGTGATAGGCCTCGAACTGGTATTTGAGGTCGGTGTACTTGGCCAGTTCGTCCTCATCGGGCTCAACCAGCACCATGCCCTGCAACCCGTCCACCACCACCAGATTCCCGTCGCGGACATGTTCTTCCAGGTTGTTCACCCCGATGACCGCCGGGATGCCCAGGGTGCGGGCCAGGATGCCGGTATGGGAGGTCTTGCCGCCCTGAGCCGTGACCAGGGACATGATCTTGTCCACCTCAATGGCCGCCGTATCCGCCGGGGACAGGTCGTCAGCCATGAGCACCACCCGGTTCTGTACGGCCTTGATGTCCCCGGTCTGCCCGGCGAGCCGGGCCTGGACCCGGTCGGAGACCATGCGCACATCCTGGATGCGATCGCGGAAATAGGGGTTGTCCAGGGCCTCGAAGGCCCGCTGCAGATCGGCCACGGCCTTGTCCAGGGCCCATTCGGCATTGATGCCCAGTTCGCGAATGTAGCTTGCGGCCGCGCCTTGCAGCTTGGGATCGTCGAGAATCATCAGATGCGAGTCGATGATGTGGGCATGTTCGCGCAGTTCGGCCGGGATGCGGTCGCGCACCTGGGTCAGTTCCTCGCGAAACTGCCCGAAGGCCCGGCCAAGGCGGTCCAATTCCGGTTTCACCAGTTCCGGGGCCAATGTCTGCCGGGGAACGGGCCCGTGACCGGACCTGTTCAGGAAAAAGGCCTTGCCGATGGAGACGCCGGCCGAAACCGGAATGCCTTTGAGAATGACGGAAGCCACGCGTGGTTCCTATCGGAATCGTTTCTGGAACAGCCGGGCCAGGTGGGCCACGGCCTCATCGGCCTGGGGCCCGGTGGCCACGATATCCAGATTGGCGCCGTATCCCGCCGCCAGGGTCAAAATGTCCAGGATGCTTTTGGCGTCCACATTGTCTCCGTTTTGCGCAATGCGCACATCGCACGGGAACCGCTGCGCCTCGCGGGCCAGAATAGCCGCCGGGCGGGCGTGCAGTCCTTGCTCGTTGAGCACGCTCACGGTCATGGACTGCCGTTCGGGCGACATGGACAGATCCTCGGACGGAGGGGACTCATCAGCCAATGTTGAGCGTTCCAAACGGTTTGTTCCTTTTGCGTGCATGGTCGGCCCGGTCATGCATCCCGGGCGGAACAGGCCTTCATGATACGCGAAACGCCGCCAAACACAAACCAGCCGCCACCAATGCCGCGAACACCATTTCCCGGGGAAAACGGGGTTCGGTCATGGCCCAGACCCCAAGCCCGGACACGATGATCAGGTCGCTTATGCCCATGGCGCCCACGGCTTTGGGGGCGGTGAGCATCCATAAAAATGTCAGCATGACAGCGTTGACGACCTTGATGTGTCGGCCCCAATTAATGAGGTCCCAGCGTTTGAGGCGTCTTAGCACCTGAAACCCTTCGCGGTATCCCGTCAAAAAGGTGGCCGCCTTGAAGACGTTGAGCCCCACGAGCATGCACAGGGCCAAAAGGGCCACCCCCAAGTAATGCCCGGTGGCCGCCAGGCAGGCGGCGGCAAGTCCCCACAGGCCGAGCAGGCTGCCGCCGAAAAAGGAGTCGCCCACGGCCGAGAGGGTGTAGGCCGTGGTGGTTTTGATGTCGTCGAGCATGGCCGGGGGCGCCAGCCCCTTGGCGATCTTGACCTCCAGCGACAAAAAAATGCCCACCAGAAGCGGCGCCCACATGGGGTGGCTGTTGTAGACCGTCAGATGGCGGGCCATGGCCGCCTGAAAGGCCTCGGGATCGGGGTGCGTGGCCCGAAGTCCCGGCTCCATGGCATAGGCCAGGCCGATGTTTTGCAACCCCTGGGTGTTGAAGGCCGCCGCCACCAGGTACGACCGGAAGAAACAGCGCCGAAGGGCCCGCAGATCCGGTTCGCCCGCATGGGGCTCCCGCCGCTCGCCCAGGATTCCGGCGACGGCGATCCCCTGCGGTGGGCAAAGGGAGGCCGAGTCGGCCCGGCAGGACGGACCGGTAAGGCCAGACGCGCGTTGCGCGCCGTCGTCCAGGTCCGTTGCATGAGGAGGTGCTTGGGAAGGGGACATCACCCGTGTCCGGCGGTTGTGTCGTGCCATGGGGCGCTGGCGGACGACGTTTTCAGTCAACGCATTGTGGCAAATGACCCGTCAAATGACAATCGGTCAATGCCTGTGCTCCTGAAATCGGTCATTTTCATTTGACCCTGGCCTCGGGCAAGGGTGCGTCGCCAAAATCGATCAGACCCCAGAGCGGGCCTGGATATGCCGGGGGATGACCGCAGCCTGCGCCTGCCGCCTGGTGCGGAGGCCGTCTTTCAGGGGCTTTCGCCCGGGAGGGAAAGACGCTATGGAAAAGGCAACAAAGGAGTCGTCATGGACGTGTATCGGCCGACAATCATCAAGTACGGCATCGGATTCGGCTCGGCCCTGGCCATGGCCGTGTCGTTTGCCCTCAACAAATCCATTTTCTGGGCCGTGATCCATGGCGTTTTGGGTTGGATCTACGTGGTTTACGCCCTGCTTTTCAAGTCCTACTAGCTCGCGGCGGGCGACAGGACTCCCGGCAGCCCGGCAGAGTCCCCGATGGGCGCGCGACGCCCTTTCGGGCGACAGACAGGGAGGTTTCTGCGGGCGGGCTGCGTCCCGCCGTCTCCCGCCGCGCCCCCTCCCTTCGCCTCCCGGGCTGTGGCTTAGCCCCGCGCCACCCGGGCCAGCACCGCGTCCCGGCAGTCCCGCTCCAGATCAAGCATGGCCGCAAAGGCCCGGTTGAAATCCCTGTCGTCCACGGTGAACGCCCCGTGCCCAAGGACCATGGCCGCCAGGTGGCCGCGCAGGGCCGGGGGCAGGGTATGCACCAGCCCGCACGGGCCGCAGCCCACCTCGCCCGGAACCACGGGAGCGCCGCCGATGCGGCGTTTTTCCCGGCAGGCCACATGGCAGCGGTCCCGGTCGGGGCAATCCGTCCGATCGCAGTCCATGGACAGGATCACGCTGAACTTGGGATGGCCGTGCAGCACCACGCGGGCCTGGGTCTCGGTCACGATGCGGGCGTGGGCCGGAAATTCGCTGGAGGCGGTCAGGGCCGCGCAGGAGGAGCCGTCCAGGGGACAGGCCTCGATCTGTCCTTCCAGGGCGTCCAGGGCTGCGCCCGTGCGGCTTATGTGCAGCACGCCCCCCACCAGGCACGACACGTTGCCGAAGACCGAATCCACCAAACCGCTTTGCACCGTGATCCGCCCGGCCTCGGCCATGGCCGCCCGGGCCGTGGCCGCGTCGGCCAGAGGGCCTCGCGCCAGGGGCGGGGCCGCCTCCGGCAGGGGCGGCAATTCGGGCAGGCCATCCAGAATCCGGCCCATGGCCGTCGCCATCTCCGGAGACAATCCGCCCCGGCGGAGGCAGGCCAGGGCGTCGGAAAAAAATTTCACGAAACAGGCGAAGCACATGGAACTGACGGTGACGAAGGCCTGCTCCAGGATCATGGACCCGTGGGCCGCCATGGCGCCGTCGGCGAAAATGACCCCCTTGCGCCGGGACAGGGCCCGGGCGGCGGAGGAAACGGCCCCCCGGTCCCGGGGCGGCGGCCAGCCCGGCATGTCGAGGACCGGCAGATCGTGGAAAAAGGTGCGGGTCTCGCAGTCCCGGGGAAAGACGGCGGCCTGCCCGGGGTGCGCCCCGGCCAGGGCGGCCCGGGCCAGGAAGGCGGCGGCCTCCCGGTAGGGCGCGGATGGCCGGACCAGGATGGCCGCCCCGGCCCCCAGGTTGTCGGCCAGGGCGGTGAGAAAGTCCGTGGCCCCGTCCGGGCCGGTTGTGAAAAAGGCGTCGTCCCGGGCGCATATCGCGGCCGCGTCCGGGGCGCAGATTCCGGCCCGGGCCAGCTTGTCCGCATATCTGGCGATCAATCGGTCCATGCCAGCCCCAGTTCCCGGGCCGTGTCGGCCCGGGGCAGCCCGGCGGGCGTCAGCCCCCGGATGCGGTAATAGGCGGCCCGGGCGGCCAAAAAGGCGGCCCGGTCGATGGGCGGCACGGCGAAATCCTCTCCCGGCGTGCCGGGCTCGGAGAAAAAACGCTCCGGCAGATCGTCCTGGTCCGCCGCAAACCCCCTGTGGGCATTGATGATCCGCTCGGCATAGACCACGCGCTCCCCGGCCCTGGCCATCTCTCCGGGATCGGCCGGGCGCCCGGTGGCGGCGCATAGGGCCGGGGCCAGTTCCTCCAGGGAGGCGGCCAGGGCCAGATAGGGGCAGGCCACCAGGCTGTCCATGGCGGCCAGGGCGTTTTCGGCCTGAAAGACGATGCGGGCCTTGCCTGCGAAGTCGAAACGGTCAGTGGCCACGGGTTTGCGCAAGACCTCGTGGCCGATGCTAAAGGCCCGCAGGTGGCAGCCGCCCCGGGTGGAGACGGCGTAGGACAGGGCCAGGCCGTAGGCCCCGCGCGGGTCGAAGGCCCCAATCTCCAGCCCCTTGACGGCCATGGCCGCCCCGGGGCGTCCCGCCGAGAGGGCATAAGCCGCCGCTCCCCGGGCCAGTTCCCGGCCAAGGCCCCGGCCATGCCCCATGTCGTCCACCAGGGCCGAGAGCCGCAGCGGGGACAGGGGCTCGCCGCTGATCTCGGCATGGCAGGCCAGGGCCGAGGCGGCGGAGACCGGGTCCAGCCCCAGCTCGATGCAGCGCGCGTTGGCGGCCACGGCGGTTTTCAGGTCGGGATTGTCCACCAGGGCCGTAAAATGGGACAGGGCGTCCATGTCCGGCAGGGGCGTCCCGTCCGCCGCCATCCGGCCGCAGGGCAGGTGGCAGGCCCGGCAGCCCGTGCGGCGCGGGGCGCAGCCCCGGGCCAGGGCCGGGGCGTTGACCGCCTTTTGGCCGGGAAACCGGGTGGCGCGAAAATTTCGGGTCGGGGTCATGCCCAGGCTGTCCGTCAGGTCCATCAGGGCGGCCGTACCAAAGCGGGAGAGGCCGTGGGCCCCGGCCAGGGCCGGGGAGGCGGCCGTCAGGCGCATGAGGTCCGCCCGGGCCAGGGACAGCCCGGCGGCATCGGCCACGGGGACGGTTCCCGATCCGGAAACGGCCACGTAGACCAGGTTTTTTGCGGCCAGGCACAGCCCCAGCCCGCCGCGCAGGACGTGCCCCGGCCGCCCGACGACCACCCCGGCCAGGGCTGCGCCGGTCCAGGCCGCCGGGCCGACGCGCAGCGCCTCCCCGGGGAAACGCAGTCGGGCCGCGATGTCCGTGGTCCCAAGGGCCGTCCAGTCCGGGCAGGGCCGCAGGACGGCCTGTCCATCCACGATTTCAAGCCCCGACGGCACGTCCGCCCGGCCGGTGATCACCACCCCGGCACATCCGGACCCGACCAGGGCGAAGGCCAGCCGTCCCCCGGCCTGGGCGTCGAACACGGTCCCGGTCAGGGGGGAGATTCCGGCCACGATGGACCGGCCGCACAAGGGGACGGTGGTTCCGGACAGGGGGCCGCCAAAAAGGCACAGGGGCATGTCCGGGTGGTCAAAGGGCAAATGGGCGTGGGGCAAAAGCTCCATGACCGCACGACCCCGGCCGCCGGGGAAGCCCGATGCGCAGGGATTGGCGGTTCGCGTGGCGTACGCGCCGCAGGCGTCCAGGCGGACGCGCAGGATGTCGCCGGGGGTTACGTTCATGGCGTCCCCTGGGTATCAGAGCGACCCGCTCCCGGCAATCTTCGCAAAAAATACTCCCGGGTTTGTTTTTTTTCTAAACCTTGGCCCACGCTGTCCGATAAGAGATGCCAAGAGGCTCTTGCCCAAGGAATCGGCCATGTATATCGACACCCTCTCCCTGTCCCTCGGGACCAGCATGCTGACAAGCGGCACGACCGGGAGTTCCGGCGCGTCTTCGGGACGCGGAGTGACCCTGGCCGTGTCCCAGACCTCCATCGGGCGGGAGGAGATCGAGACCTTCGCCGCCGAGATACGGCGCCGGGCCGATCTGGGCGTGTCCGCAACGGATGCGGACCAGACCGGGGACGCCGGGACCGGTGAGGGCGCAGACTCCAAGGGTGCGGCCCTGGCCGCCTCCCTGGCCGACGCCGTGGATTTCATCCGCGAAGAGTACGGTTCCGACGCAGCCACGGCCACCATGGGGCTGGTGCTGCAAAACGTGGGCGACGGGGCCCTGACCGAGGAAAACCTGAGCGACGGGCTGGTGGCGGCCCTGAAGTTCATCGACCGAAACCTCGGCACGGCGGCGGGCGACCGGGTCATCTCCAAGTTCAACGGCTCGCTCAACGACTCCATGAACCGCTATTTCGAAAACGGCCACGAGGAATTGTTTGTCGCCGTGGAAAACGGCGTGGCCTCCACGGGGTCCGCCGCCTCGGCCGCGCTCACGCTGGAGACGGTCGCGGACAGCGACGACGAGGACAGCCAGAGCGCCGAAGACGGCATCCTGGCCATGCTCAAGGAAATTTCCATCCTGCGCGACGCCGGAAACGCCTCGGCGGGCGAGGACGCCACTGTGGCCGATCCCTACGCGGCCTATACGGCCACCTCCCTCCAGACCTCCGGGATGCTTCTCAACACCACCATCTAGCGTTGCGTCATCAAAAACGACGCCAGTATTCTGTAAAAAACATTTCAAATCGTGATCCGCGCTGTTCGATGCGCCAATTCTTGAGACGCAACCTCGGGATCGTGTTTTTCACAAAACGCGGTATATGAGGGTTGACCCGTCAACGGGGATTTGCGCGCATTCTTCCAGCCACATCGCGACAGAATGTGTTCAAAACAATACAGCACCGAATTTTCACGTAAGCCGCGCTATCGCGAGCTGTTTGAGACTGGCGAAGTGTCTCGTCGACCAGACTTCAAAAAGGGCGTGGTGCAACATGGGTTGCACCATGGTCATGTTCCTTTCGCGTCGTTGTGCAGTTGTGCAAAATCCGCTCTACATCAGAAATTATCGCTTTCGACCCTAAACGGATTGCCTGAAGCGCCGATACGAATGGCGGGGAGAAAACGCGGCGCGTCCCGGAAAGGCAGGGGCGATCCTCCGATCCGGGACGCCACGCGCGAAAAAGCCCCCCAGGGAGCACGACCATGACCCATCCCGCCCGCGCCGTCCGATTGCCGCAGCACGCAGTCCCATCCGCGCCACAGCCCGAACCGGGCTTTTCCAACGTCCTGGTGGTGGCCGAAAACGAAGGGCATGGCCGCGTGGACCGGGAGTTTCTGAAAAAGGCCCGCATTTTTTCGCCCCGGGTGGTGTACTCCGCCAGACAGGCCATGGAGGCGCTCTCCCGGCACGGCGCAGATCTTATCCTGTGCGACGGCCGCCTCGCGGACGTCCCGGGCCTTGAATTTGTGGCCGCTCTCAAGGAGCATTCCCGCCTGAAGATCGTTCCGGTCATCATGCTCAGCCTGGAGAACAGCCGGGAGGCGGTCATCGAGGCCGCGCGGCTTGGCGTGTGCGGCTATCTGCTGCGCCCCTATTCCCAGGCCGCCTTCTCCAGGTACCTGGCCCTGGCCCGGGCCATGCGCGCGTTCACCCTGGACGCCGCCGCCGGGATGGCCCAGGCCGCCCGGGAGATTCTGTCCGGCCGCGCCGACGGCCAGGATGCCGGGATCATTCCCGTGCCGCCCCTGCCGACCGTCGGGGCGGGAGGCGCTCCCGCCCTTTCGCCCGAGGAGGCCCCGCGCTTCTACCGGCTGGGACTGCGGCGACTGGCGGCCGAGGACTATGAAGCGGCGGCCCAGGCCTTTTCCCGGGCCACGACGGTTAACGCCCTGTATGTGGAGGCCCACCTGGGGCTGGCCGAGACCTACCGGGCCAGGGGCGACGCGCGGCGCTACCGCGAGGCCATGAAGCGGGCGGCCGACGCCTGCGTTCGGGCCCGGCGCTTCGAGGCCTTGCGCGACCAGTTCGCCCGCATGCTGCAAGCGGATGCCGAGGGGTTCAATCCCTTTTTCGCCCTGGGCAACGAGAACCTGCGTTCCCGGGACTACCAGGGGGCCGTGGCCAGCTACCGCGACGCCCTGTCGCTTGATCCGGACAAGGGGGACATCTTCCTGCAACTCGGCAAGGCCTACCACTTCCTGCGTCGCAAGGATCTGGCGGTCAAGGCCGTGACCCGGGGGATGGCGCTTGGCGGGGAGCCGTCCGAGGCCAAGGCCCTGCTTTTCCGGCTCACGGGCCGCGATCCCGACGCCGTGGAGGCCATGGGACGGGAGCAGGATGAAGCGGGCATGGCCCTGCCGTGGGCCCTGCGCGTGGCCTGCCGGGTGGCCGGACTGGTCACCGAGGGCCTGTACAAACTGCGTCGCCAGGCGGCCTGAGGCGCACCCCACGCCGGGCGATCCCCCCAAGGGGGGCGCGTCGGGCGTTTTCCGGACGGGGGGCGACGGGGGGCGGCCGCGTCTGTAGCGCATGTCCCGGGTCCGCCCCAACATTGACTTTTGCCCTGTCCGCGCTCAAATTGGCCTCATGGGGCGCGACTACACGACCTTTCGCGCGCGCCGCGCGCCGCATGGCCTTTTCCGGGGCGCGACCATGTTGTTGCCCCTGGCGGCCGTCCTCGTTTTTGCGTCCTTCCCGGCCGTCTCCCGCGCCGCAGAGATGCCCTCCGACCAGAAGATCCTGCATGTCCTAAACCGCCTGACCTACGGCCCTGCCCCTGGCGACGTGGAGCGCGTGCGGGACATGGGGGTGGCGGCCTTCATCGCCGAGCAGCTCGAACCGGACGCCATTCCCCAATCCAAGGAACTTTCGGCCCGCCTGGAGGCCTTGCCCACCACGCGCCTTGGCACGGTGGAGCTTTTTCGTGAATACGGCCCCACCCCGGACAAATCCGGGGGGCTTGGCCCCAGCCAGGTCTTGGCCGCCCGGGACCGGGCCGGGATCGTATTCCGCGAGGCGGCCGACGCCCGGCTTATGCGGGCGGTGGCCGATCCCGCCCAACTCCGCGAACTCCTGGTGGATTTTTGGTACAACCACTTCAATGTGGACGCGGGCAAGGGGCTGGCCCGGCTTTGGGCCGGGGCCTATGAGCGCGAGGCCATCCGGCCCTACGTCCTGGGGCGTTTTTTGGATCTTCTGGCGGCCACGGCCATGCATCCGGCCATGCTCATCGCCCTGGAGAACTGGCGCAACGTGGCCCCGCGCGGGGAGGCGGCCGCGCCGCCGTCGGCCGAACCCGCCGCCCCGGGGCCGCAAAACGGGGAGGACCGGCCGGACGAAACCCCGGGCCCGGCCGAAACCGACGCCCAGGGCATCGACACGACCTATGCCGCAACGCTTCTGGCCGCGCATACCCTGGGCGACGCCACGGCCTTTTCCGCCGCCGACGTGGCGGCCCTGGCCCGGGTGTTCACAGGCTGGCGCATCGGCGCGCCGCGTTCGGAGACGGATAAAAACGGGTTTGTCTTCGATCAAAAGGCGCACGACCCCACGGACAAGGCCTTTCTGGGGGCGACCATCCAGGGCGGCGGCATGGCCGAGGGCGCGGCGGCGCTGCGGTTTCTGGCCGAGCATCCGGCCACGGCAGGGCACGTCTGCCGCAGGCTGGCCGCCTATTTTCTGGCCGGGGCGCCCTCGCCCGAGCTGGTCAAACGATTGTCAGCGGTTTTTTTGCAGTCCGGCGGCGAGATACGGGCGGTCTTGGCGGCGCTTTTTTCCGATGCCGAATTTTTCGACGAAAAGCGGTATATGGCCGGATTCAAGCCCCCCCTGCGCCATGTGGTCTCGGCCATCCGGGCCACGGGGGCCATGCCGGACGATCCCACCCCCCTGGCCGGGGTTCTGGGCCGCATGGAGATGCCCCTGTACCATTGCCCGGACCCGGCGGGCTACGCCCTGGCTCCGGCAGGCGCGCCCACGGCCCGGGACATGGCCGCCCGGGTGTCCTTCGCCGCCGATCTGGCCTCGGGGCGGCTGCCCCTGTGGGCCGAGCTTCCCAAGGGTCTTGCCCCCCAGTCCCTTCTGGCCGCCCTGGGCCGGGCCCAGGCGTCCCAGGCGTCCCAGGCCGCCCAGGCTGGGGAGACGCCCGGGGCGAAGGCGTCCGGAAAGGCGAAATCCGCCGGGAAACGGGCCGAACAGGCCGCCGCCAGCGCCACGGGCCGGAATGAAGCCGCAAACGATGCGGCGATCATCCTGTCCGGGCCGGATTTCGTGAGGTACTGAGGCCATGCTGCGGACATGTCCAACCCGGAGGGGGCGCGTCGCATGAACCGTCGCCGTTTTCTCCATGCCCTGGCCCTTCTGGCCGCCGCGTCGGCCTGCCCCGGGGCCGCCGCCGCCGCGCGCCGGGCCGGAAAAAAACCCGCCGGAAAGACCCCGGACCCCCAGGCCGGGCCGCCGGAGAAGAATCCTTCCCCCGGCCCGGCGCCCGCCCGGCTGGTGGTGGTGTTTTTACGCGGCGGCGTGGACGCCTTAAGCGTCCTGCCGCCCGTTGGAAACGATTTCTACCGTCTGGCCCGGCCCACCACGGCCCTGGCCCCGCCCGGCCGCCCGGGCGGGGCCGTGTCCCTGTCCGGCGGCCTGGGGCTGCATCCGGCCCTGGCCCCGCTTGCGGAGGAGTTCAAGGCCGGGCGTCTGGCCTTCGTGCAGGGGGTGGGCCTGTCCGAGGCGGTGCGCGATCACGCTATGGCGCAAAAAATCATGGAGACCGGGGTGGGAGGCGTCTCCTCCCTGGCCGACGCCAAGGACGGCGGCTGGATGAACCGGCTGGCCCTGGAGCTGGCCCCCAAACCGGCTGGGAAGAAAGCCCCTCCGGACACCACGGTTCGGGCCGTCTTCGCCACCCCCCGGCGTCCCCTGATCCTCTCCGGCAAGGCCAGAAGCGTCAACCTGCCACCCGGGCGGTACGTCTACCCCATGGACGCGGCCACCCTGCCCGACGTCACGGAACTGGACGCGGCCCTGGCCAAGTCCTACGGGGCCAGGGGCGTCCCGGCCGCCCTGGCCCGGGCCTTCCGCGAGGGCGCATCCTTTCGCCGGTCGCGTCTGGCGGCGCTTGCCCGGGAGATGGACGCCTCCCGGGGCGGCGATCCCCCGGTGTCGCTTTTTCCCGAACTGGCCGGGAAACTCGCGGCGCAGATGACGCGCCAGCCCGAACTCTCGCTGGCCTTTTTGGCCTTTGGCGGCTTCGACAGCCATGTCCGCCAGGGCGCGGCCACGGGACGACTGGCCGAGGCCCTGGGCCACACGGCCAAGGGGCTGGCCGTTTTGGCCGAGGGGCTGGCCTCGGACATGCAGCGCACGGTAGTGGCGGTGGTCAGCGAATTTGGCCGGACGCTTGGGGAAAACGGCATGGGCGGCACGGATAACGGCCACGGCGGGCTTGTGTGGCTCATGGGCGGGCCGGTGGTCGGCGGGCGGCTGTACGGCCAGCCGCCGGGACTGGCCGGGCGCAGGCTGTACCGCGAGCACCTGCTGCCGGTGACCATGGACTATCGCCACCCCCTGGCGGCGGTCTTGCGGGGCCATCTGGGGCTTTCGGAGGAGGCCGTCAAAAGGGTGTTCCCGGGATTGTCCCCCGACACGTCCTTGGAGGGCGTGGTGGGCGCTGCGCCGGAGGCCGCCGTCTCCCCCTCATAGTCTCGGAGTCTCGACATCCGGGCCTGCGAATTTTGCATGGAACCAAGGCGACGGCGTCTTTTTTTAAGAGACGGGGGGTATTCTCCCTGGGGCGCACGGCGCCTCGGAGGCGGTCGATCGTCCACCCGGCCGACAGTCGGCGGAGTTGTCCTGTGGGCGTCGATCAGGCCGTAACGGGTCGCGCGAAAGGGAGGCGTCCCCGGCAGGGGATGCGGCAGGACGGCGAGGCGGGGCCGAACCATGGTCCGGCCCCGGTGCGGCGGATTATTTTTTGGCTTCTTTCGCCAGCTTCTTCTTGAGGCCCTCGGCATACTGCCGGGACTGTTCGAGGATGGAGTCCACGTTTTCCCCGTTGAGCTTGAGCCCGGCGATCTTGTAGATGCCGTCGAAGGGGATGAAGGCGTTTTTCTTGTCGGCGTAGAGCTCGTCCATGGCCTTGACGGCCTTGGCCGGGTCGCTGATGACGTAGGCGTTGAAGCATTCCCGGAACTGCTTGTTGATGTGTTCCGGATCGGCGTCCTTGCCGCGTCCCACGGTGAGGTCCGTGCACATGATGCGCACGCCGGTGGCCATGCCGGTGATGAAGCAGTGTTTTTCCTTCTCGGTGTATCCAGTCCACGTCTGGGCGAAGCTTGGGGCCGTTTGGGCCAGGGCCGAGGCCGCGTTGCCCAGAAGAAGCAGAAAAAGCGCCGTGAGCAGCAGGGTTTTTCTCACCATATCTCTCTCCTTGTCGGATCGTCTCGTCATGTGGTCGGCGTTTCGGGCGCCTGTGGCCCGGACGGATGGGTCCGGCCTGCTTCCTACGCAAACTCGGCCCTGGCGGCAAGGGGCTTTCGCCCGGTACAGCGAAGCCGCCAGGTCGCGCCGGGTGCTCAGATGTCGTTTAAGTCGATGGTCTTTGGGCCGGGTTTTTGTTTGGCCGGGGTCTGGGATGCGCCTGTGCGGCCGCTTTTCGTCCCTTGGCCGTACAATCCCGCCGCCGGGTCAGCCTCCGTTGCGCCGTTGCGTGCGGCCTTGCCCTGGCCGGAGGCCAGGGCAGCCTTGCCGCCGCACAGCCCGCGCACGGCCTCCAGGCGGCGCACGGCCGGGGCGTATCCCACCTGGGGCGCGGCGGCCTTGTCATAGGCGGCCAGGGCCTCGCGGCAGTTGCCTTCGGCCAGAAAGATGTCGCCCAGGCGCAGCAGGGCCTCGGGGCTCAATCCCCCCGTGGTTCCGGCCTTGATCAACCAGGGCTTGGCCTGGGCCGTCTCGCCCTGGTTGGCCAGCAAAAGTCCCATGGCCTCCATGGCGTCGCCTTGGCCAGGGTCGGCGCGCAGGGCCGCCTCATAGGCCGCAAAGGCCTTTTTCGCGGCGTCCCGGGTCAGGCTTTGGCCCAGATATACCTTGGCCTGGGGGGTGTCGGCGGCGGCGAACAGGGTGGCCGCCTGCGCGAAGTCGCCCTGCTCATAGGCCTTCCGGCCCGCCTCGAAGGCCTCCGCCGGCGGCGGCGCCGGGGGCGTCTGGGGGGTGCGGGAGGCACATCCGGCGGTGAATGCCGCCATGGGAACCACGACCAACAGCAGTACGACCGCACATGCGGCTTTGACGGACATGGCTTCTCCTTGGGGATCCCGGCGATGCGAAGACGGGGTGGCCCGAACCGTCCTGGCGGATTTGGACGTCACGCGGCCCGTCGCCCTCGTCAGCCGCAGTCCAGGGTGCTGTATCCCAAAAGGGGGGTGGGCTTGTCAAATCCCGGTATGCGGCGGCGACCCCGCCCGGAAGGCCCAAGCGCGGGCAGCCGCCGCAATGTGGAGAATCAGGCGTGGATTTTTTTGAGGAGCCAGGCCATGTGCTGGCCCAGGGTGCGCATGGTGCGCAGGCCCTCTTCGTCGCCGTTTACCTCGCCGATTTCCCGGCCAAAACCCATGTTCCAATAAATGGAGCCGGGCACCACCATCTCGTTGATGAAAAAGAAATGGTTGAGGGAATTGAAGGTGTGGATGGCCCCGCCGCGCCGGGCGGCCACCACCGCCGCCCCGACCTTCCTGGCGAACATGCGGCCGTTGGCGATGGACACCAGCCCGGCCCGGTCGATCAAGGACTTCATGTTGCTGGTCACGTTGGCGAAATAGGTGGGCGATCCGAGCACGATGCCGTCGGCGTCATGCATCTTTTCAATGAGCTCGTTGAGCATGTCCTTTTTCTGAATACACTTCCGGTCTTTGGTCTCGAAACATTTGTAGCAGGCCAGGCAGCCGCGCAGATCCTTCCCGGCCAGCTGCACATGCTCCGTTTCGATGCCCTCGGCCGTTAGTTCGGCCAAAAGCGTGTTGATCATGATGGCGGTGTTGCCGTTTTTTCTGGCGCTGCCGTTTATGGCCAAAACCTTCATGCTTTTTCTCCCTTCAGCTTTTTCCCCGCGCTCCAGGCCTCTCCCACCCTCTCGCCCAGGGCGAAATAGCCGTTTTGGGGCATGGTCAGGATGAGCGGGTTGATTTTTTTCATGTCCGGCCGTCCGTCGCTGAGCACATCGGCATGGGCGTGGGCGGCCTTGATCTCGCCGATGAAAAAGGTGTTGGTGGCTACCTCCACGGTCTGGGACACGGCCACCTCCAGGCACAGCGGACATTCCCGGATCATGGGCGCCGTGCCGAGCTCGCCGTAAAACACGTCGAAAAGCGCCCCCTTGTCCACGTTGCGGCCCGATACCAGCCCGCAATAGTCGGTCAGTTCAAGGAGCGTCCTCCCGGGAAAGCACATGCTGTACGTCCCGGTCTCCACAATCCCCTGCCGGGTGTACTGCCGGTGGTTGATGGCCGCGCCCACCATGGGCGGCTTGTACGACAGCCGGGTGAACCAGGCCACGGTCATGAAATTGGGCTTGCCGTCCACCATGGACCCCACCAGACAGACCGGCATCACCGGCAACACATTGGGATCGACCCGTACCATGTCCATTGCGTCACCTCCTTGGCGCCGCCCCGGGGAGAGGGCTGCGCCCCCTCCCCGGACCCCTCCCCGCCCGGGGGGAATCATTCCCCCCGGCCCCCCCGTCTCCGGGGGACGACGCCCGGGAGACCAGGGCGGCCGGAGGGCGTGTTCCCGCCTGGCGGCGAGAGGCCGCGAAGCGTGATAAAGTTTTTGGAAGGGGGGCCCGGGGGGAAACTTTTTTTCAAAAAAGTTTCCCCCCCGGTTCCGCTCTTCCCGGTCAACCGGCCACGGCGGACTTGCCGATGGAGAATCCCTGGCCGATGTCCGCGCCCAGGGCCACGTAGCGCCGCGCGCCGGGGATGTAGGTAAAAAACTGGGCCTTTTGCGGATCGACATGTCCCTTTTCGTCCAGGATGGCCGCATCGGCCTTCACGTCCTTGATCTCGCCCACGAACTGGGTGTGCAACCCAAGTTCGAAGACATGCAGCACGGCGCATTCGACGACGAGCGGGCATTCGCCCACATAGGGCGCGTCCACCAGTTCGCTTTTGACCGCAGTCAGCCCCAGGGCCGCGAATTTATCCGTGTTTTTCCCGGAGACCATGCCCACGTAATCCGTGGCGGCGGCCAGGGCCACGGAGGGGATGGACACGGTGAAGGCCCGGCGGGCCATGATGGCCCCGTGGGTGTAGGTGGCGGCGCGCAGGGACACGGCCAGGCAGGGCGGCTTGGAGCAGCAGATGCCGCCCCAGGCGATGGTCATGATGTTGGGTGCGCCTGCCGCATCGTAGGCGCCCACCAGCCAGGCGGGGGTGGGGGCGGCCAGGGTTTCCGCGCCAAGGGAGATTTTCATGCCAGACCTCCGGATGTGGATGTGGTTTGGGGTTGGGGCTCTTTGCCCACAAAGGCGTTTTCGTCGACGCGCGCGGGGTTGAAGCGGTCCACGGGGCCGGGATACTGGACCGGACGGCCGACGACCACGAAGGAATGGGGGGTGATGTGCCCGGGCAGGGCGAACATCGTGGAAAAGGCCGCCACCCGCTCCGGCGTCGGATAGACGCCGGTCCATACCGCGCCCAGGCCCGTGGCCCGGGCGGCCAGGAGCATGTTCTGGATGGCGGCGGCGCAATCGAGCACCCAGTAGCCCGGATATTTCTCCAGACGGCTGTCGCCCAGGACCAGGATGCCGACCGGCGCGGTGCGGACCATGGCCGCAAAGGGATGGATGTCTGGTATCCTGTCCAGGATGGCCCTGTCCGTGACGACCACAAACCGCCAGGGCTGGGCGTTTCCGGCGCTGGGGGCGGCCATGGCCGCACGCAGGAGGGTTTCGATCTCTCCGGGGGAGACGGGCTTGCCGTCGAATTTGCGGATGCTGCGCCGGGTGTGGATGGTTTCCAAGGCGTCCATGAAGTTCTCCTTTCATGTCTGGTGTCTTCTTTACACTTGGGGGGATTTTATGTAGTACTCCTTAAAAAGCAAGCAGGCACAAATAAGTATGGTAGTATGCAAAAAGAAACTATTGCGCCAGACGGCGATATCTGCCGGGACAGCACAGCCGGATCAGACAAACCGTGCGGAAAGGAGCGAACGTCCATGAGCGCCAACGAAGAGCGTCCCGGCGGGGCCTGCACCCTCAAGACCCTGGGCGGGCGCGGATATTACTGCACCATCGAACTGTGCCTGCAGGTCATCGGCGGCAAGTGGAAGCCCATCATCCTGTGGCGGCTGCACATGGAGGGGGTGCGGCGGTTCGGGGAGCTGAAAAAGGCCATGCCCAACATCACCCAGAAGATGCTCACCCAGCAGCTCCGGGAGCTTGAGGCCGACGGCATGGTCAGTCGGCATGTGCATCCCGAGGTGCCGCCCCGGGTGGAATACGCCCTGACGCCGCTTGGGGAGAGCGTCATCCCCATCCTGGAGCGCATGTGCGGCTGGGGCCGGGAGTTCGAGAGACGTTTCGCCCCGGACGAATGCGTCGTGGGCTTTTAGCGCGCATCCCGTCCGGCCGTGGCGGCGTCCGGGACCGCCCCCGGCTTGTCGTGCCCTGGCCCCGGGTCGCGGCTCTGGGAATCCGGGCGCTCCTGCCTGCGGGGCTTTTCTTTTTTACCGAGTATGGTATGTCACGGCGGCCCAGGGGACGGATTTTTCTGTGTTCCCCGGCCGCATCGCGTTTACGCGCACCAATCCTGACGCAGTACCCGCCCAGGGATTTTTGAACGGGCGGGGTGAATTCCGGAGTACGCCAGCGTTTCCGCATTCGATGTGTTGGCCCCTGCATGGGGCCGTCGCGCGCCGGGCCGGGTGGTTGAGCCCTTCTCCCGCGCCGGGAAGCCGCATGACCAAATTCGCCCTGACCTGGCGCTACTCCAGCGCCCTGCTGCTCCTGGCCGCCCTGGCCGGGGGGTCATATCTGTTTCTGGACAGAATCATGGGCCTGGAACGGCTTCGGGCCGTGGTGATCGACCTGAGCGTGCGGCAGCGCATGCTGGCCCAGAACCTGGTGGTCCTCGGCTTTATCGCGGATCGCGCGGCCCTGCCGTCCGTCCGGGATACCGCCCTCACGGAGATGCAGGGCTCCATCCGCGAGCTGCTTTCGGTCCACGCCCGGCTGGGCGGCCTCCAGACCGGAGCGCTGTCCCCCCCGGACACCGACTCCTGGCAGGAGATCACCCGGCGTCTGGACGTGTTCGTGAACACGGCCCGCACCGTGGCCCGGCAGGCCCAGGCCGGGAAGCCTTTATCCCATGCCTTGATCAAACGCTTCCACGAGACGGGCGGCCTGGAGCTCCTGGCCGGGCTGGACGCCCTGATTCTGCACCATCAAAGTGAGAACAGACGGAGTCTTTTTCTTCTGGACCGATTGCAACAGGCGTTTCTGCTCGGGACGTTGGCGCTTTTGGCCTTCATGGGCGTGGTGCTGTTTCGGCCCCTGATCAACGATATCGTGGCCGACAGGCGTTCCCTGGAGATCGCCAATGAGGAATTGGCCAAGCTGGCCACGGTGGACTGTCTGACCGGGCTTTTCAACCGCCGCAAGTTCGATGAGGTGGTGGTCCGGGAGATGGAGCTGGCCCGGCGCTATGCCGACCATGTCTCGCTTTTGATGTTCGACATCGACCACTTCAAGACCATCAACGACACCCTGGGCCATGCCGTGGGCGACAAGGTGCTGGAGGATCTGGGGCGGCTGGCCGTTACCGGCATGCGCACCGTGGACTACGTGTTTCGCTGGGGCGGCGAGGAGTTTTTGATCCTGGCCCCGCGCACGGACGACCACGCCGCCTTTGCCGTGGCCGAGAAACTGCGCCAGACGGTTGCCGCGCACGCCTTTCCGGACGGAGTGCGCCTGACCGTCAGCTTCGGGGTGGCCGAATACCGGCCCGGAGAACCTCTGGAAGGCTGGCTGACCCGGGTGGATCAGGCCATGTACGCCGCCAAGCGCGGCGGCCGCAACAAGACCATGGCCGGATAGGCCTGCGAGCGATGGTGTGGTCGGGCAGGGTCGGGCAGGGGGGAATGCCTCCGGCGGCCAAAGGGGCTCGGCCCCTTTGGAAACCCGCCCTTGGGCGCCGGGAAGAGATGATGTTCACAACAACCTGACGCCTTGGCCCAGGCAGAACGGAGAAAGCCCGGAACCTCCCGGCCCCGGGCCGTTTGGCGTCAAATGGGCGGGGCGATGGTCACCAGCACCCGCATGCGGCTCGCGGCCCGCACCCCGTGGGGCTCGGCGATGTCCGCCACCAGCACGTCGCCTGCCCGGGCGGGCATGGTCCCGCCCTCGGCCAGAAACTCCCCCTCGCCCTCGATGACCGCGATGGACAGTTGCCCCTCCAGGTCGTGGGAGTGGATGGGCAGTTCCTGCCCCGGCTCGAAATTGAAGTTCAGGATCTTGAAATACGGCGAGTCATGCACCAAAAGCTTGCCGAATCCCTTCTCCTTAAACGTCCCCGCCTCGAAAAGATTGGTCTTGCGCATGGTCTGTCCTCCCTGATGACCCGGGCAGGCGAACCGCGCCGGGTCGTTGTTCTTCTGAAAAGGCCCTGTCCCATGCAGGCGCATGGCGGTCTTCCGCCGAACCCCTAAAAAATACGAAGTATTTTTTAGAATAGAGTCTGTTCGCTGAGTGTTGCCACGCCGCAAGGGCGTGCCTTGCCCATGGCCGAGACTACCCCATGCAGGCGCAGGCGCCCTGGGGCCGGGCCATGCCTCCCACCATCTCCCGGGCGATGATCTCGCCCCGGCGCGACACCACGACGCGCTTCACCGGCAGGTTGCGGCCCGATCCCTCCACGGCCGCCAGGGCGATGCGGTGCAGCCCGTGGCAGCACGGCACCTCCATCTCCAGGACCGTGATGTCCGTAATGCCCGAGGTCCGGATCATGTCCGTCAGCTTGGCCACGTAGGCCGCCGCATCGTCGAACTTGGGGCAGCCGATGGCCACGCAGCGTCCGGCCAGGAAGTCGTGGTAGCCCGGAAATGAGGCCGGAACGCAGTCTGCGGCCAGAAGCAGGCTCGCCCCGCGCAGAAACGGCGCGTCGGGCGGAATGAGCCGCAACTGCACCGGCCAATGGGACAGGGCCGAGGTCCGTCCCGTTCCCGACATGGAGGCGCCTGCGGCGGAGTCGGCGAACCCTGTGGGGGCGTTGGCCGCCGCGCACGGCGAAAGGGTCGTCACGTTGCTTGATGAGCAGCCGCAGGGCATGGGCGCGGCCTTTTCAGCGGCCAGCAGTTCATGCACGGCCTGCTCGTCAAAGGCCTCGGCCGGGCGTTCGATGATTTGAAGCGCGCCCGTGGGGCATTCGCCGATGCAGGCCCCCAGGCCGTCGCAGTAGCGGTCGGCCACAAGCCTGGCCTTGCCGTCCACAATGGCCAAGGCCCCCTCGGCGCAGCCCGTGACGCACTGGCCGCAGCCGTTGCACAGCTCTTCGTCGATTTCGATGATCTTTCGCATGGCGCTCATGTCGTATCCTTTTTGCCCTTGGGTCGGGGAGGCTCCGGACGGCGCCGGGCGGGCCTCCCCTGGCCTCAGGCGTTGTCTCGAGGGGGTGAGGCTATCCGAGGATGGCCTTCAAGTCCTCGTCCGGGGTGGTGATGGGTTTGATGTTGTAGGTTTCAACAAGGTAGTTGAGCACGTTGGGGGTCAAAAACGCAGGCAGGGTCGGTCCCAGCCGGATGTTTTTGATGCCCAGGGACAAAAGCGTCAGCAGGATGGCCACGGCCTTTTGCTCGTACCAGGACAGGACCATGGACAGGGGCAGGTCGTTGACCCCGCACTCGAAGGCCTTGGCCAGGGCTACGGCCACCTGGATGGCCGAATAGGCGTCGTTGC
>Ga0209467_1000939_pt1 | contig 30188 bp, 28 predicted proteins | sample Higcelwee11metaG_FD_187175 | JGI IMG/M metagenome (GOLD analysis project Ga0209467, IMG submission 187175) | Freshwater pond sediment microbial communities from the University of Edinburgh, under environmental carbon perturbations - High... | ecosystem: Environmental > Aquatic > Freshwater >... | reverse complement strand
CGCCAAGGCGATACGGACGCTTCTGTCGGCGGCCGCCACGCGCGGCGGCAAAGACGTAAAACTCCAGATCCTCGACTAGAGTGAACAACCTCGCACTCGGCCGTCTTGGGGGCTCGCACGGCCTCGATGGACGGATCAAGCTGATATCATTTTCCGGTGAAACCGACCATCTCATTGGCCTTGCCGAAGCGACGCTGAAAAGCGCCGAGCGGACTCTCGTTGTCAAAATCGAGAGCGTGCAGCCGAATGGTGAAGGCGCGCTGCTCAAGATTGCTGGCTATGACTCGCCAGAGGCCGTCCGCGCTCTCTCCGGCATGGAATTGTGGGCACCGCGCGAGCGGGCTGCGCCATTGCATGCCGACCAATACTACTATGCCGACCTGGTCGGCGCGTCGCTGGTGGATGGCGCCGACATCGTCGCAACCGTCATCGGCGTATGCGAAGGTGGTGGCGGAGACCTGCTCGAAGTTCGGCGCCCCGATGGCACATCGGCCTACATACCGTTCCGCAAGGAATTCGTGGGCCGTGTCGATATAGCCGCCGCCACGATAGAACTGACGGCACCATGGATTCTGGAGTGAGGCCGGGCCGTTCATGAAGATCGATGTGCTCACGCTGTTTCCGGGAATCCTGGAGGGCTTCTTCACCAGTTCAATCATGGCGCGCGCGGTGGAGCGCGGACTCATTTCATACACGCTGACCGACATCAGGCAATTCGCCACCGACAAGCATCACAAGTGCGATGACCAGGTATACGGTGGTGGCGCCGGCATGCTGATGCTGCCCGGCCCGACATCCGCCTCGCTGGAAGCGGTCGGGGCACGTGGCGCGCGCGTCGTCTACGTGACGCCCAGTGGCCGGCTGTTCAACCAGGCCTACGCCGAGGATCTGGCGCGCGAAGAGCATCTGGTACTATTGTGCGGCCGTTACGAAGGCATCGACCAGCGTGTCATAGACAGCTATGTGACCGACGAGATCAGCATAGGCGACTATGTCCTGTCGTCTGGCGAAGCCGCCGCGCTGGTCATCGTCGATGCGGTATACAGGTTGATTCCGGGTGTCATCACCGGCGAGTCCCTTGACGAAGAGAGTTTCAAGGACGGCCTGCTGGAGTACCCCCAGTATACACGACCGGCCATTTATGATACCATGAAAGTCCCTGACGTTCTTGTCTCGGGCCATCATGCCAATATTGTCAAGTGGCGCATGAAACAAAGGCTTGAGAAGACACTCCTGTACCGACCCGACCTGCTCCAGGGCAAGGGGCTGGAGGGTGAACTCAGGGCAATGATACTGGAATTAATTGGACAAGGGGGAGAGGCATGAACCTCATAAAGAAGATCGAAGCCGGACAAACCAAGGACTATCAGGATATCAAGGCTGGAGACACCGTTCGCGTCCACTTCAAGATTATTGAAGGCAAGACCGAGCGCGTACAGCTGTATGAAGGACTCGTGATCGCGATGAAGAATGCCGGCGTAGGCAGGACCTTTACCGTGCGCAAGAATTCCTATGGCGTTGGCGTGGAGCGCGTATTTCCGCTGCACTCACCGCGCATCGAAAAGATAGAAGTGATACGCTATGGCAAGGTTCGCCGCGCCAAGCTCTACTATATCCGCGAGAAGATTGGCAAGAAGGCCAAGATCAAGGAACTGCTCGGCGGACGCAAGCCACCGGTCCGTTCACAGGCAGCCCAGGCCTAACCAGCTTGCGGCCGATTGGCCCTGATCACACACGCAACCTGCCGCGGACACAAAGCGTCGGCGATGGCTCCAAGCCGTCGGCCGACGCTTCTGTTTTGCGCCAACAGCCGGCACGCAAGGCCGGGATACCAGGCACCATCGTTCCTGCAGCGGTTGAGAATCATCGCGCATCTGCCACTTCGCTGGTCGCAGGAACGGCCGCGGCCCTGGCTACGAGCCAGTCTGCATCAATCAAGGCGCAACAGCTAGCCGGCAGCATTGGTCTGCCATCCGGCCCAGTCTCGCTCCTTGTGGTGGCTGCCATGATAGCCGAACGCCTGCCTCTGGATGCGGGCACCGCGGCGGCGATCCGCCGATTTGCGAGGAACCATCATGATGATCCGGCCGCAGTAAGGATCGCCGCCAGGGCCGCCGCGGCCGGTCTGGATCCCGAAGGCCCCGAGGCGGAGCGCCTGTTCGCTGCCGTCGATGATAGAGACACCGGTGCCGGAAACGGCGGAGACACCGGCGCCGGAAACGGCGGAGACACCGGTGCCGGAAACGGCGGAACGGGCTCTGGCGGGCACGAAACGGCCGGTCATCAATCGGCCGGGCATCAATCGGCCGGACACCAGATGGCGGACCAGACTGGTGATATCGAGCTGGTGGGTGCCTTGCTGGAGCGGTCGGTCGGTGCGGCTCTTGGCGACGCCGACATGGCCACAATCCAGTCTCCAGGCGCAGATGGCCAGGGATGGGTGTGCGCGCCTTTTTCCGTACCGGTCGTCGGCATTACGTACCACGGATTCATCAGAATATGGTATGATGCCATGAAGAAACATGCGGGTCTGATGATAGTCGATGTGCGGACCGATGATGGGCGACGGATCCTTGAGATAGCCGGACAGGGCGATGCGCGATCGTTGCGCTATTTTTCAGATGATCCGGCAGAGAATCGGGCATTTTCCGATTATTTCCAGGCATACGGGGCGGTGCTGGCCGGGAATTTATCGGACGGTGATGCAACTGAACTGGACACCGTCGGGGCGATAGACGAAGATGTCTAAGCGCATGACGAGGCGAAGCGTGGCGCTGGCCTATGATGAGACCCTGCCAGCTCCCGTCGTCGTCGCCAAGGGCACCGGTCTGGCGGCTGCCCGTATCGACGCCATAGCGGCACAGAACGGCGTGCCTGTTGTCAGCAACCCCGTTCTGGTTGCGGGCCTTGATCCTGTGGATGTTGGAGCGTTCGTGCCGGTGGAGTATTGGGAACTCGTGGCGCGCGTGCTCATTTTTATAAGGAACGTGCGACAATGAAAAAGAAGTATGATCTTGAAAAGATCCTGCCGGGATCTCGATTCACGGCGGATGCGTATTCCGAAGGCAACAATCTCTTCGCCTCTGCCGGTGTTCCCATACGGGCCAAGGATATCGAAGGCCTTACCAAGTGGGGCATCACGACGGTCTTTAGCGAAGGCCAGCTTGAAGACCCTGTCTCGGACAAGCATCCCGAAACGCTGAGCGGCACCACGATGGGCTCATCCGATGTACCCAACAAGGCCGGCCTGGCCGCCTTTACCGATCACAAGCTCTATGCCGCCTATACCGATATGATAGACAGGCTCAAGCGCGTGATGGACGCCATTGCCGCGAATGAGCGTGTCGAGGTAAAGACCGTCGACTCGCTGTCGCAGGATCTGGTTCAGCTCGTGCGCGAGCGCGAGGCGGCGATCGTCTCGGCAATCCTGTCGTCCGACGTGCAGGGCTACGACCTGGCCCGCGCAGGTATAAACTGCGCCATCCTGTCGGTCATGATGGGCCAGACGATGAAACTGCCGCCGCACCGGCTTGTCCATCTCGCCTCCGGTGCCCTGCTTCACGATATTGGCATGCTGAGGGTTCCATCCGACATCGTCAAGAAGAAGTCGGCGCTGACCACCGAAGAAGCCCAGAAGATGCGCGCGCACCCGCTGCTTTCATACCGGATCATCGTGAAGGAATTGCAGTATCCGGACGATGTCGGCCTCGTGGGCCTGCAGCACCATGAGCGCTGGGATGGCGAGGGTTATCCACGAAAGACAACCGGACAGGATGTGGATCTGCTTGCGCGCATCGTGTCGGTGGCAGACGCCTTCGAGGCGATGGTCAGCCAGAAGCCATATCGCAACTCGATGATAGGGTACGTGGCCATCAAGAACCTGTTGTCTGACAACTCTAGACGTTTTGATCCGGACGTGCTCAAGGCCTTCGTGCGCAGCATGGGCATCTATCCAATCGGCTCGATTGTGGTGCTGAACAATGCGGCAATAGCCCGTGTCATCGATACCCATGCGGAAGCGCCTCTGCGTCCCAAGCTCAAGATCATCGTCGATGATTATGGCAAGCACTATAAGGACGATACCGGCGATATTCTGGACCTGCTGACCGAGAAGACCCTGTTCATAGCGCGGGCCCTTGATCCGCGCGAGCTGGTCTCGGCGCCGTGACGGCTGGCCCGAGCCGCACTCGAAAGGGCAGGGCCGCCGAGGATGTTGCGGCCGCCCACTTGTCGGCGCGTGGCTGGGCTATTGTGGCCAGGAATTGGCGCCGCGGCCGGGGCGAACTGGACATCGTTGCGCTGAAAGACGGCCTGCTTGCCTTTGTGGAGGTCAAGGCCGTCGATGCATATGGCCTCGAGAGCCTCGAGGCGTCGGTAGGCTGGCGGAAACGTAAGAGAATAATCGAAACGTCTAAACTCTTCATCGCCGCGCATCGAGAATTCAAGTATATGGCAGTGCGATTCGATGTCGTATCCGTTGTGGCCGATGCCGTGACGGAGCACTTTGAGAGCGCTTTCGCGGAGCATACATGATCAACGGAGTCGGACACGAACATGCAGACGAAAGGCTTGAAGAACTCAGGGCCATGGTGCATGATGAGGCATACATGGCGGGGGCGATTCTTCGTTTGGCCTCCGTGCTCAGTGATGAAATCATGGATGGTATCGGAGTAAGTCATGGCGGATGGGAACAAGGATTCCAGGCGACGGTTCGGCCGCCGCGGTAGAGGGCGATCTGGCGTCAAAGACGCTGGCGCACTGCCGGCCGGTGCCGAGGGGCAGGACGGACAGGTCAGAGCGGCAGCGCCCGCCATCGATCAGCCAGCCGTGTTCTGTCCGGTCTGCCAGAAGCAGATATTCGATCTGGCAAGCGCGCTGGCGGGCAAGAATGGTGGTCAGCCGGTGCATTTCGACTGCGCTCTGGCCCAGGTCGCCGAGACGGAACGCCTCGAGGCCGATGAGCATATAGCCTATATCGGCCACGGCTCATTCGCGGTCGTCACGTACCGCGACAAGAGCATGACCGCCTTTACGATCAAGCGCCGCATCCCATGGGAGAAAGAAGGCGAGAAGTTCGACTGGAGGCGCACCATCCAGCAACGGATGGGTATCTGATCCTGTCGACACGGTTCGACCTGCACCCGGGCTATTCCAGACTGAGGAGCGCCGCGCGCCTCGCATGCAGGGGTGTCGTGTCAAAGAGCGGAGCCGAGTAGTCAGTGACCAGGAGCCCGATCTCGGTACAGCCAAGCAGGATCGCCTCGGCGCCTCGGGCAACGAGCGAGTCCATGATCGTTCGGTACGCGTCGCGCGATTCATCCCGGATGATGCCACGCACAAGCTCCTGGAAGATTATCCTGTCTACCGTCGCGCAATCAGGCGCATCGGGTACCAGCACGTCGATGTCAAAACCCCGCTTGAGCCGTGCGCTGTAGAAGTCTTCTTCCATGGTGAATCTGGTTCCCAGCAGTCCTATGCGCCTGATGTCGAACGAGGCCAGGGCCTCACCTGCAACATCGACGATGTGCAGCAGCGGTATGCCGACCTCGTCTTCAAAGCCATCCATCACCTTGTGCATGGTATTGGTGCAGAGCACCGCAAAATCCGCTCCGCCGGCCTTGAGCCGCGTGCCCACATCGAAGAGGGACGCCCGCATGATATTCCATTCGCCTGCCCGTTGCATGCGCTCTATTTCGTGAAAGTCGTAGGAATACATGAGGATTCTGGCAGAATGGCTTCCGCCCAGGGCCGTGCGCACCTCTTCATTGATGATGCGGTAGTAATGCGCCGACGACTCCCAGCTCATGCCGCCGATCAGGCCTATGGTCTTCACGTGGTGCTCCTTGCATTGATATCGAGACTGCAACACCGCTTACTGTACGTTTCTTTTGTGCCGCCGTCCATCGGCAAATGCTGGCTCGACGCGGTGTTTTGCATATACTGGTAGGCGGAGGCACCATGCACGATGCATCGTACACCGTACTCGTTGTAGATGATTCGCGGGCCAACAGAGCCTTCCTTACCAGCATTCTGGAGGAAGATGGCTATCGAGTGCTCGAGGCCGCAAGTGGCGACGCATGTCTGTCTACTGCGGCCGCGGAGATGCCCGTGCTGATACTGCTTGATGTGGTGATGCCTGGCATAGATGGCTTCGAGACGCTGCGCAGGCTCAAGGCAGATCCGGCCATGAAGCGGATTGCGGTGATCATGTTGACGAGCCTCGGCGATCAGGAGTCAAAACTCAAGGCCTTCGACTTCGGAGCGGTCGACTACATCGTCAAGTCGGCCAACGAAGCGGAAGTGCGCGCCCGTGTTCGCGTCCATGTGCATCTGGCCAATACGCAGCAGGAGCTGATAGCGGCGCGGGCGGAAAGCCTGCAGCAGATAGCGGCCGCGCAACAATCGTTGCTGGTCAAGCCATCGGACGCTCCGGATGCCCGCTTCGCGATCTATTATCGGTCATTGCACGAGGCTGGCGGCGATTTTTACGACGTGGTACCCGTGTCGGATGGCGTGTACTTCTACCTGATGGCCGATGTCGCAGGCCATGATGTCGGCACGAGCTATGTAACACCTGCGGTCAAGGTGCTGTTGAAGCAATGCGCCACTCCGACCTATTCCGTAGAAGAATCGATGTCATACCTGAACAGCATGCTTGAAAAGACCATTCTTGCCGACAATTACCTGACGGCGTTTGCCCTTCGCGTGAACAGGAGGGCTGGCAAGGCGGTATACCTTGCCGCCGGCCATCCACCTGCGGTCTACATACCGTGCGAGGGCCCCGTGAGCGTACTTGAGTGCGAGAATCCGTTCATCGGCATGCTCGAGGAATCGAGCTACCGGTCGGCATCGATGGATGTGCAGGCGGGAGATAGATTCGTGCTCTATACCGACGGGCTGGTGGAAGCCAGCCTTTCGGGCGATGATGGGGCGAGCCTGACCGGTCGCCTCGTGAATGCCGTAACGGATCTGCGTGGCTTGCCACTGGAAGAGCTTCCTGCGGCGCTGGTCCATGCGATGGGTGCGGACCATCCCGATGATGACGTCGCGGTGATGGCTGTCGAAGTCTGACTGGCTGACAGGATGGGAAAATAGATGGTACGCAAGAGTACGCGAGTATTCCATATTCTAGCCCTCGCCCTCCTTGGCGCCACCGTCATCCCGCTTCTGGCCTTTGTGCTGATATGGCGATTCTACTATTCGGGCAACTCCAACACGGCACTCGGCCTGGCCCAGATTCGCAGTGCCCTGGATGGCTCGACACGCCTCCTGGAACTCTATGCCGGCTACAATGACGTGGGGCTCCAGCCAGAATCCAGAATCAAGCTCCTGCTCAATGGCCCGGTGGTCAGGTTGCGCATCGGCCCTTCGTCGCCAGAGGCCGCGGCGCGCACGCTCGCATCTGTCCTGGACGTTGCAGGACTGCGATTCGGTCCTGAATCGATTACCGATGCCTCCGGTACTGTCTGCGGCAGGCTGGAGCTGGACGGCACATGGTCCGTTACCGAACAGCGTCTGGTCAATGCAGGCGCCGACGCATGGGACGCCCTGGACGAGGCGGGCCGGCGCGTCCTTGCCAACCAGACTCCATACCTGCGCGTTACGCGCGATGCCTCCAGGGCCATCATCAGACTCGGAGATACCGGTTACGTGTGGGCCATAACAGAAGCGGCGGATCGCTATACTCCATGTTTTGAACTGTTCCATCCCCAACTGGAAGCGGTCGAGGTGACCAGACTGGCAAACGCACAGGGTGAACGGGTAGGTGCCGAAATAGCCTCGCTCCATGGATTCCTGAATTCGGCCAGGCGCGACGAAGTGATCCGGTACGATTATGACTGGAAGAATCCCGATGATCTCCGGGACAGGAAGAAAGTAGTCCTGATGCGCTATATGGAGCGCTGTCATGCCGTGCTCTGCGCCGGCCTCTACGAGGATGAATATTTCCTGCCAACCAAGAAGGCCGAGTCATTGTTCGCGGTGTTGGTTACCATCGTAGGCAGCATCACACTGCTGGTAACGCTGACGTTGACAGGCAGGATCAACCGCTCGCTGGCCACACTCTGTGACTTTGCCAGGCTGACGGCCGCCGCCGACGGTTCGGCACATGCGCTGCGTCGAACCGGGTTGCGGGAACTCGACGAGCTGTCCGAAACAATGAGCGACATGGGTATGAAGATCCGGGCCAGACAGGATGCCCTCAGGAAAGAGCTGGCCGAGAAGAATTTTCTGATAGAAGAAGTGCACCATAGGGTGAAGAACAACCTGGCCATCCTGGCCAGCATCATCGGCCTGCAGCAGGATCAGGTGCAGACAGACGAGGCGGTATCGGTGCTGGCCATACTGCGCGCGCGGGTCAACTCGATGGCTCTCGTCTATCAACAGCTCCTCGCCACCGACGAGTACGCCTCGTTGCCCTTCAATGATTACGTCGAAGGAATACTGACATACTATCAGAGTGACCACACGCATGACTCCAGACAGATGACCAGAACGGAACGGCTGGAGCCAATCAGCCTGGGCTTTGACAAGGCCGTTCCGTTCGGGCTCATTGTCAACGAGCTGGTGTCCAACGCATTCCGGCACGGTATGTCGGCCCATCGTGAACCAGCGATGTCCGTTGAGCTATACATTGACGGTACCGCGATCGTGTTCAGCATCGAGGATAACGGCGACGGGATGAACCATGATGCCCAGGAAGGCACCGGCCTGCTGCTGGTTCGGGCTCTGTGCGCCCAGCTGCGCGGCGACATCAACATTGAAAGCCAGACCGACGGTGCGAGGGGACAACGGTCGAGGTCCGTGTCCCGGCTGCCTCGTGACGTCATCCGGGCCTCACGACTGTCCAAGGAGCATCAATGGATCTGTCCTTTGACCCCTATTTCAATCCATATCCGTCGCGGCGCAATGTACACTATGCTGCGCGCGGCATGGTGTGCGCCTCGCACCCGCTGGCGGCCCAGGCGGGCCTGCAGATATTGCGCAAGGGCGGCAACGCGGCCGACGCGGCTGTGGCGACGGCCGCCGCCCTCACCGTGGTCGAGCCCACATCGAATGGCATTGGCTCCGATGCCTTTGCCCTGATATGGCAGAACGGGCGCCTGCGCGGTCTCAATGCATCGGGGCCAGCGCCCGCCGCCATGGATATGGATGTGGTCAGGCGAGAAGGGTGGGGTGCCATCGATGGCCATCTGCCGGCGTTCGGCTGGGCACCGGTCACCGTGCCCGGTGCCCCTGCTGCCTGGGCCGAAATGACGCGCGCCTGCGGCCGGCTGTCGCTGGCAGACAATCTTGCGCCGGCGATGGAGCTGGCCAGGGAGGGCCACGCGGTCGCGCTGACCGTAGCCTGGTATTGGCAAAGAGCCTGGAAGCGGTACTCGGCTGGCTTGCCTGGCGTCGAAACGTCGCTGCTTGCCGAGTGGTTCCGCGTATTTGCCTCTGGCGGTGCCGGCAACCCCTCCGACAGCGGCGCCTCTTGCGGCCGCGCGCCGCGCCCCGGCGAGACCTGGAGGTCGTCACTCCACGCCCAGACGCTGCAAGGCATTGCCGACAGCAATGCCAGGGACTTCTATGAAGGTGCCATCGCGCGTCGCATCGTCGAGGCGGCGGAGAAGACGGGCGGTTACCTGCGGGCCGTGGACCTGCGCGATTTTGCGCCGGAGTGGGTGCAGCCGATATCGGTACCATACAAGGGCTTCGAGGTATGGGAGATTCCGCCCAACGGGCAGGGGCTGGCAGCGTTGATGGCGCTGAACATCCTGTCCGATTACCGGCCGACCCACCATGATGACCCCGCCGTTATCCACCGCCAGCTTGAGGCGATGAAGCTGGCATTTGCCGACGCGCACGCCTCGGTAGCCGATCAGCGCTTCGCCGATGTGCCGGTGGCCGCTCTTCTCGATCCGGCCTATGCGGCGCGGAGGGCCTCCATGATATCGGAAACCGCTCAGGATTTTGGGGCTGGTGCGCCATTGCCTGGCGGAACCGTCTACCTGAGTGCCGCCGATGCCGACGGAACGATGGTCTCGTACATCCAGAGCAACTACATGGGTTTTGGCTCAGGCATCGTGGTGCCCGGGACGGGCATAGCCCTGAACAACCGCGGGCACTGCTTCAGCCTCGAGGAGAACCATCCGAACTCGCTGCAACCTGGCAAACGTCCATACAACACGATCATACCAGGCTTCCTGACCAGGGATGGACGCGCCGTCGGCCCGTTCGGCGTCATGGGGGGCTTCATGCAACCACAGGGACACCTGCAGGTGGTCATGAACAGCATCGACTTTGGCATGAACCCCCAGCAGGCCCTGGACGCGCCTCGCTGGCAGTGGACCAAGGGGCTGGAGGCAGAACTCGAAGGATCGTTTGACAATGAAATTCTGCTCAGCCTGCAACGTCGTGGCCATCAGGTTCGATACCAGAGTGATGCCGGCAGCTTCGGCCGGGGCCAGATCATATGGAAGCATGATGATGGTGGCCTTGTCGGCGGCACCGAGAGCCGCGCCGATGGCGCGATAGCGGCGTGGTGATGGGCGGGCAGGTATCTGCCCGCCCATTCCTGCCTCTACTTCTTCCTGATAACCTCAAAGCCAACGTATGGCACGAGGGCTGGTGGAATCTTTACGGTACCGTCGGCCTGCTGGAAATTCTCAAGGACGGCTATGATGCCGCGTGATATCGCGATGGCGGTACCGTTCAGGAGGTGAACGTACTTGTTCTTGCCGTCGTCGTCCTTGTACTTGATGTTGAGGCGGCGCGACTGGTAGTCGGTGCAGTTGGATGTGCTGGTTACCTCGCCCCATTCGCCGCCGTTGCGGCCGGGCATCCAGGCCTCGAGGTCCCACTTGCGGTAGGCGGGCGCGCCCAGGTCGCCGGTGCAGGTGTCGACGACGCGGAAGGGAATGCCGAGGCCGGAGAATATCTCTTCCTCGACCAGGCGCAGTTCCTCGTGGATGCGGTCTGAATCCTCGGGCAGGCAATAGGCGAACATTTCCAGCTTGGTGAACTGGTGGACGCGGTACAGGCCCTTGCTGAACTGGCCGGCGGCACCGGCTTCGCGGCGGAAGCAATGTGACAGGCCGGCAAGTCGCAATGGCAACTGGTCTTTCTGGAATATGGTGTCCGAGTAGTAGCCGCCCAGCGTTATCTCGGCGGTGCCGACGAGGCAGGCGCCTTCGCCCTCCACCGCGTAGACGTTTGACTCGGCGCCGCGGGGGTTGAAGCCAATGCCTTCGAGTATTTCGGTCTTCGCTATGTCCGGCGTTATGAACGGGGTAAAGCCCTTCTTGACGAGGATGTCGAGGGCGTAGCGGACAAGGCCAAGCTCCAGGAATACGCCCTCGTTCTTGAGGTAGTAGAACTTGGTGCCGGAGACCTTGGTGCCTGCGTCAAAGTCGATGATGTCGAGATCCTGGCCCAGCTGGACGTGATCCTTGGGCTCGAAGTCGAACTTCGTTGGGGTGCCAACGCGCTTGACCTCGAGGTTGTCCTTGTCTTCCTTGCCAATAGGCGCGTCGGGGTGGGCCATGTTCGGTATGCGGCGGACTTCGGCGTCAAGGCGTGCCAGCACTTCCTGGGCCTCGGTTTCCATCGCCGCTATCGAGTCCTTCAGGCGCTTGCCTTCGGCTATCAGCGTGTCCCGGATTGCGGCATCGAGTTTGCCTTTCATGGCGGCAGCGTTCTCGTTGCGGGCACGGCGCTCGTCCTCGAGCCTCTTCAGCAGCTCGTTGCGCCTGTCGAAGAGGGCCGCGACCAAGTCCGCGTCGGCCTTCATGAATCGATCGCCGATATTCTTCTTGACCGCGTCAAGATTGTCTTTGATGAATCGTAGGTCTAACATGATGGGCAGCATGATAGAATAAAAATCAAACGAACGCAATCGGCACCGATGGACCGATCAGACCTTGAAACCGAGCTCCACAATCGTGCCGTTTTCGCGCTTCATCGTGATAGTTCCGCCTATCTGCTCGGTCAGGGTCCGCACGAGCATCAAGCCGAAGCCCGGGGTGTTCTCGAAATTGACGGTGTCCGGAACGCCGTGGCCATCGTCCTGCACCGTGATCGTCGCCGCGTCGCCTGTACGCGTCGCGGAGATCCGTATTATGCCTGCTTTTCTGTCAGTAAAGGCGTATTTCATGATGTTCGTCAGCAGCTCGTTGACTATGATTCCTATCGATTGCATGACCTTTGCGCTGATCGTGAAGTCATCGAGATGCTTCTCGACGGTTATCGATCCGCTGTTCGGGAAATTGGCCAATATTTCATCGACCAGGGGACCGAGGTACGATTGTGCCGACATGTCCGCATAGTCAACCGAGCGGTACAGCTTGTCGTACAGCAACATCATGCTGCCCACACGGCTCTCGGTATCCTCGAGCGCCTGGGTCGCGACGGGATCCTCGATGGACATTGCCTGGAGCGAGAGCAGGCTCCTGATCGTGTTCATGCTGTTCTTGATGCGGTGATGGACTTCCTTGAGTATCAGGTTCTTCTCTTCAAGCAGTGCCGCGATCTTCTTCTCGGTTTCCCTGCGCGCCGTGATGTCCTCGATGGCCAGGAGAATGATATGTTCCTTGCCAGGAGCCTGCCTGATCTGTCTGGCGTTCAGCAGCATGACGCGGCGGCCAATAGTTGCAAAATCGTGTTCCACCTCGTAATCGTCGAAGACGGCCCTTTGTGGCAGGATTTCCTCAAGCAATTCCCTCAACTTCGGGATATCCCACTGCTTGTTGCCCAGGTCATATATCAGTTGCCCCACGGTTTCTTCAGGCTTGACCTTGAATATGGCATAGAATGACCTGTTGGCCGTTACAATCCTCAGATCCTTGTCCAGTGACAGGAGTGGCTCCCTGATGGTGTCGATGACGCTCTGCGCGAATTCGCTTGTCGCATCGGCGGCCTGCTTGATGACAGCAAGCTCTTGCCTGGTCGTCTCGAGTCCTGCTTCCATCTTCTTGCGCTCCATCAATTCCCGTTTGAGCGCGTCGTAGGCATCGAAGAGCTTGAACGCCATCTTGATCGATGCGTCGAGTACCGTGATGCTCGAATTCTTTACCACATATCCATACGAGGTGATCTTTTCTGTGCGTTCAACGATCTCGTGTTCTGTATGGCTGGACAGGAAGAGGATTGGTATGTCCCGGTGCCTGAGTATTATCTCCGCTGCCTGGGTGCCGTCCATCCCGTCGCCCAGATCGATATCCATCAGTACCATGTCTATCGTAGTGTCAGTATTGAAAAGATCGATCGCTTGCTCTGCAGAATTGGCCGTTATTACCCGGTAGCCGAATCTTTGAAGGGGTTCCTTCTTGCTTTCAGGCAGGTATTCCAGCTCCATCTGAGATTCATCCTTCAGTATCTTGATGGCCTTTTCGCCGGTGTTGGTCGTCAAAACCTTGTATCCGTAATGCTCAAGGAACATCTTCTGGCTCATGGCGATCAGCATTTCGTCTTCAACCAGCAGCAACGTCTTGTTACCACCCATACCGATTCCTCCTGCAGCCACCGATGCGCCTCTTCAACATGATGCCCGTTAGTCTAGTATAGGCATTATCCGTTGGCATGATGCATATTCATGGATGTTTTTCTTGCCGAAAGACCGCGCCAGAGGAATGGTGCGGACCTTGTACGGTCGATCGTTTTTTGGTACCCTCTCTCCCATGAAACTCGATATCAACCCCAGAGGCAATGGCGCCTGTCCTCTGTGTGCCTCCAACAGGAATTGCCGGATACAGAGGAAACTCGCCGACAATGTCGATGAGCTGAGCCCTGCCAACGAAGAAGAGATGGAAATCGTTGTCTATTCCTGCCCTTATTTCAAGGAGAAGGTCGCCCCGTGATCGAACGCCTCGAGTCGATCGCGGCTCGTTTCAAGCAGCTGGATGAAATGGTCTCCGACCCGACGCTCGCCCGTGACGCCAAGCGCTACCGTGAAACGATGCAGGAGCGCTCGCACCTGGCCGCCATCATGGATGCCTATGCCGAGTACAGCCGCCTTGCAGGCGAGATAGCTGGTGCCAGGGCCATGATCCACGACGAGGCCGATCCCGACCTCAAGGACATGGCACGTGAGGAGCTCCGGTCGCTGGAGGTTGCCCTGACCGCCTCGGAACTGAACCTCAATGCGCTGCTTATTCCGCGCGACCCGCTTGACGACAAGAACACGATCATGGAGATTCGCGCTGGCACCGGTGGCGACGAGGCCGCGCTGTTCGCCGCCGATCTGTACCGCATGTACACGCGCTATGCCGATTCCATGGGCTGGAAGATAGAGGTGATGAGCACCAGCGAGACGGGCCTCGGCGGTTTCAAGGAAATCATCTTCTCGATATCCGGCGACCAGGTCTTTGGCAAGCTGCGGTGGGAAAGCGGCGTGCACCGCGTCCAGCGGGTGCCGGCGACCGAGGCTTCGGGGCGCATTCATACGAGCGCCGTCACGGTGGCGGTGCTGCCGGAGGCGGAAGAGACCGAGGTCGACATCCGGCCTGAAGACCTGCGCGTCGACGTGATGCGGGCAGGAGGACCAGGCGGCCAGTGCGTCAACACGACCGATTCGGCCGTCAGGCTGACCCATATTCCGACCGGCATCATCGTGCATTGCCAGGATGAGAAGAGCCAGATCAAGAACAAGGCCAAGGCGATGCGCATCCTGCGGGCTCGAATCTACGAGATGGAAGAAGAGAAGAAGAATGCCGAGCGAGCCGCCAACCGCAAGAGCCAGATAGGTTCGGGCGATCGCTCCGAGCGTATCCGGACGTACAATTTTCCGCAGAACCGCGTTACCGATCATCGAATCGATGTGACGCTGTACAAGCTGGATCTGTTCATGCAAGGCGACATGGATGAGATCATGCAGGGTCTGGCCCTGCGCGCCCGCGATGACGCGCTGAAGGCGGAGGACCGGTGATTTTGCTGGAGGAGCCCACCCCATGACCGTGCGGGCGGCCCTGGCGGAAGGATCCGGCACCCTGGAGACGGGCAGACCGGGATCGCCTTTCCTGGATGCCGCCCTGCTCCTTGGGTTGGCCATGCATATCGAGCGCGGCAGGCTGCTCGCGTCGATGCCTGACGAAGTGACTTCAACACAGCTCGATGCCTATCGTGGCTACCTGTCCCGCCGCGTTTCCGGTGAGCCGATAGCCTATATTCTGGGATACAAGGAATTCTACGGGAGGCGATTCTATGTCGATGCCCGCGTCCTGGTGCCCAGACCCGATACTGAAGTGCTCGTCGAGGTTGCGCTGTCGCTGCTGCCGCCACCGCGCGCTGCCGGGGGACCGTCCATCCGCTGCCATGATGCCTTCACGGGATCAGGCTGCGTCGGCATAACGATAGCGGCCGAGCGGCCCGACGTCGATGTCAGCACATCGGACGCTTCGGCCGACGCACTGACCCTGTGCCGCCAGAACGCGCGTACTCTTCTGGGCCGCGAGCTGGAGTCGAGCCTCGGTGATGTGCTGTCCGCTGCGCCCGGGCCGCTCGATCTGATCGTCGCCAATCCACCGTATGTGACGACTTCGCTGACGGAGCTGTTGCTCGACGATGGCGGGCGTGAACCGCGCGCGGCCCTCGACGGCGGCGAGCGCGGACTGGATCTGTACCCGCGCATAGCGGGCCAGGCCTGGCAGCTTCTGGTGGATGGCGGCTCGCTGGCGCTGGAGATCGGTGATGAACAAGGCCGGGACGTGGCATCGATGCTCGGCGCGGCTGGATTCTCTGGCATAGTGGTACATGATGACCTTGCCGGCAGGAACCGTGTTGTTGCGGGGGTAAAGCGTGCAGTACGATGACAAGCTCGATGATTTTCTGGATCGCTTCCAGCCGTCGGACGCGGACAGAATCCTGGCCGCCAGGGCGTGGGCAGGCGAGCTGCACGCAGGCATGGTCCGCGCATCCGGCGAACCGACGGTAACGCATCCGGAGCGCGTCGCGGCGGTACTTGCCGGCATGGGCATGGATGCCGATAGCGTCGTCGCCGGCCTCTTGCACCAGGCCATCGAAGATGGATTGACGAGCGGCAAGACAGTCGCGGAGCGCTTTGGGGACAAGGCCGGTACGCTCGTCGACGAGCTGTCCAGGATGGCATCGCTCAAGGCCAAGAACAAGACAATCCAGGCCGCCGAGGCCATCCGCAAGATGCTCTTCGCGCTGACACGCGACCTGCGCGTCATCATCATCAAGCTGGCCGACAAGCTGGACAACATGCGCACCCTCAAGTGGCTGCCGGAGGAAGACCGGCGACGCATAGCCGCAGAATGCGTCGATGTGTTTGCACCGCTTGCCGACCGCCTCGGCATCAGCTGGATGAAGGACGAGCTGGAGGATCTCGCGCTCAAGGAGATCAATCGGGAGGCATTTGACCAGATCAAGCTGCTGGTATCTTCGAAGAAGGCGGAGCGCGAGGCTTTCCTTGAGGCCGCCAGCGGCCAGTTGATAGCGGCCGCGAAGGCCGAGGGCATCGACGTCGAGGTGATGGCTCGCGCCAAGCACTTCTATTCGATATACCAGAAGATGCGCAAGCGGGCCAAGGGAGCCGACGAACTGTATGACCTCTCGGGTGTGCGTGTACTCTGCGATGAGGAGAACGAGTGCTATACCGTGCTTGGCATCGTGCACGGCCTGTGGAAGCCGCTCGATGGCCGGTTCAAGGACTACATAGCCATGCCCAAGTCAAATGGCTACCGCAGCCTGCATACCACCGTGATGGCCAACGACGGGCTGTTGCTTGAGATACAGATCCGCACCAGGGAGATGCATCGCGTTGCCGAATTCGGCGTTGCCTCGCACTGGCTGTACAAGAAAGGCTCGACGTCGGAGATTGTAAGGCCCGAGGATCTGGCTATAGTCAACAGGCTGAAGGACTGGAGCGCCATGCTCGAGTCGGGCACCGAGTTCCTCGATGACATCAAGCGGGAACTGCTCAGGGATTCCATCATCGTGTTTACGCCCAAAGGCGACGCGATCGAGCTCGCGGCCGGGTCGACGGCCCTGGACTTCGCGTATGCCATACACAGCGATGTGGGGAACCGCTGTCTGGCTGCCAAGGCGGATGGCGCCATCATCCCGCTCGATGCGGAACTCAAGAATACCCAGGTGGTCGATATCGTTACCAGCGCCAATGCCCGGCCCAACGTCAACTGGCTCAAGGCGGTCAGGACATCGAAGGCTCGATCGAAGATACGCGCCTGGCTCGTATCCGAAGGCACCGTGCTGGCTATAGACAAGAACGTCGTGGCTCGCCGCCGCGACGACAAGGACCCGAGGCACGACGGGAGCGGCAAGGCATCGGCACAGCCAGCGGGGGCAACTTCGCCCGATCGAAGGGTTGAACTCGAGGTTCGCCACGGCGAGGCCAAGCATACCGAGCAAAAAAGGCCAGAGGCGCCCGAGGTGCCGGTCGCCCAGATGGATTATCGGCCATACGTACCAAAAGAGGCTACCGATGCGACGCACGCTGGCATCAGCGTGTCGGGCGCCGGCAACCTGATGGTGCGCTTTGCCGCGTGCTGCAAGCCGGCCGTCGGCGAGCGCATCGTCGGCTACGTGTCCCGTGGTCGCGGCATCATCGTGCACCGGGCTTCATGCAAGAATCTGGCCAATATCCGCGAGTTCGCCGAGCGCCGCGTCGAGGTCAGCTGGGAGACGGCTCCCGGCCTGACGAGGCGCTACCACGTAACCGGGAAGCGCGTGCTTGACCTCTTCTCGGAGATAGAGAACGCAGTCCGCAAGCATGGCGGGCGCCTGGTCGAAGGCAGGCTGGAGGACGGGCAGGAGACGCTGTCGGGCAACTTCACGATGGCGTATGCCAGCGCCGAAGATGCCCACACCGCGGAGCGCAACCTCAAGCATGTGCCGTCCATCATCAGGATCAAGCGGATAGACTAGCTGGCTGTCCGGGACCTGACGGCGCGGCTTGCCTCTGGGCCGTGATCATCTGCGATGGAAGGAATGGCATACCATGACGCGTGAGGAGTTTCTGCGCAGGGAATACTTGGGCCGGATCGAGCGGGTGGTAGATCACATCTACGCCCACTATGGCGACGAACTTACCATCGATGATCTTGCGGACATCGCGGCATTCTCCCGCTTCCATTTTCACCGCGTATTCTCAGGCATCACCGGCGAGACGGTCTCCGATTTTCTGAAGAGGGTGCGTCTGCAACAAGCAGCCTCCAGGCTGACCGAACATCCGGGAGAATCGGTCACCGATGTCGCTCTCGCCGTCGGCTTCTCCAGTCCCAGTGTATTTGCCCGGGCCTTCAGGTCACGCTTCAACGTGACAGCCTCAGTGTGGCGGACTCTCGACGGCTCGAAGCGCCGCCTTCTGGCAGAAAGCAATGCCTGCATAGTGCACAGCACCGCGGGTCCAGCGATCGGCAATCCCGGGCAAGCGCAAGCGAGCGCAGATCGATATGATCCTTCCATGCGAACCGACGATAGCAGGAGGGATGCCATGAAGAGTCTGTCTTACAAGGTTGAGGTCAGGGAATTGCCCGACCTTACGGTGGCCTATGCGCGCCATGTCGGAGCGTTCAATACAATAGGGGAAGCCTTCGGTCGGCTCTCCCGCTGGGCCGGCCCCCGAGGGCTCTTCCAGGTGCCGGGCGTCCAGTCGCTCGCTGTCTATCACGATTCGCCCGAAACCACGCCGGAGCAGAAGCTCCGCTCCAGTGCCTGTGTGACCGTTGCCCCGGGTACGGAGGTGTCGGGCGACATCAACGTGATGACCATACCCGGTGGTACGTTCGCTGTTGCCAGGTTCGAGATACTGCCGAGCCAGTTTGGCGAAGCCTGGGATGCACTGATGGGTGAATGGTTCCCATCATCGGGCTATCAGCCTGATGATAGAATGTGCTATGAGGTCTACCTTCAGGATCCCGACAGCCACCCTGAGGGCATGTTTGTCATCGATATTTGCGAACCGGTCAGGCCGCTCTGACTGCCATGAAAAGCGACTGGAAGAAGACAGACAAGGCGCTCTACCTGCCGGGATCAGAACCCCGAACGGCCATCGTCCCACCGTTCCGATTCTTTTCCATACGAGGACGGGGCAACCCCAACGGCGCGCATTTCAAGGATTGTGTCGGCGCCTTGTACTCGCTGGCCTACGCCGTCAGAATGTCATACAGGTCACCGAATCCGCCCGATGGATATTTCGAATACACGGTATTCCCGCTCGAGGGAGTCTGGGATGTTTCGGAGGAAGCCAGATACCGTGCTCCGCATGTGCTCGACAAGGACCAACTGGTATACACGATGATGATCCGGCAACCTGACTTCGTTACGCCGGAATTCGCCCGATATACAATCGAGGCTGTTCGGAAGAAGCGACCCGGCGACATCCTCGACTCGGCGGAGTTTGTCACCGATGAGGAAGGGCTTTGCGTCCAGATGATGCACACCGGCAGCTATGACGCGGAACCGGCGAGTTTCTCAAGAATGCATGACTATTGCGCTGCCAATTCGCTGGTCAGGAAGTCGATGGTCCACCGGGAAATCTATATTTCCAATCCAGGCACCGTAGCAGAGGCAAGACTCAGGACTGTCCTGCGATTCCAGGCTGCCCCTTGCTGAACCAGGGCGTCACGTACACTGAAGTACCAAGGCGTGCATCACGCCATAGCCCTTGATCACTCTTGCATAGTAGAATCGAGCAACCATGGTAACCAATGATGTGCTCAAGCGGCTGCGATTCGCCGTACGCATGAATGATCCGGCAATGCTCGCTATGCTGCAGCTCGCTGGCCTGACCATAAGCCGCGAGGCTCTGGAGTCGTACTTTCTGAAGGACGATGACCCCGGCTATGCGGTCTGCCCCAAGGCAACGCTGGCCGCGCTGCTGGACGGCATGATACTCAAGTATCGTGGGCCCCGCGAAGACGCTCCAAAGCCGCCCATGCCGGCCGAACTGGACAACAACATGGTACTCAAGAAGGTCCGCATAGCGTTGCAGCTGAAGGAAGACGACATGATTGCGATCATGAAGCTGGCGGACGTCGATCTGTCCAGGAATGAGCTGTCCGCTTTATTCCGCAAGAAGGGACAGAAGAACTACATGGAGTGCATGGACCAATTCCTGCGAAACTTCTTGTCAGGACTCGCGTCATATAGCAAGAGCCAACAAGGTTCATGACGCTGGTTCGTTGTGCCGGAGCGGCCTAAGCCTTGCTGCGTCGCACGCGGCTGGTCGTCGCGATGGTGTCCTGCAACGTTCCCATCGGGCAGAACGCGCACCACGATCTGGGCTTCGATAGCAGGCCGACGACGAACCCGATGCCACTGGCAAGCACGTAGATGGCCCAGAATATCCTGCCGACCGCCGGAATGCCACCATTGCCGTATCTCGCAAGCAATGATATGAGGCAGAACATCATGAAGCCGCAGAGCGCCCGCCTGATTCCCGGGTTCGTCATGAACTCCGGCAGCTTTCTGTGCAACGACCAGGAACGGGTTGTTGTGGCCAATGCCCGGCCGTTGGGGCAGGCCGTCGCGCAGAAGCTTCTGGTTCGGTGGTGGTTCATCGCCAGTGCCAGTACCATCAGTCCGGGTACCAGCAAGCCGATCGCCGGCACGGCATAGCCACCTATGGCAACAGCCAGAATAAAGAGCACGGAGAGATAGCGGTACGGGCCCGCGTAGAATGATCGCAATGAAATAGGCATAAGAATATATATGATAAAATATATAATATTGCAAGAGTGGTCGGATGCCGGTGACCGCTCCTGCCAGCCGATTGCCTGTCGCTGATTCCCGATTCGTAGGGTATACTACCCCCACATTAGCAATGCGGAGATGCAGATGAACAAAAAAACCATTATTGCCATGCTCGACGATGCGGCGATAACCTATGCCAACGACCCGTACGCTCTCAAGAAGAGCGATTCCGGATGGGCAGCACTGACGTATGCCCAGGCGAGGCTCGGGGCCAGGGAGTTTGCATCGTGGCTCCTGGGCCGCGGGTTCAAGAAGGGGCAGACAGCCGTCCTGCTCGCCGAAGGCTCGCCCGAGTGGATACTATGCGAACTTGGCCTCCTGTCTGCGGGGCTGATATCGGTGCCGCTCTCGATAAAGTTGCTGTCGGAAGAAATACCGTTCCGTGTGGATCATTCGGGAGCAAGCCTCTTTCTGACGACGAGGCACCAGATCGACAAGGTGCTCGCCGCACTGAGCGGCATCGCCAGCAAGCCGCTCGTCGTCCTGATCGATGACGAATCGGCCATACTGGACAAGGCATGTCAGACCGCAGGCTATCCCAGGGACAAGGCCATGCTCCTCGGCGAGGCGCTGGCGGAAGGCGGCGCCGCCCTGAGTGCGGCTGGCAGCAAGCGTGCGGCCGAAATCGACGCGGTTGCCGCCTCCATAACCGAAGAGGATGTCGCAACCATCAGCTATACGAGCGGCACGACTGGTGATCCAAAAGGCATCATGCTGACGCACCGCAACTACTATTCGAATTGCCACGATGGTGTCGAGCTGTTCGGCGACATATACCACTACAGCACGCTGATCATCCTGCCGCTCGACCACTCGTTTGCGCATACGGTTGGAATATACGCCGGTCTCGTCTGCGGGCTGGCGCTGTACTTTGTCGACGCCCGCGGTGGTGGCATGGGCATATTGCGGAACATACCGATCAACCTGGTAGAGGTGCAGCCCAAATTCCTGCTGACCGTGCCGGCGCTCTCCGGGAACTTCATGAAGAAGATCATAACTGGCATAGAAGAGAAGGGCGGCTTCATAGAGCGGCTCTTCAAGGCAGGCATCAGTGCAGGCATAGAGCTGAACGGCAATGGCTATGACAAGCCGGGCCCTGTCACGATACTGCGGTACGCTCCGGTCCATGCGCTGGCCAAGGCGCTCATATTCAACAAGGTCAAGACGATGGTCTTTGGCAAGAACATCGAATTTTGTGTCGGCGGCGGCGCACTGCTCGACGTGAAGCAGCAGGAGTTCTTCGCGGCATTCGGCGTGCCGATATTCCAGGGCTATGGGCTGACCGAAGCCGCACCGATAATCAGCTCCAATTCGCCGCTGTCATACAAGTTCGGTACGTCGGGACGTGTGGCGCCATCGGTCGAGTGCACGATTCGCAAGGCCGACGGCTCGCTGTGCGCGGTCGGTGAAACCGGCGAGATCGTGATACGTGGCGAGAACGTGATGAAAGGCTACTTCCGGAACCCGCAGGCCTCGGCCAAGTCGCTGCGCGATGGATGGCTGTGGACCGGCGATCTGGCCTACATCGACCAGGACGGGTTCCTCGTCGTAGTCGGCAGGGAAAAGGCCCTGCTGATAGCCGAGGATGGCGAGAAGTACAGCCCGGAAGAGATAGAAGAGGCAATCGGCTGCTCCACCGATGTGTTCAGCGCGATGATGGCCTGGAACGAGCAGCGCAAGTATACGATTGCCCTGGTCACCCTCGATGACGAGCGCGTCAAGAAGCTGGCCATCGAGCGCGGGGCCACGACAGCTGACTCGGTGCTTGCCATGCTCAATGAGGAATTCTATCGGTTCAAGAGCGACCGGAAGGCCAAGAAGGTGCAGCCATCCTGGGTACCGGCGACCTTCATGATCGTACCGGGGCAGTTTTCGGACAAGGACGGCACCGTCAACAGCACGATCAAGCTGGTCAGGCACCGCGTCGCAACGCTGTACCGTGATCTGATCGAGTACGCGTACACGACCGAAGGCAGCAAGCCTGTCAACGCACGCAACCGCGCCACGCTGGAGCAGTTTCTGGGGCTCTGATCGGGTCGTCCAGCCGTATCGCCGGGCGACCAACCTTATCGCCTGGCGACCACGTTGATCATCAGCGCCTGCGATAGATCAGGCTGTGACTGTTGCCAGGTGGCTATCCAGGCGCTGTCGGTTGCCAGTACGTCGACATAGCGCAGGCAACCCGTGCCTGCAGGGCTCTCGAACTCGGGGAAGATGTCGGAGATGCGCGCGAACTCGCGCGGATCATCGTCAACGTAGTAGCCGATTCCGCCCAGCTCTTCGCATGAGTAGCCTCGCGGTCGCTTCTTCGCCATCGCGTGCTCGTCAAGATTCCGCAGGCATTCTCCTCCATCGTAGAACACGAGCCCGGTGCCCGCAGGGGCCAAGCCGGGCGGCAGCGGCAGGATGCAGGTGCCTCGGGTTATGGCGACATCCCAGGCCGGGCCACGCGGGTAGCAGTCGAAGACGGGCGCTCCCTGCGGCCGGCCATGGCTGTCCAGGACCAGGTAACCAGTTCCGCTGGACGACCAGTTGAACGAGTGGTGACAGAAGAAGAGCAGAAGCGAACCATCCCGTCGCTCTGCAAGAACCGGATCCTTGATCTGAAGCGTGGCAGGATCGGCGCTCGCGACGATCGTCTGTGGATGGGCGTCACGGAGGGCCTCGACCGTCGGGGCGGTCAGCCGCTCGATGGACCAGATCCCTGTGCCCGGCTTTTCGTATGCGGCGACAGGATCGGGGTAGGGCAGCCGTTTCTCCGATGAGACATAGAGCTCGACTCCGGCCGCCGTAAATCGTATGGCGGAACCCTCTATTGACAGCGCCTCCATGCCGGCTGGCGCCACGGTCTTCTTGTCGAATGTCAGCACCTTGGTCCAGGTCGCGGCGCCGTCGGCCGATGCGAATATGGCCAGCTCCTTGCCACGGTCGCCCAGGTCAAGGCCGGTTCTTGAGTCGCCCGAGTTGCGGTACCTGCCTGTCAGGTACAGGCGCTCGTCGTTTGCGACGCCATCGGGGCCGGCAGCCATGTTGCCACCACCAAACCAGTACCCCTTGTCGGCTCGTTCCGGATGGATCGCGATGTGTGCGCGTGCCGGATCGATCAACGTATGGGCAAATGCGCGCATGCGGGCCACGGTCGAGTCGTCAAGAGTCTTCATGGGGTTTCCTTGGTTGCGGCATCATCGCCCTTCGGAGCCGGGGCCGATTCTGGCACCTTCTTGTCGAGCTTCGCCTTCTCCCGCTCGAGCCTCGAAAACCTGCGTTTAAGGCCGGAGAACTGGATGGAGCGTTTGAAGGCCGATGGTGCCATGATCAATACGCCCACCATCATACCGATCGTGAAGGTCAGAATCAGGACCAGCGACAGCGAGCCGGATGCCGACCACGAAAAGAAGGAAATGACGATCTGGATGCTGTTCTGCAGCGCGAATATCATCGCCAGAATGGCTACGGCCAGAACGACCAACAGATAGACGATCCGCATGATTCCCCGCCTTCCCCGCTCCAGGAGCGGTCTATGAGTCCTGACTTGATGATTCGTCGGTCTGCAATCCAAAGACCTTGAGCGCCCTGGTCTTTCCCTTGAGCCGTACCGAGCCCAATGGCCTGAACATGGTCTGATTCCTGGCACCCAGTCTCGTGAAGGTTTCATTGGAAATGACACAGTGCGTGTTCAGCACCTTGCACGCAGATTCAAGCCGCGAAGCCACGTTGACGGTATCGCCGATAACGGTGAAATTCTTTCGTTCGTCACTGCCAATATCGCCCACGACCACTCGTCCAAAATGGATGCCGACGCCGAATTCGGTGATTGACGGCAGGCCGAGCTCGGCAAGCGATTTCCGCAGTTCGGGTAGGGCGGCCCGCATATCGGCGAGGCATGCGACGGCTTCATCGCACGGCGAGCCGTCATGACGCAGGCCAAAGACAGCCATCACCGCATCGCCGATGAACTTGTCGACAATGCCGCCGTGCCGCCTGATCGTTCGTGCCCAGAGGCTGAAGTACTCATTGAGCATGCCAGTGATCATCTGGGCATCGTGGTTCTCGCTGATACCGGTGAAATTCCTGATGTCGGCAAACAGGATGCACAGCTCGGCATTTTGTGACGCGGCCTCGTCTCCGGCAACGATTCGATCACGTATATCTTCGTCCACATACTGGCCAAAGAGCGTGCTGATCCGCTCTTTCAGGCGCAATATGTCTACCCTGCCAATGCCCAGCGACAGGGCGAGCAGAGCGCCTCCCGCGAGTATGTAGATGTGTGTAGCGTCAGACAGGAATACCGGCAGCCAGGCGCCGATCGAACCAATGGTCAGCTCCGCTTGCGGGGTCGGCAGGTTCTTGACACCCGCACGGATCATGTCATCGAGCGTCTTGACGGTATCGAAGTAGAAGTAGAGCAAGAGGAAGCTACTGACATTGGTGACGGTCAGCACAAATTCCAAAGCCAGTCTGGCTCGCTGACTCTTGCTCGCCAGTATGAATGCCTGCATGCCACCGGTGACGATGCTGAATATCCAGAACCAGATGTGAGCCGCGTTGAGCACAAAATACCAGCCCTCGCGCATCTCGAGCGCCGAGTATATCAGCGGAGCCAGGAGGGACCCCAGAAACCTGATGGCCGGGCGATGTCCGAAGCGCACCAGCAAAAACGTCTGTGCGAGCAGTGAAACCAGCAGCGCCACATGTCCGGTATTCGCGAAGAAGGCCATGCCGTTCTGGCTCAGGTTCATCAGGATATAGAAGAGGGCAAACTGGCCGGACGCCAGCAGCAACTCGCGCACCATTCTCTGAAAGGTAGAGCTTCGTTCCATGGTATGCTCCTTACTATAATTAATAGACCAGCAGTATACCACATCAGCGTGCCAAAACTTGAAGATGATTCTGCTATACGGTACACTGTACCCAATGATGGCTGGAAAAATACTGCTGGTCGAGGATGAAGCGATTATCGCGCTCGCTCAGACCCAACTGCTCAGAAAACATGACTTTGTGGTTGTCCGGGCACAGAGCGGCGAAGAAGCGGTAGCGCTTGCCGAGACCGAAGCGGGATTGTCGGTCATCTTGATGGATATTGACCTGGGCACCGGCATCGATGGGACAGAGGCGGCGCAGCGCATACTTGCGACGCATGATATCCCAATCATCTTCGTCACCAGCCATGCCGAGAAGTCGTTTGTCGACAGGGTCAAGAAGATTACTAGCTATGGATATGTGCTGAAGAATTCGGGCGAGTTCGTGCTCATAGAGGCCATTACGATGGCGACGACCCTGTTCCGTGCCCATACCGACCTGCTCTATCACCAGCGCGAACTCGAGGTGACCATAAAGGAGTTGCGACGCGCCAATGAGCATCTCATTGAATATGAAGAGGATCTGCAGAAGCGCGAACGCAATCTGACGCGCATCAACCGGGCGCTGCGGACCATTGGCGCATGCAATCTGGTGCTGGTCAAGGCGGATGAAGAAAGGCGCCTGGTTGCGGATCTGTGCCAGGCCATAGTAACGGAAGCCCGCTATTCGATGGCTTGGGTAGGCTACATCGAGGGCACCACCTCCAGAACGATATCTCCCATAGCGTACGCCGGATCGGAAGATGGCTATCTCCAGAACTTGCTGATCACGCTTGATGAGGGGCCAACCGCCATCGGCCCAACCGCCATCGCGATAAAGACTGGTAGCTCGGTAATAAGCAATAAGCTTGCAGAGAATGCGGTAGGCATGCCGTGGCTCTCCGAGGCGGTGCGCCGGGGCTTCAGAGCCATGGCCTCGTTGCCCCTGAAGGATGGCGCGGATGTGTTTGGTGTCATGAATATCTATTCTCCCGAAGAATTCAGTTTTGGCGAGGAAGAAAAACGTCTCCTCGAAGAGCTGGCTGATGACCTGTCATATGGCATCCTGAACCTGCGGGCGCGTGCGGAATCCGATCGCCGTCGCGATGAGAACGAGACCAATCTTGAGAAACTGCGCATAACTCTGAACTCGATTGGCGATGCGGTCATCGCAACCGACGTGCTTGGCCGGGTAGAAGCGATGAACCCGGCTGCCGAGGGCCTGACGGGATGGGACAACGAAACGGCCTTTGGAAAACCACTCGAGCAGGTATTCAATATCATCAACGCGCAGTCGCGAGCCGTGGTCAGCAATCCTGTTGGCAAGGTATTGCAGTCAGGTGAGACCATCGGATTGGCAAATCATACGGTGCTGATAGCACAGGACGGTCAGGAGTTCCAGATCGCGGACAGCGCTGCCCCGATACGGGACGCCAGCGGTTCGATTCGAGGCGTTGTCCTCGTCTTCCGCGATGTGACCGCCCAGTATGAGAAGGATCGGCTCCTCAAGGAGAGCGAGGAGAAGTACCGCGAGTTGATAGAGAAATCACCCGTGGGCATCTTCCAGACCAATTCGCAAGGCGAGGCTCTGCATGTCAACCCAAAGATGGCTGAAATAGTTGGTGCCAACAGCCCTGAACAGGCCATCGCAGAGTTCCGTGATCTGTCGAAGGACCTCTACGTCGACCCTCATCGTCGAACCGAATTTCTGGAATTGCTCAGGAAGAACGGTCGGGTCGAGGATTTCGAATACGAGGCGCTTACCCGCACTGGTGTCAGACGATGGATAATCATGAATGCCATTATCAGCAAGATTCAGCCCGATGGCACTTTCATCATCGATGGCTTTGCTGACGATGTAACGGCCAGAAAGAACGCGCAGTACACGGTCGAAGAGCAGCGGCAGCAGGCACGATTGTTGTTCGACCGGGCTCCGCTGGGCATGCTCCTCGTCGATGTGCACCATGGGATCGTCGACGCCAATGCGGCCGCTGTGCAGCTTCTGGGCTATGCAAGAAATGAATTGATCGGCATGCACGCGGCAGACATCATCGATACCTCGGTCGAAGGATTTATTACACCCGAGCAGACCCTGCAGCTGATGGAAGGCGGCCAATCGGTAAGCCTGGAACGCCAGTACAAGAAGCGCGATGGCAACCGGATCGATGTGATGGTGAGCATGGGCAAGATCCGCGGGTTCCTGTACAGCGATGTCTCCCATGTCGTGATGTTCGAAGACATAACGAGTCAGAAGCGCATAGAAAGCGATCTCAGGAAGACCGTGCAGGAAAAGGAATTCCTGATGAAGGAGATATACCACCGCACCAAGAACAACCTGATGATGGTGTCGTCGCTGATATCGCTCAAGGCCATGGCTCTTGGAGACGACGTCGACTTGTCCGATCTGAAAAGCCAGATCGATGCGATCGAGGGCATCTACGAGAAACTGTCCCAGTCGGAACATGTCACGTACGTCGACTTCGGTGATTATGTGGGTGACATCCTTGCCTCTGCTTTTGCGACGCGAAAGGTAAAGGTCCAGAGCGACGTCAGCATGACAGAGATGCCAATGCGCGTGGCGATGCTGCTGGGCCTCATAGTCAACGAGCTGGCAACAAACGCGATGAAGCACGGATTCTCCGATGAAGCGGACGCCCGGTTTACCATCAAGATGCGCTTGCTGCCGTTTGAATCGCGTTATGAGCTGGTGCTGGCCAACACCGGGCGGCCATTCCCGGAGTCGACCAACCTTGACAATCCGGACACGCTGGGGCTCCGGCTGGTCACATCGCTCGTCGATCAGCTCAAGGGCACCATAACGCTGGTCAGGAATCCTTCCGCGAAGTTCACGATCAGCTTCCCATTGTCTGAAGCGCGATGACCAGGACGCCTTTCTGGTCAGGCTGTCTCTGACATCGATTCGGATGTCGTATGGAAGGTGATCTCCGGATTCTTCTGGATGATCCGGTCCATCTGCCACTCTGATTCGAACATCAGTATATGACCGCCTCGGATGTCTATCAGGATGCGGCGATAGTGCTCATCGATGAATGCCTTGAGTGCCTTGGGGTTGCTCGACGTAATCCAGCGCGCAATGGAATAATCGACGGGATCGTACGCACATGACGCACCGTATTCATATTCCAGCCGCGATTGCAGCACTTCTATCTGCAACTGGCCCACGACGCCGAGCACGCGGGTGTTCGGGTTGGTCATCTTGGACAGGATCTGGACGACGCCTTCCTCGGCCAACTGGTTCAAGCCCTTGTGGAATTGCTTTTCCTTGAGCGGGTCGGTGTTGCGTATGATCTTGAATATCTGCGGAGCAAAACTGGGTATGCCCTTGTAATTGAGTATCTCGCCCTCGGTGATGGTATCGCCGATGGCAAAGGTGCCGGTGTCATGGATGCCGATGATATCGCCGGCAAAAGCCTCATCGATGATCTCACGATTCTGGGCCATGAAGGCTGTCGGGTTGGCGCTGCGGAAACTCTTGCCGGTACGTATGTGCAGATACATCTTGTTGCGTTCGAAGCGGCCGGAACATATCCTCAGGAAGGCTATCCTGTCCCGATGGTTGGGATTCAGGTTCGCGTGAATCTTGAAGACAAATCCCGTCAGCTTCTCCTCGTACGGAGACACTTCGCGTTCCGTTGCTGACTTTGGTGTGGGTGGCGGAGCGAATGATACCAGGCTGTCGAGCAGTTCACGCACACCGAAGTTGTTGATGGCGGAGCCGAAGAACACCGGGGTCGCCGAACCATCAAGGTATTCGCTCACCTCGAATGGCGGATATATGCCATTGATCAGGGCAACCTCTTCCCTGAGCCTGGCAGCAAGGCTCGGGCCGACGAGGCGGTCCAGTTCCGGATCGGCCAGATCATCGATCAGCACCGAATCTGAAGGCAACTGATTCTCGCCGGCGTCGAACAGGTACAGACGCTTGTCGACCAGATTGTACACGCCGCGGAACGACCTGCCTTGTCCAATTGGCCAGGTCATCGGCCTGACATGAATGGAGAGTTCCTTCTCCACCTCATCGATGAGGCTGGTCGGGTCCTTGCCCTCGCGATCCATCTTGTTGATGAATGTCGCTATGGGCGTATTGCGCATTCTGGATACCTCGCAGAGCCTGCGGGTTCTCTCCTCCACACCTTTGACCGAGTCGATGACGATGAGCGCGCTGTCAACCGCGGAAAGACCGCGGTAGGTATCTTCCGAAAAATCGGCATGCCCGGGGGTATCCAGGAGGTTTATGTAGCGGCCACCATAATGGAAGCCCATCACCGAGGTACTGATCGATATGCCGCGTTCCTTTTCCATCTGCATGAAGTCGGACGTGGTCTGTCTGGAGGTCTTGCCGCTCTTGACCGCGCCAGCTATGTGTATGGCTCCGCCGAACAGGAGCAGTTTCTCCGTGATCGTCGTCTTGCCGGCATCGGGGTGGGATATGATGGCAAAGGTAAGACGCTTGCCAATCTCGGTGTGCAGTTGATCCATTGGGCTGTCAAAATACCGGTCGGCACCCGCTCTGTCAAGTTGATGATTGACCAATGACGCATCACGTCGTACGCTTCTATGCAATCCTGGGGTAACAATGATGAACGAACGATCGACATGGGCCGAGATCGATATCGA
>Ga0209467_1000937_pt1 | contig 30241 bp, 19 predicted proteins | sample Higcelwee11metaG_FD_187175 | JGI IMG/M metagenome (GOLD analysis project Ga0209467, IMG submission 187175) | Freshwater pond sediment microbial communities from the University of Edinburgh, under environmental carbon perturbations - High... | ecosystem: Environmental > Aquatic > Freshwater >... | reverse complement strand
AAGCGAACATAAGAACAATCCGGAAGCCGCTTTCGACTCACTTCCGAAGCACCCCGGCCTCGCCGGGAATCCGAGGCGGGTCGTTATCCCGTCATTCGGAGCGGAGCTTTTAATATACCCGCCAGTGTCACCCGTTCAAGCGTCGGAAAGAAAATCTTCAGTCTTTCTTTTCGGCGCCGCCCGGATTCATCGGCGGCAAAGAGTTTTAATCTAGCGCGCCGCTTGTCGATTGCAAGGCACCATTAAAACTTATTTCAGCTATTTTCATTTTCGCACCGCTCGGTTTTCACCGGCGTCTTGCGGATGATCCACTCATCGGTCGCAAGTTTTTACTATACACCGCATCGCGTCATCAATCAAGCCGTTTTCAAAACTTATTCTTGATTTCTTTCGCTCCAGCCTCAACTGCCAGCTGGCTTTCCGGCCATCCGCCTTATCAGGGGCAGAAGATTTATTATACACCGGATTTTAACGATTGCAAGAGCGGTTTATAATTTCACATCGCTTTTTAATCAGCACCACCCGTCTTTCGTGGGTGAGCCTTTAAAATAGCCTCCCTCGCGGGGAATGCAAACGGCCTTTGAGGTTTTTTGGGCATTTTATTGGACATCGAACCGCCAGGATGGACATCCGAATAGACAAAGGGACGGGCGGGGCTCCACAGCTTTCCGCCCGCCCGCGAGGTGCGGCCGACCTTATTCGCCGAGCTCGGCCAAGGCGGCGGCGACCAACTTGCGCATCGTCTCCACGACCTCGCCGCGGGGCAGGTTCTCGCTCTCCTTGGAACCGCGGCGTTTGAACTCGACCCAGTTTTGCTCGACGGTCTTGGGCGCGACGACCAGGCGCAACGGCACGCCGATCAAGTCGGCCTCGCTGAACATGAAGCCGGCCTTCTCGCCGCGGTCGTCGAAAAGCACCTCTATTCCGGCGTCGAGGAGCTCGCGGTAGAGGGCCTCGGCGTAGGAGCGTATCTCCTCCTTGTTGAAGTTGAGGGCGCAGAGGTGGACTTGGTAGGGGGCGATGGACATCGGCCAGATCGGCCCGAAGTCGTCGTGGGACTGCTCGATAACCGAGGCCATGCTGCGGCCGACGCCGATGCCGTAGCAGCCCATGACCATGGGTTTGGACTTGCCGTTCTCGTCGAGGAAGCAGCAGCGCATGGCGTCAGAGTACTTGGTGCCGAGCTGGAAGATGTTGCCGACCTCGATGCCGCGCTTCTTGAGCAGGGGCTTGCCGGTGACCGGGCAAGGGTCGCCCTCGCGGACGGCGGCGATCTCGGCGATCTCGGCGCCGGGGAGGTCGCGCTCCAGGTTGAAGTTGCGATGGTGGGCGTCGGGCTCGTTGGCTCCCACGACCAGATTGGCGGAGGCGGCGACGGAACGGTCGACGACGACGCGGACCTTGGCGGGGTCGAGTCCGAGGGGGGAGGCGTAGCCGGGCTCGGCCCCGGCGGCGCGGATGGCGGCGTCGTCGGCGAAGGTGAGCTCGTGGGTCTGGAGGTGGTTCTGGAGCTTTGACTCGTTGACCTCGAAGTCGCCGCGGATCATGGCGAAGACCAGTTTGCCTTGGCCGTCGACGTAGAAGACCGCCTTGCCGGTGTCGGCGGGCGTGACGCCCAGGAAGGCGGCGACATCCTCGATGGACTTCTTGCCGGGAGTGGCAACCTTCTCCAACGGCAGAGCCGCGGCCTTGGGGGGGAAGCTCCAAGCGGCGGTGGCGACCTCGCGATTGGCCTGGTACTCGCCGCCGGGGGAGACGAACAAGGTGTCCTCGCCGCATTCGGCCACGGCCATGAACTCATGGGACACGGCGCCGCCCATCATGCCGGAGTTGGACTGGATGGAGAGGCAGTCCTTCATGCCGATCCGCTCGAAGATCCGCACGTAGGCGGCGTGGGCGCGCTCGTAGTAGGTCTCCAGGCAACTGGTGGAGGCGTGGAAGCTGTAGGCGTCCTTCATCGTGAACTCGCGCACGCGGATGAGACCGCCGCGGGGGCGGGCCTCGTCGCGGTATTTGGTCTGTATCTGATAGACCATGAAGGGGAGTTGCTTGTAGCTGTTGGCCTCGGTCCGGACCAGGTGGGTGACGGCCTCCTCGTGGGTCATGGCCAGGAGCATGTCCTTGTCGTTGCGGTCTTTGAAACGCAGCAGCTCGGCGCCGACGCTGGCGTAGCGACCGGACTCCTCCCAAAGCTCGCGGGGGAGGACCACGGGCATGAGCACCTCCTGTCCGTCGATGGCGTCCATCTCCTCGCGGATAATCCGCTCGATCTTGGCGGTGATCCGTTTGGCGACCGGCAGCAGCGAGTAAATGCCGGCGGAGACCGGGCGGACGTAGCCGCCGCGGACCAGGAACTTGTGGCTGACGGTGAGGGCGTCGCGCGGGTCCTCTTTGACCCGGCGTCCGACTAGTTTGCTCATGCGCATCGAGGGGGGATCCTTCTATTTTTCAATTGACCTTATCGGCACGGAAGCGGGGAATATACGTCGGAAACCCCCTTGATTCCAACTCCGGTTCGTGGTATGGTGCGGAAGTTTCCATTTTTCCCCAACCAATAATGAACGGCAAGGTGACATAAATGAGACTGGCATCGTTGTTCGGCGACCACGCGGTGATGCAACGCGACATCCCCATCCCCGTCTGGGGCTGGACCGCCCCCTGCGCCAAGGTGACCGTCAGCCTGGGCGACAACATCGCCATGACCGCCGCCGGCGACGACGGCAAGTTCCAGGTGCGGCTGGCCCCGATGCCGGCGGGCGGGCCATACCGGCTCGAGGCCAAGGGCTCCGAGTCGACCGAAGTGGCGGTGGCGGAGGACATCTGGGTCGGCGAGGTCTGGGTGGCCTCGGGGCAGTCGAACATGCAAATGGCGCTGAGCTCCATAGGCGGCGGCGCGGCCAAGGCCATCAAAGAGTCCAAGGACCCGGGGCTGCGGATGATCAACATCCCCTGCCAGGCGTTGCTCGGACGGCAGTCGGACGCCAAGGCTGGCTGGAAACTCGCCGGGCCGAAGGACGCGCCCGGCTTCAGCGCCGTCGGCTACTACTTCGCCAAGAAGCTGCGCCAGGAGCTCGGCGTCCATGTCGGGATCATCAACAGCTCGTGGGGCGGGACGATCGTCGAGGCATGGACCAGCCGCGAAACCTTGGTCCAGAACCCCGACACCAGCGCCTGGGTGGCCCAGTACGAGTCCAAAGTCAACGTCCCCGAGTATTTCGAGGCCGCAGGCCCGGTGGAGCGCTCCTATCGCCGCGACCCCGGCAACGAAGGCGAGCCCAGAGGTTGGGCAAAACCAGACTTCGACGACTCCCAATGGCCGAAGATGAGTCTGCCCGGCAGCTGGAAGACGCAGGACATCGAGTCCAGCGGCGTCATGTGGTTCCGCCTAGCGGTCAATGTGCCCGCCTCTTGGGCCGGCAAAGACTTGAGCCTGCGCATCGGCGCCGTCGACAAGCAGGACGCCACCTATTTCAATGGCGAGTGCGTGGGCGTCACCGGCAAGGATCTGGAGGAATGCCACTGGTGCGTCGAGCGCGACTACACCGTCCCGGGACGGCTGGTCAAGGCCGGCAGGAACGTCGTCGCCGTGCGCGCCTACTCCTTCGTCTACGACGCCGGGCTGATCGGGCCGAGGGATTCGATGGAACTGGTTCCGCTCAAAGGCAAGGCCAGCCCCATCCCGCTGGCCGGCGACTGGAGCTATCAGATGGAGCACGACCTCGGAGTCGTCACCCCGATGACCCCGCCCCCCGGCCCGGGCAACCCCAACAGCCCCTACATCCTCTTCGACAGCATGATCGCGCCGCTGTTGCCCTACGCCATCCGCGGCGCCATCTGGTACCAGGGCGAGTCCAACGCCATGAACGCCAGCAAATACCGGCGGCTGATGGTCGACATGGTCCGCGACTGGCGCCACGCCTGGGGCCAAGGGGACTTCACCTTCCTGCAGACCCAGCTGGCCAACTACAAAGCGCCGCTAGGCCACCAGCGCGGCTCCACCTGGGCGCCGTTGCGCGAGGCCCAGCTGCAAGCCACCGCCGAGCCCGGGGTCGGCATGGCCGTGATCGTCGACATCGGCGAGGAGATGGACATCCATCCCAAGAACAAATGGGACGTCGGCGACCGCTTGGCCGCCGCCGCCTTGTCCATGTCCTACGGCAAGCACGTGCTGCCGTCCGGACCGATCTACTCCGGCATGATGATCGAACGCGGCCAGATCCGGCTACGTTTCCGGCATGTCGGCGGCGGTCTGGTCGCCAAAGGCGGCCCGCTCAAGACCTTCTTCGTGTCCGGCAGCGACCACGCTTTCAAAGAGGCCGTCGCCACGATCGAGGACGACACCGTCGTGGTCCGCAGTGAGAAAGTCCCCGACCCGGTGGCCGTTCGCTACGCCTGGGCCGACAACCCCGCGGGCTGCAACCTCTACAACTCAGGCGACCTCCCCGCCTCCCCCTTCCGCACCGACACGTGGTGAAGCGGTGACGGACATCCGCCACGCCACGGCCGAGGATATCCCCGCGCTGCTGGGACTCCTCCGGGAGCTCTTCGGCGTCGAGGCGGATTTCCGTTTCGACGCGGCCAAGGCGGAAAGGGCGTTGCGGCTGTTGCTGGGCGCCCCTCCCCTGGCTTGCGTCCTGGTCGCCGACTCCGGGGCGGGGGGCGTCGTCGGCATGTGCTCCGTCCAACTGGTGGTCTCGACCGCCGAGGGCGGCCCGTCCGGCTTGTTGGAGGACATGGTTGTCCACCCCGCCCAACGCGGCCATGGCCTCGGGGGGCGGCTGCTGGCGGCGGCGGAGCTCTGGGCCGCCGGCAAGGGCGCGACCCGCCTCCAACTGCTGGCGGACAAGGGCAACGCCCCGGCGCTGGAGTTCTACCGGAAAGCGGGTTTGGACGGGACCAGGATGATTTGCCTGCGGAAATTCCTGGTGGCGTCCCGGCGTCCCTGAAATATTCGCGACTAAACCATATCTGTAGCTTTGATTTTACGGCGCCCGCGCTAAATTACCGAACATTGCGATGGCAGCATGGGGGCGACCCGCGGTCCATGGCGTTCTCACACAAACGTAAAGAGAGGGTGAACATATGCGTAAATTGTTTCTTGCCGTTCTTGTGGCCGTGACGTTGGGGCGCGCAGCCTCCGCCCAGATCACGGACGCCAACTGGATCAGCATGGGAGACTATCCCGGCTTGAACGGCGTGGCCAAGGCCGCCGTCTGGCACGGGGACGTGCTTTACGTCGGCGGAGCTTTCACCGTCGCCGGGAACGTCACCGCCAGCCGCGTCGCCAAGTGGGACGGCACACGCTGGAGCGCCCTGGGGGCAGGAGTCAACGGCCAGGTCAACGCCCTCAACTGCGACAGCGCCGGCAACCTCTACGTCGGCGGCGACTTCACCGCCGCCGGGGACATCGCCGCCAACCGCGTCGCCAAATGGGACGGGACGCAATGGAGCGCCTTGGGCCTGGGAGTGAACGCCACCGTCAACGCCCTGCTGCGCGACAGCGCCGGCAACCTCCACGTCGGCGGCGACTTCACCACCGCCGGAGCCATCGCCGCCAACCGCGTCGCCAAATGGGATGGGACGCAATGGTCCACACTCGGGACAGGCATGGACGCCAGCGTCCTGGCGCTAGCCCGCGACAGCGTCGGCAACCTCTACGCCGGCGGCGCCTTCAAGACCGCCGACGGCGCCTCCGTCAACCATGTCGCCAGATGGAACGGCCTGGTCTGGAGCAGCCTGGGCGTGGGCATGGCGTACTCCCTCTTCCCGGCCGAGGCCAGCGTCAACGCCTTGGCCTGCGACAGTTCCGGAAAACTCTACGCCGGTGGTTCCTTCGACAGCGCCGGCAGGGCCGACGCCGATTTCATCGCCTGTTGGAACGGGCTCAACTGGAGCGCCCTCGGCGCGGGGATGGACGGCCAAGTCCGCGCCCTGGGCTTCGACAACTCCGGCAACCTCTACGCCGGCGGAGCCTTCGCCCTCGCCGGCAATGTCTTCGCCAACAGCGTCGCCAGATGGGACGGCGTGGAGTGGGCGCAACTCGGCTCCGGCGTGGACGGCGAGACCAACGCTTTGGCCTTCGACTTCGCGGGCGACCTTTACGCCTCCGGGTCCTTCACCACCGCCGGGGGGAAAGTGGCCGTCAACATCGGCGAATGCAAAGTCGACTCCCCAGTTAAGACCTACACTGTCGCCTTCGTCGCCGCCGAGGGCGGCTCCATCTCCGGCGCCACCCCGCAGACCGTGGTCACCGGCGGCTCCTGCGCCGCGGTCACCGCCGTCGCCGGCGCCGGACACGACTTCTCCAGCTGGGACCACGGCTTCGGCACCGCCAACCCCCTCACCGTCACCGACGTCGACACCGACATGACCATCACCGCCAGCTTCGCCAAAAAAACCTACACCGTCCGCTTCGTCGCCGACATCGGCGGCACGCTCCAAGGCCAGGCCACCCAGACCGTCGAGTACGGCGGAGCCTGCCTCCCCGTCACCGCCACGCCCGACACCGGTTACGTGTTCTCCACGTGGGACGGCGGCTATGGCTCAACCAACCCCCTCACCGTCTCGAACGTCACCGCCGACCTGACAGTGGTCGCCAGTTTCGCCTTGAGGAACTACACCGTGACCTTCGTCGCCGGAGACGGCGGCGCGGTCATCGGCCAAACCACCCAGATCGTGGCGCACGGCTCCGACTGCTCCTCCGTGATGGCCGTCGCCTTCGCCGGGCACCGCTTCAGCGCCTGGGACAACGGCTTCGGGACCACCAACCCGCTCACGGTCACCGACGTCACCAGCGACATGACCATCACCGCCAGCTTCGCCCTGAACACCTACACCGTCCACTTCGTCGCCGCCGAAGGCGGCTCAATCGTCGGAGTGACCACCCAGACCGTCGCGTCCGGCGGCGCTTGCCTCCCCGTCACCGCCACGCCCGACACCAGCCACGTGTTCACCAGCTGGGACAACGGCTTCGGGACCGTCAACCCGCTCACGGTCACCGACGTCACCAGCGACATGACCATCACCGCCAGCTTCGCCAAGCGGACGTTCATCGTCGTCTTCACCGCCGGCGACGGCGGCCATCTGGTGGGCGACAGCATCCAGGAGATCGCCTACGGCGATAGCTGCACCCCGATCCTCGCCACGCCGGACGACAACCACAACTTCGCCAACTGGAGCGACGGCTCGACCGCCAACCCGTTGACGGTCGCCAACGTCACCGCCAACTTGGCCCTCACCGCCAACTTCACCATCAAGGCCCACACGGTCACCTTCGTCGCCGCCGACGGCGGCTCCATCGTCGGCGACACCGTCCAGACCGTCGAGAACGGCGCCGCCTGCCTCCCGGTCACGGCCACGCCCGACACCGGCCACTTGTTCACCACATGGGACAACGGCTTCGAAACCGCCAACCCGCTCACGGTCACCAACGTCACCGCCGACATGACCATCACCGCCTACTTCGCCAAGCGGACCTTCACCGTCAGCTTCGCCGCGGGCGACGGTGGCGCCATCGCCGGCGAGACCGTCCAGACCGTCGAGTACGGCGACGCCTGCCTCCCGGTCACGGCCACGCCCGACACCGGCCATTCGTTCACCACCTGGGACAACGGCTTCGGGACCGTCAATCCGCTCACGCTCACCAACGTCACCAACGACATGATCGTCACCGCCAGCTTCGCCGTCAACATCTACACGGTCGAGTTCGTCGACTCCGGCGCCGGTTCGATCGATGGCGACACCATCCAGCATGTGCCCTACGGCGGGGCTTGCTCCACCGTGACCGCCGTGGCGGACACAAACTACCGGTTCGCCAGCTGGGACAACGGCTTCGGCGCCGTCAACCCGCTCACGGTCGCCAGCGTCACCGCCAACATGACCATCACCGCCTCCTTCGTCAAGAAGGACCATCCCGAATTCCACGTGGCGCGCGGCTCGGCCTTCACGGTCGAGGCCGCCGACCTCGGCCTCGCCTCCTTCGCCAAGAAGCCCAAAGTGGAGGTGCCAGGCGGCGGCAGGGCCAACGTCCTCAACTTCACGCGCGGCGCCACCAGCCTGAAATGCCAGTGGAACGGCAAAGACGCCCCCGGGACCTATTCCCTGATGGTCGGCGGGACGCTGCTCACCGAGGAGTTCGTGGTGGAGAAACCGACCGTCACCCTCTTGTCGTCCTACACCGGCAACTACGGCGACCGGATCAACCTCACCGGCATGTTCCTCGGCTCCAAAGCCCCCTTGATCCGCATGGTGTACGCCTACGGCGACACGGTGCGGAGAGCCAGGTGCAACGTGGTCAGACCCTACAACCACCCCGACGCCAAGAACCAGGCGGGCAAGTCCGTGATGAACGTTGACACCGGCGTCTCCTCCCTGACCTTCGTCGTGCCGAAGCCGATCACCACCTCCATCCCGGCCACCATGGTCCTGGACTGCAACAACAATTACATCGAGATCAAGTTCAACAACGCCCAATAGGCCGCCCGCCCGGACGGCCCCTCCCCCACCGCCCCCTCCCCCGCGCGGGGAGGGTTGCGCTTTTTAGTCATGGCGACTGGGAAAACGACGATTCCGGGCGTATATTGTGGGGTTGACAACTGCATGGCCGCATGGCCCCACGGAGAGATATGGACGACGAACCACAGGACAACCTTTACACCGAAGACAAGATCAAGACGCTGAGCTCCTTGGAGCATATCCGCCTGCGTCCCGGCATGTACATCGGACGGCTCGGCGACGGCTCCAACCCCGACGACGGCATCTACATCTTGCTCAAAGAGATCATCGACAACGCCATCGACGAGTTCATCATGGGGGCGGGCAAGCGGGTCGAGATCAGCGTGGAAGACACGTTGGTGTCGGTGCGCGACTACGGCCGCGGCATCCCGCTGGGCAAGGTGGTCGACTGCGTGTCGTTGATCAACACCGGGGCGAAGTACAACACCGAGGTCTTCCAGTACTCCGTCGGCCTCAACGGCGTCGGTACCAAGGCGGTCAACGCCCTCTCCGAATATTTCGAGGTCGTCTCCTACCGGGCCGGCGAGTGCCAGACGGCGATTTTCCGCAATGGGGTCCTTGAGAGCCAGAACCGCGGCCCCAGCGACGGGAAAGACGGCGTGCTGATCAAGTTCATCCCCTCCGGCGAGCTCTTCCCCAAATACAAGTTCGACCTGGAGTACATCCAGAACCGCCTGTGGATGTACGCCTATTTGAACACCGGGCTCTCGCTCTTCCTCAACGAGGAGCGCTTCAGCTCCAAAAACGGTCTGAAAGACTTGATCGACAACGAGATCGGCGACGAGAAGGTCTACGACCCTCTCCACTACGTCGGCAAGACGCTGGAGTTCTCCTTCAGCCACACCACCAACTACGGCGAGAACTACTACTCCTTCGTGAACGGCCAGTACACCAACGACGGCGGGACGCACCTCTCGGCCTTCCGCGAGGGCGTGCTCAAGGCGGTCAACGAGTTCTCCGGCAAGGCGTTCCAGGGCTCCGACGTCCGCGACGGCATGGTCGGAGCCGTCTCCGTCAAGCTCAAGGACCCCGTCTTCGAGTCCCAGACCAAGAACAAGCTCGGCAACACCGACATCCGGGGCTGGATCGTCAACGAGGTCCGCGAGGCGGTGGTCGACCACCTCCACCGCAACAAGGACGCCGCCGAGGCGCTGCTGGAGAAGGTCACCCTCAATGAGAAGGTCCGCAAGGAGATCCAGGCCGTCAAGAAGCAGTCCCGCGAGAAGGCCAAGCGCATGAGCTTGAAGATCCCCAAGCTCAAGGACTGCAAGTGCCATTTCTGCGACGGCTCGCTGCGCGGCAAGGAGTCCATGATCTTCCTCACCGAGGGCCAGTCCGCCACCGGCTCCATGGTCGGCTGCCGCGACGTCCACACCCAGGCGATCTTCTCCCTCAAGGGCAAGCCCTTCAACTGCTTCAACCAGAAGTTCGACAAGGTCTACCAGAACGAGGAGCTCTACTACATCATGCAGTCCCTCAACATGGAGGACAGCATCGAGGACCTGCGTTACAACAAGATCATCATCGCCACCGACTCCGACGTCGACGGCCTGCATATCCGCAACCTGCTCATCACCTTCTTCCTGAGCTTCTTCGAGCAGCTGGTGCTCTCCGGCCACCTCTTCATCCTGGAGACCCCCCTCTTCCGCGTCCGCGACAAGAAGAAAACCCTTTACTGCTACGACGAGCAGGAGCGCGACGACGCCGTCAAACAACTGGGCGTCAGGAACGCCGAGGTCACCCGGTTCAAAGGACTGGGCGAGATCTCCCCCTCCGAGTTCGGCCAGTTCATCGGCAAGGACATCCGTCTGATCAACGTCACCGTCGACAACATGCGCGACGTGCCCGACCTGCTGGAGTTCTACATGGGCTCCAACACCATGGAGCGCCGCGACTTCATCCTGGAAAACATCATCTAAAATGCCTGACAACGACGAACCAATCGAGCCCATCGAACCCATTATAGAAGCGGAACTCCTTCCCCCCGCCGAGGCGGCGGAGCCGACCACCGAGCCGGAGCCCGACGACGCGGACGACGCCACCAAGCTGGCCAAGGCCAAGGCCGCCAACTCCCACCTCCGCCGTCTGGTCAAGGTGAATTACCTCGAATACGCCTCCTACGTGATCAAGGAGCGCGCCATCCCCGACATCAACGACGGGCTCAAGCCCGTGCAACGGCGCATCCTCTGGTCGCTGCGCCGCATGCATGACGGCAAGTTCCACAAAGTCGCCAACGTCGTCGGCTACACCATGCAGTTCCACCCCCACGGCGACGCCTCCATCTACGAGGCGTTGGTCAACTTGGCCAACAAGGATTTCTTCATCGAGCGCCAGGGGAATTTCGGTAACGTCATCACCGGGGACGAGGCCTCCGCCGCCCGTTACATCGAGTGCCGCCTCACGCCCCTGGCCGTCGAGACCATGTTCAACAACGAGATCACCGAGCTCACCGACTCCTACGACGGCCGCAACAAGGAGCCGGTCTTCCTGCCCTCCAAGATCCCCTCGCTCCTGATGCTCGGCAGCGAGGGCATCGCCCCCGGCATGACCACCCGCATCCTCCCCCACAATTTCAAGGAGCTCCTCGAGGCCCAGATCGCCATCCTCAAAGGCGAGAACTTCATCCTCTACCCCGACTTCGTCCAGGGCGGCATCATGGACGTCTCCGAGTACGAGGACGGCCGCGGCAAAGTGACCGTCCGCGCCAAGATCGACATCGACGGCAGGAAGCTGATCATCCGCGAGGTCCCCCCGAGCACCACCACCGAGAGCCTCATCGCCTCCATCGAGAAGGCCGACGCCAAAAACAAGATCAAGATCGCCTCCATCAACGACTTCACCACCGACAAAGTCGAGATCGAGATCATCCCCGCCCGCGGCTACAAGCCCGAGATGACCTTGAAGGCCCTCTACGCCTACACCGACTGCTCCGTGTCCATCTGCACCCACATGCTGGTGATCAAGGACAACCGCCCGCTCAGCGTCAGCGTCAGCGAGGTGCTGCGCCACAACACCGACTGCCTGGTCGAATACCTGCGCCGGGAGCTGGCCATCGAGCTGGGCAAACTCAACGAGCGCTTCCACGAGAAAACCTTGGAGCGCATCTTCATCGAGAACCGCATCTACAAGCGCATCGAGAAGTGCGAGACCAACGAGCTGGTCTTCGCCGAGGTCAGGGAAGGCCTGGAAAAGTTCCGCAAACTGCTCAAACGCGACGTCAGCGACGAGGACATCGACCGCCTCCTGGCCATCCCCATCCGCCGCATCTCCCTCTTCGACATGAACAAGAACAAGCAGGACCTCGAAGACATCCTGGCGGAGATCATCAAGGTCGAGGCCAACTTGAAGGACATCAACAACTTCAGCATCAAATACATCCAACACCTCATCGCCGCCTACGCCGCCAAACATCCCAGGCGCACCGAGATCGAGCAGTTCGCCAAGGTCGACAAACGCGACGTCGCCCTCAATAACATCAAAGTCAGCTGGGATCGCAAGGGCAACTACATCGGCACCACGGTGAAGAGCGACAATACCTTCAACTGCAACGAGTTCGACAAACTTGTCTGTCTGACGAAAACCGGCTCCTACAAACTCGTCAACATCCCCGAGAAGCTCTACTGCGGCAAACTCTACTATTTCAACAAATGGAGCAAGGACACCGTCTACTCCATCGTCTACCAGGACAAGAAGGGTGTCTATTTCTCCAAACGCTGCGTCATCGACAAGTTCATCGTCGACAAGGACTACCAGCTAATCCCCGACGACTGCAAAATCGAGCTGATCATCACCAGCGAAAACTCCATCTACGAGTGCGTCGTGGAACGCAAAGCCCGCCAGGGCAAGGAACCCTTGCTGGTCGACTTCAGCCAGGTCCAACGCCGCGCCCCCTCCGCCCGCGGCTTCAAGATCACCGACAAGAAAATCACCGCGTTCAAATTCCGCGGCCAGTCCGAGGTCCCGGAAGTGGAGTCACCCGAGCTCGAGGAGGACGTCCCGGCCGAGGAGACGGCGCCCGTCGAGGCTGCGGTCGCGGCGGTTCCCGAGCCCCCCGCCAAGCCCGAGCGGAAAAAACGGCCGGCCCCGCCAGCCCCCGAGCCCGTGGAGGTCGTGGCGGCGCCCTTGCCCCCCGCCAAGCCCGAGCGGAAAAAACAGCCGGCCCCCGCCCCCGAGCCCGTGGAGGTAGTGGCGGCGCCCAAGCCCAAACCGCCGCCAGAGGACGGGGACGAGGACGTCCTGACTTTGAGTTCCGACCCGGACTTCGTGAAGAAACGAAAAAAAGCACAGCGGGCGGAACCCAAGCCCGACGACGAGGAAAGCAAAGACAAGAAGCCCGACGACAACGACTGGGGCATCGTCCAGCCAGAGTTTGGATTCTGAACCAAAAGGAGGTGCCCATGCTTTTCGACGAAGTGAGCAAGCTGGTGGACGAGCTGTTGCCGGAACTCGTCCAGACGCGGCGCGACTTGCACCGCTCCCCCGAGATCGCGCTCCATGAGCACAAAGCCGCCGCCTTGGTCCGGAACGCGCTCGCCGACACGGCGCTGCGGCTGCTCCCCCCCTTCCTCGGCACCGACGTGGTGGGCTTGCTCGACGGCCGCCACCCCGGGAAGAACTTCACCTTGCGCGCCGACCTCGACGCCCTCCCCTTGCAAGAAAACGGGAATCCCCCCTACAAGTCCGAAGTCCCCGGCATGTGCCACGCCTGCGGCCATGACGGCCACACCGCCATGCTCCTGGGGGCGGCGCTGGTCCTGGACAAGCTGCGGCACAAGTTCATGGGCTCGGTCCGTTTCGTCTTCCAGCCTGGCGAGGAGGTCGTCGCCGCAGGCAAGGAGCTCGTGGCCAAAGGCGCGCTGCTCGACCCAACCCCGGACGGCGTGTTGGCCCTCCATGGCGCCCCCGGATTGCCCGTCGGGATGATCTCCTCCCGCCCGGGGGACTTCCACGCCGCCGCCGACTTCTTCAAGATCACCATCGTCGGCAAAGGGGCGCACGGCTCCATGCCCCACGAATCCGTCGACCCGATCAGTGTCGGCTGCCTGCTGGTTCAGGCGCTGCAAGCCATCCCCGCCCGCCGCCTCGACGCCTTGAAACCGGCGGTGCTGAGCGTCTGCCGCTTCTCCTCAGGCGGCAGCGGCAACGTCATCCCCGACACCGCCCTCCTCGAAGGCACCACCCGCTACTACCAGCCGGAGCTCGGCGGCGTGTTCAAACGGATGATCGAGCAATGCGTCCAAGGCGTCTGCCTGACCATGGGCGCGAGCTACCAATTCGAATACCTCTCGCCCTACGCCCCGACCATCAACACCCCCGAAATGGTGGCCTTCGGCAAAGACGTCGTCCAACGCCACCTCGGCGCCGCCAAATGGCGGGACATGCCGGAGCCCTCCATGGGGGCGGAGGATTTCGCCTATTTCCTGCAAGACCACCCCGGGGCGATGTTCCTGCTCGGCCTGGGGGAAAACGCCCCCCCGCTGCACAACCCCTGTTTCGACTTCAACGACGCGGCCCTCCGCGACGGCGTCCTCTTCCTCGTCATGAGCGCCCTCGACTTCCTCAACCAATAGCCAGGAGCCTACGCCATGGGCATCGACGTATTCCACTACGAGGCGTTCGACGAGGAGGCCAAGCTGCTCGCCGACTTCGGCGCGACGGCGTTCGCCTCCGCCTCCACCTGGGCGACCATCCAGGAGTCCGGACACTCCTCCCCCCCCGCGAGGGTGATCTCCACCCGCACCCAATCCATCCTCCCGCCAGCCTGGGCCGGTCAGCTCGACGCCGTGCTCACCCGTAGCACCGGGTACGACTACCTGCTCGGCTACCGGAACGCCCAACACCCAGAACTCGCTTGCGGTTACCTGCCCCTCTACTGCGCCCGCGCCGTGGCGGAGCAGGCGTTGCTCCTGTGGATGTCGCTGCTGCGAAAACTGCCCCGACAGCTCCAGCAGTTCAAAACCTTCCACCGCGACGGCCTGACCGGCCGCGAGTGCGAACATAAAAACCTCCTGGTGGCCGGGGTCGGCAACATCGGCCACGAGGTGGTCAAGATCGGCCGCGGCCTGGGGATGGAGGTTAAGGGGGTGGACCTCGTCCGCCGCCACGCCGACGTGGACTACGTCGCCATCGACGCGGGGCTGCCCTGGGCCGACATCGTCGTCTGCGCCATGAACGTCACCCCCGACAACCGGGGGTATTTCAGCCATGCCCGCCTAAGCCAAGCCAAGCCGGGGACGCTGTTCGTGAACATCGCCCGCGGCGAGCTGTCCCCGGCGACTGACTTGCTCCGGCTCCTCGAGGAGGGCCGCCTAGGCGGGGTGGGCCTGGACGTCCACAACCACGAGGACGCCCTGGCGGTGGCGCTGCGCGCCCAGCGGGCGGTGGCCGACCCCGAGGCGGAGGCCACGCTCCGGCTGCTCAAGCTGGACAACGCCGTCCTCACCCCCCACAACGCCTTCAACACCGCCGAGTCCGTGGAGCGCAAATGCCACCAGAGCGTCGAACAACTCGCGGCCTTCCTCAAAACCGGCGCGTTCCTCTGGCCCCTCCCCCCCCCGTGAGCGTCTACGACGAGATCACCTGGACGTGCTTCAACCGCTGCCCGTCGCGGACGCAGACCGTCGCCCACGTCTTCCACCATTACTCCTTGAACTTCATCGAGGGCGGACGCCTATCCTTCCAACTGGACGACGACCCGCCGGTTACCGTCCCTGGCCCGGTGGCCTGGTGGATGTGCCCCGGACGTCATTACCGTTATCAAGGGGAGCATCTTGGTCATCGCTTCGTCTCCTTCCTGGGCCCGGCCGCGGACTACTTGGTGGCGGGGGGGATCGTCGACACCGCCCGGCGCCCCCCAGTCCAGCCGATCCTCAACGCCCAACGCTTCGTCGCCACCATGGACGAGCTGATCAACTACCTGGCCTCGCCACTGTACGGCAACGCCCGGGCCACGCAACTGCTCGCCGACCTCTTCCTGCAACTAGGCGAGCAACGCGTCCGCCTGACCCCCAGCTCCCCTCTGGAGGAGACGGTCCGGCAGTTGCTCGAAGCGGTCCGCGCCGACTGCCTCGCCGACTGGGATTTCGAGCTTGAGAGCCGCAAGGCGCATGTCTCGTACTCCTATTTCCGCAAGTTGTTCAAAGCGTTCGGTGGCGACTCCCCGGCGCGCCATCTCGCCCGGCTCCGCCTGGAGTGGGCCGCGGCGCAATTGCGGGACGACCGCATGGCCATCAAGGAGATAGCCGCGGCCGCCGGCTTCGACAACGTCCACTATTTCACCCGCGCCTTCCACGAGCGCTTCGCCGCCCCCCCCGGCGAATACCGCGAACGCTTCATGGCGCAGCGCTGAACCGAACGCGTTCTATAGCCCTTGACTATAGCGTTCCTACGAAGCTATATTATTAGCGGTTAAACAACCGCCAAAAAACGGAGACGCTTCATGGCTAATTGCAAAAGCTGGAGAAAACCCCTTGGCGTCAGCGCTTTCGCCGCCGCGATTTTCTTTTGTTCAACGCTATCCGCCGTAATCGACGCTGACGTCGCGTTCGGCTCACACTTCACGATAAGCGACGCCGACGCCGGCGTCGCCAGCTTCGACAAAAAACCCGCTATCTACCTCGAAGGCGGAAGCCTCGGCGCGAGAGCCAAAAAGCTCAAAGTCCTCACCACCGCTTATCCGGCGGACGCTCTCGAATGCCGTTTCAACGTGAAAGTCCCTTCCGGAACGTATACCCTGACGATGGACGCGGGCGGCGACGGGGCGAGGAAAATCCTGACCGAATATTTCCACGTGATGGACCCCATTCTCAGGACAACGGAACCGCGCTGGGGAAAAGCTGGCGAACGCATAACCCTCACCGGCCAATACTTCGGGACGTCACGCCCCAAGCTCTGGATGGAATATTTTGATCCCGCCGGCGGCCCCGTGCCCGGCAAATTCGTCAAACTGAACTGCTCTTTCGAGCTGGCGAAAACGTTCATGGACCCCGAAACCGGAACCTCGTCGCTCGTCTTCAAAGTCCCAGAGAAAATGCCGGATGTCGCGACCTTGCTCTACTTGAAATCTCCGTCGGGAACCTGTCCGATCGCCTTCTCAAACTCGCCTTTCGCCCTTCAGGAAAACCTTGAGACGCCCATGCGCGACGGCGTCAGGCTTAGCGGCAACCTCTATACCCCGACGACGGACGGCCCCTTTCCCACCTTGATCTTCAGGACACCTTACAGCAAGGCTTACCGAGCCGCCGACCCCATGGAGCAGATTGATTGTTTCGACGAGAAAACCGTTCGGAACGCGGTCAAACGCGGCTATGCCGTCCTGATGCAGGATGTCCGCGGCCGTTACGCCTCGGGAGGCGAATACAATCCGTATCAGAACGAACAGAATGACGGCTATGACACGATCGAATGGGCGGCGGCGCAATCCTGGTCCACTGGCGAAGTCGGCACTTTCGGACTTTCCTATCCGGGCGTGTCGCAATGGTTCTCGGCCATTGGCACGCCCCCGCATCTCAAGGCGATGGTGCCGGCGATGGTGCCTTCGACCATGAACCAGTGCGTCTATTTCGGCGGGATTTTCGAAATCGGCTGGAACGGCTGGAGTTACAAATACATGTCCTCCGACATCCGGACCAAAAACCATCTCCCAGGCCCCCAAAGCGTCTCCGCCGCGAGACGGGAATACTATCGCCTCGGCGGCGAGGACGCCTTCGCGAATTATCTGTGGACCTTCAGCATGCCTTATTTGAAGGACACTTGCCAGTTCTATTACGATTGGATCATCAACCAGCCCTACGGCGACTACTACGCCTTTGGCGACTTCAGGCCACACTACGCGGCGGTCAAAGCCGCCGTCCTCAATTTGTCGGGCTGGTATGACGAGGCTTACGGCACCGAAGGCGCGACCACCAATTACCTCGGGCTGCTCGCGTCGAGGGCCCTGGACGCCGACAAGAGGACCAAACTGCTCATCGGCCCCTGGGTGCACGGGGTTGACGCCACGCAATCGAAGGTCTCGGGCGAGAGGAAATTCCCGGACAACGCGCGGATCGACTACGACTCGGTCGTCCTCGACTGGCTCGACTATTATGTCAGAGGCGTCGAGAACGACGTCCCCAACTGGCCGGCGGTAAGGGTCTATCAGATGGAGGCGAACGGCAAAGGCGAGTGGGTTTCCGACACCACTTGGCCGCTCACGGGAACGCAAGAACGCGCGCTGTATCTCGTCCCGGCCCAGAACGGGGGGAACCGCGGCACGCTGTCCTTTGTCCAACCAACCACGCACTGCACCGCCAGTTCGTTCGTGTCCAACCCGGCGTTCCCCGTCCGCGACACGACGGAGGGCACGAATTTCGGAGCCTACAATCTCGCCTACCTCGCGGAGACGCCGGGGGTTCTGACGTTTGACAGCGAGAAGCTAAAAACCGACCTCAGGGTCATCGGCCAAGTCAAAGCCGAAATCCACCTTTCCGCCGACGCCCCCGATTGCGACCTCTTCGTCAAGCTGCTCGACGTCTCCCCGGATGGCGCCGCCATCAATATAACCGGCCCCGGCCAGGAAGCCATGCGGGTCAGCTATCGCAACCAAACGGCCACCCGCGACTTGCTTAGCCCCGGCCAGGTCGTCAAGCTGGATTTCGAGAACGTCAGGACGGGCAACGTCTTCAAGAAAGGCCACATGTTGCGGGTCTGCGTCTGCTCCAGCTGGTTCCCGCTGTATTCGCGGAACCTACAGACCGGCGGGCTGGAAAGCGAAAGCGGCGTCACGCGGACGGCGACCATCTACATCCACCACGAGCTCGACCATCAGTCGAAAATCATCCTCCCCGTGATCCCCACAAGCACAAAATAAGGTAAGAAACCATGCGAACCCAAATCCTCCACGGCTCCGCCGCGTTTTTGACGACAACGCTGATCACGTTTTTTTTCGCCCTCGCCAGCTGTCCCACGGCGGCCGGACAGGACGTGTCCGCCACTTACGGCAAAGGTTTCCGCAAAGTGCAGAACGGTTGGATTTACATCCACATCGAAGGCGGGGCGAAAAAACGCGGCGAACAGCTTGGTTATCTTCTCGCCCCCGAGATCGACCAATACTTCGAGGTCATGCGCGCCAAGTTGATAAACGAGACCTACTATACCTGGGAGGATTACCGGAAAATCGCTGAGCTTGTCATCCTGCCAAAAGTGGAACAGGAAAAAGAGTATCGCGACGAGCTGAAGGGGATTGTCGCGGGGTTGATCAAGGCGGGCGTGACACAACACGATCTGCTCGATATCGTGACGCTCAACGCGAGCTTGGAGATAGACACCTGCCTGGGGGCGCTGCCGTCCGCCGCCGGCAAACTCAAAATGGCGTCGAAAACGGAGCGGACGCGGTGCTCGGCGTTCATCGCCACCGGTTCCGCGACGAAAACCGGCGGCATCGTCCTCGCGCACAACACCTGGGACGCCTACGTCATCGCCCAGTGGGACAATATCATTCTCGACATCAAACCGAGCCGAGGCGCCAGGATCTTGATGCAGGGCGGCGCGCCCGGCTACATCCATAGCGGCACGGACTTCGCCATCACCTCGGCCGGATTGATGCTTTGCGAGACGACGATCGCCAACACGAAAGGCTTCGACACCAACGGCATCCCGGAGTTCATCCGTATGCGCAAAGCCACCCAGTACGCCAAAAGCATCGACGATTTTTATAAAATAATGCGCGTCGGCAACAATGGCGGCTACGCTTGCTCCTGGCTGGTCGGCGACATAAAGACCAACGAGATCGCCAAGATCGAGCTCGGCTGCAACAACGTGGCGTTCTACCGCTCGATGGATGGTTATTACGACGGCATGAACTATGTGGACGACTCGAAAATGATCCGGGAGGAGAACGACGGGCGTTTCCGTTGGGATGTCGCCACCGGCGCCTTTTGGCCGTTCAAGTTCAGGTGCGGCAACTCATCGAGCTTCAGGCGGATGCGCTGGCTCGCGCTGCTCGACGCGGGCAAAGGGGCGGTTGACGCCGAGATGGCGAAAACCTTCCTGTCCGACCAAACCGACCCGCTCACCGGCGAGTACGCGCCAGGGCCGCTGACCATCATGTCAAGGTGGGAAATCTACGAGCCGTTACCGGCCCCCGAAGGCGCGTACGACGGCATGGTGGCGACTTCGGAGCTTACCAGGGACATGTCTTTCTGGGCTAGATTCGGCCATACGGACGGAACGACGTTCACCTGGGATGAGTTCCTTGAGAAGAACAAGACGTTCGCCTGGCAAAAGCCCTATCTCCGCGCTCTGGAAAACAATCCCTGGACGCTTTTTTCCATCGCCCCGAAAAAATAAGGAGTCATCCCAATGCCTAGGAAATGCTGTTTGAAACTCCTCGCCGCCGCGGGCGCTTTCGGTTTTATGACCGTCGCCGCGACGCTTGCCCAGCAGCGGGACAAATGCACGAGCGTCATCGTCAACAAAGACCTCACCGCGGACGGCTCCGTGATCCTCGGCCACAACGAGGATCTCAGCAATTACTCCGCGCACCATTACTTCCACACGCCGCGGGCGACGCATGACGCGGGGGAGGTCGTGACGACGTTTTACGGAGCCAAAGTGCCGCAAGTCCCCCTGACCTACGCGTACACCGGCACCACCCTCTTCGACATCAGCTATTCTCCCGGGGCCGTGACCAGCGGCGTCAACGAATATCAGGTGGCGGTGGTCAACAACGCGTCCTATCGCCGCGACGCCCCCAGCCCGTTGCCTTCCGAGGGCAGGCTCATTTGGACCGAATTCACGAAGTTCGCGCTGGAGAGGGCCAAAACGGCCGAGGAGGCGGTCGACGTGATCGGCGCGCTCGCGTCGACCTACAAACTGGGCGCCGACTCCGGGAGCATGTTCGGCGTGACGGACACCAAGGAAGGCTGGTGGGTGGAAGTGACGCTGGATGGACAATGGATCGCCGAGAGAACGCAAAGCGGCAGCGCCACCGTAAGGGCGAACATCTTCCGGATCGGCGAGATCAAGGACGCCAAGAACTTCAAATATTCCGACGACCTCATCAGCTACGCGGTGGCCAAAGGCTGGTATGACCCGAAAGACACCTTTAACTTCACCACGGTTTACGCCGAGCCGACAAAAGTGGACAGCCAATACAACCTGCGGCGGGAAAACCGCGTCAAAGACCTGCTGCAAGCGAGCGTCGCCGCGAAAACGGTTGCCCCCCAACTCATCATGTCCATCTGGCGAGACCATTACGAGGGCACTAAATACGACTTGACCGATGGCCACAGACTCGGTTCCCCGCATCAAACCGAGGAGAGAACGTTATGCCGCATGGACACGGAAGTCAGCACGGTCATCCAGTCGAGGGCGCAAATCAAAGGGCAAGACGTTCCCGCGGATATCGGCGCGATCTGCTGGCGGGCGATGGCGACCCCCTGCTCGAGCATTTACACGCCATGGTATCTGGGAAGCCTGGAAGTCCCGAAAGAATATCAGACCGGAGACAGCCAGTTCACCAAGAAATCCGCCTACTGGACCGCCAGGAACCTGTCCAAGTCCTTGGACATGCGCTATCGGGATGCCGTTATCGACGAAGTCAAGAGCGTCCAAAACAAATTCGAGGACCAAGAATTCGCCTCACAGGACGCGATTGAGAAAAAGGCGCTTGAGCTTTATACGAAAGACCCGGACGCGGCGCGGACCTATCTCACTAAATACACCTCCAAAATGGCGAAAAAAGCCATGGGGAAATTGAACGGCTTATACAAATACGCCGAAAGGCATTGACCCCAGGGCGGCCGAGCAGGCGCGCGCCATCCCCGAAGCACCCAGCCAGATCCATCTTGACATGACGGATCTGGCTGTTTCGTAGACGGGGCGCGGGACGTTTGGCGCAGCCCCCCGCCATGCGATGGGCACAAAAACCACAACTATCGCAATTTTCTCGAGCCCCCCCCTTGACTTACAGTTACTGTAACGTCTACAATGTTAACAACGACGATAAACAACAGTGACAACAGGAGGTGTTGAAAGTGAACCCAGGTCATTTTTTGAAATCGCTGGCCGCAGGCGCCGCGGTCGCGGCCGTCGCGACGCTGTCGCAAACCGGATACGGGGCGACAGACAACTCAAGCCAGCAAAAGGTAGTGTCAAACTCGACATGAAAGAACATGAATGAAATGACGGGAGCTTGACGGTGAAATGACGGAGGGGGAATACCTGGGGCGCTGCCCCAAACCCCGAAGTTTTTTAAGGCATTTGGGAATCCCGAAGATGACAGGGAGAAAGCCGGAGATGAGGCATGCTAAAGAAACGCCTGGAAGTGGTTGACACCTTCCGGATGGAGTTTCTTCGCGGCGGTGCCGCCTTGGAGTGCGGCGAGTTATCGCCGCCTTACGACGAACGTTGGACATGCGTCGCCGCTGTTTCCGCGCTAAACCACATCCCGGAAACATCTTCGGAGTGTTGCGGGACGCGCTCAAAGGCGGCGATAACTCGCCGCGCTCAAAGGACGCTCCGCGTCGGAAAGGCAAAACCGCGGCAACGTTCCCTGACACGTAGGGGGAGAACTGTTTTTTTCAGCTGCTCCCTGTCAAAGAAAGCAAGAATTACGCTCAAACCATCATGCGGACAAGGCATGACTGTTTGACATAACCCTATTTGGGATAAGGAGAAAATGCGCATGGCTAAAACTGTTCTGGTAATTTCCGCCAGCCCCAGGCGAGGCGGCAACTCCGATCTGTTGTGCGACCAGTTCATGCGGGGGGCGCGGGACGCGGGCGACACCGCGGAGAAAATCTATGTCAAGGACAAGAAGATCAACTTCTGCACCGGTTGCGGCGTCTGCCAAACCAATGGCGGAAAGTGCTCCCAGCACGACGACATGGAGGGGATTCTCGAGAAAATGATCTCCGCCGACGTCCTCGTGCTGGCGACGCCCGTCTATTTTTACAGCATGTGCGCCCAGCTGAAAGTCCTGATCGACCGTGTGTGTCCGCGCTACACGGAGGTCGCTAACAAAAAGGTCTACCTCATCGCGACCGCCGCGGATTCGGCCAAATCCGCGCTCGACGGGACGATCGCCGGCTTCCGAGGTTTCCTCGCTTGTCTTCCGGACGCGGAAGAAGCGGGAATCATCCGCGGCACCGGACTTCACGGCCTTGAAGAGGCGAAAGACAAACCACTAATGGACCTTGCCTACACCATGGGCAAAAATTGCTAACCAGCTTGTCCATAACGACACAACAACAAACCTCAAGGTGAAGATAATGGCAATGAATGTGCTTGGTTATGCGGCGCAGTCCGCTAAGTCCGCCCTGGCTCCGCATCGTTTCGCGCGCCGCGAACCGCGCCCGGACGATGTGACCATCGAAATCCTCTATTGTGGCGTGTGCCACTCGGATTTGCACGGCGCCCGCAATGACTGGGGCAACAGCGTCTATCCCTTGGTGCCGGGCCATGAAATCATCGGGCGCGTGACCAAAGTGGGGGCGAGCGTCACGCGTTTCAAGCCAGGTGACAATGTCGGTGTGGGTTGCATGGTCGATTCTTGCCAACACTGCGACGCCTGTGAACAGGGGCTGGAACAATATTGCGAGGAGCTTCCGACCTACACCTACAACGGGGTGGACCGTCATGACAAAACGCCAACCTTCGGCGGCTATTCCGAGAGGATCGTCGTCTCGGACAAATTCGTGCTGAAAATCCCGGCTGGGTTGGATTTGAAAGGCGCCGCGCCCTTGTTGTGCGCCGGGATCACGACTTGGTCGCCTTTGCGCCATTGGAAAATAAGCGAAGGCAGCAAGGTGGCGGTCATCGGCCTTGGCGGCCTGGGGCATATGGCGTTGAAGCTGGCGAAAGGCCTTGGCGCCAAAGCCACGTTGTTCACCCGTTCGCCGGGCAAGGAGATTGACGCGCGGCGCCTGGGCGCGGAGGAGGTGGTGATTTCCACGGACGCGGCGCAAATGGCGGCCACAAAAGGCCAGTTCGAGTTGATAATCGACACCGTGCCCTATGTCCATGACCTAAACCCGTATTTGCCGACGCTGTCTCTTGACGGCACGCTGGTGCTGGTCGGCTTCCTCGGGGGCTTGGAGCCGCTGTTGAACACCGTCCCCATGATCCTGGGGCGCAAGTCGGTGGCCGGCTCCGTGATCGGAGGCATCGCCGAAACCCAGGAGATGCTTGATTTCTGCGGCGAGCGCGGGATCGTGTCCGATATCGAAGTGATCAGGATTCAGGACATCAACGAGGCGTATGGGCGGATGTTGAAAAGCGACGTGAAATACCGCTTCGTCATTGACATGGCGTCCCTTAAGGCCTGATGGCATCCACCTGCGAGGAAGGCCTGCTGACGGAGGTCGGCAGGCCAATCCCCGTGTTATTCCTGCGGGATGATATGGGGCTCGCTTTTCTTGAGATGATTGGCCGGATTGCAACTGTCCTGCTGGCGGTTTTCCAGCAGGTTCTTGTAATAGGCTTTTTTGTATCTCAACACCTCCATCTGCTGTTGCAAGACCTGGATCTGTTGGCGCAAACTTTTCTCTTGCTGAAAAATCAGCTTGGAGCGTTCCTCAATGGTGGAATCGCCTTCGAGACACATGTCAATGTAATGCTTGACGCCTTCGATCGGCAGCCCGGTGGTGCGGAGACAGTGAACCAGCCGGAGCCAGGTCACGGAATAATCGGAGAACATACGGATGTTCCCGTTGGTCCGCTCCACAAACGGGATCAGGCCGGAATTATCGTAATAACGAATGGTGTAGGTGGAAAGCTCCAGCATCTCGGCGACATCCTTGACCGTGTATTTCGGCGTGCGGTCGGTCAGGACCTCGTAGTGGCGTATCGGCGTCATTTATGGCGGCCCTTCTGATCACAAGTTAATCTTACTGTAACTTTAATTATAAGGCGGAGGCGGAAAAAAGCAAGTTACCGCCCTACAAAACAGCGGACTTGGCGACGCGCCTCCCGTGGAAACCATCGCTAAGCACGTCTTTTTAGCGAAGAGAATGCTTTTCCCCTAATTTTTTTGAAAAATCTGTTGACTTACAGCGGCTGTAACGTCTACAATATGCGTCAGGGAAAGAAACGCAAATCAACGAACAGCGACATCCATGGACGTCGGAGCGGATCGCGGCGGCCCCGCCCCAGTGTTGAAAAAACAAACGATAAGGAAAGATAAAACCTCCATGACCCGCACATTATATTTGGACGGCTCCTGCGGAATCAGCGGCGACATGACCGTCGCCGCCCTGCTCGACCTCGGCGCGGACAGGGCAAAACTCGACGCCGCCCTGCAATCGCTTCGGCTGAACGGCTTTGATTACACCGTGTCACGCAAGAAATCCTATGGCATCGCTGGTTGTGACTTTGACGTAGTGGCCACGGAAAGCCATGGCCATCATCACCACCACCAGCATGGGCACCGGAATCTCGCGGACGTTCATGCCATCATCGACCAAGGCAAAATGACGGAACGCGGCAACGAGCTCGCGAAGAAGATCTTCCGGATCGTGGCCGAGGCGGAAAGCAAGGCGCACGGCTGTCCGGTGGAGGAAATCCATTTCCACGAAGTCGGAGCCATCGACTCCATCGTGGACATCGTCGCGGCGGCGGTCCTGCTCGACGACCTTGGCGTCGCCGATTGCGTCGTGACCGGCTTTTCCGAGGGGGCCGGCTTTGTGCGTTGCCAACATGGCGACCTGCCAGTCCCCGTCCCCGCGGTGCTGAACATCGCCCAGGCTTATGGCATTCCGCTTCGTCCTACCGGCATTGAGGGGGAAATGGTCACGCCCACCGGAATAGCCATCGCCGCGGCAATCCGGACAAAGGCGGCGTTGCCGAAAGAGTACCGGGTGGAGAGAAGCGGCGTCGGTCTCGGCAAACGTGATTTCGGGCGGGCGAATTTTCTGCGGGCGATGATTCTTGCCGAAGAACGCGACCCGGAACAGGTCTTCGTGGTGGAGTGCAACATCGACGACGCCATCGGCGCGACGCTAGGACTGGCGATGGACGCCCTGATGAACGCCGGGGCGCGGGACGTTCATTTCATCCCCTGCTTCATGAAAAAGAACCGTCCGGCGTATTTGCTGCGGATCATCGTCACCGCCGCGCTGCTGCCTGAAATCGAAGCCACGGTTTTCCGGACGACCACGACCATTGGACTGAGAAAATCCCCGGTGGAGCGCACGTGTCTCGCCCGGGAAACGCTCTCCGTGTCGCTGCCGTTCGGAGACGTCCAGGTGAAAAAATGCTCCCTCGGGGAGCTGGTTCGTATTTACCCCGAATATGAAAGCGTGAAAAAGGTGTCGGAGGAGTCCGGCCTTGATTTCCATACCGTTTTTGAAGAGGCCAAGCGGAAGGCGGAGTCTGAAATAGGCTTCCATTCCGGAAGATTTGAACCAAATAACAACCAACAATTGGAGGTGTGGGATGTCGCTCGGATTCACTGAAATCATTCTGATCGTGCTGTTCGTGTTGCTCGTTTTCGGCGCGAAACGCATTCCGGAGCTTGCCCGGGCGCTGGGACGCGCCTCGTATGAGTTCAAGAAAGCGAAATCGGCGTTGAGCCAGGAAAGCGAGGCGCTGATGGACGTGGCGGAGAAAGCCGCCGAAGACGACGACAAGAAGCCGGAAAAGAAAGCATGACGCGGAACGACGACACCTTGATCTCACATCTGGAAGAGTTGCGCCGCGCGCTGCTGTATTGCGTCGCGGCGACGGCGCTTCTATACCCGGTGGGGTTCCTGGTTTCGCCTTGGGTCATCTCGCGGCTGGTGCAATGGTGTGTTCCGTCCAGCATCGGCAAGCTCCACTACTTCGCTCCCATGGAAGTGTTCTTGGTGCAGCTGAAGCTGGCGCTGGTGCTGGCCTTGGTTTTGGCCTATCCGTGGAACATTTTCCAAGTCTGGAAGTTTCTGCTCCCGGCGCTATACCGGGACGAACGCCGGGCCCTCGGCTGGTGGATCGTGTTCTCGTCAGCGCTGTTTTTCGGCGGAGTCATCTTCTGCGTCGCCCTGATACTGCCGTTGCTGATGAACTTTTCCGGGGGGTTCGCCACCCCGGAGCTCCAGCCAGTCCTGGGGTTGGCCAGCTTCCTGCAACTGGCCGGATGGCTGACGCTGGCGTTCGGCATGATGTTTCAATCTCCGGTCCTGGTGTTGCTGGCGGTGCGTTTTAGGCTTATTTCGAGCAAATCGCTGAGTGAGAAGCGTCCATATATCATGACTGCGATACTGATTGTCGCAGGCATTCTGACGCCGCCGGACGTCGTGAGCCAACTCCTGCTCGCCGTCCCTACTTGGCTCTTGTTTGAACTCGGTTTGTTTTTAGCGAAACGAATGGAAGAAAGGAAAGCCTCATGAACAGACGGGAATTTTTGAAAAGCGCTCTCACCTTCGCCGCCCTGGGCTCAGTCTCGAAACTCGCGGCCCAAACGGGCATCGTGAACGCGGACAAAACCTCCGATGGCAAGGGCCAACAGGTGACCCGCCGCCGCTACAAAAACACCAATCTCACCGTGCCGCTGCTGGGATACGGCATGATGCGACTGCCCCGGATCAACCCGGACAAGCCGGACATCGACTACGCCTCGGCGGAGAAATTGATCGCCCGCGCGATGGAGGCTGGGATCAATTATTTCGACACCGCATACATGTACCATGAAGGGTTGAGCGAGAAATTCGCCGGGGACGCCTTGAAGAAATATCCGCGCAACTCCTTTTACCTCGCGGACAAAATGCCCGTGCGTATGCTGAAAACCGAAGCGGATGTGGAGCGCGTTTTCAAGGAGCAGCTGAAACGCTGCAAAGTGGATTACTTCGACTTCTACATGCTACACAACCTGAACGCCGCCACCTGGGAGAACGCGAAAAAACTCAAAGTCTATGAATACCTCAAAAAGCAGCAGGAGGAGGGCAAGATCCGCAAGCTCGGTTTCTCCTTCCACGACGAGCCGGAGGTGTTGAAGGTCATCGCCGAAGCGCAGCCCTGGGACTTCGCGATGATCCAGCTCAACTACCTCGATTGGGAGTTGTACCGTTCCCGCGAACAGTATGAGATCCTGACCAAACTCGGAATTCCGGTCATCATCATGGAGCCGCTGCGCGGCGGCGCGCTCGCGTCGCTCAATCCCGAGGCGGCTGGAATCATGAAGAAAGCCAATCCCAACGCGAGCGTCGCCTCATGGGCGTTCCGTTACGCGGCGTCCCTCCCCAACGTGCTCGCAGTGCTGAGCGGCATGACGCTTTCCGAGCACTTGGAAGACAACATCAAAACAATGACCCCCTTCAAGCCGCTCACGGACGCCGAACGGCAAACTATCGCGGAAGCGTTGGCGGCCTACCGCAAGTCGAGCGCGATTCCCTGCACTGCTTGCCGTTACTGCACGCCCTGTCCGGTGGGGGTGGACATCCCCCGCATTTTTGGCCTCTACAACCAATTCAAAACCACGGGGAACTTCTTTCATTTCCAGCTGGTTTACGACAAAATGGACGCCGCCACCAAAGCTTCGGCCTGCGTTTCCTGCGGCGTCTGCGTGAAAAAGTGTCCGCAAAAGATCAATATCCCGGCGGAGCTCAAAAAAATCGAAGAGGAAATCAAGAAAAAAACTCAGCGGCACGTGATGTTATGGACGCCGGACTGCGAAAGCCTGGTATAACGTCTGGGGTGTCGAGCGGCCAAGGATTGAACCGGCAGTCCTTGCGCTCGTTCCCTGTCGTGGACATCGCGCGGGCGGCGTGCCGGGACTAGGTGTCGCAGGCATCCGACAAGGCCAGCCTAACGCTGCCACCGCGGATGCCGCGCGTCCTTCTTCAAGGCGCCACCATGCCCCGTCCCCAGTAACTCAAGGACGGATGCCGCGACGGCTCCACGTACGTCCCCCTCCGCGCGCTCCGGCGAACGCCTCAAGGCGGAGTCCCACGGCGGAGCCAACTTCGAGATACTTATAGTGAAACCCCGTAGCCTTAGGTTCTGGCATTCATAGTTTTCGAGCTACGGTCAAGATGATCAAAGTTGCGGCGCGCTCCTCCCCCCTCAAGCCGTTAGTCGCCGCCTAGGATCGCATTGGCGTTGCCTTATAGCAGAACGCGCCACACCACATGGCAAGTACTTGCCATCAAGCGATGCGTAAAATGCGCCATTGGCATACGATAATTTAACAAAAAACTTCGTATCCGCTCTTTTTTTGTCGTGCTTTCTTGATAAGATACAATGTGCTTGCAGTAAATACGTTTTCGCCAACATATAAAGCAAAGGGAGCGTCTATGCGTAAAAAAACGGTGCCGGGGATTGGGATTTCAACCTATGGGGCGCTGCGCGAGCTGAAGGGCGTCGCCGTCGGGTTGGCGTTCCTGGCGCTCTCCGGAGGGGCTTTCGCCCAGTCGGTCAGCGTCAGTATTGACGGCTCCGCCCCCAACGCCAACTCCGTCTTGGATGTCCAGTCTCCGGCGGTAGGCGACGGCAAGGGCTTCCTCGCCCCGCGGCTGAACGCCGCCCAACGTACCACCGCCTCCGCCGTCTTGCCCGGCGGCTTGCTTAACGACGCCGGCGAGCTCCGCGGCGGCCCCGCCCCCGCGTTGTTGGTCTACCAGACCGACGCCCCTGAGGGTTTCTACTATAACAAGAGCCAGACCGCCACCCCCAACTGGGTTTTCTTGGGCCAGAGCTCCGGTGGCGTCTCCAGCGTCGCCGCCGCCGCGCCGCTGACCGGCGGGACGATCACCGACTCCGGCGTCATCGGCATCAACCAGGCCGACGCCACCACCGACGGCTACTTGGGCAAAAACGACTGGGTGACGTTCAACAGTAAAAGCTCCCTGTCGCTCGGCCAGACCGCCACCACCGCCTATCCTGGCGACCAGGGCGCCGCCGCCACCACCGCCATCGCCACCCATAAGGCGGACACCGCCAACCCGCACGACGTCACCAAAACGCAGGTCGGGCTCGGTTCCGCCGACAACACCTCCGACCTCGCCAAACCCGTATCCACCGCCACCCAGGCCGCCCTCGCCCTGAAGGCCGAAGCCACCGCGCTGTCCTCCCACGAGGCCGACGTCAACAACCCGCATGTCGTCACCAAAGGCCAAGTCGGGCTCGGTTCCGCCGACAACACCTCCGACCTCGCCAAACCCGTATCCACCGCCACCCAGGCCGCCCTCGCCCTGAAGGCCGAAGCCACCGCGCTGTCCTCCCATGAGGCCGACGTCAACAACCCGCATGTCGTCACCAAAGGCCAAGTCGGGCTCGGTTCCGCCGACAACACCTCCGACCTCGCCAAACCCGTATCCACCGCCACCCAGGCCGCCCTCGCCCTGAAGGCCGAAGCCGCCGCGCTGACCTCCCACGAGGCCGACACCGCCAACCCGCACGACGTCACCAAAGGCCAAGTCGGGCTGGGCGCCGCCGACAACACCTCCGACGCCAACAAGCCCGTCTCCACCGCCACCGCCGCCGCTCTGGCGTTGAAGGCCGAGGCCGCCGCGTTGTCCTCCCACGAGGCCGACGTCAACAACCCGCATGTCGTCACCAAGGCCCAAGTCGGGCTGGGCGCCGCCGACAACACCTCCGACGCCAACAAGCCCGTCTCCACCGCCACCGCCGCCGCGCTGGCGTTGAAGGCCGAGGCCGCGGCGTTGTCCTCCCACGAGGCCGACGTCAACAACCCGCATGTCGTCACCAAGGCCCAAGTCGGGCTGGGCGCCGCCGACAACACCTCCGACGCCAACAAGCCCGTCTCCACCGCCAC
>Ga0209467_1000935_pt1 | contig 30278 bp, 25 predicted proteins | sample Higcelwee11metaG_FD_187175 | JGI IMG/M metagenome (GOLD analysis project Ga0209467, IMG submission 187175) | Freshwater pond sediment microbial communities from the University of Edinburgh, under environmental carbon perturbations - High... | ecosystem: Environmental > Aquatic > Freshwater >... | reverse complement strand
GGTGGACGAGCGCCTGAGTTCCGCCGCGGCCGAAGAGCAGTTGAAGGAGGCCGGTCTGTGCAGCCGGAAGAGCAGAAAACACCTGGACAGCCAGGCAGCGGTGCAGATCCTGGAGACATGGCTGGCAAGCCGTCCCGGCTGAAGCCGCTCCTCTGGACCCTGGCGGGCTTCGCGGCCAGCCTGGCCCTGGCCTTCGGCGCGGCCACCCTGTATTTCCTGGGCCCGGCCGAGCTGCCCGGCAGGCAGGCCGTGGTGCTCATCCGCCCGGGCCAGACCCTGCCCGCAATCGCCCGCGACCTGGAGGCGGCCGGCCTCATCCGCAGCGCCCAGGCCCTGACCCTGCTGGCCAAATTCAACGGCCAACTCGCCGCCGCGCGCGCCGGCGAATTCCTGCTGTCCTCGGCCATGCCGCCCCAGGAAATCCTGCGCGTCATCACCAGCACCAACGGCATCCAGCACCGCGTGGCCGTGCGCGAGGGCCTGCCCTGGTGGAGCGCGGCCAGGCTCTTCGCGGCCGAGGGGCTCTGCGGCCAGGCGTCCTTCGAGCAGGCCATGCGCAACGCCACGCTGCTGTCAAAATACGGCGTGCCGGCCGCCAGCGCCGAGGGCTTCCTGTTCCCGCAGACCTACCTGCTGCCCCGCAGCTTCGACGATGGCGGCGTCGCGGCCGTGGAGGCCATGCTGAAAGAATTCGACCGCCAGGCCAAAAAACTCTGGCCGGGCGGCCCGCCCGCGCCGGAGGAGCTCCTGCGGCTGGTCACCCTGGCCTCGCTTGTGGAGCGCGAGACCGGCGAGGCCTCCGAGCGGCCGCGCATCGCCGGGGTGTTCGTGAACCGGCTGAAAAAGAACATGCGCCTGCAGTGCGACCCCACCACCATCTACGGCCTGGGCCCGGCCTTTGACGGCGACCTCAGGCGCGCGCACCTGGAGGACCGGGGCAACCCGTACAACACCTACGCCCACGCCGGCCTGCCGCCCGGGCCCATCTGCTCGCCCGGGCTGGAGTCGCTCAAGGCCGCGCTCGACCCCGAGGCTCACGAGTTCCTCTACTTCGTGGCCAGGGGCGACGGCAGCCACGAGTTCAGCCGCACGCTGGACGAGCACAACCGCGCCGTGAGCCGCTACCAGCGCCGCCACCGCGCCGAGAACTACCGCTCCGCCCCGCAGAAGCCCGCGCGCAGCTAGCAGCCCACGCGCAGCCAGAAGCCCCCGCCCGGTTGAAGCCACAACCCAAATACCCCGCGAAGCGGGCGAAGTGGGCGGATGGCTTGACGCGGCGCGGACCCTCGGGCATTTTTATATCCGATCGGACACAGCAACCCTTGAGGAGCCCGGCATGGCGGAACGCGCAGACACCCAGACCGACCGCAACATCTACCTCTCCACCGTGGCCCCGGCCGAGGCCGTGCGCCGCGCCAAGGCCGCGCTGGACCGCGCCGGGCTCATCCGCGCCGAGACCATCCCCAGCCACGAGGCGGCCGGCCGCGTCACAAGCAGCCCCATCTTCGCGCGCTGCTCCTCGCCCACCTTCCACGCCGCGGCCATGGACGGCATCGCCGTGCGCTCGGCCGACACCTTCGCCGCGCGCGAGGGCGGGCCGGTGACGCTCAAGAAGGGCACGGGCCACGTCCCGGTGAACACCGGCCACCCCCTGCCCGAGGGCATGGACGCCGTGGTGATGATCGAGCACGTGGAGCAGGCGGACGGGGACGCCGTGCGCATCGAGGCCCCGGCCTTCCCCTGGCAGCACGTGCGGCGCATCGGCGAGGACATCGTGGCCACCGAGCTGCTCCTGCCGCAGAACCACACGCTCTCGGCCTACGACATCGGCGCGCTCCTGGCCGCCGGCATCTTCGAGGTGGCGGTGTGGGAACGCGTGCGCCTGACCTTCATCCCCACGGGCGACGAGGTGCTGGACTTCCTCACGCGGCCCACGCCCGCCGCCGGCCAGGTCATCGAGTCCAACTCCCAGGTCTTCCGCGCCATCGCGGCGTCCTGGGGGGCTGAACCCGCGTGGACCGCGCCCGTGCCCGACCGCGTGGAGGCCCTGCGGGAGGCCGTGGAGGACGCGCTGGAAAAGGGCGCGCACGTGGTGGTGGTGGGCGCGGGCTCCTCGGCCGGGAGCAAGGACTTCACCCGCGCGACCTTCGAGAAATTCGGCGAGGTGCTGGTCCACGGCATCGCGGTGATGCCCGGCAAGCCGACGCTGGTGGGCGTGACGCGCGGGCGCTTTCCGGGCCGGCTGCTCATGGGCGCGCCGGGCTACCCCGTGAGCGCGGTGGTCTGCCTGGAGGACGTGCTGGAGCCCGTGGTGCGCTGGCTGGTGCGCCAGGAGCCGCCCGGCCGCCAGAAGATCCGCGCGCGCCTGGCGCGCAAGACGCCCTCGCGGCCGGGCCTGGAGGAGATCGTGCGCCTGGCCGTGGGCAAGGTGGGCGCGGGCTTCGTGGCGGCGCCCCTGGCCCGTGGCGCCGGGCTCATCACCAGCCTCACGCGCGCCCAGGCCGTCACGCGCATCCCGGCCCAGAGCGAGGGCCTGGCCCTGGACGCGGACATCGAGGCCGAGCTGCTCGCGCCGCTTGCCAGCCTGGGCAAGGTGCTCGTGCACATCGGCAGCCACGACAACATCCTGGACCTCTTGGCCAACGAGCTCATGGGCCTGGCCGAGCCGTTGCAGCTCGTGTCCAGCCACGTGGGCAGCATGGGCGGGCTGACCGCCCTGCGCGACGGCGCGGCGCTCTTCGCCGGCTGCCACCTGTTCGACCCGGAGAGCGGCGACTTCAACTTCCCCTTCCTGACCAAGCACCTGCCCGGCCTGGACCTGACCGTGGTCAACCTGGCCATCCGCCACCAGGGGCTCATGGTGCGCAAGGGCAACCCCAAGGGCATCCACGGCGTGACGGACTTCACCCGGGCCGACGTGTCCTTCATCAACCGCCAGCGCGGCGCGGGCACGCGCATATTGCTCGACCACCACCTGAGGACCGCCGGCATCGCGCCGTCGCAGGTGCTCGGCTACGACCGCGAGGAGTACACGCACATGGCCGTGGCCGTGAACGTGCTCACGGGCGCGGCGGACTGCGGCCTGGGCATCTTCGCCGCGGCCAAGGCGCTGGACCTGGACTTCCTGCCGCTGGCGCTGGAGCGCTACGACCTGATCTTCCCCACGGCCTTCCTCGCCGATCCGCGCGTGGCCGTGCTGCTCGAGGTCATCCGGCAGCCGGGCTTCCAGGAGCGCATGCGCGCGCTGGGCGGCTACGACACGCCGCTCACCGGGCAGGTGATGAAGCCGGGGATGGGGCTGGGGGAATAGGGCCGCAAGGCCCCCCGGACGAAAAGCGCCGGATCGCCCATCACGTGGGGCGGCCCGGCGCTTTTTCGCGTCCGGCAGGAATCTAGGGCATGAGCGGGGCCAGCGGCAGGCCCTCGGCCTCGGGCAGCCCGAGCATGAGGTTCGCGCCGGCCACGGCCTGCCCGGACGCGCCACGGCAGAGGTTGTCGATGGCCGACAGGATGATCAGCCGGCCCAGGCGCTCGTCCACGGCCACGCCGATGTCGCAGAACATGGTCCCGCGCACCCAGCGCGTCTCGGGCAATGTCCCGGCGGGCAGCACGCGCACCAGCGGCTCGTCCTTGTAGCGCGCCTCGAACACCGCCTGGACCTCGGCCTGGGTCATGGGCGTTTTCAGCCGCGTGTAGATGGTGGACAGGATGCCCCGGCCGATGGGCAAGAGGTGCGTGTTGAACGAGAGCGCCACCTTTGCGCCGGCCAGCAGCGAGACTTCCTGCTCGATCTCCGGGGTGTGGCGGTGTTTGGTCAGGTTGTACGCGCGGAAGCTGTCGGCCACCTCGCAGAACAGCGTGCCCACGCTGGCCTTGCGGCCCGCGCCGGAGGTTCCGCTCTTGGCGTCGATGACGATGTCGTCGGTGTGGATGAGCTCCGCGCCCAGCGCCGGGGCCAGGCCCAGGATGGCCGAGGTGGGATAGCAGCCGGGGTTGGCGATGAGCCGCGCCCGCCGCATCTGCGCGCGGTAGAGCTCCGGCAGGCCGTACACGGCCTCGGCCAGCAGGTCGGCCTGGGTGTGCGGCGTGGCGTACCACTGCTCGTAGGTGGTCCTGTCGCGCAGGCGGAAGTCTGCCGAGAGGTCCACCACCTTGACCCCGCGCCGGATGAGCTGGGCCGCGATCTCCTGGGCCGTCTTGTGCGGCACGGCCAGGAACACCAGTTTGCACGCGGCGGCCAGATCCTCGGGGTCGGGCTGGGTCACGGTGAGCGCGCCCATGCGGCCCAGATCGCCAGGACCGGCCAGAAAGGGGTAGAGCGAGCGCAGGGATTTGCCGGCCTCGGAACGCGAGGTGGCCCGCACGAGTTCCAGGCCCGGGTGCCCGGCCAGCACGCGGGTCAGCTCCATGCCGGTGTAGCCCGTGACGCCGACGAGCCCGACGGGAATGCGCGCCGCCATCCGCCTAGCCCGCCTTGTTCACGTACTTCATGCGCAGGGTGTAGAGCATCTCGCACAGGAACTTCTTCTCCTCGTCCGAGAGGCCCTTGTCGGTCTTGCACTGGAGCATGCCCAGGATGTCGATGACCTGCTTGGCCAGGTGCGGCTGGAAGCCGATCTGCCCGGTGGTGGGGTCGGCCGCCTCGCCCAGGTGCACCATGGCCGAGGACGACAGCGACAGGACGAAGGTGGAAAAGTCTATTTCCGGCAGGCCCATGAGGTGCTCGCCGCAGCCGCAGCTCTTGTCGTCGGCCATGTTCGCCTCCAGCGTGATCGGGATTCGGCCTGCATACACCTTCCGCCCCCGGGGCACAAGGCCGCCCAGGGCTTTGCATCGCGCGGCGAAGGGTGTACAAGGGCGCAACCAAAAACCCGCTGCAAGGAGCGTCCATGGTCGCGTTTCTGCTCTTCGTGATGGCCTTTGGCCTGGGCATGGTGCCCTTCGGCCTGTACGTGGCGAAGTACGTCAAGGGCATCGACCCGCGCGAGGCGGGCAGCAGGAACGTGGGCGCGACCAACGTGGCCCGGCTGTGCGGCGCGCCCTGGGGCGTGCTCACGCTGATATTGGACATCCTGAAGGGCTTCCTGCCCTGCGTGCTGGCCCCGGAGGGCACGCACTGGTTCGCGCTGTCGGTCATCGGCGGGGCGGCCATCCTGGCGCACGCGTACTCGCCGCTCTTGAACTTCCGCGGGGGCAAGGCCGTGGCCACCACGGTGGGGGTGTTCCTGGCGCTGACGCCGGGTGTGCTCGTGGTCTCCGCCGCGTGCACGGTGGCGGTGATCTACCTCTCGGGCTACGTGTCCATGGGTTCGCTGACGCTGGCGCTGGCCCTGCCCTTCTTCTGCCTGCTCACGGGCAACTGGGGCATGCTGCCGCTGTCCACGGGCGTGATGTTCTTCCTGTTCTGGCGTCACCGCGAGAACATCCTGCGCCTGGACAGGGGGGAAGAAATGCCGTGGATCAGGGGGAAGAAGAAGGCGGAAGAGGGGGCGTAGAAGGGGGCGAAATTTAGTACCATTCAAGGATTGTTACGAATGTTGAACTTCACCAAAGAGCATTCAAAAGCAGCACTCCCCGTCATTGCTTATGCCTTCTTTGTTTGCATTCTGTATGAGTGGGGCTTTTGGGGCAGCTTCCATGTCAACATTCTACAATTCTTGTCATTAAGCGATATTCCTCGCATTGCAGCCTATCCTATTTCTATGTCTTTTGCCCTTTTCCTTATCGGGGTGCTTTCTTCAGATCCATCTGGCTCTAGCGACACACGGGCAGGCGGGAGCCATTCAGAATTTTGCAAAATAATTAGCAGTTACCCGCGGCTAATGGCACTTATCGTCGCCAGTGTACTTCTTTTAACATACGGCTTTCTTGGGTATGCCAAATGGCTATTCATATGTGCTTTTGCGGCGTCAATAATTTCCGGAATAGTTAATATCCCACTAGTAATCAATAGAATTTCCCCATCACTAACCTGTGGACGAACATTAGCTTTTATTATTACTGCCCTTCCGTTTATGTCTTTTGGGTACGGGAAAACACATGCGGAAGATATTTTATTCCGATACACTTTCGCAACAGCATCCATTCAGAATTCTGAAGAAGAATTCATATACCTCGGACACGCCGGTGACTACATCATTCTCCTCACAAAAGACAACAAAACAACACGCTTTCAGCGAGCTTCTGACACGCCAGTGCTGACGATTCGTCGAGAATCTAACCCAATCGCATTGTCAAAGATGCTAAATCTTCCTTTCTTTGACTAGAACTATTAGCACGCCAAAAGGGCAAGCCCCCCTCTACTGCACCACGTCCATCTCCACGTCCCACACGCTCACGGGCTCGTCCCCGCCGGCCACGGGAACGCCCGGTCGGGCAGCCAGTTCGAAGAGCGTGACAGCAGAAACACGTTGCAGGGCAATGGTTTTTGCTTGACCTGTCATTATTGAAGGAGTACGCGTCAATTATGACATACCTGCAGCGTGAGATCGCACCGACTGTTGACGCAGCGCTCCGGGCCATGCCCGTGGTGGCCATCACCGGCATGCGCCAGACCGGCAAGAGCACCTTTCTGCAGAACCAACCGGAGTTGTCCGGCAGACGCTTTGTCAGCCTCGACGACTTCTCGGTCCTGGCAGCGGCACGGGAGAACCCCGACGCCTTCATCGCCGGGGACGAGCCGCTCACCATCGACGAGGCGCAACGCTGCCCGGAACTGTTCCTGGCCATCAAGCGCGCGGTGGACAGGGAACGCAGGCCGGGCCGCTTCCTGCTTTCAGGGTCCGCCAACTTCCTGCTGATGAAGAACATGGCCGACAGCCTCGCCGGACGGGCCGTATACTTCCGCCTGTCGCCCTTCACACGGCGCGAGCTTGCCGGGACCACCGCGAAGACGCCATTTCTGAAACGCCTTGCAGACGGGCTGACGCCGGACCAGACGCCGCACCAGGAGGCCATCGGCCTGGACGAGGTGCTGCGCGGCGGCATGCCCACCGTCGCCCTGGGAGAAATGCCGTCCCCTGAGCTGTGGTTCAAGGGCTACGAGCAGACCTATCTGGAGCGCGACATCAGGGACTTGAGCCGCATCGGCAACGTCATCGCCTTCCGCAACCTGCTGCGCCTCGCCGCCTTGCGCTCCGGGCAGATCCTCAGCCTGAGCGAACTGGCGCGGGATGCCGGGCTCAGCCATACCACAGTGAGCAGCCACCTCTCCCTCGCGGAGCTGTCCTGCGTCGCCCACCGGACGCCACCCTACCTGCGCAATCAGGCATCGCGCCTGATAAAGTCCCCCAAGCTTTTCTTCAGCGACAGCGGGCTGGCCTGCTTCCTTGCCAGCATCACGAATCTGGCTGATCATCCCCTCAAGGGCGCGATGCTGGAGACCTATGTGGCCCAGAACCTTCAGGGCATTCTGGAGGCGGCTTGGCCGCAGGCGCAACTCAGCTTCTGGGGCATTCAAGGTCGGCGCGAGGTGGATTTCGTGCTGGAGGCCGGAGATGCCTGCCTGGCCATAGAGGTCAAGGCGGCAGCGCAGTGGGGGGGCGCCGACCTGGGCGGGCTGAAGGCGTTTCTGGAGCGGACGCCGCAGTGCGCAGCAGCCATCCTTGCGTATAACGGGACCACGCTGCACAGGCTGGGCGACCGGCTCTGGGCGGTCCCCCTGGCTGTGCTGCTCAGCTGACTACTGCACCACCTCGCTGCCCATCTCGATATCCCACACGCTGACGGCTTCGCCGTCCATGTCTGACGCCGGCTTCGGCTGCATGGGGCCGACGGTCGGCTCCACGGGCAAGAGGCCCAGGATGGCCGCCACCAGCGGCGCCAGCCCCTCGCGCTTGAGCGCCGTCACGGGAATCGCCGCCGGGTAGAGGTTGCGCATGGCCTCGCGCTGGGCGTCGTCCAGGAGCTCCCACTTGTTCAGCGCCAGGAGGCGCGGCGTCTCGGAAAGCTCCATCTCCGACAGGATCGCCTCCACGGCGGAAATCTGCTCCTCGGCCTCCGGGTGCGCGCTGTCCGCCACGTGCACGAGCACGTCCGCCGACTCCAGTTCCTCCAGCGTGGCGCGGAAGGCCTCCTTGAGGTCCGGCGGCAGGCGGCGGATGAAGCCCACCGTGTCGGTGAGGATGACCTCGCGCTCGCGCGGGAAGCGGATGCGCCGGCTGGTGGGGTCCAGGGTGGCGAAAAGCTTGTCCTCGGCCAGCACGCGGCTGCCGGTGAGGGTGTTGAGCAGCGTGGACTTGCCGGCGTTGGTGTAGCCCACCAGCGCGATGACCGGGGCCCCGGCCTTGGCGCGGCGGTCGCGCGTGCCGGCGCGGTGGCGGCGCACGTCCTCCAGGTCTTTTTTCACCTTGGTGATGCGCTCGCGCACCCGCCGGCGGTCGATCTCCAGCTTGGTCTCGCCCGGGCCGCGTCCGCCGATGCCGCCCATGAGCCGCGACATGGCCGGGGTCTTGCCCACGAGCCTCGGCAGCGTGTACTTGAGCTGCGCCAGCTCCACCTGCAATTTCCCCGCGCGGCTGGTGGCCCGGCGGGCGAAGATGTCCAGGATCAGCTGGGTGCGGTCGAGCACGCGGCGCTCGGTGGCTTCCGCGAGGTTGCGCAGCTGCGAGGGGGTCAGATCCTGGTCGAAGATGACCACCTGCGCCCCGGCCTGGAGGCACAAGACCTCCAGCTCCTGCAATTTTCCCTTGCCCAGGATGGAGCGCGGATTGGCCTTGTCCACGCGCTGGATCATGCGCGCGGGCGCGGCCAGCCCGGCGGTGCGGGCCAGGGCGGCCAGCTCGTCCAGGCTGCGCTCCTGCACCATGCGCGGGGCCGAGGCCACGCTGACGAGCAGCGCGCGTTCACGGCCCAGGTCGGCGGCCGTTGACCGCTCCTGGCGCGCGAACTCGTCCTCCAGCGCCTGCACCAGGGCGGCGAAGTCCAGCTCGGAGCGGTCCCAGCGGGCTGGCGGCACAACGTCGTAGGGCTTGGCGCTGGCGGCGGCCATTTCGCCCAGGGGCACCACATGCGCCACGTGCAGCACGCCCGGCTCGCCGAACTCGCCCACGGTGAGCGCGCTCACGGAGTCGAGCCGGAGCGCCACCATGTCCATCAAGTCCTCCTGCGAGAGGGCCTCGTTGGACAGGTGCGTGTGGAGCAGGCGCAGGCCGCGCAGGCGCTTCTCGCCCAGGCGCGCGCGCGGCAGCTCCGGGATGTAGATGGCGGCCGGGTCGCCCACGATGAGCATGTCCACCCTGCCCTGGCGGTCGATGAGCAGGCCGAGCTGCCGGCCCACGTCGCGGGAGAGCAGGGCCAGCTCCCGGGCCTGGTCCGTACTGTAGCCTCCGCCGCCCGCCGGAAAACGGCGGGTGGACAGGCGCTGGAGACGCTGGAGCTGCGCGGGCTTGAGGCCCTGCGTGTTGCCCTGGGGTTTGGCGATGATGGTTCCTTTGGCCTTACAGCGGCGTGCTGGCCAGGTACTTGGCGATCATGCCGTCGTAGGCCGAGACGCGGGCGAAGGTCTCCGCGGCCAGCTCGCGGCGCAGGGCCAGCGACACGCGGCCGTCGTTGGCCTTCATGTCCGCCTCGACGCGGCCGTAGTAGGCCGGGTCGGGCGCCACGAGCATGGAGTGGAAGTTCTTGGCCGCCGCGCGCAGCATGCACGGGCCGCCGATGTCGATCTCTTCCACGGCCGCGCGCAGGTCCACGCCCCTCTGCGCCGCGTCGGCGAAGTTGTAGAGATTGACGCAGACGAGGTCGAAGGCCTCGATGCGCAGCTCGGAGAGCGTGAGCATGTGGCCGGGATTGTCCTTGTCGGCCAGGATGCCTGCGTGGATGCGCGGATGCAGGGTTTTGACGCGGCCGCCCAGGATCTCGGGGAAGCCGGTGACGTCGCTGACGCTTGAGACCTTGAGGCCGGCCGCCACGAGCTTCTTGTGCGTGCCGCCGGTGGAGACGAGTTCCACGCCGCGCTGGGAGAGGAAGGAGGCAAAATCTGCCAGACCCGACTTGTCGGTGACGGACAGGATGGCCCGCCGTATGGGAAGAAAGTCCATGACACCCTCACTGGTTTCCTGAGGTAGTGCCAGAACTCGCGGCCCAAGGCAAGCCGGGCGCGTCGCGCGCGCGCTGCTGCGGCGGTTTCCCGGCTATGTGGTCCTCCGCCCCGCCCGACCGACCGGGCGGAGCGGAGAGCCATTAGGGAGGGGAGACCGACGGTTAGGAGTGGAGCTGCTCGAGGAGTTCCCGCGCCGGGGCGAAGGAGGCGTCCTGCTCCATGATCTGGTTCAGCTGGGCCTCGGCCTCGTCCTTGCGGTCGAGACAGACCATGCAGCCGGCCAGGGAGTAGCGGACCTCGCTCTTGCCCGGGTGGATGGAGAGATAGTTCTCCAGGTGCGGGACGACCATTTCCAGCTTCTCCAGCTCGTGCCCGAGGCGGATGACGCTCAACAGCGCCACCATGTTCTCGGGATTCATGCCCAGGGCGGAGAGGAACAGGTCAAAGGCCTCGGCCTTTTCGCCCTGCTCCATCTTGACCAGCCCGAGGCCGGAGAAAGTCTTGTCATTGGCGTCGATGCCGTGGGCCTTGGAATACAGGGCCAGCGCGTTGGCGAGGTCGCCACGCTGCACGGCGATGGTGGCCAGCCCCAGGTACGGGTCCGGATGGATCCCGTTGGAGGAAGCGGCCTTCCTGTAGTAGTCCTCGGCCTTGTCGAGCTCGCCCATGAACAGGTAGCACTCGCCAAGTTCCTTGTTGATCTCGTAGTCCAGGTGACTCATGGTTCCCCTCCGTTTTCCCTCAGTGCCCGCGTTGCTCCAAGCGGGCGGCAAAAGTTGCGTGGCTCTTGGGAGCCTGCCCCAGCAATGCAGCATGCGTGCCAAGTCTGAAGAGGGGCAAAAAGCGCCCCCTGGCGCCGGTGACGCCCCCCCGCCCCTCGCGCGCGCGTTTCCTTGAAAAGGCGCGGCCGGCGCGGCCGCAAATGCAATAAAATGCTTTGATTTCAATATGATACCGACTTGGAACGGGCCTTGCTAACACTCCGCCAGACCAGGCGGCGAAACCGGCCGCCACGTCCGGGCCCGAAAGGGCCGCAAGCAAGGAGGATCAAGGCATGAAGGGACTTTTTGAAGGGCACTTCGGCGTGGTGGAGAAGGTTCTCGACATGCGCCTGCAACGTCAAAATGTCGTCATGGCCAACATCGCCAACGTCAACACGCCCAAGTACAAGGCCCGCAAGCTTGTCTTCGAGGAGGACTTGCAGGCGGCCATGCAGCTGGACGCCAAGGGCAAGATGGCCCGCACCAACGACAAGCACCTGCCCTCGGTGTTCGATGTGAACGGTTTCGCCGGCAAGGGCGTCACCGAGTACAAGCCGCGCACCGTGTACGGCGAGGACGTGGTGGATCTGGACAAGGAAATGGCGGACATGGCCAAGAACTCCATGATGTACAACGCCCTGTCCGACATCATCGCCAAGAACTTCTCGGGACTGCAGACCGTGATCTCCGAAGGGGGCAAGTAAATGGACTTCATGAGCGCTCTCGACATCAGCGCCTCGGGCATGAAGGCCCAGCGCACGTACATGAACGTCATCTCCATGAACCTGGCCAACGTGAAGACCACGCGCACCCCGGAAGGCGGCGCCTACCGCCGCAAGTCCGTGGCCTTCGCCGCCAGCCCCGTGCTCAACCCCTTTGACAAGGCCATGGAGAACGCCGAGGACCGCGAGCTCAAGGGCGTTGTGGTGCGCGGCATCGTCGCGGACAAGCGGCCCATGAAGCGCGTGCTCGAACCCGGCCACCCCGACGCGGACAAGGACGGCTACGTCAACTATCCGGACATCAACGTGGTGGAGGAGATGGCCAACATGATCACCACCATGCGGTCATACGAGGCCAACGTCCAGGCCATCCAGGACACCAAGGCCATGTTCAACAAGGCCATCCAGATCGCCCGCTAGGCGACAAGGAGCTTCACCATGATCGTCAAGTCCGTGGCCATGCAGGCCTACCAGAACGCGCTCAAGGCCCAGCAGACCGCCCAGGGCGGCCTGGGCGCCCTCAAGAAGCCCGCGGCCAAGTCCGAAGGCTTCATGGACGCCCTCAAGGGCTCCATCGAGAAGGTCAACGACATGCAGAACCAGAAGTCCAGCCTGGTGGAGTCCTTCGCCGCGGGCAAGGACCAGAACGTGCACGAGCTCATGATCTCGCTGCAGAAGGCCGGGCTGGCCATGAGCATGACCAGCGCCGTGCGCGGCAAGGTTCTGGCCGCCTACCAGGAACTCACCAGAATGCAGTTCTAGGCTGACGAAAGCACGCACACAGGAGACCGATGATGCATCCGAAGATCGCGGAATATCTCGACAAGGGCAAGGCCCTCTGGACCGGGCGCAGCGTGCCCCAGCAGGTGCTCATCGGCGGGCTGGCCGCGGTGATGCTCGTGGCCTTCGTGGTGGGCCTGGTGCTGCTCAACAAGCCCGACTTCAAGGTGCTCTACTCCAAGCTTTCCCCCGAGGACGCCGCCAAGGTCGTCAACATGCTGAAAAGCACCAAGGAGCCCTTCCAGATCAGCGACAACGGCCAGACCATCCTGGTCAAGGCCGACCGCGTGTACGAACTCAGGCTGAAGGTCGCCGGCGAAGGCAACCTGCACGGCCAGGGCATCGGGTTCGAGATCTTCGACGAGGTCAAGATCGGCCAGACCGACTTCGTGCAGCACATCAACTACCAGCGCGCGCTGCAGGGCGAACTGGCGCGCACCATCGCGGAATTTCCCAAGATCGACAAGGCGCGGGTCCACCTTGTGGTGCCCAAGAAGAGCCTGTTCATCGAGGAGCAGACCCAGCCCTCGGCCTCGGTGGTGCTCAAGCTCAAGGAGAAGGACGGCAAGCTCGAACCCAAGGAGATCCAGGGCATCGTCAATCTCGTGACCATGGCCGTGGAAGGCCTGGACAAGAGGCGCATCACCGTCACCGACCAGAACGGCCAGCCCCTGTACCAGCCCCAGGACGACGAGGCCAACCAGGGCATGAGCACCACCCAGATCGAGTTCAAGGCCCAGATGGAGCGCAAGATCGAGCGCCGCATCGAGGAGCTCTTGACCCCGGTCATCGGCCCGCAGAAGATCATCGCCCGCATCAACGCGGACCTGGACTTCAGCCACAAGACCATCAAGAAGGAGCTGTTCAACCCCGACGGCCAGGTGGTGCGCAGCGAGACCCGCTCCGAGGAAACCGTGGCCGGCAAGGCCAACCTCGAAGGGGCCACCCCCGAGGCCAACTTCCGCGGCGACGGCTTCGCCGGCACCCAGAGCTCCCAGGACTCCAGCCGCGAATCGCGCACCACCAACTACGAGATCAACCGCGAGGAGCAGCAGATCATCGCCCCCGTGGGCGAGTTGAAGCGCCTGGGCGTTGCTGTTATCGTGGACGGGACGTACACCAAGGACGAGAAGACCGGCCAGATGACCTACGTGCCCCGCACCGAGGAAGAGCTGGCGCGCATCAAGACCCTGGTTTCGAGCGCGGTGGGCTATGACAAGGACCGCGGCGACTCCATCGAGGTGTCCAGCATCCCCTTCGGCTCGGCCGACCTGAGCGAAGGCCAGTCGCTGGTCAGAAACTTCCTCGACCTGGGCCAGCGCCTGGGCAAGCCGCTGTTGACCGGCCTGTTGATTTTCCTCTTCCTGATCCTGGTGGTCCGGCCCGTGGTCATGGCGCTTATCCGGCCCAAGGTGGCCGAGCAGGAGGTTGAGGAAGTGGCGAGTCTGCCCAGCACCGAGGAACGTCTGGCCATCGAGGAGGCGCTTGAGGTGCCCGAGGAAGCCCTCGACACCTCCCGCCGCCTGGAGCTGGCCAAGAACCAGGCCATGCAGCTTTCCGAACAGAACATGGACCAGGCCATCCGACTGCTCAAGTCGTGGGCCAAGCAGGAGGCATAAGCCGTGGCCAGCTTCAACGGACCGCAGAAGTCGGCGATCATCATGCTCGCCCTGGGCGAGAAGTTCACGGCCGAGGCCTTCAAGCGCATGGAGCGCCAGGAGATCGCCAACGTGTCCAAGGCCATGCTGGACATCGACGCGGTGTCCCGCGAGGACGTGCTCGACGTGCTCAAAGAGTTCAACGACGCCATCACCTACGGCGCGGAGACGCTCATGGGCGGCGCCGACCAGGTGAAGCGGCTGTTGACCAAGGCGCTGGACTCCGAAACCGCCAAGTACATCCTGGACACGCTGGAGATCGACACCGGCCCCACGCCCTTCCAGGAGCTCTCCAACGTCAGCCCGCGCATCCTGGCGCAGATCCTCAGAAACGAGCACCCGCAGACGCTGGCGCTCATCCTGGGCCACCTGCACCCGGACCAGGCGGCGGAGCTGCTCTCCAACCTGCCCTCCGGGGTGCGCGCCGAGGTGCTCATGCGCCTGGCCAAGCTCGAGGCCGTGGCCGAGGAGATGCTCCACGAGGTGGACAAGGTGCTCCAGAGCCAGCTCATCGCCATGGGCGGCAAGGAAGGCAAGAAGGTCGGCGGCATCAACTCCGTGGCCGAGATCCTCAACGCCGTGGACCGCGCCACCGAGGAGGAAGTGCTCTCCGAGATCGAGGAAGAGAGCCAGCAGATGGCCGACGACATCAGAAACCTCATGTTCGTGTTCGAGGACATCAAGGGCCTGGATGACCGCAGCATCCGCGAGCTCTTGAAGGACATCAGCAACGAGGAGCTGACCAAGGCCCTCAAGGGCGCATCCGACGACCTCAAGGACAAGTTCCTCAAGAACCTGTCGGAGCGCGCCGCGGGCATGATCCGCGAGGATCTCGAAATCATGGGCCCGGTGAAGCTCTCCGAGGTGGAGGCGGCCCAGCAGAACATCGTCAAGACGGTCCGCCGCCTCGAGGGCGAGGGCCGCATAGCCATCAGCAGAGGCGGCGGCGATGAATTCATCTAACGACATCCCGCAGCCGGCGCGCTACTCCGGCCGCGTGCTCATGGGCTGCGACACGCCCGGCGCGGGCTTCGTCACCATCCAGGAGATCGAGGGCAAGCGCCACCGCCCGGTGTGGGACGAGGCCACCGAGGCCGAGTACATCGAGCGCTGCCGCGCCAAGGCCGAGATCCTCGCCCGGGACATCGTGACCCAGGCCATGGCCCGGGCCCAGACCGAGGCGCAGGTGATCCGCGACGGCGCGCGCGCGGAAGTAGACGAGGCCGTGGCAAGCGCCCGCGAGGAGGCCCTGGTCGAGGCCCAGGCCCGGCTGGACGCCGAGTTCCAGGCCCAGGCCCAGGCCATGAGCGGCCTCATCCAGGCCATCCAGGGCCTCGGGCTCGAGGTCTGGGAGGCGCGCCGCAAGGATTTCGCCACCCTGGCCAGGACGTTCACCGAAAAGACGCTCGGCGTGGAGCTGGCCCAGCGCCGCGCCGAGGTGCTGGAAAAGCTCATGCACGAGGCCTGCGCCCGGCTGGAGTCGCACCGCGAGTTCACCCTCAAGGTGGCGGCCCAGGACTTCGACATCGCCCGCGCCCTCATGGACGAGATCCAGGCCGGCCGGCCCGACCTCGGCGCGTGGAAGCTCGCCGTGGACCCGGCCATGAAGCTGGGCGGCGTGGTGCTGGAAACCGCGGAGATGCTGGCCGACAACGCCATCGAGAGCCGCGTGGCCCTCTTGACCCCCTATCTGGAACAGCTCGGCCTGCCCGAGGATCTTGAGCAGGCGCGCGCCAAGGCCGCCCCGGCCGCCCCGGCCGCCCCGGCCGACATATCCGACGGGGGAGCGCATGGCGCTTGATCCGTCCGCCTGCGGCCAGGCCATGAGCGGCCTGGACCTCTGCCAGACCTTCGGCAAGGTCACCCGCGTCGTGGGCCTCATCGCCGAGGGCCAGGGCATCAAGCCGCCCGTGGGCTCGGTGTGCCACCTGCTGCCCGAGGACCGCGACTCCACGCCCATCCCGGCGGAGGTGGTGGGCTTCAAGGAAGGCGCCTGCCTGTTCATGCCCTACGGCGACATGCGCGGCATCCGCCCGGGCAGCCTGATCCGCAACTCCGCCGCGCCGCCGAACATCCCCGTGGGGCCGGGGCTCCTGGGCCGCACGCTGGACGCCTTCGGCGAGCCCATCGACGGCCACGGCATGATCGCGCCCGAGGCCTTCGTGCCGCTCTACCGCACCCCGCCCAACCCCATGGACCGCCCGCGCATCGACACCCCGCTCGATGTCGGCGTGCGCGCCATCAACGGACTTTTGACGCTGGCCAAGGGCCAGAGGGTCGGCATCATGGCCGGCAGCGGCGTGGGCAAGAGCACGCTCATGGGCATGATGGCCCGCTACACCAAGGCCGACGTCAACGTCATCGGGCTCGTGGGCGAGCGCGGCCGCGAGGTGGTGGAGTTCATCGAACGCGACCTGGGGCCCGAGGGCATGGCCCGCAGCGTGGTCATCGTGGAGACCAGCGACAAGAGCCCGCTCATCCGCATGCGCGCGGCCTTCGCGGCCACGGCCGTGGCCGAATATTTCCGCGACCAGGGCCTCGACGTGCTGCTCATGATGGACTCGGTGACGCGCTTCGCCATGGCCGGCCGCGAGGTGGGCCTGGCCGCCGGCGAGCCGCCCACGCGCGGCGGCTTCACGCCCAGCGTGTTCGCGCTGTTGCCGCAGCTGCTCGAGCGCACGGGCAAGAGCGCCAAGGGGTCCATCACCGGCATCTACACCGTGCTGGTGGACGGCGACGACTTCACCGAGCCCATCGCGGACGCGGTGCGCTCCATCCTCGACGGGCACATCGTGCTCACGCGCGAGTTGGCGGACCAGTCGCACTTCCCGGCCATCGACGTCTTGAAGAGCATCAGCCGTCTGCGCAGCGAGGTGGTGGGGCGCGAGGACATGGACGCCGGGCGCACGGTGCTCCGGCTCATGAGCACCTACAAGCGCGTGGAGGACATGGTGAACATCGGGGCGTACCAGAAGGGCGCCAGCGCGGAGATCGACCGCGCCATCGAGATGGTCGGCCCGATCAACGCCTTTTTGCAGCAGAACGTGGGCGACTGCGAACTGCTCGACTCCTGCTTCGCCAAGCTCAAGGGCCTGGCCGGGGCGGGGGGGTAAGCTCTTCCCCGAACTCCTTTTTCCCGCCTTCTGTTGCGCGTTGCGCACAACTTCTATAGGGTCCGTGCAGTGCCAACTCGTGTACATCCGCCAGCGAGGATCCGATGCGCGGCCTGCTCACAACCTACCTTCAGAACATCGGCGCGGCCTATTCCGCCGGCAATGCCACGGAACACACCTACCGCCCGGCGCTCCAAAGCTTCGTGCAGGCTCTCCGCCCTGGCGTCACCGCCGTCAACGAACCCAAGCGGGAGACCTGCGGCGCGCCCGATTACGTCGTCCAGCTCAAGGGCCTGACTCTTGGCTACATCGAGTCCAAGGACATCGGCGTCTCCCTCGACGAGATGGAGAAGACCGAACAGCTCGGACGCTACCGCCACGCCCTGGGCAACCTCATCCTCACCGACTACCTGGATTTCCGGTGGTACGTGGACGGCGAGAAGCGGGCCAGCGCCCGGCTGGGCCACCTCGAAAAGGGAAAAGTCCGTCTGGATGCCGAGGAGGCGGAACGCGCCGTCCGCATTCTCCAGGAGTTCCTGGCCCACGCCCCGGCCCCCGTCAGTTCCCCGGAGGTGCTGGCCCGGCACATGGCGCGCATCACAGACATGATCCGAGATATCATCGTCGCGGCTTTCGAAAAGAGGAAGCAAAGCTACACGTTGCTTGAACTGCGCAAGTTCTTCAACAAGACCCTGCTGCCCGGCCTGGAGCTGGAGGCGCGCACCGGCGAGTTCGCGGACATGTACGCCCAGACCATCGCCTACGGCCTGTTCGCCGCCCGCTGCAACCATGCCGATGACAAGGGGCCGTTCATCCGGTTCGGCGCGGCCTCGGAGATACCCAAGACCAACCCCCTGCTGCGCACGCTGTTCCAGTCCGTCACAGGCGCGGAGTTGGACGACGAGCCCTTTGCCGTATTCGTGGATGACCTGGTGCAGCTCCTCGCCGCCGCAGACATCCCGGCCGTGCTCAAGAACTTTGGCAGGCGCACCCGGCTGCAAGACCCCGTGGTCCATTTCTACGAGACCTTCCTGGCCGAGTACGACCCCAAGCTCCGCGAGAAGCGCGGCGTGTACTACACGCCCTCCCCGGTGGTGTCCTACATCGTGCGCTCCGTGGACAAGATTCTGAAGCAGAGCTTCGAGCTGCCCGACGGGCTGGCGGACACGTCCAAGGTGATGAGCCTGAAGAACGAGCGCGACGAGGTGCGCGAAACCGTGCCCAAGGTGCTCATCTTGGACCCGGCCTGCGGCACGGGCACCTTTCTCTACGCCGTGGTGGACCACATCCGCCGCTCCCTGCGCGAGCGCAGCCAGGGCGGCATGTGGCCCGGCTACGTGCGCGAGAAGCTCCTGCCGCGCATCTTCGGCTTCGAGCTGCTCATGGCGTCCTACGCCGTGGCGCACTTCAAGCTGGGCCTGCAACTGGCGGGCAAGGACTTGCCGCCGGAGGAGCAAGACCTCTGGGCGTACAACTTCCAGGGCGACGAACGCCTGAACGTCTTTTTGACCAACACCCTGGAACAGGCCGAGGAGCGGATGATCGCCTCCCTGCCGGGAATGTACCAGTCGTTCACGAAAGAGAGCCTGGAAGCCCGCAAGGTCAAGCTGGATATGCCGATCATGGTCATCCTGGGCAACCCGCCCTACTCCGGCCACTCGGCCAACGCCAGCAAGAAGAAGGTGGGCAAGAAGATGACGCCCACGTTCATCGGCCAGCTCATAGAGACCTACAAGCAGGTGGACGGCAAGGCTCTGGCGGAAAAGCAGGTCAAGTGGCTTCATGACGACTACGTGAAATTCATCCGCTGGGCGCAGTGGCGCATCGAGAGGACTGGCAGCGGCGTGGTGGGCTTCGTGACCAACCACAGCTACCTGGACAACCCGACCTTCCGGGGGATGCGCCAATCGCTCATGAGCACCTTCAGCGAGATTCGCATCCTGGACCTGCACGGGAACAGCAAGAAGAAGGAAACAGCGCCGGACGGCGGGCCGGACAAGAACGTTTTCGACATCCAGCAGGGCGTGGCCATCGTGCTTTTGACCAAGAAGATGGACCACCAGGGGGCGTGCCGCATATTCCACGCGGACCTCCAGGGCGAGCGGCAACTCAAATACGATTGGCTGGACGCGCATGACATGGACAGCACGAACTGGACGGAGGTTCATCCACAGTTGCCATCGTATTGGTTCGTGCCTTGGAATAACGACCTGGGCAGCGAGTATGCAGCGTTCTGGAAGATACCGGAGGTTTTTCTAGTCAATTCTGTGGGCATTGTTACCGCGCGGGACAAATTAAGCATTGGATGGGAGGAAGAAGAGATTTGGGAGCGTGCGCAAGACTTTGCCACCCTTCCGCCAGAGGAAGCACGCAAGAAGTACGAGCTAGGACCAGACGCGCGAGACTGGCAGGTGCAACTTGCCCAAGCAGACCTAAAAAGCTCTGGGCTGGCCAAGAAGTATCTTACACCCATCCTATACCGACCGTTCGACAAACGCAAAACATACTATACAGGTAAAATAAAAGGGTTCTTGTGTATGCCAATGACCCGTGTCATGCAACATATGGTCGGGTGTGAAAACATCGGCCTAATTACTGTAAGGAAGGTTCCGCCAACGTCAGACTGCAGATATTTCCATGTCGCAAAAAGCATTGTAAGCAGCGGATGCATACGTTCTGATAACCAAAGTATCGACTACTTTTTTCCACTTTATCTTCGAAAAAAGTATCTATCGGTAAAAGACAGCGAAGTGTTCCCCTGGGGTAAAGATGCGACAGGACGCATTCCGAATATCGCACCGGTATTCATTGGCCTGATGCAAGGCTGCCTCGGCCTTTCATTCGTCACCACCGGCCCTGGCGACCTGCACACAACCTTCGGTCCAGAGGATGTCCTCCACTACATCTACGCCATATTCCACAGCCCCGGCTACCGCGCGCGCTACGCGCAGTTCCTCAAGGCCGACTTCCCGCGCGTGCCGTTGACGCGGAACCTGGACCTCTTCCGCACCCTCTGCGGCCTGGGCAAGGAACTAGCGACCCTGCACCTGCTGGAGTCCACCACCCGGCCCGCCACCGGCTATCCCAAGCCCGGAAGTGATACCGTGGAGAAAGGCTTTCCGACCCATGACGCCGCGAATATGCTGGTGCGCATCAATGCGAGCCAATACTTCTCGGGTGTCCCCGCCGCCGTCTGGGAGTTCCAGGTGGGCGGCTACCAGGTTGCGGAAAAATGGCTCAAGGATCGGCGCGGGCGCAAGCTGGAGTTCTCGGACATCGAAACCTACCAGAAGATCATCCACGCCCTGGCGGAAACCATACGCCTCATGGCCGAGATCGACGCGGCGATTCCCGGGTGGCCGCTGGAGTAGCCCCTCCCGCTCTTCCGCCCAGCGGCCCCCACCTCCTCCACGCCCACAGCGCCAGCCCCAGCGCGGCCAGATAGGCCGCCGCGAACACGCGTTCGTCGAAGTCGTAGAACAGGAGTGCGCCCAGCCAGTGCGCGATGAAGCCGCCGCGGTAGCCCCCTGAACCGGCCATGCCGGCAGCCGCGCGCAGGGCGTTTTCCCAGTCGGTCAGCGGGCACACGATGCCGAGCACGGACTCCGCCGCCACCACGCCCAGGCCCGCCAGGTGCGCGATGCGGAACTTCCGGTTGCGCACCCAGCGCCAGCCCCCCAGCCGCCACTCAGGCCAGCCGATGAGGATCGCGGCCAGCCCCAGCGTCAGAAACGCCGCCAGGGCCGCGTGGAGCGCGAGCACCACGTCGGCCAGAAGCAGCAGGGTTCGGGCGTCGGTCACAGAGGACATGCCCACCTCATCGCCGAGGCCTCGGCGCATGCCGTCGTAGCCCCCAAAGGGAGTCCAGAGGGCGAAGCCCGCTGGCCTGCGGAGCATGAACACCAACCACACCGTTGTGGCTGTTGTTCTCCGGGGGCTACGCGCCCCCGGACCCTGCGCCCCCTTCGGGGGGGCAACCCCTTCGGGGGGAATTCAAGGGACCGCGACGGCCTTTAGCCCTGGGGCTCCTTGGCGCGCGGCTCCAGGTTCCGCAGGTCCGCCTCGTGGACGCGCAGCACGAAGTCCGCATAGAGCCGCAGGCGCGAGGAGAAGTTGCGGCCGCGGGACTCCGCCGCGCCGCCGCTCACGAACTCCACCGCGCCGATGTGCTTGCCGCGCTCTTTGAGGTGGCGCATGGACGGGATGGCGTCCGCGTCGCCGGAGACCACCACGGCCACGTCGTAGTTGTCCTGCAGGGCCAGCATGTCCACGGCCAGCGCGGTGTCCAGGCCCTTTTCCTCCACCCAGCGGTGCAGGAAGTTCACCTTCCAGTGCCCGGCCTCGCGGATGTCGATGAGGTCGGAGCTGGCGCGCACGCTGGTGTAGAAGCGGCGCATGCCGTCCACCGCGCGCTGCCGCGCCTCGTACCAGCCGCGGAAGTCGGTCAGGCAGGCCTGCCAGGCCGCCTCCTCCAGCCCGGATTCGGGCAACTCCGGGTGCATGGCCGAGGCCCGCGTGATCCACAGGGTGCGGACCTCCGCCTCGCGCACGAAGGCCGTGCGCAGGGCCTGGCGCGACTGCGGCGAGGCCAAGTCCCACTCGTCGATGCTGCCCACCGCGTACCAGTACACGCGCTGGAGCATGGCCGTGGCCAGCGGCTCCTGCATGGTGGCCTCGCGCCAGGCGCGCACGGCCTCGCGGTGGATGTAGGCGTAGAACTGCTGGTAGTTGGCCACCTCGACGTTCATGCCCCGAAGCGAGCCGTAGAGGTTCGAGCCATCGACGAAGAAAGCGAACCGGTGCATGGGGACTCCTGTCAGAACAGTTTTTTCACGCCGTCGAGCAGGCCGCCGGAGAGGGTCGGGGGCCGGGGCTGGACTCCCTGATACCCCCCAACCCCGGCGCTCGTCCATGCGCAAATCGATGGTCTGGCGTGGAATTCCGACAGCGGGCGGCGCGGCCGGTCCCGACAATGAAGCGCCGGCCGCCCCAGAGGAGATTGGGACGGCCGGCCGGCGCAGGCGATACCGGGCGCGTCCGGTTTACCTGCCCTGCGTTACCGCCACGGTCAGTTCAGGCATGAACTCCAGGATGTCGGCCACAATGCCCACGTCCGCCACCTGGAAGATCGGCGCCTTGGGATTCTTGTTCACGGCCACGAGGAAGGGACTGCCCTTGAGGCCGCCGATGTGCTGGAAGGCCCCGCTGATGCCGCAGGCCAGGTAGATCTTGGGCTTCACGGTCTGTCCCGAGGTGCCCACCTGCCGGGCGCGCTCCAGCCAGCGCGCGTCCACGATGGGCCGCGAGCAGGCCAGCTCCGCGCCCAGCGCCCTGGCCAGGTCGCGGGCCAGGCCGATGTTGTCCTCGCTCTCGATGCCGCGGCCGATGGACACCAGGATCTCGGACTTGGTGATGTCCACGTCGCCGGCCTCCGGGGCGAGAAGCTCCAGGAACTGGCGGCGCGGCGCGGGTTCGGCCATGCCGGCGGACTTGTCCAGCACCGCGCCCGCGCCGGCGGCCGGTTGGGCCGGGGCGAAGCTGCCGGCGCGCGGGGTGAGCACCGCGCCACGGCTCAGGTCCGCCGTGACGCGGGCGCAGACCTGGCCGCCGAACTCCTGGCGCACCAGGCGCAGGCCGCCGCCGTCCAGGCCCTCGATGCCCACCACGTCGGGCACGTAGGCCGCGCCGAGCTTCACCGAAAGGCCGGGTCCGAGGTCCATGCCCAGGGTGTCGTTGGCCAGGAGCACGATGGCGCCGGCCGGCAGCGCGGCGGCCAGCAGCGGCCGCAGGGCCTCGGCGTTGGGCTGGCGCAGGGCGTCGTGCCGGAAGGTCCACACCGCGGAATAGGCCCGGGCCAGCTCCGCGGCCACGGCGTCCAGCTCCGCGCCGGCGCCGGCGACGATGGCCGTGGCCGATGCCGCGGGATCAATGGCCCGCGCGGCGGTCAAAAGCTCCAGGGCCGTGTCGTCGGCCACGCCGTCCCTGTGCGCGACGAATGCGAAGAGCTCGGCCATTACTTCAACCCTCCCTTGGCTTCCAGCAGTTCAAGCAGCTTGACGACGATCTCGTCCATGTCGCCTTCGAGCATCTCCGCGCCCTTTCCCGTCTCGGGCAGGAAGTAGCCCTCGCGCCGGACGCGCGGGGCGAGATCGCCCGTGCCCAGGCCGAGGTCGGCCGCGCCAAGCACGGGAATCTCCACCGAGGCCACCTGCCGGATGCCGCGGATGCCGACATAGCGCGGCTCGTTGATGCCGGTCTGGATGGACAGCACGCAGGGCAGGCCGATGCGCGAGAGCTCCTGCGCGCCGCCCTCGACCTCGCGGCCGACGGTGAGCGTCCCGCCCTCCTCCACCACGATCTTGTTCACCAGCGAGGCGAAGGGGTAGTCCAGCAGGGCCGCCAGCATGCCGCCCACCTGGGCCGCGCCGTCGTCGGCCTGGGTTCCGGTGAGCACCAGGTCGTACTTCCCCCGCCGCACCGCGGCCGCGAGCACCGTGGCCACTGCGCGACCGTCCAGGCCCTCGAAGGCGCCGTCGGAAAGCAGCAGGGCCTTGCCCGCGCCCATGGCCAGCTCCCGGCGCAGGGTCTCCTCGCAGTCCTCGTCGCCCACGCTCGCCACGGTGACGCAGCCGCCCACGCGCTCCACGATCTGGATGGCCTCCTCCACCGCGTAGTTGTCCCACTCGTTGACCGCGTAGACCAGGTCGCTGCGGTCGATGTCTGCGCCCGAGCTGTCCAGTTCGATCTTGTTTTCCGAGGTCTCGGGGACCCGTTTCACGCAAACCAGAATCTCCATGACTCCCCTCCGCACAGGTTGGTGTGTGGCCCCGGCGTGGCCGGCCGCCGGGGCGATGCTCCGCTGTCGCCGGCTAACGCGCCAGATGCCGGTCGATCAGCTCCGCCAGGTCCACCGCCTCCAGCTTGCCCTCCAGGCCCGCCACCTTGATGGCGTCCTCCATGTTCACCAGGCAGAAGGGGCAGGCGGTGACGATGACGCCGGCCCCGGCCTCGGCCGCCATCTTCACGCGCAGCACCCCCATGCGCTGCTCCTCCTCGGGCTCGTAGAAGAGCATCAGCCCGCCGCCGCCGCAGCAGAAGCTGCGGTCGCGGCAGCGGTCCATCTCCACGCGCCTGAGGCCCGGTATGGCGTCCAGCACCGCCCGGGGCTCGTCGTACAGACCGTTGTGGCGACCCAGGTAGCAGGGGTCGTGGTAGACGTAGACCGTGCCCGCGTCCTCGACCGGATTCAGGCGCAGGCGGCCCTCGTCCAGCGCGCGCGCCACGAACTGACTCACGTGCTCCACCCCGGCCAGGCCATAGTCCTTGACCAGGGCGTTCAGGGCGTGCGGGTCGCTGGTGACCACACGGCGGCAGCCGGAGGCGGCGATGGCCTCGGCGTTGTGCTCGCGCAGGGTCTGGAAGAGCATCTCCTCGCCGAAGCGCCGGACCTCGTGCCCGCTGTCCCGCTCGTCCTTGCCCAGGATCATGAAGTCCTCTCCGGCCGCGGCCAGGATGCGCGCCGTGGCCCGGGCCACGTTCTGCATGCGGTCGTCGTAGGAGGTGATGCTGTCCACGAAGAACAGGGTCTCGGCCGTGTCGCCGGCCTCGGCGGACTTCACCGGGCAGGACTGGGCGAAGTCCTTGGCCTTGGCCCATTCGCCGCGCTTCTTCTCCATCTTGCCCCAGGGGTTGCCGCGCTTCTCCAGGGCCCCCAGCGGCTTCTGCAAACTCTGGGGCACGTTGCCCGCGTCCACCAGCCCCCGGCGCAGATCCACGACCTTGTCGATGTACTCGATGCCCAGCGGGCATTCCTCCTCGCAGGCCCCGCAGGTGGTGCAGGACCAGATCTCGGCCTCGGAATAGATCGACCCCACCAGCGGCTCGGGCAAAATGACCCGCGCGCCGGCCGGGAACACCGGAAAGTGCTTGAAGAGGTGGTCGCGGGCCTTGATGGTGAGGAAGCGCGGCGAGAGCGGCCGGCCCACGGCGTTGGCCGGGCAGTTGTCCGAGCAGCGGCCGCAGTCCGCGCAACTGTAGAAGTCCAGCAGGTGCTTCCAGGTGAAGTCCAGGATCTGCTTGACGCCGAAGGAGGGCAGGCTGTCGAGCCTGTCCGCGGGCACGCCGTGCCGCACCGGCTTGATGACGCCCGGGTCCAGGCGCATGAAGAAGACGTTGAACAGCGAGGTCACCACGTGGAAGTGCTTGCCCAGCGGCAGGAAGCACAGGAAGAAGAAGAAGGTCAGGTCGTGGGCGAAATAGGCCAGCAGGTACGCGTGCTGCAACTGCTCCGGCGGCGCGGCCAGCAGGGCCTGCTTGCACAGCCAGGCCACGCCGAACGGCAGCAGGGGCTCGGCCGGCAGGCCTTTCTGCTCCGCGGCCGCGGCCAGGCTCGCGTCGAACAGGCCCTCGGTGAGCATCAGAATCGAGATCAGCCCCAGCACGAACACCGCCTCCGCGGTGTGGGGCTTGCCGTAGCGCGCGGGCACGGCGTAGCGCGCGGGCTTGATGATGCCGCGGCGCACCATGGACACCAGCGCCGCCACGAGCACCGCCAGGGCCGCGGCCTGGCGCAAGAGGTCGTAGAAGCGTCCGACCGCGCCGTCCATGCCGGGAAACACGAAGCCATCCACGATGCCCAGAATGACCATCTGCACCGAGCGCAGGCCCAGGCACAGGAAGCCCAGGAAAATCACGATGTGCAGCGCCCCGGCCAGGGGGTAGCGCGGCTGCCGCCACTGCGCCAGCCAGAGCGTGAGCGTGCGGCCGAGGCGCTCGGGAATGCGGTCGCAGCGCGGATCAGGCGCGGCGAGGATGAGCGGCGCAAGGCGCAAGGAGATGAGGTAGGCGAACACGCCGAGCCCGGCCACCGTGACGCCCGCCGCGATGATCCAGGTCGGCAGGAACCAGATCCAGGCCTTGGCCGGCGAAATCAATACAGTTTCCATCTAGTGCCCCCCCTGTGCTGTCGTTCCGGGCCCGGCCCCCCTTGGGCGCCGGCGGGCTGCGCACAACCCGCCGGCGCGGGGAGTTCACGGATGCGGCGACGCCTCAAGCCTCGCCGCGCCGGCCCCCATTAAAGCGCTTCGGCGCAGACCTCGGCCAGGCTGAGGATCTTGAGCTGGCCCTCGGCGTTCAGAACCTTTGCGCCGTCGGTCATGTTGATGAAGCACCAGGGGCAGGCGGTGACGAGCACTGCCGCACCCTTGTCCACGGCTTCCTTCACGCGGATGTTGGCCAGACGGCCCTTCTCGGACTCGAAGTCCGTCCACATGCGGCCGCCGCCGCCGCCGCAGCACAGGCTGTTGACGCCGTTGTCGCGGAACTCGACGAGCTCCAGCCCCGGGATGGCCTTGAGGGCCGCGCGGGGCTCGGCGATGGTCTTGCTGTACTTCGACAGGTAGCAGGGGTCGTGGTAGACCACGCGCCTGGCCGCGCCGCCCTTGAAGACCAGCTTCTTCTGGTCCACCAGCTCGGCCAGAACCTGCGTGTAGTGCTGCACGGCGATGCCCTGCATCTTGTCCTGGGGATACTTGGTGGTGAAGGTGTCGTAGCAGTGCGGCGACATGGTCACGACCTTCTTCACCCCGTGCTGCTTGAACATGTCGAGGTTCTTTTCGCTCAAGACCTCGAACAGCCCGGTCTCGCCCATCTTGAGCGAGGGCTCGCCGCAGCAGCTCTCGTCGGCGATGACGCCGTAGGCCACGCCCGCTGCGTCGAGCAGCTTGGCGAAGGCCACCGCCGTCTTCCTGGCCTCCTCGTCGATGGACGAGGAGCAGCCGAGATAGAGCAGCACGTCGCTCTTGGCGGCATAGGCCTTGAGCCCCAGCTCCTGCACGGCGGCCTTGCGCTTCTTGGCGGTCACCATGTAGGGGTTGCCGTGGTTCATGAGGGATTCCAGTACCTTCTTCTGTTCGGGCATGGGCCCGATCTGCATCTCGATGAGCAGTTCGCGGCCCTTCTCGATGGCGTCCAGCAGCTTGGTGCCAGTGCTCAGGGACTTGCAGGCGATCTCGCAGCTCCTGCATGTGGTGCAGCCGTAGACGATGTCGCGCAGCTGGGTGAGCACAGCCTTGTCGTCCTCGTCCCACTTGACCGCGTAGTACAGGGATCTGGTGATGCCGGAAGCACCCTCGCTGACCGCTCCGGTGTTGACCTCGAAGCGGGGACAGCTGGGCAGGCAGAACCGGCAGTTGATGCAGAACTTCAGAATGTCTAAAATCTCTTCTTTCAGTTTATTTTGGACATTCGTGCTGCTCATGGTACGCTCCTTTGTATGATGCTGTGCCGTTAGTCCCTGAACACGTCGGGATTCAGGATGTAGTTCGGGTCGAACACCCGCTTGATGTTCTTCACCAGCTGGTAGGCGTGCTCGCCGTAGCGCGCCTTGAAGAACGCGGTGCGCTTGGCGAACTGGCCCCACTCGCCGCCGCAGGTGCCGAGCTTGCGGTTGATCTCGCCTTCCTTGAAGAACATCTCCTGGATGCCCTTGTTCTTCTCCTCGTCGGACCAGTCCGCCGGGAAGACGTAGACCGGGTGCAGGGACAGGGCGCCGAGGTGGCCCATGACGTAGGGCTTGCCCAGCTTGGACAGGGTCGGCATGCCCTCGTCCATGTTCATAACGTCGTTCATGCAGTCCACCAGGCCGCGCACCGTGGAGGCGACCTCCGAGAGGCCGAACACGCCCTTGGCCCCCTGGCAGATGTAGGGCAGCGCCGACTCGCGGGCGAGCCAGATCTTGTGCCACTCGGTGATGTCGTCGATGCGCTTGGCCTCCACCACGTCCTCGTCGCCGATGGCCTCCACAAGCTTGTTGATCTTGTAGGTGGCCTCTTCCTCGGTCTGGCCGATGGCGTGGAACATGATCAGCGGTCCCACCGGCTCGGGCAGGCCCTGGATCTCAAAGGTCATCTTGGCCACGCGGGTGTCCAGGTACTCCGTGAACAGCGGCATGGGCGCCTTGTGCATGTAGATGCGCTGCACGGCCTTGGCCGCCGCGATCTCGTTGCTGAAGTAGGCCACGCCGTAGGCGCTCTTGAACATGGGGAAGAGCTGCATGCGGATGCCCGTGATGATGCCCATGATGCCGTCGCCGCCGACGAAGTACTGGGTCAGGTCCGTGCCGGCCGCGCGGCGCAGGCTCTTGGTGCCGGTCTCGATGATCTCGCCCGTGGGCAGAACCACCTGCAGGCCCAGGATGTAGTCGCGCGGCTTGCCCACGCAGGAGTCCACGGCGTGGGCGCTGGTGTTGTTGGAGATGATGCCGCCGATGCTGGCCACGCGGATGCTGCCGGGCACCAGAGGCAGGAAGTAGCCTTCCTTCTCCAGCATCTGCTTGACGCTGAGCACCCGGTGGCCGGGGCCGAACTCCACGTAGCCGTTGTCCTTCTCCAGGTTGAAGCTGGTCAGCCGCGCCACGTTGAGCACGATGCCGGGGTTCCGGTAGCGCGAGGCCCCGTGCAGGCTCGTGCCCGATCCGCGCACGAAGACCCGGATCTTCTTGGCGTTGGCGTACTTCATGATCTGGCTTACTTCCTCGGTCGAGCTCGGCCGCACCACGGCGTAGGGCACGACATCGCGCGTGATGTCGTCCGAGGAGGTGTACGGATCAAGCGCGTTGTTGATCCTTTCATAGAACCCTGAGGCCACTGCCTCTTCAGGCAGGAACCCTTTCAGTTCTTTCTGAATGTCATCGGACTTGTATTCGATGTAGGTCCCCATAGTTGACACCTCTTGTTATAAATCCAGCCACAAACACGACAGGCTCTCTCCACGGCTCTGCACATTCGACCGGTATTCACGATCATCAGTCCGTGTCGTCCTGTCCCGCATCTGTTCATGCATCCTGTCCAAGCCATGCTTTTGCGCCACGCGCTTCGGCCGTCACTGCGCATCTTCTCAAGCCGTTTGAGGCACCCTTCCAATCATCTCCGATTCACTTGCGCGCACAGTGTTGATTCCAGTTGTTCCGAATGCGCCCTCCTGCAAGATGTTGCTTCGCTCAAAACCCCAGCCAACCTCGTCCGGCATGATCCGCACGCGCCGGCCGCCGACGCGGCATGGGCGCAGCCCTGAACTGTAAAGATCCTCCGGTCCCGCGGCGGGCAAACCCGCGGCCGGGCGGAACAACCCCTGTTGTCTATTGCCTATTGCCTATTGTCTACAAGCACCTTCGCTTCGCTCCCCGGGCACGGATGCGGCCGGGATGCGGCAAATCCTTTTCCCTTGCCCGCGGGCTCGCCCGCATGAACCTCTAGCTCTTCTTCTCTTCCTTGAAGCACATGAAGATCAGCGCGCCGATGATCAGGCCGCCCAGCGAGGCCAGCAGGGCCGCGCGGTACGCCTCCATGGGGTACACGTTGGCCGAGACCACCGGAAACCAGCCCAGAACCACGCCGATCATGTTCTGGTAGAACGCGCCGCCGGCGAAGACGAACACGTTCAGCGCGCCCATGGCCGTGCCCGCGTAGCGGACATCGAAGGCCTCCTTGGCGCAGACGAAGCAGTTCACGAAAGTGCCGCCCGTGAGCCCGTACAGGAAGAAGGTGATGTACAGCTGCGTCGTCGTGATCTCGCCCATGAAGAAGGTCAGCGGAATGTAGGTCAGGGCGTGCAGGATGATGCCGTACAGCAGAATCTTCTTGCGCGACTTCAGAACCTTGTCCGACAGGTAGCCGGAGAGCGGACAGCCGAAGACCATGCCCAGGGGGAACATCATGATGATGTTGCTCGCCCCCTGCTTGGACAGGCCGAACACGTTCTGCAGGAATGGTCCGGCCCACAGCGAGCCAATGCCCATGAGCGTGCCGTAGAAGAAGAACATCAGCGCGCTCAGGACGTAGAACTTGGGAGTGGTGAACACGCGCTTGAGCGCCTCGCCCATCTGGACCTTGGGGGCCGGCGGGGCCGGCGGCAGGCCCATGATGTCGCGGGGCGTGGGGTACTTGAGATCGCTGGGCTTGTCGCGAACGATGACGTAGGCCAGGATGGCCGCGGCCACGGTGACCACGCCCACCGCGTGGAACGAGTTGCGCCAGCCGATGGAGTTCATCAGGAGCACCAGCGGCGTGGCCGAGACCATGGCGCCAGCGTTGCCCGCGGCCACCATGATGCCCGAGTATGTGCCCAGCTCATCGGGCCGGTACCAGTCCGACATGATGCGCATGGCCGGGATGTAGACGAAGCCGCAGCCGAAGCCGACCAGCACG
>Ga0209467_1000934_pt1 | contig 30299 bp, 23 predicted proteins | sample Higcelwee11metaG_FD_187175 | JGI IMG/M metagenome (GOLD analysis project Ga0209467, IMG submission 187175) | Freshwater pond sediment microbial communities from the University of Edinburgh, under environmental carbon perturbations - High... | ecosystem: Environmental > Aquatic > Freshwater >... | reverse complement strand
TCGGCGATCCGCCAGCACTGGGGCATCGAGAACCGCGTGCACGGGTGCCTGGACGTGGTGTTTGCCGATGACCAGATGCGCGCGCGTACCGCCCATGCGGCCCATAACCTGGCGACGCTGAAGCGGCTGACGCTGAACCTGCTCCGCCTGGACCCGAGCCAGCGCAAGGGCAGCCTCAAGACACGCCGGCTCATCGCCAACACTTCGGATGAGTATCGGGCCGAGCTGCTGGGACTCAAATGAGAATGCTTGGCTTCATGCGATTGCCCTGGGGTGCTGGTTTCAACGATGACATCCTCTGCCGAGTCGACGACATAGGTGTCGTTGCCGGTTCCCCCCGTCAGCGTATCGCTCTCGTCCGAGGCCGAGGCTGGGTCGGCGCCATTGAGGGTGTCGTTGCCGCTGCCGCCATTGAGGGTGTCGTTGCCCGTGCCGCCGACCAGCGTGTCGTCTCCGCTGTTACCGTTCAGGATGTCGTCGCCAGCCATCCCGTACACATTGTTTGCGGCGGAGTTTCCATCGATAAGGTTGTCGAGAGCGTTTCCCGTACCGTCGATGGCACTGGTCCCGGTGAGGGCGAGCCGTTCGATGTTCTCGTTTCCGGCCGCGCTCAGCGACCAGGTTATCGAGCTGTATACCTTGTCGATTTCGGAAGCCAACTGACTGGTCTCGACAATGGAGTCTCCCTGGTTGTCGACGTAATAGACGTCGTTGCCCGAGCCGCCGTCCATCAGGTCCTTCCCGGCTCCACCGTCGAGGGTGTCGTTGCCTTCAAAGCCATATAGGAAATCGTCCGACGTGGTACCTGTCAGCGAATTGTTGGCGCTGGTTCCTTTGATTGTTGCCATGATCATTCCTGTTTTTACAATTAGCAGTGACTCTCCCGGGAGAGTCCGGGAGGCTCTATCGACAAGCCACCTAAGACGGTCAAAGGCAGCCGACAACTTGCATCGTATGAAGTCGGGGGAGGCGGAAGATTGGTCCGGGCAGGCGTGCATGAATCTCCACATGTTCTCGGCATGTGAAGGATGCAGTGGGCGGCGGATATTTGGATGTCTGGCGCTGGAGCAGTGATGCGCTCTTCCTTGGGCTCGCGGCATATGATGGCAATTTGCAATTGCCAGTCTAGCGCCAGCGATGTGGATCGTAAATAAACGACGATCCCTTCAGGCCGGGTTGGGCAACCGCGCCATCGCCCTCTTGCTTTGAGCGGCAGAACAACCTATCGGTGTGTCCGAACTACTTGAGCGCTGCACAAGCAAACGCGCTTCCACGGTGGGCAAGCCCAAGGGGGTGGGTCGATGGCGTCACGGCCTATGTCCATCGTCCCCACCGACCGCGTCATCAAGGCGGCAAAAGACCTTTGAAAGGGGGAGGCTCAGAACAACGACAGCGGGTACTGGACGATCAGGCGCTGCTCGTTGAACTGGTTGTTGCTGCCGAAGTCGCGGCGGATCGTCGAGTTCCGCCAGCGCAGGGTCAGGTTCTTCGCCGCGCCGCTCTGTACCACGTAGGCCAGCTCGCTCTCGCGGCCCCACTCCTTGCCGTCGTCGACCGCGCCGACGTGCACGTTGTGGCCCTTGATGTAGCGGGTCATGAAGGTCATCCCCGGCACGCCCAGCCCGACGAAGTTGTAGTCGTAGCGCAGTTGCCAGGAGCGCTCCCGGGCGTTGTCGTAGCTGCCGTTGTAGCTGTCGTTGGCCAGGGTACCGCCGCTGGTGCCGTTGACCCGCAGCCACTTGCTGTCGCCGCTGACCCGCTGCAGGCCCAGGGAGACGGTATGGGTGCCGGTCTTGAGCGAGAACATCCCGGACAGCACCTTGTTGTCCAGATGGCCTTCCAGCGCGTCGCCGTCGTCCTCGCCGTCGAAGTAGCCGACGTTGGCGCCCAGGGTCCAGTCCTTGCCCAGCGGCTGGCTGTGCTGCACCTGGACGTAGCGCTGCTTGTAGATGTCCTGCAGGCGGGCGTACCAGACGCCGACGGTGGTGCGCTTGTCGTTGAAGGTGTATTCCGCGCCGCCGAAGTCGAAGTCGTCCGAGGTGCGGTTGCTGGTGTAGGGACTGGTGCCGTTCAGCGTCATGTCCTCCATGCTGCCGTCGTCGCGCGGACTGTTGCCGGTGATGTGCCCGGCGTAGAGGGTCAGGTTCTTGATCTCCTTGGAGGTGAGCATGGAGCCCTCGAAGGTCTGCGGCAGCGAGCGGCCGTCGTCGGCACGCAGGATCGGCAGCACCAGAAACCATTCGCCGACCCGCAGTTCGGTTTCGGAAAACTTCATCTTGCCCGCGACGGCGATCCGCCCGAAGTGGTCGGCGGGCTTGCCGTCATGGTCGAGCGGCAGCAGCTGGGTGCCGCCGGTACCCCGGCCGCCGTCGAGCTTCTGCGCGTAGAGGCCGAGCACGTCGACGCCGAAGCCGAGCGGGCCTTCGGTGTAGCCCGACTTGAAGTCGAGGATGAAGTTCTGGGTCCACTCCTCGGCCTTGCTGCGGGTGGCGTTATCGCGCTTGAAGTCGCGGTTGATGAAGAAATTGCGGAAGGTCAGGGTGCCCTTGGCGTCCTCGAAGAAGCCGGTGGCCTGGGCGCCTGTGCCGGCGAGCGCCAGGGCGAGGGTGAGGACGGAGGACTGACGGAGCGGAAAACGTTGGGTGCTGTTCTTCATTGTTGTTGTTACCGGCGAAGATTCGGTGGAAAAGGCGCAAAAAGCCCCCCTCCGCGGCCGCGGATGCCTTGAGCGAAAGGGGGAAAGCCCGGCGCGGGCGCCGGGGCTAGCAGATCAAGCGAGCGGCGTTCCCGGCGGAGCGCCGGACGTGCGGATGTGTCGAGAAATGCGGGTGCGAGCGCGGATCGAAGTGGTCATGCGGTTTTCCCGTTCGTTGTTGTCGTTGTCGTCACGGAATCCGGGGGCTGTGCCCCCGGGTAAAGCAATGGCAAACGGATCGAGGCGCGTGGCCGGGAGCTACGCGCCTCGATTCGGTCTCGCCCCCGAGAAAGGGGCGAGGGCGCCGGTTACAGTGCCTCGCGGCTCGGCTGGCCGTCGACCAGGCGCTGGATGTCCAGCGGGTTGGCGTTCTTCAGGGCGTCCGGCAGCAGCGCGTCGGGGTAGTTCTGGTAGCACACCGGGCGCAGGAAGCGGTCGATCGCCAGGGTGCCCACCGAGGTGCCGCGGGCGTCCGAGGTGGCCGGGTAGGGACCGCCGTGGACCATCGCGTCGCAGACCTCCACGCCGGTCGGGTAGCCGTTGAGCAGCAGGCGCCCGGCCTTCTGCTCCAGCACCGGCACCAGCGCGGCGAAGGCGGTCAGGTCCGCCGGCTCGGCGAGCAGGGTGGCGGTGAGCTGGCCGTGCAGGCCGTGCAGGGCGCGGACCAGCTCGGCCGGGTCGGCCACCTCGACGACCACCGTGGTGGGGCCGAAGACCTCTTCCTGGAGCAGCTCGTCGCCTTCCAGCAGCAGGGCGACGTCGGCCTGGAACAGTTGCGGGCGGGCCTGGCTGCCTTCCTGCTTCTGGCCGGCCAGGTGCTTGACCTTGGGATGGGCGTGCAGGGCGGCGACGCCCTTCTCGTAGCTTTTCAGGGTGCCGGGGTTGAGCATGGTCTGCGGACCCTGGTCGGCCATGGCGGCGGCGAAGGCTTCCAGGAAGGCGGAAAACTCCGCCGAGCGCAGGCCGACGATCAGCCCGGGGTTGGTGCAGAACTGCCCGCAGCCCATGGTCACCGAGCCGCTCAGCTCCTTGGCGATGGCGGCGCCGCGTTGTTTCAGGGCCTCGGGCAGGACCAGCACCGGGTTGATGCTCGACATCTCGGCGAACACCGGGATCGGCTGCGGCCGCGCCGCGGCCATGTCGCAGAGGGCGCGGCCGCCCTTGAGCGAGCCGGTGAAGCCGACCGCCTGGATCGCCGGGTGCTTGACCAGCGCCTCGCCGACGCCGTTGCCGTAGATCATGTTGAACACCCCGGCGGGCATGCCGGTCTTCTCGGCGGCGCGGAGGATGGCATCGGCGACGCACTCGGCGGTGGCCATGTGGCCGCTGTGCGCCTTGAACACCACCGGGCAGCCGGCGGCCAGGGCGGCGGCGGTGTCGCCGCCGGCGGTGGAGAAGGCCAGCGGGAAGTTGCTGGCGCCGAACACCGCGACCGGGCCGACGCCGAGGCGGCACTGGCGCAGGTCGACGCGCGGCAGCGGCTTGCGATCGGGCAGGGCGCGGTCGATGCGCGCGCCGTAGAAGTCGCCGCGGCGCAGGACCTGGGCGAACAGGCGCATCTGGCCGCTGGTGCGACCGCGCTCGCCCTGGATGCGCGCGGCGGGCAGGGCGGTCTCGCGACAGACGATGGCGACGAAGTCGTCGCCCAGCGCGTCGATTTCGGCGGCGATGGCCTCGAGGAACTCGGCGCGGCGGGCGGCCGGCAGGGCACGGTAGACCGGATAGGCGGCGGCGGCGGCCTCGGCGGCGGCGTTCACTTCTTCAGGGGTGGCCTGGAAAAAGTCATAGGACAACGCCTCACCGGTGGTCGCGTCCACGCTGTGGACGACGACCTTGCCCGCACTGCTGCGGGTTCCCGCGATGTAGTTCTTGCCTTCGATCCGCATTGCTATAACTCCTTTAACCGTAATGGTTTGGCGGTTATTGACGGGCTGTCCGGGCAGTTTCCCGGCTGGGACGTCAGAGGGTGTACGGGGTAACTGTACAACGTCGGGAGTTGAATGTCATCGTATGACATGGCCGATTGTCGCCCCTGCACCGGGATGCCGCTCACAGCCGTCCGATGCCGCCGGGCGGCAGGGCGTCTGCGGCCGGGGCGATGCCGTTGCTCAACGGCTCGCCGAACTCGGCGATGCCGATCTCGAAGCGGTCGCCCGGTTGCGTCTTCACGCCGTCGGCGAAGGACAGGGTGGCGGTGCCGAAGAAGTGCACGTGCACGTCGCCCGGACGGAGGAACTGGGCGTACTTGAAGTGGTGGTACTCCAGGTTCTCCAGGCTGTGGCACATGTTGTCCTCGCCGGAGAGGAACTCCCTCTCCCAGAGCACCTCGTCGCCGCGGCGGATGCGGCTGATGCCGGACAGATGGCGCGGCAGCTCGCCCAGGCGCAGTTCCGGGCCGAAACTGCAGCAGCGCAGCTTGGAATGGGCGAGATACAGGTAGTTCCGGCGCTCCATCACGTGGTCGGAGAACTCGTTGCCGAGGGCGAAACCCAGCCGGTATGGCGTGCTGTCCGCGCCGATCACGTAGAGGCCGGCCAGCTCGGGTTCCTCGCCGGCATCCTCGGCGAACGGCGGCAGCGGCAGGTCCGCGCCGGGACGCACGACGATGCCGCCGTCGCCCTTGTAGAACCACTCCGGCTGCGCGCCCGGCTGGCCGGCGGCGGGTTTGCCGCCCTCCAGGCCCCAGCGGAACATGCGCAGGGTATCGGTCGGCGCGGCGGTGTCGCCGAGGTTCTGCTGGTGCATCTTGTCGCGCGCCGAGGCGCTGCCCAGGTGGGTCAGGCCGGTGCCGCTGACCAGGCAGTGGGCCGGGTCCGGGTGGTCCAGCGGGGCCAGCACGCGCCGCTCGGCGCGCAGTTGAGCGTAGTCGTGGGCCTCGCCCAGGCCCAGGCTCTCGATGTATCCGGTCAGGCTCCGGCCGGCGGCGATGGCCGCCAGGGCCAGTTCGCGGGTGCTCGCCGCCTCCCGTACTTCGCGGACCAGGCCGCCGTCCACCCGGCCGACGCGACGCGCGCCGCCGGCCATTTCGAATTGAATCAAGCGCATTTTCGAATCCTCGTCTTGTGAGTGGCGGGCGCGTCAGACGCCGCCCAGGGGAGCCGGCTGCTGCGCCGGCCGGCGCTCGAGGCGCTGGTAGACGATCCCGGTCAGCAGCAGGCCGAAGCAGAGCACGGCGGACAGGAAGTACAGGCCCGAGGCCAGGTTGCCGGTGTATTCCTTGAGCGCGCCGATGGCGAACGGGCCCAGGTAGCCGCCCAGGTTGCCGAAGGAGTTGATCAGGGCGATGCCGGCCGCCGCGCTGGCGCCGCTGAAGAAGCGCCCGGGCAGGGTCCAGAACACCGCGGTGATGGAGTAGAGGCTGAAGGCGACCAGCGATAGCGCGGCCAGTTGCAGCACCGGCGTGCCCAGCCAGGCGCTGAAGAACATGGCGCAGGCGCCGAGGGCATGCAGCGCCGCCAGGTGTCCGTAGCGGTCGTTCAGGCGGTCCGAGCTGCGCGGCACGATCAGCAGGCCGACGATGCCGAATATATAAGGCACCGCCGAGACGAAGCCGGTGGTCAGCACGCTGCCACCGAACTGGTGGACGATGGTCGGCAGCCACAGGCCGAGACCGTAGATGCTCAGGGTGACCGGCAGGAAGAACAGCGCCAGCAGCAGCACGCGCTTGTCCTTCAGGGTCTGCAGCGGGTTCTCGTGGCGGGTCTGGCCGTACTCGTGGCGATCCTTCTCCAGCTCGCCGAGCAGCCAGGCTTTCTCTTCGCCGCTGAGCCAGCCCACCTGGTCCGGGCGGTCCGGGAGGATGCGCAGGGTCGGCCAGGCCAGCAGCACCGCCGGGGCGCCGATGGCGAGGAACAGCCACTGCCAGCCGTGCAGGCCGTTCAGGCCGTCGAGGCCCAGCAGCAGGCCGGACAGCGGGCCGGTGACCATCATGGCGATCGGCTGGGAGAGGATGAACAGGCCGAGGATCTTGCCGCGGTGGCGCACCGGGTACCACTGGGTGATGTAGTAGAGCACGCCGGGGAAGAAACCGGCCTCGGCGGCGCCGAGCAGAAAGCGCATCGCATAGAAGCCGTGCGCGCTGTCGACCCAGGCCATGCCCATGGTCATCAGGCCCCAGGTGAAGAGGATGCGGGCGAACCAGCGGCGCGCGCCGAAGCGGTCGAGCATCAGGTTGCTAGGGATCTCGAAGAGGAAATAGCCGATGAAGAACAGGCCGGCGCCCATGCCGTAGGCGGCGTCGCCGAGGCCGATGTCGGCGCCCATGTGCAGCTTGGCGAAGCCGACCGCGGAGCGGTCGATGTAGGCGATCAGGTAGAGCAGGATCAGGAAGGGGATGAGTTTGACGGTGATCAGGCGGACAAGCCGCGATTCGGGGCTCATGTGCTGCGGTCTCCAGTTGTTTTTGTAAGGACCGGGTGCGGGGCGGTGGACCGCCTTTCGCGATGCCAACGAACTATATAGTAATACTATTTAGCGAAACAACTCTTCCATTTTGCTTTTTTGGCGGGTAGTTTTGCCTAGCTTCGCTCTTATTAGTATTACTAAATCAACAAGAGACCTTCCCCATGTCCGACAAGCGTCCCCTCCGCTCCGCCGCCTGGTTCGGCAGCACCGACAAGAACGGCTTCATGTACCGCAGCTGGATGAAGAACCAGGGCATCCCGGACCACGAGTTCCAGGGCAAGCCGATCATCGGCATCTGCAACACCTGGTCGGAGCTGACCCCCTGCAACGCCCACTTCCGCAAGCTCACCGAGCACGTGAAGAAGGGCGTGCTGGAGGCCGGCGGCTTCCCGGTCGAATTCCCGGTGTTCTCCAACGGCGAATCCAACCTGCGCCCCACGGCGATGCTGACCCGCAACCTGGCGAGCATGGACGTGGAGGAGGCGATCCGCGGCAACCCGGTGGACGCGGTGGTGCTGCTCACCGGCTGCGACAAGACCACTCCGGCCCTGCTGATGGGCGCAGCCAGCTGCGACGTGCCGGCCATCGTGGTGACCGGCGGGCCGATGCTCAACGGCAAGCACAAGGGCCGCGACATCGGCGCCGGCACCGTGGTCTGGCAGATGCACGAGGCCTACAAGGCCGGGCAGATCAGCCTCGACGAGTTCCTCTCCGCCGAGGCCGGCATGTCGCGCTCGGCCGGCACCTGCAACACCATGGGCACCGCCTCGACCATGGCCTGCATGGCCGAGGCGCTGGGCACCTCGCTGCCGCACAACGCGGCGATCCCGGCGGTGGACGCGCGCCGCTACGTGCTGGCGCACCTCTCCGGCATGCGCATCGTCGAGATGGTCGGGGAGGACCTGCGCCTGTCGAAGATCCTCACCAGGGAGGCCTTCGAGAATGCCATCCGGGTCAACGCGGCGATCGGCGGCTCGACCAACGCGGTGATCCACCTCAAGGCCATCGCCGGGCGCATCGGCGTGAACCTCGAACTGGACGACTGGACGCGCGTCGGCCGCGGCATGCCGACCCTCGTCGACCTGCAGCCCTCCGGGCGCTTTCTGATGGAGGAGTTCTACTACGCCGGCGGCCTGCCGGCGGTGATCCGGCGGATGGACGAGGGCGGCCTGCTGCCCAACCCCGGGGCGCTGACGGTGAACGGCAAGTCGCTGGGAGCCAACTGCGCACAGGCACCGATCTACGGCGAGGACGAGGTGATCCGCCGGCTGGACAACCCGCTGCGCGAAGACGGCGGCATCTGCGTGCTGCGCGGCAACCTGGCGCCCAAGGGCGCGGTGCTCAAGCCTTCCGCCGCCACCCCGGCGCTGATGCAGCACCGCGGCCGCGCGGTGGTGTTCGAGAACTTCGACGACTACAAGGCGCGCATCAACGACCCGGCGCTGGACGTCGACGAAACCTGCGTCCTGGTGCTGAAGAACGCCGGGCCCAAGGGCTATCCGGGCATGGCCGAGGTGGGCAACATGGGCCTGCCGCCGAAGGTCCTGGCCAAGGGCATCACCGACATGGTGCGCATCTCCGACGCACGGATGAGCGGCACCGCCTACGGCACCGTGGTCCTCCACGTGGCGCCGGAAGCGGCCGCCGGCGGTCCGCTGGCGGCGGTGCGCAACGGCGACCTGATCGAGCTGGACTGCGCCGGCGGCCGCCTGCACCTGGACGTCTCCGCCGAGGAACTGGCGGCGCGCCTGGCCGACCTGGCGCCGCCGGCCCCGCTGGCCTGGGATGGCGGCTACCGGCGGCTGTACATCGACCACGTGCTGCAGGCCGACGAGGGCTGCGACTTCGACTTCCTGGTCGGCTGCCGCGGTGCCGAAGTGCCGCGCCACTCGCACTGAGGTCACGCCGCCGGCGCGGGCCGGAGCCGCGTCGGCCGGCTCGCGCCTTCTTCCTGTGCGGGGCGCCCGGCGGTCGGTGCTACTATGCCGGGCCACTCCGGAGCCGCCGCAGACCGATGGACTACCGCCAGCCCAAACCCCGCAAGAGCCAGCACGCGCGCATTGTGCACGAACTCGGCCGCCTGATCGTCTCCGGCCGCCTCAAGCCCGAGGACAAGCTACCCGCCGAGGCGCAGCTGTGCGAGGACTACGACGTCAGCCGCACGGTGCTGCGCGAGGCGACCCGGGTGCTGGTGGCCAAGGGGCTGATCTACTCCAGGCCGCGGGTCGGCAGCGTGGTGCGGGCGCGCCGCGACTGGCACCTGCTCGACCCGGACGTGCTGCACTGGCTGATGCAGAGCAGCCCGCCGAACGAGTTCTTCGACAAGCTCTCCAGCGTGCGCTGCATCATCGAGCCGGCCTCGGCCGCACTGGCCGCGGTCAACGCCACCCCCGAAGACCTCGTGTCCATCGCCGAGGCCTACACCCGCATGGAGGCGGCCAGGGATCCGGAAAGCTTCCTGCAGCCCGACCTGGATTTCCACAGCCGGATCGCCGACGCCGCCCACAACGAGCTGCTGGCACACCTGTGCAACATGCTCTCGCTGGCCCTGCGCGAGTCGGTGAAGTACTCCAACCAGCGGCCCAACCTCCACGAGCTGGCCCTGCCGCGGCACAAGGCGATCCTCACCGCGATCCAGAACCGCGACACCCTCGGCGCACGGCATGCCTCGCTGGTCCAGCTGGAGGACGCGCGGGCCGCGCTGAGCGCGGTGCTCGGCGCGGATTTTCCGCTCTAGCGTCCACCCTTCGGCCCGGCCGTTTCCGGCCGCGCGCGCCGCTTCGGGCGACGCCGGGCCGCCGGCCGGCGGCGTCGCCTGCGTCTTCGACCGGAACGCCGGGCCGAACCTCAGCTATACCTTCGTCTGGATGGGGGACATGCCCGGCAAGGGGTTCGACGAGCGCATCGGCACGTCCGGTGCGTTCGCCTGCCGCCTCCACGTCCTCGGCCGTTCCATCGCCGGGCATTACCGATCGATTCGCCAAGAGGCAAGGAGCTAGACCATGGAGCGTTCCAGAATCGCCGTCACCGGGGTGCTGCTTTCGGCACTGCTGCTCGGCAGTTGCACGTCGCAAGTCACCAAGCCGGAGCAGTATTCCGGCTTTCTCACCGACTACTCGCAGCTGCAAGAAACCACGTCCGCCACCGGACAGCCGGTCATGCGCTGGGTGGCGCCCGGCTTCAAGCCGGACAACTACCGGAACGTGCTGGTGCAGTCGATCCGTTTCTACCCCACCCCGAGCCCCACCGACCAGATCAGCGCCCAGGCCCTGGAGGACTTGCAGGCGTACCTGTCCGAGCAGGTCAGGGGCGCGTTTGCCCGGCGCTTCAAGGTGAGCGATCTGAGCACCGCGCAGCGGGCGGGCGTGCCCGCCGAGCAAACCCTGATCCTGCGTGCGGCGATCACCGGCGTGTCCGCCCGGACCAAATCGCTCAAGCCCTACGAGGTGCTTCCGATCGCCCTGGTCGCGGCCGGCGCGATGACCGCCGCCGGCAAGCGCGACCTGAGCACCGAGCTGTTCGTCGAGGCCGAGCTGTTCGACGCCAGCACCGGCAAGCCGGTGCTGCAGGTGGTGCGCAAGGGCTTTGGCAAGGAGCTGGAAAACCGCGAGGAGCAGGTCACCCTGAAGACGCTCAAGGGCGTGGTCGACGGCATGGTGCGCGATATCGATCGGTTCTAGTCGCGCCCGCGCGTGCGGACGCCCGGTGCGCGTCCTGCGAAGGCGTCTTTCGCGCGGGCTCCCGGCCCGCCCGCCCGGCCATCGCCCGATCAAGGAGAACGATCCCATGCACAGTCGCCGTCAGTTCCTGCAGCGCTCGGCCCTGCTCGCCGCCCTGGCGCCGCTGCTCTGCGCGCCGTCCCCGGCGGCCGAGGCGCTGCTCGGGCGGCGCATTCCTTCCAGCGGCGAGGAACTGCCGGCGATCGGCCTGGGGACTTCGCGAAGCTTCGACATCGTGCTCGACGATGCCGCGCTGGCGCCCCTGCTGGAGGTGCTGCGGACCCTCGTCGAGGGCGGCGGCAGCCTGGTCGACACCGCGCCGAGCTACGGCAACGCCGAGCGGGTGAGCGGCGAGCTGGCCCGGCGCCTGGGCGTGCGCGACCGGCTGTTCCTCGCCAGCAAGGTGTCTTCCACCGGGCGGGAAGCCGGCCGCCGGCAGATCGAGGCCAGCTTCAAGGCGTTGCAGACCGCGCGCATCGACCTGCTGCAGGTGCACAACCTGCAGGACACCGCCACCCAGCTGGGCCTGCTGCGCGAGCTGAAGGCGCAGGGGCGGCTGCGCTACATCGGCGTGACCCACTACCTGGAGTCGGCCCACGACGACCTGCTGGCGGTGCTGCGCAGGGAGCGGGTCGACTTCGTGCAGTTCAACTATTCGGTCGGCGAGCGCAACGCCGAGAGGCGCCTGCTGCCGTTCTGCGCCGACCATGGCATCGCCACCCTGATCAACCGACCGTTCATGCGTGGCACTCTGCTCGCCCGGGTCAAGGAGCGGCCGCTACCGCCGCTGGCCCAAGAGCTGGGCGCGACGTCCTGGGCGCAGCTGCTGCTCAAGTACATCCTCGCCGAGCCGGCGGTCACTGCGGTGATTCCGACCAGCGCCACTTCGCGCTACATGGCCGACAACCTGCTCGCCGGCCAGGGCCGTCTGCCGGATGCCGGACAGCGCGCGCGGATCGTCGAGCTGTTCGCCTGAGCCGACCGCGCGGCGACCGTCGTGCGGGGCGAGATGTCCTGATGCCGGGCCGTCTCGGTCCTCCGGTTGCTTGAGCGGCACGCCTTCGGCGTCGCGGACCCGCCGGGCTGCTACCCTGCGGCGAGGGACCGGTATCGGCCGGGCCCGGTTCGCAAAGGGAGAGAATTCGGGACATGTCGGACAGTATCAAGGTCTGGGACGCGCCGCTGCGTCTGTTTCACTGGTCGTTGGCGCTGGCGGTCGGCGCCGCGATGGTCACCGGCTGGCTGGGCGGCAATCTGATGGTCTGGCACGGCCGGCTGGGTCTGTCGATCCTCGGCCTGCTGGCGTTCCGCCTGCTGTGGGGCGTGCTGGGTTCGACCTATGCGCGCTGGTCGCGGATTCTCGCCGCGCCGCTGGGGCTGGGCGACTACCTGCGCGGACGCTGGCGGCAGGCCGGACACAATCCGCTGGGCGCCCTGTCGGTACTGGCGCTGCTCGGCCTGCTGCTCTTCCAGACCCTGAGCGGGCTGGCGGCGAACGACGAGATCGCCTTCCAGGGGCCGCTATACCGGCTGGTGGAGAGCGATACCAGCTTCTGGCTGACCGGCCTGCACCGCCAGGCCAAGTGGCTGCTGCTGGGGCTGATCGGCCTGCATCTGCTGGCGATCCTCTACTACGGCCTGGTCCGTCGGCGGCCGCTGGTGCGGGCGATGATCGGCGGGCGCAGTCCGCGGGCGTATCCCGAGCAGCGCGAGGCCACCGGCGGGGCGCCCTGGGCGCTGGCGGTGGCGCTGGCCGGCGCCGTGCTGCTGGTCTGGGTCGTGCAGTCGACGGAAGGCTGGCTGGCACCGCCGCCCGCGCCGGCGACACCGGCGGCGCTCGACTGGTAAGCGGGCGGGAACCGACCGGCATGGGCCGGCCGGCGGTAGGCTCAGTCCGTGCGGAACTGGTCGTGGCAGGCCTTGCAGGTCTTGGCGGCTTCGCCGAAGGCGGTCTTGATGCGCGCCTGGTCGCCGCTGGCCGCCTCGCTGGCCAGTTTGTTGACCGCGCCGGTGAAGTTGCGGGCCAGCTTGTTGGCTTCGTCGATATTCTGGAAGAACTCCGGCTTGAGCCGGGTCTTGTCGCCCATCTTGTCGGTGGCGGTTCCGGCGGGGAACAGGGCGCCCATGCCGGAGTTGGCGATGGCGGCGATGGCGTTGGCGGCGGCGACCACCTGCTCCTTCTTGTAGGGCACGCTGCCGTCCACGACCTGGGCCTTGATCTTGCCCATGTTCCAGGACATGAACCGGTAGCCGGCCTGGCGGTACTCGATCTGCTCCTCCGGCTTGAGTTGGGCCTGGGTAGTCAGGGCGGTCAGCAGCAGGGCGGCGCCGAGGCCGCCGATCATCAGTCTTTTCACGATTTCTCCTTGTGGGGTCCGGGATCTTCCGGTGGCGGCGGGCGGCCGGGAGCCGTCCGCACGGGGCTATACTCCCCGCCAGTCTGCGACGGGCGCAAGCCGAACGCTGGCGGCCGGGGCGCGGAAAGCATAGCGTGGCGGACCGTCGCTCCGGCGGCCTGTCGCCCCTAACGGCTACGAAGGAGTGGATCGCAATGCAATTGAACGATGCCCGGCTGTTCCGTCAGCAGGCTTACATCGAGGGGCGCTGGCTGGATGCCGACGGCGGGCAGACCCTCGCGGTGAACAATCCGGCCAGCCGGGAGATCCTCGGCAGCGTGCCGAAGATGGGCGCGGCCGAGACCCGTCGCGCCATCGAGGCCGCCGAGCGGGCCCTGCCGGCCTGGCGGGCGCTGACCGCCAAGGAGCGCGCCGGCAAGCTGCGCCGCTGGTTCGAGCTGTTGCTCGAGCATCAGGACGATCTGGCCCGGCTGATGACCCTGGAGCAGGGCAAGCCGCTGGCCGAGGCGCGCGGCGAGATCGCCTATGCCGCGTCCTTCCTCGAATGGTTCGCCGAGGAGGCCAAGCGGGTCTACGGCGATACCATTCCCGGCCATCAGGCCGACAAGCGCATCCTGGTGATCAAGCAGCCGATCGGCGTCTGCGCGGCCATCACGCCGTGGAACTTCCCCGCCGCGATGATCACCCGCAAGGCCGGTCCGGCGCTGGCCGCCGGCTGCACCCTGGTACTCAAGCCGGCCTCGCAGACACCGTTCTCGGCGCTGGCGCTGGCCGAGCTGGCCGAGCGCGCGGGCATTCCCGCCGGGGTGCTGAACGTGGTCACTGGCAGCGCCGCGGAGATCGGCGGCGAGCTGACCGGCAACCCGACGGTGCGCAAGCTGTCCTTCACCGGTTCCACCGAGATCGGTCGCCAGTTGATGGGGCAGTGCGCCCAGGACATCAAGAAGGTCTCCCTGGAGCTGGGTGGCAACGCGCCCTTCGTCGTCTTCGACGACGCCGACCTGGACGCCGCGGTGGAGGGCGCGCTGGCCTCGAAATACCGCAACGCCGGGCAGACCTGCGTCTGCGCCAACCGCCTGTACGTGCAGGATGGGGTCTACGAGGCCTTTGCCGCCAAGCTCCAGGCCGCAGTGGCGCGCTTGAAGGTCGGCAACGGCCTGGAGGAGGGGGTGACCATCGGCCCGCTGATCGACGACAAAGCGCTGGCCAAGGTCGAGGAGCACATCGCCGATGCGGTCGCCCGCGGCGCCCGGGTGATCGCCGGCGGCCGGCCCCATGCGCTCGGCGGCAGCTTCTTCGAGCCGACCATCCTCGCCGAGGTGCCGGCGGATGCGCGGGTCGCCCGCGAGGAGACCTTCGGCCCGCTGGCCCCGCTGTTCCGCTTCAAGGACGACGCCGAGGCGATCGCCCTGGCCAACGCCACCGAGTTCGGTCTGGCCGCCTACTTCTATGCCCGCGACCTCTCGCGGGTGTTCCGCGTGGCCGAGGCGCTGGAGTACGGCATCGTCGGCATCAACACCGGGCTGATCTCCACCGAGGTGGCGCCGTTCGGCGGGATCAAGGCCTCGGGCCTGGGCCGCGAGGGGTCGAAGTACGGCATCGAGGATTACCTGGAGATCAAGTACCTTTGCCTCGGCGGCATCTGAACGCGCCGCCATCGATGGGCGACGGAGCGAATGGGAGGTGGTTATCGATCTGCTCTTGATCGGTGCCGGGCACAGCCATCTGGGCGTGCTCCGGCGCTGGGCCCAGGGACGCCGGCCGAAGGGGCGTCTCGGGTTGGTCAGTGCCGCGCCGCAGGCCTGGTATGCGGGGACGCTGCCGGGGCTGCTCGCCGGGCGTTATGCGCCGCAGGACTGCTGCATCGAACTGGAGCCGCTGTGCCGCGCGGCGGGCATGGAGCTGATCGTCGGCGAGGTGCGGGCGCTGCAGGCCGAGACCCGCGAGCTGCAACTGGGCGACGGACGGAGCGTGCGGGCCGAGTGGCTGTCGCTGAACGTCGGCGCCGGGCGGCTCGCGCCGCCGCAGCAGGGCGAGGGCATGCAGCTGTTGCCGGTCAAGCCCTTCGCGGCGTTCCTCGACGGCTGGCAGCGCTGGCGGCAGGCGCCGGAGCCGGTGGCGATTCTCGGCGGCGGTCCTGCCGGGGTCGAGCTGGCCCTGGCGCTGGCCGGACAGGTGCCGACGCTCTCGCTGTTCTGCGCCGGTCGGCTGCTCGAGGGGCGCGGGGCGGGGTTGCGCCTGCGCGCCCTCGGCGCTCTGCGCCGGCGCGGCGTCTGGGTGCGCGAGGACTGTCCGGTCAGCGGGATCGACGGGCAGCTCCTGCTCAGCGCCGGGGAGCCGGTCTGGCAAGGCTCGCGCCTGCTACTGGCGAGCGAGGCCGCGGCGCCGTCCTGGTTGGCGCAGAGCGGCCTGGTCTGCGATGCGGCCGGCTTCGTGCAGGTCGGCGCGACCCTGCAGAGCCTGTCCCATCCGCAGATCTTCGCCGCCGGCGACTGCGCTGCGCTGCCCCGGGTGGGCCGCAGCGCCTTCCAGGCGCTGTGCCAGGCGCCGGTGCTCAGCCACAACCTGCGCGCCGTGCTGGCCGGTCGCACGCTGCACCGCTATCGGCCGCAGCGGCAGAACCTGCTCCTGCTCGCCACCGGCGACGGCGGTGCGCTGCTCGGCTGGCACGGCTGGAGTGCCGACGGGCGGTTCTGCGGCTACTGGCGGGAGCGGTTGGACCTGCGCTTCATTCGCCGCCACGCGCTGGGCGGCTGAGGCGCGGCGCCGCCCGGTTAGCCGGCCAGGGCTTTGGGCTGCAGCGGCGCCTGTGTCCAGGCGAGTTCGCTGGCCGGTTGCGGCTTGCCGAAGAGGTAGCCCTGGCCGAGATGGCAGTGGTTGCGCGTGAGGAATTCCGCCTGCTCCGGCCGTTCGATGCCTTCGGCGAGGACGGTCAGCCCCAGGCTGTGGGCGAGCACGATCACCGAACGGGCGATGGCGGCATCCTTGCCGTCGGACGGCAGGCCGGCGACGAAGCCGCGGTCGATCTTCAGCTTGTTCACCGGCAGGCTCTTCAGGCGCTGCAGCGAGGAGTGCCCGGTACCGAAGTCGTCGATCGCCAGGCGCACCCCCAGCTCGTGCAGCCGGTGGAGCTGCTTGAGGGCGCCGTCCGGATTGTCCATCACCGCGCTTTCGGTGATTTCCAGCTCCAGATGGCGCGGGCTCAGTCCGGTCCTGGCGAGGATGTCGGCGACCTGCAGGTCCAGTCCGCCGCGGCCGAACAGGCGGGTGGAGATGTTCACCGCGACGAACTCCAGCGGCTGCCCGGCCTTTAGCCAGCTGTGCATCTGCCGGCAGGCCTGTTCCAGGACCCACAGGTCGATGGCGCCGATCAGGCCGTTCTCTTCGGCGACCGGGATGAACTCCCCCGGCGGCACCAGGCCGCGCTCGGGATGCTGCCAGCGCGCCAGCGCCTCGACGCTGACCAGTCGGCCGCTCTTGAGGTTGTGGATCGGCTGGTAATGGACGCGCAGTTCGTCGTGCTCCAGGGCGTGGCGCAGGGCCGCGACCAGCTCGACGCGCTGCCGGGCGTAGGTGGTCAGCTCCTGGCTGTAGAAGGCATAGGCGCCGCGCCCGTCGTTCTTGGCCTTGTGCAGGGCGGAGTCGGCGTTGCGCAGAGCCTGCTCGGCGCTCTGCGCGTCGCCGGGGAACAGGCTGATGCCGAGGCTGGCGCCGATCGGCAGCTTGTGCCGGTCCAGGTGGATCGGCTGGTTCAGCGCGTCGAGGATCTGCATGGCCAGGGTGGCGGCCTGCTGCGGCGGGCAGTTCCCGCAGACCAGGCCGAACTCGTCGCCGCCCAGGTGGGCGAAGGTCATGCCCTGGCGCACCACGTGGTAGGTCAGGCGCTGGCCGACGGTCTTGAGCAGTTGGTCGCCCAACGGGTGGCCAAGGCTTTCGTTGATGTGCTTGAAGTGGTCGAGGTCGAGCAGCAGGACCGCGCCCTGGCCCTTCTCAAGTCGAGCCTGCTCCACGGCATGCTGGACGCGCTCCTTGAAGAGCAGGCGGTTCGGCAGGCCGGTCAGCGGATCGTAGTGGGCCAGGTAGTCGAGTTCGGCCTGGGAGCGCTTGAGCATCGACAGGTCGGAGAACACCGCCACGTAGTGGCCGATCGTACCGCTTTCGTCGTAGATGGCGCGGATGCTCTGCCACTGCGGATACACTTCGCCGCTCTTGCGGCGGTTCCAGATCTCGCCGCTCCACTCGGCGCGCTGGCTCAGTGCCTGCCACATCTTCCGGTAGAACTCCCCTTCGTGCCGGCCGGACTTGAACAGGTTGGGGAGCTTGCCCAGCACCTCGGACTCGGTGTACCCGGTGATCCGGGTGAACGCCCGGTTGATATAGGCGATCCGCTGCTCGGCATCGGTGATCAGCACGCCTTCGAGGGTGCTGTCGAACACCGCGGCGGCCTGGCGCAGGCTGGTGGCATTGGCATGCCGGGTGGCCAGTTCGCGGCGGCCGAGGAAATAGAACAGCAGGGCGGTCAGCAGGATGAATACGCTGCCTTTGAGGGTCTGCCAGGTGCTCAGGTAGGCGCTGTCCTCGAACAGGGAGAGCAGCAGCCGGTCGCTCAGGGCGATCCACAGGACGGCGAGGAATACGTAGGCCAGGCAGGCGGGTAACAGGGGGAGACGCGTTTTCATCGATAAGGCCCCAGTCCATGACGGCCGAAGAGGACGATCGTGCTGTGGAAACATTGCTTATCCAGAGGAGCGCGGGTTTTCCAGCCAGACGCCCCACTCGCGAGGCTCATCGTCGGCAGGCCGCTGTTCGAGTTCCGAGGCATGGACTCATGGGGTGCGACGGCTTTCTCGATCCGCCGCCCTGGCAACCCATCATAGTGAGCCTGCCGTTCGCGCCGTTGACCGTGGTCAGCGTCGCCGTGTATTGGCGCCGCTATTCCGCAGACTGTGCGCTGAGTCTCCCTCCGGCTGTGAAGCGGGTCCTCCGGCGCGCATCCGTTTCCCGGGCGAGTTCGCCGGACGTGCCGTCCGAGCGCGGTTCCTGGCGCCGCTCTGGCGCTGGATCGAGGCGGCGCAGGAATAGATCGATGGGTGGCTGGTAATCATATTTTTAGTTTACTATCAACTAGACATTGATCTATAAGTAATAGGTAGTTTAGCTTCTATCCTCTCTTGTTATCACTAGCTATCGTTGGCGCGCTCCTGCGTGACGGTCGCAGGATGCCCCAATGGATTCTGCCCATGTCCTGTCCTGGAGAGCGCAGGCCATGTTGCGGCAGTACCACTCGAAAAATAAGAAAATGGAGAATAACAAGATGAAAAAAGCCACTCTGGCGCTAGCCGTGGCGGGCAGTACCCTGGGTCTTTCTATGAGCCAGCAGGCTGCGGCCGAGTTCTTCAAGGACAGCAAGGCCAACCTGGAACTGCGCAATTTCTACATGAACAAGGATTTCCGCGACGACACGGCTCCCAACCAGCAGGCCAAGCAGGAGGAGTGGGCGCAGGGCTTCATCCTGCGGATGGAGTCCGGCTATACCGAGGGGCCGGTCGGTTTCGGCTTCGACGTGCTCGGCATGGCGGGACTGAAGCTCGACTCTAGCCGGCAGCGTTCCGGTACCGGCCTGCTGCCGGTCGGTCGAAAGGGAGATGCGCCGGACGATTACAGCGAGGTGGGCCTGACCGCCAAGCTGCGGGCCTCCAAGAGCGAACTCAAGGTCGGTACCCTGCTGCCGAAGAACCCGGTGCTGGTCTACAACGATACCCGCCTGCTGCCGCAGACCTTCCGGGGCGGAAACCTGCAGTCGGCGGAAATCTCGGGGCTCAAGCTGGACGTCGGCTATCTGGACAAGGTCAATTACCGGAACTCCAGCGATAACGAAGACATGACCATGATTACCAGTGGCCGGCGGAACATCACCCTCAAGAGCGGAGCCAAGAACGAGGCGGACTACTTCGCGTATGCCGGCGCCACCTACCAGGTGACCAAGGCGTTGGCCGCCAGCTACTACTTCGGCGAGCTGGACAATCTCTACCGGCAGCACTACGTCAACTTCATTCACGTCCTGCCGCTGGGGCCCGGTTCGTTGAGGAGCGACCTGCGTTGGGCGCGTGCGCGGGATGCCGGCGATGCCTATGTCGACAACGATGCCCTCGGCTTCATGACCAGCTATTCGATCAAAGGCCACAAGTTCGGGCTTGGTCTGCAGAAAATGCAGGGCGACACCGGTTTCGCGCAGATCGCCGGTACCGATCCCTTCCTGGTCAACTACATCCAGGTCAGCGACTTCGCCAACGAAGACGAGCGCTCCTGGCAGCTGCGCTACGATTACGACTTCGCGGCGCTCGGGGTTCCCGGCCTGACCTTCATGACCCGCTATGTGTCGGGCGACCACGTCGAACTCGGCTCGGGTTCCGACGGCAAGGAATGGGAACGCGATACGGATATCGCCTATGTGTTCCAAAGCGGCCTGCTGAAGAACCTGAGCCTGAAGTGGCGCAACGCGACCATGCGCAGCGACTTCGCCCGCGACGTCGACGAGAACCGCCTGATCGTCAGCTATACCCTGCCGCTGAAGTAACTCCCGGGGCGGCGGTGCCGCCTCTTCCCGCCGCTCCCGCCCGCCCGGGCGGGGGTAGCGGGCACTCTCCCGCTCCTTGCGCAGTGCGCTCGGCGCCCTCGGGCGTTGAAAAAGCTGTGGTCTCTAAATAGCTTATGCGCAGCGCAACCGAGCCCCTCGCCCATGACCGAAACCATTTCCGCCATCGATATCCAGCGCCTGCGCGAGTCCGCCAGCCAGGCGGAGCAACTGCTCAAGGTATTGGCCAACCCGGATCGCCTGATGCTGCTTTGCCAGCTCTCCCACGGCGAGCGCAACGTCGGCGAGCTGGAGGCCCTGCTGGGCATCCGCCAGCCGACCCTCTCCCAGCAGCTCGGCGTGTTGCGCCGCGAGGGGCTGGTGGAAACCCGCCGCGACGGCAAGCAGATCCACTACCGGATCAGCAGCCCGCAGGCCCTCGCGGTGATCGATACCCTCTATCGGCTGTTCTGCGCCGACGCTCGCTGAGAGCCTGTTCATGATCTGCTGCGCGTCGGCCATGCTGCGTTGAAATCGGGTTCGGAATGCTCATTTACCACGCGTAAACTCCGCTTCCTCACCCGATTTCGCCTTGCCTGACCTTAGCTCGCTAGATCCTGAACAAGCTCTGAGCGGCGAGCATCAGCGACGGCGCTGCGCCGCCGGCTGCTGCTGGGTGATGCAGTGGATGTTGCCGCCGCCGAGAAGGATCTCCCGGCCGGGCAGCATCAGCACCTCGCGTTCGGGAAACAGCCGGCGCAGGGTCGCCTCGGCCTCGCCGTCGCGGGGATCGTCGAAGGCCGGCGCGACGATGCCGCCGTTGACGATCAGGAAGTTCACGTAGGAGCCGGCCAGGCGGATCTGCGGGTCGCGCATCTGGCTGCCGGCGACCAGGTCGACGCCGGTGCATTCCTCGTCGCTGGCGTACAGCGGGCCGGGGATCGGCATCCGCTGCACGGTCAGGGGGCGGCCGCGGGCGTCGCGGGCCTTCTCGAGCGCTTCGAGGGCCGCCCGGCAGCGCCCGTGGTTGGGGTCCTGCGGGTCGTCGGTCCAGGCCAGCAGCACTTCGCCGGGGCGCACGAAGCAGCAGAAGTTGTCCACATGGCCGTCGGTTTCGTCGTTGTACAGGCCCTGCGGCAGCCAGATCACCCGCTCGATGGCCAGATGCTCGGCGAGCATGGCCTCGATTTCCCAGCGCGACAGGTGCGGATTGCGGTTCGGGTCGAGCAGGCATTCCTCGGTGGTCAGCAGGGTGCCCTCGCCGTCGACGTGGATGGCGCCGCCCTCCAGCACGAAACCTTCGGTGCGGTAGCGGGCGCAGCGCTCGATCCCGAGGATCTTGCGCGCCACCTGGTCGTCGCGATTCCAGGGTGCGTACAGACCGCCGTCGAAGCCGCCCCAGGCGTTGAAGGTCCAGTCCACGCCGCGTACCTCGCCGGCGGCGTCGACCACGAAGGTCGGCCCGGTGTCGCGTACCCAGGCGTCGTCGCTGCTCAGCTCGAGCACCCGGATGTCGGCCCCGGCAAGGCGGGCGCAGGCGTTCTCGTACTGCCCGGCGCTGACGCCGACGGTCACCGGCTCGAAGCGGGCGATGGCGCGGGCCACTGCGGCGAAGGCGGCCTGCGCCGGCTTGGCGCCGAGCCGCCAGTTGTCCGGACGCTCCGGCCAGATCATCCAGGTCTGGCTGTGCGCTTCCCACTCGGCGGGCATGCGGAAGCCGTCGGCGCGCGGGGTGCTGGCGAGCGTGTGCATGTCAGGATTCCAGTTCGCCGTCGAGGGTCTTCAGCGCGCCGTAGAGGTTCGGCCGGCGGTCGCGGAACACCCCCCAGGCGCTGCGGAGGTGTTCCAGCCGGTCGAGGTCGAAGCTGTGCAGCAGCACGCCTTCCCCGCTTTCGTTCAGCTCGGCGAGCTTGGCGCCGAAGGGGTCGGCGATGAACGAGGAGCCGTAGAAGTCGATGTGGTAGTCCTCCTGTTCCTCGCGGCCGGTGCGGTTGCTGGCGATCAGCGGCATCAGGTTGGCGCCGGCATGGCCCTGCTGCACGCGCTGCCAGTGATCGCGCGAGAGGATGCCCGGGTCGTGGGGCTCGCTGCCGATGGCGGTCGGGTAGAAGAGCAGTTCCGCGCCCTGCAGCGCCATGGCCCGCGCGCACTCGGGAAACCATTGGTCCCAGCAGATGCCCACGCCGATCCGCCCGTAGCGGGTGTTCCACACCCGGAAGCCGGTGTCGCCGGGGCTGAAATAGTACTTCTCGTGGTAGCCGGGGCCGTCGGGGATGTGGCTCTTGCGGTAGAGGCCGAGCACCTCGCCGTCCGCGTCGAGGATCGCGACGCTGTTGAAGCGCGCCCGTCCGGCCCGCTCGAAGAAGCTGATTGGCAGCACCACCTTGAGTTCGGCGGCGAGCTTGCGGAAATGGCGGATGGCCGGGTTGTCCTCGGCCGGGGTGGCCAGTTGCAGGTAGTCCGGGTTGGGCTTCTGGCAGAAATAGGGGGTCTCGAACAGCTCCTGCAGCAGGACGATCTGCGCGCCCCCGGCCGCGGCCTCGCGCACCAGCTGCTCGGCCCGGGCGAGGTTGGCGGCGCGATCCCAGGAGCAGGCCATCTGGGTGGCGGCGACGGTGACGGTGCGGGACATGCTGACCTCCGTGGCGGCGGGTGGGCGGAGCCTTCAAGCTGGCAGAGGTTGACCTCCTTCCCGCCGTGAACGACGGGGATTCCCGATGTCACCATCAGGATTTTCTGCTTCAGCGAGGGCTGCCCAGGGGGGGCTTGGTTATCGCCGCAAAGGTCCCCAAGTGGGGAGCTTTACGGTTTCGAACCAACTCCATGCTCCCCCAGGTCTCACACCCTCTCCACAGACGTGACTTCCCGCCAGCCCGGCGGTAGGTCGTGAAGACGAACCGACGATAGCACGGATATAGGAGGAAGCGGGAACCAGGGGCGCTCGTAGAGCGCCGCGCTATCCTCCCCGCACTCGAAGTACGGGGTCTCTCGCGCAATTACGATGAGGGCTGCCAGCCCTTCCGTTCAGACCGTGTGCAGGTACCAGTTGTATTCCAGGTCGGAGATCGAGTGCTCGAACTCCTCCAGCTCGCTCTCCTTGCAGGCGACGAAGACGTCGATGTAGTCCGGGCTGATGTAACGGGCCAGGACCTCGCTCTCGTCCAGCCGGCGCAGGGCGTCGCGCAGGTTGTTGGGCAGGCTGGCCTCGACCTGCTCGTAGGAGTTGCCCGCGACCGGCTCGCCCGGCTCGATCCGGTTGGTCAGCCCGTGGTGCACGCCGGCGAGCAGCGCGGCCATCACCAGGTAGGGGTTGGCGTCGGCGCCGGGCACGCGGTGCTCGATGCGCACCGCGTCCGGGCTGCCGGTCGGCACGCGCAGCGCCACGGTGCGGTTGTCCAGGCCCCAGCAGGGGGCGTTGGGCACGTAGAACTGGGCGCCGAAGCGGCGATAGGAGTTGACGTTGGGGCAGAGGAAGGCCATCGAGGCCGGCATGGTCTCCAGCACACCGCCGATCGCGTGGCGCAGAGCGGCGTTCTGCTGGGGATCATCGCCGGCGAAGATGTTCAGGCCGTCCTTGTCGAGGATCGAGATGTGCACGTGCAGCCCGTTGCCGGCCTGGCCCGGATAGGGCTTGGCCATGAAGGTGGTGTCCATCTCGTGGTCGTAGGCGATGTTCTTGATCAACCGCTTGAGCAGCACGGCGTAGTCGCAGGCCTTGATCGGGTCGGCGACGTGGTGCAGGTTGACCTCGAACTGCGCCGGGGCGCTTTCCTTGACGATGGCGTCGGCCGGGATGCCCTGTTCCTTGGCGCCTTCGAGGATGTCCTGCAGGCAGTCGACGTATTCGTCGAGGTCGTCGATCAGGTAGACCTGGCTCGACTGCGGGCGCTTGCCGGAGATCGGCGAGCGCGGCGGCTGCGGCCGGCCGTTCACGTTGTCCTGGTCGATCAGGTAGAACTCCAGCTCGAAGGCGGCACAGACAGTCAGCTCCAGCGCCTCGAGCCGGCCCACCACCTGGCGCAGCACCTCCCGCGGGTCGGCGAAGAAGGGCGTGCCGTTGCGCTCGTGCATGGTCATCAGCAGCTGCGCGGTGGGGCGTTTCTGCCAGGGTTCCTTGCTCAGGGTGTTGGGGATCGGGTAGCAGATGCGGTCGGCGTCGCCGATGTCCAGGCCCAGGCCGGTGCGTTCGACGGTGGCGCCGTTGATGTCCAGGGCGAACAGCGAGGCGGGGAGGTTAATGCCTTGTTCATATACCTTGTGCAGACTGCTGCGCTCGATGCGCTTGCCGCGCACCACGCCGTTCATGTCGGCGATGAGCAGGTCGACGACCAACACCTCGGGATGTTCCTTGAGGAACGCGTTCGCTTCGTTGAGCTGAACGGAGCGCGGGGGCACCGACATGATGTAACACCCTGATTGTTTAAAATTTCAATCATCCACTGAGCCAATCTTGAGTCAATCCCAAAGCCCTGGCGCTGTCAAGGCGTGCTGCCGTCGCCCCGGAATGAGGCTTGCATGCCGGTTTTTCGGCCTTTCGGGGCGTTTCTGGCGGGGCGCTCCGCCGCCCGCCCCAGACGCTCGCGGCCGCTTCGCGCCGTTTCGCCTCGGGGCTGTTGTCTAAAAAAATGAACAAGACTAAGCTCGATTCCACCCCCGACAGCAGGAGGATTCCATGCCCCGTCTGCCCCTGATCGGCGTGACCGCCTGTACCCGCCAGATCGGCCTGCACCCCTTCCATATCGCCGGCGACAAGTACCTGCGGGCGGTGGCGGAGGGCGCCGGCGGCCTGCCGCTGATCGTTCCCGCCCTCGGCGATCTGCTCGACCAGCCGGCCCTGCTGGAGCACCTCGACGGCCTGCTCTTCACCGGCTCGCCGTCGAACGTCGAACCCCATCATTATCGGGGCACGGCCAGCGAGCCGGGCACCCTGCACGATCCGGCGCGCGACGGCACCACCCTGCCGCTGATCCGCGCCGCGGTCGCCGCCGGCGTACCGCTGCTCGGCATCTGCCGGGGCTTCCAGGAAATGAACGTGGCCTTCGGCGGCAGCCTCTACCAGAAGGTCCACGAGGCCGGCCCCTACGCGGATCACCGCGAGGTGCCGGACGAGGCGCTGGAGGTCCAGTACGGGCCGCGCCATGCACTGTATATACAGCCGGGCGGGCTGCTCGCCGGGATCGGCCTGCCCCGGCAGATCGAGGTCAACTCGCTGCACGGCCAGGGCGTCGAGCGCCTGGGACCCGGCCTGCGCATGGAGGGGCTGTCCCCGGACGGACTGATCGAGGCGTTTTCCGTCGACGGCGCGCGGACCTTCGCCCTCGGCGTGCAGTGGCATCCGGAGTGGCAGTTCCACGGCAATCCCCATTCCCGGGTCCTGTTCCAGGCCTTCGGCGATGCCTGCCGGCGTCGCGCGGAGCGCCGTTAGCGGGCCGTCCGGCCCGCGTGCGAGGAGTGTCATCATGAACGGCAGTGGCAAGCTCGACCGTCTCACCCTCTGGCTGAAGGAGCGCAAGATCACCGAGGTGGAATGCCTGATCAGCGACCTGACCGGCATCGCCCGCGGCAAGATCGCCCCGACCAGCAAGTTCATCGCCGAGAAGGGCATGCGCCTGCCGGAAAGCGTGCTGCTGCAGACCGTGACCGGCGACTACGTCAACGAGGAAATCTATTACCGGCTGCTCGATCCGGCCGAGATCGACATGTTCTGCCATCCCGACGAGGACGCGGCGTTCCTCGTGCCCTGGGCCATCGAACCCACCGCCCTGGTGATCCACGACACCTGCGACAAGTGGGGAAATCCCATCGAGCTGTCGCCGCGCAACCTGCTCAAGAAGGTGCTGGCGATGTACGCCGAGCGCGGCTGGCAGCCGATCGTCGCGCCGGAGATGGAATTCTACCTGACCCAGCGCAGCGACGACCCCGACTATCCGCTGCAGGCCCCGGTGGGCCGCTCCGGGCGGCGGGAGACCGGCCGCCAGTCGTTCTCCATCGACGCGGCCAACGAGTTCGACCCGCTGTTCGAGGACATGTACGACTGGTGCGAGGCCCAGGGGCTGGATCTGGACACCCTGATCCACGAGGAAGGCACCGCGCAGATGGAGATCAACTTCCGTCACGGCGAGGCGCTGCACCTGGCCGACCAGATCCTGGTGTTCAAGCGCACCATGCGCGAGGCGGCGCTCAAGCACAACGTGGCCGCCACCTTCATGGCCAAGCCGATGACCGGCGAGCCGGGCAGCGCCATGCACCTGCACCAGAGCGTGGTCGACCGCGAGGGACGGAACATCTTCTCCAATCCGGACGGCTCGATGAGCGAGCTGTTCCTCAACCATATCGGCGGGCTGCAGAAGTACATTCCCGAGCTGCTGCCGCTGTTCGCGCCCAACGTCAACTCGTTCCGCCGCTTCCTGCCCGGCACCTCGGCGCCGGTCAACGTCGAGTGGGGCGAGGAGAACCGCACCGTCGGCCTGCGTGTGCCGGATTCCGCGCCGCACAACCGGAGGGTGGAGAATCGCCTGCCCGGTGCCGACGCCAACCCCTACCTGGCGATCGCCGCGAGCCTCCTGTGCGGCTACATCGGCATGGTCGAGCAGCTGCAGCCGAGCGCGCCGGTGCAGGGCCGCGGCTACGAGCGGCGCAGCCTGCGCCTGCCGCTGACCCTGGAGGCGGCGCTGGAGCGCATGGAGAACTGCCGCGCCCTGGAGCGCTACCTGAGCCCGCGCTTCATTACCGCCTACGTGGCGGTGAAGCGCGCCGAAAACGAGAACTTCAAGCGGGTGATCAGCTCCTGGGAACGGGCCTTCCTGCTCCTCTCGGTGTGACCCGCCAGGCGTTTCCCTGACCCGCCCACCGGCCCGGTGGCGCGGGCCGTGCCGCAGAGGAGGGCCTCCCATGACAGGCACCACCGGCAATCCGCAAACCCGGCAGTGGCAGGAACTCGGCCACGCCCATCACCTGCCGCCGTTCACCGACTACAAACAGCTCAAGGAGCATGGCCCGCGGATCATCACCCGCGCCTCCGGCGTTTACCTGTGGGACAGCGAGGGCAACCGGATCCTCGACGGCATGGCCGGGCTGTGGTGCGTCAACGTCGGCTACGGCCGCGAGGAGCTGGTCGAGGCGGCCAGCCGGCAGATGCGCGAGCTGCCCTACTACAACCTGTTCTTCCAGACCGCCCACCCGCCGGCCGTCGAGCTGGCCCGGGCGATTGCCGAGCTGGCGCCGCCGGGGATGAACCACGTGTTCTTCACCGGCTCCGGCTCGGAGGCCAACGACACCGTGCTGCGCCTGGTGCGCCACTACTGGGCGATCCGCGGCCGACCGGAGAAGAAGGTGGTGATCGGCCGCTGGAACGGCTACCACGGCTCCACCGTCGCCGGCGCCAGCCTCGGCGGGATGAAGGCCCTGCACGGCCAGGGCGACCTGCCGATCCCCGGCATCGAGCACATCGACCAGCCCTACTGGTACGGCGAGGGCGGCGACCTCGATCCGGGCGAATTCGGCCGGCGGGTCGCCGACCAGCTCGAGCGCAAGATCCTCGAGGTCGGCGAGGATCGCGTCGCCGCCTTCATCGCCGAGCCGATCCAGGGCGCCGGCGGGGTAATCGTCCCGCCGGAGAGCTACTGGCCGCGCATCCGCGAGATTCTCCAGAAGTACGACATCCTGTTCGCCGCCGACGAGGTGATCTGCGGCTTCGGCCGCACCGGCGAGTGGTTCGGCAGCCAGTACTACGGGCTCGAACCGGACCTGATGGCGATCGCCAAGGGCCTGACCTCCGGCTACCTGCCGATGGGCGGGGTGGTGGTGCGCGACCGGATCGTCGAGGTGCTCGAGGAAGGCGGCGAGTTCTACCACGGCTTCACCTATTCCGGGCACCCGGTGGCGGCGGCGGTGGCCCTGGAGAACATCCGCCTGCTGCGCGAGGAAGGCCTCGTCGAGCGGGTCCGGACGCGCACCGGCCCCTACCTGCAGCAGCGCTGGCGGGAACTGTCCGAGCATCCGCTGGTCGGCGAGACCCGCGGGGTCGGCATGCTCGCCGCGCTCGAGCTGGTCAAGGACAAGCGGAGCCGCGAGCGCTTCGCCGGCGACCTGGCGGGCGGCCTGCGCTGCCGCGAGCACTGCTTCGCCAACGGGCTGGTGATGCGCGCGGTCGGCGACACCATGATCGTCGCCCCGCCTCTGGTGATCTCCGAGGCGGAGATCGACGAGCTGATCGCCAAGGCGCGGCTCTGCCTGGACCTCACCGCGAGCGAAATGCCGGATTGAGGTAGGGCGGGTGGAACCCGCCGACTTCGGCGTGGTTTCGCGCCATGTCCGGCGGGTTTCACCCCCCTACCTGTTATCGGGTAGCGAACAGTGGTTGGGCGGCGCATTGAGAGGGAAGATTATTGGAGCTATGAATATGGATTACGATCAAGCTCGTATTGAAGATGCCGTTCTGGCTCTCCTGGCCGTTTTCAGTTTTGACGAGGGCCGGGTATGGAAGGGCTTCGACTTCGACGTAATGGATAGCTTGCATTCACAAGGATTCATCAGCGATCCAAAGAGCAAGTCCAAGTCGGTATGGCTCACTCCAGAGGGCATCGAACGGGGCCGAGAGATCGCTGAGCGTCTGTTCGGTAGTTCCCCTGTAGATACTGTCTAATTTTCATGCAAGCCGGACCCACTTCGCGGCTCGGCTTGATTCGGCCTTGTAGGGCGGGAGAAACCCGCCAGACGTAGCGTGGGGGTCGCATTGGAGTCGGTGGCTTGCAGCCGCTCTACCTGCCACGTGGAAGCCGATATCTTGCGGCGCACCGCCAGATCGGTCAGAAGGCTTTCACCTGTGTAGTGCCTTTTCCACCAGGTGTCGATACCGGTGAAACCGTGTGAACTGCTTCACCCAGTCGCAATAGACCTGCGCGGTGCGGATGGAATAGCGTTTGATGTGAATTTGGTCACGTATTTTGTCGAATAGCCTAGGACTTGCGGTCCATGGTGTATAACTCCCCAAAGCGGTCATCATGACCGCGAAATCCGCAGCCTAGACAGGGAGAATGAGCATGACAAGGAATGTTATACACCACGCCCGTTCAGGCAGTTATGCACCAGTTGGTGTCTAATAATAGTTGGGCCCCACACTAAGGAGCAGTCCATGGACGCCATTACTTCGTATCTACAGCCAGGCCGGTTGGCTGATGTCTTGGCGCTAATCCAAGTTCTGGCCTATGACCGCGATTCATATCGAACAGAAGAGGGGCTCGACGACGAACTACAGAGAAAGCCATCCGTCGGCGACACCTGGATGTCACTCGCCAAACAGCACCCAGAGTTTTTTCGTGTGCGCAATGACCCAATCCGAAAACATCGAGTTGCGCTTCTGGCGCGCTACGTTCTTGACCATCAGCAACTACCGGATGGCGAAGAAAAGCGCCCTCCACTTGATGCGTCCGTGGCCAATAAGCTCATGGAGCTCACAATTCAATTGCATGACAAGCAGCTCGAACGGAAGAACCGCTGGAAATCGGTAGTGCTTCCTATGGCAGTTGCAGTTATTGCTGCCGGTGCCTCGATTTCCGCAGCAGTAATCAACTCAACTAAGCCCACTGTTCCGCCCGTGGCCCAACAAGTCGCTCCAGCGGACCGCCCAACGGCTGCGCCGTCGGGCGTCCGCTGAGCTTCAACGTTAGCCGTCACATCGCAACTCACAATGCCGAGCAACTCAGCCCTGAGAGCGAACTACGCCATTGGAGCTATCTTCCTGGCAATATTCGGCGCCGTCTGGCTGGTCGCTTGGTGCCTCAACACATTTGGTAGGCAGCCGCTCGCTCTGGGTGCTATTGCCGTCGTCGCCCTAGTGCTGTGCGTGGCAGGCGTCATCCAGTTCCGCACGAACATGGGCGCCTATTGGCTGGAAGCCAAGTCTCCCGGTGGCAAGCGCGCGTCGCGAGCCATGGGCATTGTGAATGCGGTCCAGTGGCTATCAATCTTTGCGTTGGCCATCTTCCTGCCCAGGGGCTACGAAAAGTGGTTTGTCCCTCTGGTTATTGCCATCATCGGTATTCACTTCATTCCGCTGGCCATCGTGCTCCGCTACCGTCCCTACTACTACACAGCCCTTGCACTGTTAGCGCTGGCAGTTCTGTACCCAATGCTCGCTTCACTGGGGCCAGCCAGTCCAGTCGGCTTCCTTGGCGCTGGCGCCATACTTTGGGTTACCGCGCTCGGGCAGCTGACGGCTAACCCTTCCATCGAGGGGACGGCCTAACAGGCCGTTGAAAAATTCAGCTCCAACTCCCCCAACCCGCCAGGCTTGACGTTTTCTCAAGCGCTCGGCCCCCGACGTTTCTCTCAAAAGGCCTGGCTTCAGGCCCTTTTTGACGATTCCAGCGCCGTTTCCACGCCTTTCGGCGTTTTCCGGGCGCAACTCGCCCTATACATGCGCGCCTCGCCACCAGCCCGACAGGCTCCCCAGGCGGATCAGGTTGTAGACCGAGAAGCCCAGCAGCAGTTGGGCACTCAACTTCGCCCGGCCGATCAGCTTGGTCTTGCGCAGACCTCCCACCGTCTTC
>Ga0209467_1000931_pt1 | contig 30414 bp, 28 predicted proteins | sample Higcelwee11metaG_FD_187175 | JGI IMG/M metagenome (GOLD analysis project Ga0209467, IMG submission 187175) | Freshwater pond sediment microbial communities from the University of Edinburgh, under environmental carbon perturbations - High... | ecosystem: Environmental > Aquatic > Freshwater >... | reverse complement strand
TCACATAATATAATCAAAACAGGAGAACCAAAGGGGATGCCTGCGCGGGCATGACGGGTTTTGGGTTTCGATCCGCTTTCTTCCTTGTCATCTCCGCAAAGGCGCGTCTCAGTTGGTTCTCTTTTGTTAGTCCCTCCATACGCCGCGTGTGCGCCTTGAAGGAAAGGGAACGGCCTTTCCCCCCCCCAATCGTCATTCCGGCGAAGGCCGGAAGCTAGACGGTCTTTCCTTTTGCTTCATAGCGCCACATGAAGAGCCATCGTTTCCAGCAGCACGGCTGCCTGGACCCCGGCCTTCCCCCTACGCCCCTACGGGGCTTCGGCGCGACAGGTCGCCGGGGTGACGCGGGGTCGTGAGGGTGATGGCTCTCCACGCGTCAGGCTCGTGTAAGCGGGCAGATCTAGGGTCAAAAGAACCAGCGTTCAATCTAACGATTCTGCATTGCCTCACGACAAAATAGTTCCTCCCCCCGAGGGAGGTTAGGTGAGAGGGCTGTGTCCTATCATGAGAAAGCCACGCTTTTTTGTGCGGCTCTTGCCAGAAGCTTTTTATAGGCGGTTCTCGGAATCTCGCAGGCGCCGAATTGCGCTAAATGCGGCGTGAGGAATTGGGTGTCGAGCAGAAGGAATTCTTGGCGGCGCAAACGCATCACCAAATGTACCAGCGCGATCTTGCTGGCGTCGGTGCGGCGACTAGCCATGCTTTCCCCAAAAAACGCGCCGCCGAGCTGCACGCCGTACAACCCGCCGACAAGCGTTTCTTGTTCAAAAACCTCAACGCTGTGCGCGCTGCCTTTTTCGAAAAGAGCGGTATAGAGCGCAAAGATTTCGTCATTAATCCATGTGGTCGGGCGCTGCGGCGTAGGCGCGGCGCACAAGCGCATGACATCCGCAAACGCAGTGTCAAAACGAACGGTCAGCGAGGTATGTTTGATCGTACGAGCCAAGCGGCGCGAGACGTGAAACCGCTCATCAAGCGGCAGTATGCCACGAAGCGGCGGATCAAACCAAAGAAGCTCTGTGGCGTTGGCGTCTTCGGCCATCGGAAAAAGCCCGGCGGCATAAGCTTGAAGGAGAAGGCCTGGCGTAAGGATCGTCTCCATCTTTCCCTGACCCCTGAATCCTGACCCCTGACCCCGCGTTTTTACTTCATCCCCAAAAACGCTTCGAGCCAATGGATGTCATAATCGCCATTAATGAAATCAGCTTGGCTGATGATGCGTTGGTGCAGCGGGAGCGTTGTCTTCACACCGCCGATCACAAACTCTTCCAGCGAGCGTTTCAAGCGCAGCAAGCACTCATTCCGGTTGGTGCCGTGGACGACGAGCTTGGCGATCATGCTGTCGTAATAGGGCGGAATGCGATAGCCGTCATAAAGGGCGCTATCGACGCGCACGCCAAGGCCGCCGGGGGCATGAAAGCCCTTAATCAGGCCGGGCGATGGCATGAAGGTTTCGGGATCTTCTGCGTTGATACGGCATTCGATGGCGTGGCCCGTGAAGATGATGTCTTCCTGTTTGTAAGCCAACGGCAGACCGGCGGCGACGCGGATTTGTTCACGCACCAAATCGATGCCCGTGATCATTTCCGTGATCGTGTGTTCGATCTGCAAACGCGTGTTCATTTCGATGAAATAGAACCCGCCGTTTTCATAAAGGAACTCCATCGTGCCGACGCCGCGATAGCCCATCTTGCGAATGACATCTGCGGCCAGCTCACCGATGGCGTGCCGCTCATCGGCGTTCAACCCGGGCGAGGGCGCTTCTTCAACGACTTTTTGATGACGGCGTTGCAGCGAGCAATCGCGCTCGCCGAAATGGACGGCATTGCCGTGCGTATCGCCTAAAAGCTGCACTTCGATATGGCGCGGATGCTGGAGGTATTTCTCCATGTACATTTCGTCATTACCGAACGCGGCGCGGGCTTCGCCCTTGGCCAAGCGGAAAGCTTCTTCAAGTCCATCGGCGCTTTCGGCAACTTTCATACCTTTGCCGCCGCCGCCAGCTGCGGCCTTGATCAAAACGGGATAGCCCGTTTCTTTGGCCACTTCGCGGGCTTCATCAAGATTGGCCACAGCGCCGTCCGAACCCGGCACCGTCGGCAGGCCGAGGGCCTTGACGGTTTGCTTGGCGGTGACCTTGTCGCCCATCATGCGAATATGTTCAGGCGTCGGGCCGATAAAGGCAAAGCCGTGCTCTTCCACCATTTCGGCAAAGGCGGCGTTTTCTGACATGAAGCCGATGCCCGGATGAATGGCGTCCGCGCCCGTAATGGCCGCAGCCGTCAGGATCGCCGGAATGTTTAGATAGCTGTCTTTGGCCGCTGGCGGGCCGATGCAAACGCTTTCGTCCGCAAGGCGAACGTGCATAGCGTCTTCATCCGCGGTTGAATGAACGGCAACAGTACGGATACCCATCTCGCGGCAGGCGCGATGAATGCGAAGTGCGATTTCGCCGCGATTGGCGATGAGAATTTTTTCGAACAAGATCGTTCGTCCTTCTGAAATGGATACGAAGCTTAGGCTTAAGCGATGACAAGCATCGGCTCGCCGAATTCGACGGGCTGTGCATCACCAACCATGATTTCAGCCACGGTCCCGGCCTTTGTCGCCTTGATGGGGTTCATGACCTTCATGGCTTCAATGATGAGCAACGTATCGCCGGGTTTGACTTGATCGCCGACTTTAACAAACGCTGCCGCGCCGGGTTCGGCGGACAAATAGGCTGTGCCAACCATCGGAGAAGCGATAACTTCACCAGCGGCATGCTTGGCGGCGGCGGGCGCTTCGGGTGCTGCGGCAACGGGGGCTGCGGCCACTGGCGCGGCCATCACAGGCGCTGCGACTTGCACGGTTGGCGCGGCGGCCACGCAACGAATGCGCTTGTCGCCTTCGGCATATTCGATTTCGGTCAAGCCGGTTTCTTGGAGAAGCTCGGCGAGAGAGCGGACAAATTTCATATCAAGTTCAAAATTGCTCATTGGTTTTTCCTAAGGTGTGACAAGACGAGCGGCTAGACCGCGGATCGCAAGCGCATAGCCCTCGATCCCAAAGCCGCATAGAACGCCGACCGCAACCGGCGAAATATATGAATGATGACGGAACGGCTCGCGGGCGAAGACGTTCGAGATATGCACTTCAATGGTCGGTAACCCTGCGACTTTAAGCGCGTCGAGGATGGCGAGCGACGTATGCGTATAAGCCCCAGCATTCAAAACGATTCCGGCATACTGACCGATGGCTTCTTGAATCCAAGTGACCAGCTCACCTTCATGGTTGCTTTGGCGGCAGGTGACGTCAAAGCCGAGTTCACTAGCCGTACGCGCGCACAAAGCCTCAACGTCGCTGAGCGTTGCGGCACCGTATATTTCCGGCTCCCGCATGCCCAGCATGTTGAGGTTCGGTCCGTTGAGAACCAAGAGGCTTTGCTTTTGCGTCACGTCTGGTGCTCGTTATTTCTTGGCTTTGCGGGCTTCATCAATGGCGATTTTGAGCTGCTCATAGGGCAGTGCGCCGGGATAAAGTTTGCCACCAATGATAAAGGAGGGCGTGCCATGGATGCTCAGCGCATCGGCAAGGTCATGCGTGTCTTTCATCTCTTTGGCAATCTTGTCATCCTTCATGTCTTTCTTGAGCTTATCGACATTTAGGCCAACTTCGCTCGCGATTTCAAAGATGATCCCTTCGTCCAGATGCGCCTTCGACTTCATGAGAGCGTTGTGGAAATCAAGATACTTGCCTTGGGCAGCGCTGGCCAAAGCCGCTTGCGAAGCCGTGACCGATGCGGGGCCGAGGATCGCGAACTCTTTAAACACAAAGCGCACATTCTTGTCTTCGCCGAGCAGCTTTTCCACATGGGCTTGCGCCATTTTGCAATAGCCGCATGAATAATCGAAGAATTCAACGACGGTCACATCGCCCTTCGGGTTACCCGCGACAGGCGAGGCGGGATCGTTATTCAGCTGTTGCTGATATTTGGTGATGTTTTCTTGGCCTTTTTCGCTCGCGGCCTTTTCCATCTTGCCCTGAGCGGCTTCGGCGGCCTTGATGATAATTTCGGGTTCTTTTTTCGTCAGAAGCTCACGTACGACAGCCTCAACTTCGGTTTTCTGCGCATCGGTCAGCGCCGAGCCAGCAAAAGCCATCGTTGGCATAAGCCCGATCATAAGGGCGATAAGCACGGTCTTAAAAGAGGACATCGGATGACTCCTAAACGAGAACGGTTACAAGTGGCGGTTCATACGTATGGTCTTAAGTTAAGGTTGCCACAAGCCTTACAGGTCGCAACAAGACCAATTTTTCAACGGCAAGTCAATCTTTCGGATGATCATCAGCGGTAAACTTAATATCTTGAGCCCTCAGCCAGTAGGGTGATCCTTTTTCAAGCTTTAGGAGCGCTTTTTCGGCAAAGAGCTTAGCTGTTTTGTCCTGTCCTTTGGCCAGGGATTCTTCGGCTAAAGCATAGGCGACAAGGCCTTGATATTTCACTTCTTTCGTGATTTCCGCCTTGCTGCTCCAGGCGGAGGCGAGGAAATGCCACGTTTGCGGCTCACGTTCTTCAAGGCGGTTGGATTCCAAAAGATTATCAATAGCTAAATCCAATTTGCTTGGGTCGCGTGTTTCCAAAAGAGCGTGGGCATAGGCATTGCGGAGCAAGGCCGAGTCGGGAATAAGCGTGATGCATTTTTGGTAAAGATCTACGGCCTCTTGAATATGGCCATTTTCGAAAAGCATTTGCCCTTTCAGCTCAATGAAAAAGGGATTGTTTGGCTCTTCCTTGAGAAGGCCTTCCATCAAGGCCAAGGCGCGATCCAAATGGTTCGTGCGGTAAAGGGCGATGGCGCGGGAATAGCGTGCGGGCAGGCGCGGGTCTTTATCGGTATAGCGCAGCAGCGCCGTCTCCGGCTGCAAAAAGCCCAAAAGTTTAGCTTTCATCCGTTCATGCATGGCTGTAAAGGCCGGGTCCATGGGGACGTTAGCGTAGGGCGACTTTTCAAGATGATGTGCGATTTCATCCACGCGTTCTTGGGAAAACGGATGGGTGCGCACATACTCAGCTTGTTTATCCGTCGGCATGAGTTCTTGCGAGGAAAGCTTTTTCATAAAAGCAAGCATGCCATCCGCGCTTTGACCTGTTTTATCCAGAAACGAGAGCGCGGCTGTATCGGCTGATGATTCTTGCGCGCGCGAGTAACTGAGCAAGCTGCGCTCGGCCACTTCCTGCGCGCCGCCAATGGCGCCAATGGCCACATCGCCGCGTCCGGCGGCAATCCCAGCGGCAAGACCTGCAATGGTGCCGATGATCGCTTCAGCTGAGGCGTTGCGCATAGCTTCGCTGCCGCGCACTAAATGGCCGCCTGCAATGTGGCCCGTTTCATGCGCGATCACGCCGAGCAATTCGCCCGGCCCCTGCGTGGCTTGTAAAAGGCCCGTGAAGATAAAAATATTCATGCCGCCCGCGACAAACGCGTTCAGGACGGGGCTTTGAATAATGGCAACACTGACGGCGTGTGGATCAAGCCCTGCCGCGCGCCAAATAGGTTCACCTAGCGCGCGCAGATAATGTTCAATTTCCGCATCGCGGATAAAGACCAGCTCATCTTGTCGTTGGGCCGCGGTGGATGTCGGAAAAGACAGGGCGAGCGCACAAACAAACGCGATCACAGCCAAAAATCTGCTCAGATGATAACGCATAAGTGTCGCCTTATCCCCGAATGCCAAAGGCTCGGTTTTCCCCGACCTTATTGTCCCGTCAGTCGCCGCCACCAGCCAGCTTTGGGCGTTTCTGACGGCGGATTGACAACTTCATAAGACCGACTAACCGCGCGGTCCTCATGCAAGGGCCTCGGCGTGGTGTCGATTTCGTGAATGCTCGTGGGGATTCGCGGTTCACGACGCGTTTGCGGTTGGCGCGGCTGATGCGAAGTATAGCCGCTCACAGCGCCTTCGGTCGTTTGCGCAGGCGGAGTCCAATCGGCAGCTTGCCCTTCCGGCGAAGCGCCAGTGCGGGGCTGGCCTTCATGGCCGCTACGACGACGACCGCCTCTGCGCCCGCGACGACGACGACGTTGATTTTCTTGTTCGCTGGCAGAAGAGGCAGGTTCGCCATCAACAGGCGCGGCCCCTTCAGCACTGCGTTCAATAACGGGCGAAGCATCGCCTTCGAGCGCGGGCGCTGCGGCTTGCGCGTCACGTGGCTCACCCCGTGCGGGGCGGCGATCGCGGCGATCATTCCGGCGCGGGCGACGACGGTTCACACCACGACGCGATGAAGCTTCCCCGTTGCTATCGTCGTTTGCGGCGTTGCCATCTGTTTCTTCGGATTCAGGTTCGTTCGCGTAAACGGGCGAGGGGCCTTCGCGGTCACTTTCGGCAAACACTTCTTCCATGCTGATGGCGGGGCCAATGGCTTTGCCACCTGTGCGGGTCTTCAGCTTTTCAAGCTTAAAGCCGGGCGGGGGAATCAGATCGTCATGTGCCATCACAACGCGCAAGGCATAGCGCTCTTCAAGCGTGGAGAGCATATCGCGCTTGTGGTTCAAAATATAAACGGCCACATGAACGGGAAGCGAAACTTTAATCTCGCTGACGCGACCACGAATGGCTTCTTCTTCGATGGCGCGCAAAACGGAAAGCGCGGCTGAATCCGGGGAGCGGATGATCCCAAGACCCGAGCAATGCGGGCATTTCTCAAAGTTGATTTCCGTGAGGCTGGGGCGCAAACGCTGACGCGAAAGCTCCATCAAACCAAAGGGTGAAATACGGCCAATTTGCACGCGGGCGCGGTCGTTTTTCATCGCTTCTTTCATGCGACGTTCAACGGCGGCGTTGTTGCGGCCATCTTCCATATCGATGAAATCGATGACGACCAAACCGGCCAGATCGCGCAAGCGAAGTTGACGCCCCACTTCATCGGCAGCTTCAAGGTTCGTTTTCAGCGCGGTTTCTTCAATATGACGTTCGCGCGTGGCGCGGCCCGAGTTCACGTCGATCGAAACCAAAGCTTCGGTCGGGTTGATCACGAGATACCCACCGGAACGCAACTGCGCAACCGGGGTGTGCAACATGTCGATTTGGTTTTCGACTTGATAACGGATAAAGAGCGGCACCGGATCGGTGTAGAGCTTAATCTTGTCGGCTTCGTCGGGCATGATCGCGTGCATAAACTCGCTCGCGCGATTAAAGCCATCTTCGCCAGCAACTAAGATCTCGCTGATGTCTTGCGTATAAAGATCGCGCACCGAACGTTTAATCAGGTTCGCTTCTTCATAGATCAAAGCTGGAGCCGAGGATTGCAACGTCTGCTCGCGGATGTTGTCCCACAGCTTGAGCAGATATTCGAGATCGCGCTGAATGTCCGGCGGGGCTTGTTCCATACCGGCGGTACGCAAAATAACGGCCATGCCTTCGGGGATCTCAAGCTGGTCGAGGATCTCCTTCATACGGCGGCGGTCTTGGTGGTTCGTGATCTTGCGCGAAACGCCACCACCGTGATCGGTGTTTGGCATCAAAACGCAATAACGACCGGCAAGCGACAGGAAGGTGGTAAGTGCTGCGCCTTTATTGCCGCGCTCTTCCTTGACGACCTGAATAAGCATGACTTGGCCACGCTTGAGCACTTCTTGGATTTTATAGCGGGGATGACGGCGCACGATACGCTCCGTCACTTCGCCGCCCACGCTTTCAGGTGGGGCTTCGGGCATGGCGACTTCGGTCAAATGACCAACATCGTTCACGATCGCGTTGCCAAAATCGGTAATTAGGCCGACATCCGTATCCGGGTCAATCATCGTCTCGGCAAAGGGCGCCGGGGCGTGAACAGGCTCGCTCAGCAAAGCGGGAGCCAGTTGGTCTTCGCGCGGGGCGGGCGCGGCGTCTGGGCTGATTACAGCTTCGGTTTCGGCGCTGGATTCTGTTTCAGGCTCTTCCGCTTGATCGTCGGATTCCCTTTCATCGTCACGATCATCGTCGGCTTCATCGGCCTCATCATTCTCGTCAGCAACATCTTCGGGTTGAAGCGCTTCGCTGGCCGCATAGACATCATCTTCAAGCGCCTCAGCAGCCGCATCGGCGGCTTCTTCTTCGGGCGAACGGTCAGCGACCGGAATGCGGAAATAATCAGGATGGATTTCGCTAAAGGGCAGGAAGCCGTGGCGATTGCCACCGTATTCCACAAAGGCTGCTTGCAGCGATGGCTCAATGCGCATCACCTTAGCCAGATAGATATTGCCGCGAAGGATGGGCTTGCTGGCTAGACCAAAATCGAGGTCTTCCAAGCGGTTAGTATCGCGATAGCTTTCAACAATGGCTACACGCGTCTCTTCGGGATGCGTGGCATCCACCAACATTCTCTTCGTCATTTTTCTCTCCTGTCGGTTTGTCGCGATGGGAGAGAAATCGAAAATCCCTGCGCGCCATAGCCGACTTATTCGTTGTTCAAAAGGGTGATCGACCAAGGCCGATCGCTACCCGCGCAGCCTTTGATCTGTCCGCCCTGTTGGGGGCTAACCGATGGGATCGGCGCGCGTTTGTGAGCGAGGGATGGAAAGTCTGAAAAAGCCTAACAGTATGAACTTTAAGGGTTTTTAAGGTAGCCCCCAAGGTAATCACTTCCGGCCTCCTCGAACACGGCTTGGATCATAACCGCAAATCGCCCTTGAGCACAACCGTTATTGTGGATAGGGTACCTTCGCGAAGGTCATCTGCTTAGCTATTGTTTTATATATTATTTTTCTAAGTTCTGTAAGAGCTTCGCAGCTAAGATGGGCAGCGTGTCATCGCGCGCGCCCATAACAACGATCCGATCACCAGAACGAGCCTCAGCCAAAAGAGCTTGGGCACAGACTTCGCGGCTTGGGGCATAGAAAACGGTGCGACCATGGGCTGTGATATCGGCGGTAAGTTCAGCGCTGCCGACGCTCTTGTCCGTCGTGCCGCCCAGATAAAGCGGGTCTGGCATATATAAAAGGTCTGCCTGATCCAGATTTTTGGCGAAGCAGGCGGCAAGCTCGGCTCGCATCAACCGCAAGGGGCCATAGCCGTGCGGTTGAAACAACACCAAAAGCCGCCCCGGAAAGAGGTGCAAGCAACCCAGCGTAGCCGCAATCTTATCAGGGTTATGGGCAAAATCGTCGATCACGGTCACGCCGTTCGCGCTGCCGATAATATCAAGTCGTCGGGCTATCCCCGAAAAGGACTCTAAAGCTTTGACCGCATCGCTCAAAGAAACGCCTGCCGCGACGCAGGCGCAAAGGGCGGCTAGCGCATTCGAGATATTGTGAGCGCCCGGAATATTAATCTTGGCCAGCATGACTTCGTTGGTGGGAATATAGCTGACCGTGAAGCTGGCGCTCTCGCGGTGATAAGCAATTTGGGAGGCTTTCAGCATCGCCTGTGGTTTCGTGCGGCTATAGGTAAAAAGCTTTTCGCGCGGCACTTTAGCGGCCATCGCAGCCGTTTCTTCATTATCGAGATTGAGGACGACTTTTGCGGCCTTGTCCGTAAAGGCGGCGAAAAGGGCGCGCAGCTCATCCATCGATTTGTGATCAAGCGCGATATTGTTTAAAACAGCGATGCTGGGCGTGAAATGCGAGATCGAACCGTCGCTTTCGTCAACCTCGGCAACGAACAGATCAGGATCACCGATGGTGGCGCTGGCAAAGGGCATCTCTGCCGTGCGGAAATTTTTCATAACCGCGCCATTGACGATAGAGGGTGAGCGTTTGCAAGCCTGCATGATCCAGCCGATCATGCCTGTTGTCGTCGATTTACCGCTCGTGCCCGCGATGGCAATGCGCGTTTGCGCGGCGTTGAAGAGCTCAGCCAAAAGTTCGGCGCGATGACGGACGGGAATGCTTTTTTGCACAGCGGCAGCGTAATCGGGGACAGTCGGTTCAACGGCTGTGGAGACGATGACTTGGCTCACATCGGCGGTGATACCGCTGCCGTCTTGCGGGAAAAGCGTGATGCCTTGCGCTTGCAAAAAGGCGAACCGTTCGGGTGTGCGCCCCTGATCATAGGAACGATCAGACCCGCGCACGTCATAGCCGCGCGCCTTCATCATAAGCGCCAGCGGCATCATGCCGCTGCCACCGATGGCGCAAAAGAAAACGGATTCGCAAGGCGAGGCGGAAGACATGGCATTCCATCAGGCAGGAAGAAAAAAGCAGTTCACAAAACCATGCTCCCTTGCCTTTGGCAAGAAAAGCTTTGATGCCTACGGATCAGGAGACGGTGCAGCCTGAAGGGAGGTGAGGCTTTGCACGGGTGCTTTTTTCTGCGCAGAGAGGGGCACAGAGGAACTTAAGCGGGAGTACGCGCAATGTCTCGACGAGCGATGGGGATACTTCTGGTGGAATGAACGCCCTTTCTTGAAGGTAAGAATCGACGCATGTCTTCTGTTCAGACTGGATATTCCATTCCAGAAAAGAACGTTTGTTTTCGATGACGGGTTGAATCTGGGTAAGATCCTCAAGGCGTTTTTTGACCCAATAAGAGGCCGTTTCGGCGCTGATTGTCGGTGCGGAGGCGAGAAGTGGGCTGGTTAGGGTGAGCAAAAGCCTGTCGTAGCTCTCAAAAGGCGCAAAAGGGTTTTCCGCAGCGGCTGTTATGGCGGCAAAGGCAAAAGGCGGGTGCGTGACGATTGTTTTCCAATCAAGAACGAAGGTATGAAGCGCCGCACAGGCCGTGAGCCGATCTTTCGTGCGGGACTTACGCATGACGGTTTTGTCATCATTGAGGATGCTCACGCCAAACTCATCTACGGTGTGTTCACGATAGCGATCAAGGGCCTCACGTGCGGTTGTGCCGGAGGTGATTAATCCAGCAGCCGCTTTTTTAGCGTATTCGATTTCGCCCCATTTAGCATAATGCGTGGTCAGACGATCAAGCGAGGCGAGCGTTTGCGCGTGTGGCGGAAGGCGTTTGTAAAGGAAACGCACTGTTTCTGCGCCAAGTGATTCTTGCGCGTTGGTCAGCGCAAACTGAAGTGCCGAGATAACAGGTTGTTTGTTGGTAGGCGATTGCTTGTGCGCGCCTCGCGCCGTGAGATGACGAAAAACAGCCTTCAAACGGAGCAAAAGCGTTGGTTCGGTCTGAAGCGCAAGAAGCTCTTTTCGTAGATCTTCTCGATACGATTGAACGGCTTCATATGGTATCAGCCACTCTTTGGAATCAGAATCCATTATCGTTGCCCTCAATGAGAATGAAATGCCGCGCAGGGCAAGTATGACTGGCCCCGTTTCACTTTTCAAAAGCTTTCATACAAAACGGCCCTGCGTTAACCAATGTTTTGCGTCAAGAGCCCCTGACTGGGGCAGGGCAAACTGTTGGACCGTGAAGCCTTCACCTCGCTTGGTGCGGCGGCTAAAGGAATGGGGAGGAGAACAAGTTTGTCTTGTTTCCGAGCCAGCCTATAGGCGTTAGGTTCCACCCCTTGCAGGTCTTTCCGTAAAACGCGAAATTCATCGCTTGTTATGCTGTTGCCAATCCAGTAGGGGAGGCGCACGAGAGGACATGTGGGCCTGTATTGACGAATGAGCGCGCTCATCAATTGTGTGCTGCCATTAAGCAAGAATTCTTCATCCTCAAGATTCCTAACAAAATGTTTGGGGCCGTCATACTCCATCAAAATCGTTTGCGAACCGCATGTGATGGCATAATCGACAGAAGAAATAAGAGGCGTTCCTGCCTTGGCTTTGTCGTTAAGAACGAAACCTGCCGCGTACAATCGTTTTTTAAAATGGAGTTCGCTTTGTGAAATGAGAGCTTCACTAGAACAAGCGTTAAAGCGCTCGCTCAAAACAGGGCGCAATCTTAGGCTGGCAAGATAATATCTGTATCTAAATTCTTCTGAAGATACGGGGGCTTGTGCTTGCGTAAACAACGAATCTACCAAGGATTCGGCAGGATCGGGTAAAGGGCGTTGGCTCGAAAAAACAGCAAGAGCCATAAGAACGCGAGACGCATCTTTAATTGTGAAGGCTTCTTTCTTTTTTAAGGCTGCAGTTGCTAGATCTTCGATAAAGTTCTCTGGCATCTCGCCGCCCATGTCAGCCATGGGTTGAATTAAATTGGCAATGTCTTGTGGCGCGAATAAAGACCAAGATTTAGGGCCTTGCTCAAAGAGAACATGCGTATATGCAGACGGCACAATATAACCCATGGCGGAAGTCGATATGAAAAGCGAGGCGAGATATTTGGGTTCAAGAGCCATGCGCTTAGCTTGGGTGGGCGTTAAAAGGCGCCGCATAAAATCCAAAGGCAATGGCCTCTCAAGCTTTGCACAACCCGTGACGCTCGTTGCAATATGACTGGGGATGGCCTCTTGAAGTTTCTTTTTAAAGGCGCGCGCCCATTTCTTTTCGATGGAGAGCCAAAGTTCTTGCGGCAGAGAGTTTAATCTCTTGTCAAAAAATGTTTTGTGGTAGCTACCTAAGACATAAGGAATGCGTGAGAGGCCCAAGGGTGATATGGCCTCGAGTTGTGGAAGAACTGCGAGCTCATTCGTGAGTTTGCGATCATTCCGAACCGCAAGGTGCTCAAACCAAAAACTATCAATATGGACAAAAGACATATCAAAACTCGATGAAGTTAAATAGGGGTAGATAAAATAGACTTCTCAGCTATGGGATAAATCCAAGAGATGTGCAAGGTATGAAAGGATTAACCTTTGCGCCTGATCGGGCCCCACGCGCGCAGGTGCGCAAAAAGATCCCGTGCGCGCAGGTGCGCAAAAAGATCCCGTGCGCGCAGGTGCGCAAAAAGATCCCGCGCGCGTAGGCGCGCAAAAAGATAAGGGTGCGTCGGTTCAAACGCAGGGCTGCATCTTGATTTTTAAGGAAAGTATGGTGGACCTGATCGGGATCGAACCGACGACCTCCTCATTGCGAACGAGGCGCTCTCCCAGCTGAGCTACAGGCCCATTGCCGTGTGCGACGTTTCCGGCGCGGCAAGTTGGCCCCTTTATGATAGGGGAAGGGGATTCTGTCAAGCATCCCTTGCTAGTTTGTTTGCCAAAGTTTACCTTGAGCTACGAATCTTTCAAGGAGAGGTCCTATGTCCGTTTTTATCGCTCTTTTCGCGGCTTTGCGCGACGTTCTCGTCATTGCGCTCCAGTTCTATGTCTGGATTTTGATCGCGGGCGCGGTCTTGAGCTGGCTTGTGGCCTTTGATGTGGTTAATACGCGCAACCGCTTTGTGCATGCCGTCGGCGATTTTTCCTATCGGTTGACCGAACCAGCGCTCAGGCCTATTCGCCGCTTTTTGCCGCTTTTGGGCGGGATTGATCTTTCGCCCGTGATTTTGATTTTTGCGATCATCTTTTTGCAATCTTTTCTCGTGCGTTTGTAAGAGGCCTTGCCGATGACTGCCCGGATTATTGATGGCCTTGCCGTGGCCAAACGGCTTCGGCAGGAAGTTGCCGCTCATGCCGCAGATATGAAAGAGCGGCAGGGCGGGATTATCCCGGGCCTTGCCGTGATTTTGGTCGGCGACAATCCGGCCAGCCAAGTGTATGTGCGCAACAAAGCCCGCGTGTGCGAAGAGGTCGGGTTTCGTTCCTATAGCCATAGCTTGCCCTCGATGACCAGCGAGGCCGAACTTTTGGATCTCATCAATGATTTGAACGAAAATCCGCAGGTGAACGGGATTTTGGTTCAGTTGCCTTTGCCCGAACATATCAGTGAACGCACGATTATCGGCGCGATTGATCCCATTAAAGATGTGGATGGCTTTCACCCCGTGAATGTTGGGCGGCAGACTTCAGGCCTGATGAGCCTTGCGCCGTGCACGCCTTCGGGCTGCATGATCTTGTTGCGCGAAGTGCTGGCCGATTTGAGCGGCCTGAAGGCGCTTGTGATTGGGCGCTCGAATATTGTGGGCAAGCCCATGGCCATGATGCTGCTTCAAGATAACTGCACCGTGACGATCGCGCATTCGCATACGCGTGATTTGCCTTATGAATGCCAGCAGGCCGATATCTTGGTGACGGCCTTGGGCCGTCCCGGTTTTGTGAAGGGTGAGTGGATCAAACCCGGCGCTGTCGTGATCGATGTGGGGATCAACCGCGTGACGGATGCGGCCACGGGCAAAAGCAAGCTTTTGGGCGACGTTGATTTTGCTGCGGCGTGCGAAGTGGCGGGGGCTATTACGCCTGTGCCCGGCGGTGTGGGGCCGATGACGATCGCCTGTTTGATGCAAAATACGCTTCAGGCCACCATGATGCAAAATGGCTGGTGGTAAGGCAGCGCGGCGGCCTTCGTGTTAAAAATCGTTAAAAACTAAAGCGTTTACAGCCGTATGGCGCACAAAAGCCGGTCTTTTGTGGACAAAATTGTGGAAAAAAGGGCTTACTGCCGCCCTTTCCTTGCCTTTTTTCACCTTTAGGTTACCCCTTGGTGCGTTGACGAAGAATGCAGCCTATCTCATTGGTAATGCATGATATTTTGGGGTTATTGCGGCTTGGTTTGACGCTAAAAAGCCAGACAAGTTTTGTGGAAAGGAACATCCTGTGCGCAACCTCAGGTAGAGGTCTGATTTTTTTTGCGCCGTTGGAAATAGTTTCTTAGCAAGCTTGTGCTACGTTGAACCTGTATTTTAAGGGATGTTTTGCGATGACCGCTAAACCGTATGGCATTAAAAAACGGACGGTTGACCTTCTCACAGGTTTCGTTGTCACGGCGCTTGTGATTGGCGCTGTCACGGGCGGCTCGAAGCTTGGGTTCCATTTTGGGGACCTCTTGCCCGGTTCCTCAAAGAAAAGCGAAGCGGCCACGCAACCTAAAGGCCAGAAGAAGAACGCTCAATTTAAAGCTGCGGCCAAAGTTGCGGTTGATCCCGAAGAGGCCGCCGAAGAGGCGCTTGTGGCGCAAGCTGTCAAATCTCTGCGCGTGAGCGAGCGTGAGAGAGCTCTTGAAATCGAACGCATTAAAACCGCAAGCGTGCCAAGCTTGATGGATAAGCTGAAGGCTAGAGTGACGCCATTGCAAACGAAAGATGGCCGCGCTTTGTTTGCCGAAAGGGAGAGCAAAGCGAGTGAGGCACAAGCGGCCTATTACGCGCGAGAAGTACGCTCAGGTGTTCTCTTTGCCGTTAATAAAGGCGTGTGGGATACGACGATTAGTGTTTGCGCTGCGCTGAAATTCTCACCTGATGATGCTTTTGCTTTAGCCATGTTTGAATCTTCAATGGGCAAAGATGGTTTGAATAAGGATTCGAGAGCCGATGGAATTTATCAGGTGCTTGAAGGCGCATTTTTGGAAATGTTTGCGCGGCATGGCCGCGCGATTTTGCCGATTGTTCAGGAACTTGATGCCAAAACGGCCCATGAAATGAAGCCGCTTGTCGGCATGATCCGCATGGCGTCCAAGGGCTCGACGGGGTCTGAGTTCGCGTTTGATGCCAAAGCTTATAAAGAATATATCGGTAAAAAGGCCAACAAGCTTTCGCAAGCTGAAATTGAAAAAGATATTATGAAACGGATTCTTGCGCTCCGTAGCCCGGGTCATAAAGATGTGGCGCGGCGCGGCGTAGTCTCAACATGTATGGCGCTGTGGGATCTGTGTTTGAAGGTCCCGGCAGGTCGCAACGGGCTCGCGTGCATGCCGCGCCTTGTTCATAATTACGGCCAGCGTGGCGGTACGGCGATGGCGGAGGCCTATAAAAAGACGCCGAAGAAAACAATGTTCGATGTGATGATGGTGGTCTACGAAAAGAGCATCAGCGATAAAGACAAGCGTGTGGCGCTTGTTGAAAAGTTGCTACACGACAATGGCATGCGGACAAAAACAGGGCAGGCGGATACGCATGTGACCGTCGGCGCTTTTGTCGGGACGATGGAGCGCAGCTGGAGCCTCACAACCAACTGCTTTGCGCAATGGCGCGAAAAAATGCAAATCGCCCAAGGCTTGAACGAACATCTTCAAAATATGAAAGCTCCGCTCAAAGTGGTTTGGGACCCGGACGAAAAGATCCTGTTCTCTCTTGTCTCCAGTGCTCCCGCGCAGAGTCACGCAGCCAAAGTGGGGCCTGTCCGCAATGATGGCAAAGCGCCGTCTATGGCCCAAAAGGGCGCACAGAAAATGGTTTTAGCCAGACGCTAACCGTTATCCCCAGAACTGTGGATAAAACTGTCAATAACTCGTGGATGAGGGGCTGCGTGCGGCGCAAAAGCTGGATTCTTTCCGCTTTGCCTCTTTTTTAGGCAACGCGTATAACACATTGATATATATAATCTATTGTGTGGCGATCCGATGGCGTGGCGGCTGAGATCGTTATTGGGGGAGAACAATCGTTCCAGCGAAACAAGGTGTGCACAACGTTGCCGTTGCTACGCAAGGCTAGGCGCGGGAGTCAAGCCCGAATCACGCATAAATATACCCGAAAAAGGTAGCAGAATACCTGAGAGTGTTAGTTTGCGAGCAAATGCATGCCGCTATCGACGTTTAGAATCTGGCCCGTAATCGTCCTATTTTCTAATAAAAAGAGGATCGCGCTGGCGACTTCTTTGGGTGTGCTCGCCTGACACAAGGGCGTTTGGGTGACGAGGTCATCGAAATGAGCCTCAGACTCGCGGGGGTGGCGCAGGGCCGGGCCAAGCGCCACGGCATTAATGCGCAGCTGCGGGGCATAGCGTAGCGCCAGTTCAGGCAAAAGCAGGCGCAAGGTTTCCTTGCTGGCGGCATAGCGGCTTAAAAAGGTGGGCATGCTCGTGTTGTCCAACATGAAAACGGCGCAGGCATCGGCATTAGCTGGGAGCTGTTCGAACAACGCCTGCGTGAGGCGGCACGGCGCTTCTTGGTTGACGCGGCGATGATGCAGCCCTTCAGGATCATCTTCGTCATGCTCGAACAAGCAGGCATTATGGACAATCGCTGTGAATGGTTCAGCGCTTTGCATAAGCGTTTGCACAGCGGAGTCTTCGGCCAGATCGGCTTGAAGCAGCGTCGCTTTGCGGCCCATGTGATTGATCTCAGCAAGCAGCGAGGCTGCTTCCGCTGTCGAACGGTTATAGTGAACTGTCACGTTCCAGCCCGCCCGCGCCAAGGTCAGCGCGATCACGCGCCCGACGCGGCGCGCGGCGCCAGTGACGAGGACGTGACGAGGGCGTGTGGTCATAAGGGCGGTTTCTTTCTGCGAGGCCCGTTGATCAGCGCCGTGACGACGCCGTGCCAGGTTCGAATTTCCTGTTCCGTCATTTCTGCACGACGAAACGTATTTTGCAAGTTCCGTCGCATGATGGGACGCATGTCTTCATCGGTATAAAACCCGGATTGATCCAATTCCTCGTCCAGACGGCGGAAGAGGTTGAGATAATCGTCATTTGTGGCCGGGTGGCTGTGGCCGACATGGATTTGATTGCCCGGCGTTTGGTCTTTGGCTTGGAACCATTCATAGCCGATCAGCAAAACACACTGCGCCAAATTGAGCGACATGAAATCAGGATTCAGCGGAATGGTGATTTTGGCATTGGCCAGCGAAACATACTCATTGATCAGGCCTGTGCGCTCCGGCCCGAAGAGGACAGCGACTTTTTGATCCGCGCTGAGACGCTCCACCATATCGGGGATCGCGGCCTTAGGCGTGAAAACGCGGTTGACCATGTCATTCGTGCGTGCCGTTGTGGCGTAAACGTAATTCAAATCCGCGATGGCTTCCTCGACGGTATTGAACAGTTTGGCCTTTTCCAAAAGCTCATCCGCGCCGGACGAGGCGGCCATCATGCGCTGACGGAGCACATCATTCAGCGGCCATGGATCACGCGGCGCAACGATACGCAATTCCGGCAAAGCGCAGTTTGCCATGGCGCGCGCCGTCATGCCGATATTTTCGACAAGCTGCGGATGAACGAGGATGATGATAGGGGGCATGAAATCACTTCTTAATGCGTTTTGAATTGTGTTTAAGCCAAGCCGAAAATGTTTTTTCATCAATCTCTTTTCGCGCTAGCGCAAGAACGGCCATATAAGCATCTGTTTCGTTGGCCTGCAATTCAAAACCGTTAATATCGAGAAAGGTAAAAGCGGCTAAGAATCCAGTTCGTTTGTTGCCGTCCAGAAAAGGATGGTCGTGAATAAGACCAAAAGCATAGGCAGCCGCGAGATCAAAAATCTCTGGTGAACCATAGGAGGCAAGATGCAGGGGGCGGGCCAGCGCAGATGACAACAGGCCTTCGTCACGGACGCCGGAAGCCCCGCCATGAAGGACAACCTGCTTGCTATTGAGTGCGATAAGGCTTGTTGCGTGAAGCCACTTCCATGTCTTCATGAATCAGCCAGAAGGCGTAACGTATTCCGATAACGAGCCATTCCCTTTTCCGCTGACTTAATTTGCTCTTCGACTTCTGCGTCATATTGTGTGAGCGCATAGCCGTCCGGCGTTTCTGTCAGAAAGAGTTTATCTCCTTTGCGGGCATTGAGTCTGGCAAGAACTTCTTTTGGTAAGATCACGCCGACCGAATTGCCAATTTGCGTCAAAGTTAGATGCACTGCCGCCTCCTTCATGTTATAACTTTAATTATAACATAAAAGGGGGGCGAAAAGCAACCGAATCTAAGGTGAACCTTTTAAGGCTTAGCCTCGCCGCCAAGTCGTTCCCGTGGGGCCGTCTTCTAAAACGACGCCTTGCGCGGCGAGCGTTTTGCGAAGGGCGTCGGCTTCCGCAAAATTCTTTGCCTTTTTTGCCGCCAGACGCGCCGCGATTTGCGCTTCGATTTCAGCATCCGAAGGCCCACCGGCGGCTGAACCCTTGAGCCAGACTCCCGGGTCTTGCCTGAGAAGGCCTAACGCTTCGCCAGCCGCGAGAAGGGCGGCTTTCACGTCTGCTTTTTCGCCATCGGTTTCAGCGCGATTGAGTTTACCGACAAGTTCATGGATTTCGGCAATCGCAAGCGGTGTGTTCAAATCGTCGAGGAGCGCGGCTTCGACGGTTTGTGGAACGCCTGAGGGAGCGGATGTTGCGTTTTGGGATCTTTGGGATGAGGAACCCTGGATCCCCGCCTTCGCGGGGATGACGGTGGGAAGGGGAATATCTTTCACGTTGCGCAAGGCGCTGTACCATTTGTCGAGCGTGGCCTTGGCTTGGAGAAGGCCTTCGTCGGTGAAGTCGCAGGGCTGGCGATAATGCGCGGCCAAGAGCGAGAGGCGCAAGGCTTCGCCGGGTGTGCGGTCAAGCAGCTCGTGGATTGTGAAAAAATTGCCGAGCGATTTCGACATTTTCTCGCCGTTCACGATCAAAAAGCCGTTATGCATCCAATAGGTCGCGGGCGGTTTGCCGCCATGGGCGCACGAGCTTTGCGCAATTTCGTTTTCATGGTGGGGGAAAATCAAATCCAGCCCGCCACCGTGAATGTCGAACGTTTCGCCCAAAAGATCGTCGGCCATGGCCGAGCATTCGATATGCCAGCCCGGACGACCGCGGCCCCATGGGCTATCCCATCCTTCTTGATCAGCGGGGGCGGGTTTCCACAAAACGAAATCCGCCGGGTCTTTTTTGTAGGGCGCAACTTCCACGCGGGCACCCGCAATCAGTTCGTCGCGCGAACGGCGCGAAAGGCGTCCGTAATCCTTCATCGTGCCGACGGCGAAAAGCACATGGCCTTCCGCTTCATAGGCGTGGCCTTTTTGAACCAGTTTTTCGATCAGCGCGATCATGTGTGGGATGTAGGCCGTGGCGCGCGGCTCGAAATCGGGGGACAGCACGTTGAGATGGCTGATGTCGTCATGGAACATCTGTGTTGTCTCGGTTGTGATGTCCTTGATCGAGCGGCCCGTCTCTTTGGCTTTATTCAAGATCTTGTCGTCCACGTCCGTAATGTTGCGGGCATAGGTGACTTTCGGATAATGCCGCTTGAGCAAGCGATAGAGCGTGTCGAAAACGACAATGGGCCGCGCGTTGCCCAAATGCGCGTAATCGTAAACCGTCGGGCCGCACACATACAGGCGCACATTTTGCGGATCAAGCGGGACAAACTTTTCTTTTTGCCGTGAGAGCGTGTTGGTGATTTGAAGATCGGTCATGAGGTTGTTCCTGAAAAAAAGAAAACGGGAGGCCCGTTTTCACGGGCATGACGATTTGTATTTTGAGCGTCAACACCAACAATTCCGTTTGATTAGGATCGAAGAAACACTCACGCCGCTTCTCCCGCTAAACGTGCCAAAACGCGGGTTCTGCCGATGAGCGGCAACAGCACTTTCAGCTCGGGGCCGTGGTCTGTGCCTGTCAGCGCAAGGCGTAGCGGCATAAACAGCTCTTTGCCTTTGCGACCGGTCTTGGCTTTGATCGCGTTTGTCCAGACTTGCCACGTCTCAAGATCCCATTCGCCTTCCGGCAGGACTTCTGCGGCTGCTGCTGTAAAGGCCTTGTCTTCAATCTGTGGCGTAATGGGGCCGTGCGTGACTTGCCACCATTCGGCAATATCGCTGAGCGTCATGATGTTCGTGCGCACAGCGTTCCAGAATTCTTCCGACACATGCCCAAGGCCCAAAGCGTCAAGACGCGGGGCGATAGCGGCAAACGGCGTTTGATGCAGGATTTTGGCGCTGAGATGCTTCAAATCTTCCAAGTCGAACTTTGGCGTCGCGCGTGAGATTTTGGCGAGATCGAACGAGGCCGTCAGGGAGTCAAGATCGTTGAAGGGCGCAATCGAATCCGACGTGCCAAGCTTAGCCAAAAGCGAGTTGATCGCCATCGCCTCAATGTGTGACTCATCGCGCATTTGCGAAATGGAGAATGAGCCAAGACGCTTACTCATTTCTTTCCCATCGGCGCTGACCAAAAGCGGATAGTGCGCCCATTGCGGCGCGGGCTTGTCCGTGATGGCTTCCCAGATTTGAATCTGCACGGATGTGTTGGTCACATGGTCTTCGCCGCGAATAATGTGCGTGATGCCCATATCCGCATCGTCCACGACCGAGCAAAACGTATAAAGCGGCACGCCATCTTCGCGCACCAAGACCGGATCGGACAAAGAGGACGCCGGGAAGCTTTTGGGGCCCTGGATCATATCGTCCCATTTCACATCGCGGTGTTCGAGCTTAAAGCGCCAGTGTGGCTTGTGCCCAGCAGCCAGAAGCTCCGCTTTTTGCTCTGCCGTCAATTTGAGTGCGCCACGGTCATAAACAGGCGGCAGACCGCGCCCAAGTTGCGTCTTGCGCTTGAGGTCAAGCTCGGCTTGCGTTTCAAAACAGGGGTACACGCGGCCCGAAGTTTTCAGCGCTTCCAGCGCTTCTTGATAACGCGCGGTGCGGTTGGATTGCTTTTCAAAAGCATCCCACGTGAGGCCGAGCCATTTCATATCACGCTCAATCGCGGCCTCGTATTCGGGGGTCGAGCGGACTTGATCGGTATCGTCCATACGCAACAGGAAACGCCCGCCGCTCTTGCGAGCGAACAGGAAATTAAAAAGAGCCGCACGGATATTGCCAATATGCAGAAGACCCGTAGGCGAAGGCGCAAAGCGAACATAAACAGTCATGCGCTTGTTCTAGCAGGAAAGGTGGGGGTTGGTGAAGAGGGCGTTTTAGGGTAAAGAATGAAAAAATCAGGGGCCGTGGCTCCCAAGGAACAAGGATACGTTAAATGGCCAGTTATTCAGTTTTGATTGTTGAAGATGAGGCCCTTATAGCTCTTGTTTATGGGGAGTATTTCACTTCTGCTGGCATCACGGCCCATAAAGCGAGCACAGTCACCCAAGCCAAGGGCCTTTTAGATAAGTATGATGATATTGCCTTCGTTTTACTTGATCGTCATTTGAAGAATAATGAGAAGGGGGAGGCAGTGCTCACGCATCTTGCCGCCAAGGCGACTCAGGGGCAGGCCGTTCCGCTTGTCGTTACCACAACCGCGGACGACTATACGGGGGCAGGTGTTTTCATGAGCCTAACCAAAATGGGTATGGATGCGTTTATGATGGCACACCGGGATGCGCGTGACTTTACGAAGGAAAACCTTGTTTCTTTTCGTGCGCAGCGCCGTGTGCCAGAGGCTTTTCGTCCCGAGGTGACCACATTCAAGCGCTAATTTTGTGTGTAAGCGGCTGTTCACCCGAGGGCACGAAAGTATTTTTTCAGCTTTCTCCTTGGTTAATGCGGTTTCGCTGTGGTAGCAAAAATACGAAACAAAATTCAGATTTCGCGAAAGGATCTTACGATGAGTCTCGATAATTTGGGGTTAAACAGCATTGTTGTGATCGATTGCCATAATTTTTGCGAACGAAAAGAAAATCAAGCTATCGAACAATATGAGCAGTGGTTCATTGCTGCCGAAGTGGGTATTTTCTCTGACAATCTCTCGAAATTATGGACGGGTCTGCAAAATAAGTGCGACCCTGCTTTTGAATCGCAGCGCCTGCGTTACGCACCGCGCGCCGTTATGGGCTTGCCTGACTTGCATTATGTCAGCTTAACCAGCCTTGCCATGGACCCTTATCATATGGCGTTTCCTAAAGCCATCGATGCGGCACGCCTTGTGATTATCAGCGACCGTCATGAAGAAACGGCTTTTGGCCAAGCTTATGTCGATGCCGCGCGGGAGCAAGGGGTGAAGGCCCCGGTTCTTGCGCCGTTCGCCTATTTGGCCACGCAGGATATGCCGCGCGCGCCGCAGTGCTTTGTCTCGCCGTGGTATAAAGATCAGCTGGACGTTTCTTTGGCTCATCCGCTTTTTGTCAAGGATGCCTCGCTTGCGATCCTTTACGGTGAACGCCAGTGCGCGCGTCCGGTGTTTGAAGCGCGTGCAACAGCGAACTTCGAGCCGTTGCAGATTAAAGGCTAAGGCGTTTAGCCTTTAGATTCGTATCAACGAGGCGGTGCCAGCGGTACCGCCTCGTTTTTTTTGTCGTTGAGCACAGGAGACTCCCGCTTTGCTCTTGAGCAGGCTATGATGACCGAACCGACTTTTATGAACCGAGCGCCCTTATGGTCTTCCCGCTATTTGCTGACGTTGTAAAACCCGATTACCGCCCCGAAGCTGGGCGGCGGTTTGTGTTGCGCTCGGCTTACGAACCGGCGGGCGATCAACCGCAAGCGATTGCTTCCTTGTGTGGAGGGCTGGAGGAGGGCGCGCGCGATCAGGTTTTGCTCGGCGTCACGGGCTCGGGCAAAACCTTTACGCTCGCCAAGACGATTGAAAAGCTGCAACGGCCCACCTTGATCCTCGCGCCGAATAAAACGTTAGCGGCACAGCTTTACGGCGAGATGAAGAACTTTTTCCCCGACAATGCGGTGGAATATTTCGTCAGTTATTACGATTATTACCAACCCGAAGCCTATGTGGCGAAGACCGATACCTATATTGAAAAAGAATCCATGATCAACGAGCAAATCGACCGCATGCGGCATGCTGCCACGCGGGCGCTTTTGGAACGTGACGATGTGATTTTGGTCGCGTCCGTGTCGTGCATCTATGGCATCGGTTCGGTCGAAACCTATCAGGAAATGGTGCTCGGTTTGCAAGCCGGGCAAGCGTATCCACGCGACGCGCTACTTGCCGCTTTGGTCGAGCTGCAATACAAGCGCAACGATATCGGTTTTGCGCGCGGTGATTTTCGCGTGAAGGGCGATGTTGTCGATTTGTTTCCAGCGCATTTGGAAAGCACCGCGTGGCGGCTGTCTTTCTTTGGCGACGAACTTGAGAAAATAGTTGAAGTTGATCCGCTAACTGGCGAAAAAGGCAGGGTTTTAGAGGGCATAAAAATCTACGCCAACAGCCATTACGTCACACCGAAACCGACGCTGGATCAAGCGGCGGCGCAGATCAAAATTGATTTGAAAGAACGTTTGGCCGAGCTGTTGGCGCAAGGCAAATTGCTGGAAGAGCAACGCTTGCGCGAGCGCGTGACGTTCGATTTGGAAATGATGGCGGCCACAGGATCGTGCGCGGGCATTGAAAATTATTCGCGCTATCTCACGGGCCGCGCGCCCGGCGAACCGCCGCCGACCTTGTTTGAATATCTGCCGGAAAACGCGATGCTGTTCGTGGACGAAAGCCACAATATGATCCCGCAGCTTCACGCGATGTATCGCGGCGATTTTCAGCGCAAATCGACTTTGGCCAATTTTGGATTCCGGCTGCCGTCTTGCATCGACAATCGTCCGCTGAAATTCGAAGAGTGGGATACGATGCGCCCGCAAACGATCTTTGTTTCCGCCACGCCGGGCCCGTGGGAGATGGAGCGCACGAAGGGTATTTTTACCGAGCAAATCGTGCGCCCAACTGGTTTGATCGACCCGCCCGTGATTATTCGCCCGACGGAAAAACAAGTGGACGATCTGCTGGCCGAAGTGCGCGAGGTGACGCAAAAGAACATGCGCGTTCTCGTCACGACGCTGACAAAAAAGATGGCTGAGGCGCTGACCGAATATATGAAAGAAGCCGGGATCAAGGTCAGCTATATCCATTCCGACGTGGATACGCTTGAGCGTATCGACATTATTCGCAATTTGCGGCTTGGCAAGGTGGATGTGCTGATCGGCATTAATCTGCTGCGCGAGGGGCTTGATATTCCTGAATGCGGGCTTGTCGCGATTTTGGACGCGGATAAAGAAGGCTATTTGCGTTCGCGTACCGCGCTTATTCAAACAATTGGCCGTGCGGCGCGGAACATTGATGGCCGTGCGATCCTTTATGCCGACAGCATCACGGGCAGCATGCGTCAGGCGCTTGAAGAAACAGGACGTCGCCGCGAAAAGCAAGAAGCCTATAACGCCGCCAATGGTATTACGCCGGAAAGCGTGAAAACGCATATTGGCGATATTCTGGCTTCTGTGTTTGAACGTGGCGATCATGTGAGCGTGCCGGTCAGCGGCGATGTGCTTTCGGGCAAGGCTTTGCAAAAACACCTGCATGATCTTGAACGGCGCATGAAAGACGCGGCTGGAAATCTCGCGTTTGAAGAGGCGGCCAGCCTGCGCGATGAAATTCGACGGTTGGAGGTAGCGGCGCTTGAGCTTTAGATCAGCGCCTTCCACGAAGTCCCTGCTTGGGGGCGGGCTTCCGTCTCTTGGATAATTGCAGCAGCGCAGCGCACGGCAAGGCCGAGACTGGCTTCAAGCGTATAACCAAGCGTTTGCGCATGCAGAAATCCGGCAAGAAATTGATCGCCTGCGCCAAGTGAGCTGACAATCTTTTCAAGCGGCAGAGCAGGCACATGTGTCTCGGTTCCATCACCAAAGCGGGCGCTCGCGCCATCGGCGCCATGTGTGGTGACAATTAATTTGCTTGGATCGGTGAAGGCGCCTGTGATCTGAAAATAAGCTTCGTTTTCGATGGCGTTGCCGATGAAAACGGAAGCTTGCGTGGCGGTGCGGCACGCTTCCTTTTGACGGCCCTCCCAATGGCGCACTTCCGAAAGCGAAAAGACAATTTGACAAGATGAATCCGCCGCGCGATCGAGCAGGGCTACGAAGGGGGCTGGGTCATCTGTGTTGGACAGGAGGTTGGCCGGGAAGACGAAAAAGCGCGTTTGATTGAAATCAAAATCTTTTAAATCTTCAGGCGTAAACGCATCGACGCAGCCTTTATGAAGCGCAAAGCTTCGTTCGCCGCCTTCGGTCAAAAGCACGATGCAGGTGCCGGACAAAGGCGCATTCGCTGCATAGCCGGGGTTCAGATGCGTGATGCCACGCGCCGCAAGATCTTCTAAAAAGACATGGCCAGCCGCATCATCCGCGACTTTGCCAAAATAGCCGACCTTTGCGCCCAGAGCGGCAAGACCGGAGAGCGTGTTGGGGATGGTGCCGCCCGGATAATAGACCGGTACAGGCAAATCGCTTTTGATGCGTTCAATGCCTTCGACATCAAAATAGTGACCGGTATCAATCGGAATGCCGTGCTTTTCAAGCAGCGCATAAGACGCTGGTGCGATCACGTCGATATAGGCGCGGCCAATGCCGACGACATCATAAAGGGGCGTGGAAGAATTGGGCATAGGCTATATCTATTCAAAAGTTGAAAAGTCAGGCGCGGTAAAACGGTCTTGCGTGAGCTTGCTCATTTCTTCCGTTGCTGACGTTCCCGCTGCGCCATTATAGAGTTTGGCTTTCCCGGCGCGAAGAAGTTTCGTCCAAAAGACTTGCGCCGTATTTTCAAAACGCTGATCGCGGTACACGTTTACGGCGCGGTCGGGGTGGGCATAACCGCCAGCGATAATGTTGAAGAACGTGGCATTATCGATCCCATAGGTTTCTTCCGTTTGCAACTGCTTGGCGGCGAGAACGGGTGGCATCACAACATGCACGATGTCCGAAAGGCGCGTCCATCCGGCTTCCGCAAAAAACAGCGGGCCCATCTCAAGCGTGGTGGTGTAAAGCGTGCCATCGACCAGCCACGGATCGTTGCCCGTTTCCTGTTGATAACGGACGCCCGCATTGCGTAGCGCGACGACTTCCGCTGTTGAGAATAAATCGGTGTCGGTGCGCGCCTCGGTGCCCGTGGCATAGAGATTGCCTTCGCGCTCGACGACGGCTATTGGCCTGCGCGTTTCGGCAAAAAGGCGCTGAATATCGGTTGGAAGCGATTCAAAGGGCGCTGTGCGCTGGTGCAGCAGATTGCTTGGCGCCTCCGGTTGCGTGGCGGCCAAGATCATGGCTTCCGCATAAATCTTGTCGTTGAACTGGGCGACTTCAAGCGTTTCGTCATAACTCGCGCCGTAGAGCGTCAGAAAATGGCCGGGCGCGACAAGCCCGTGGCGGATCAAATCCCGCGCGACGAGTTCCTGTTTGGTTTGACAGGTTGTGCATGACTGCGCGGAGGAAAGGATCAAGACGTAAACGTCGGGGCCGCCTTCCATCCTTATTTCGTCGAGCCGCTTGATCAGCTCGCCATAGGGATAACCGCAAAGCGCTTCATGTTCGGCATGGAAGCTCGCGACGCCTTTGCCCAAAACGGTATTGTATTTTGGCTCACCAATCAGTTCAATCGAACCATCGGGGAAAATCAGGCTAACGCCCGCGCTGAAAGGCCCGCCATAGACCATGCCGCTATTGTCTGTGGGCTGGTCTTCGGGCGTGAGGAGCAAATGCCCCTGCCGGTCGCGCATGATATGTTCAAGCGCCGCTTGCCCTATGCTCTGCAACGCACGACGCGCATTTTGATGAAGAATTTTGTCTGGCGTTATTCTGGGACTGGTTTTGGTCATGAACGGTGCTAAGCCTCAGAAGAAGTAGGGGGCGTTGGTAAGTTATCTTGGCCCCTAAAACTTAAAAAGAGGTGAGGAAAGCAGCCGTGTTTTGGTGAACAGAACATTAAAAAAGCCTCCTAAAAGGAGGCCTTTTTTAAGAAATGGTGCGCCCGAAGGAATTCGAATCCCTAGCCTTCTGATTCGTAGTCAGATGCTCTATCCAGTTGAGCTACGGGCGCACTGCCCTGCGGCAAGGTGGGGAAATTAGACAAGAACGAAGGGAAAAGCAAAGACATTTTTCCATATTCTTTCATGTATTTGCATTTCGCAGCCGGGCGCGTTAACTCTGGGAGGGTCATTAAGCCAGCCTGCGGGCCAAAGGAGTCTTTTCGTATGTGTAATCCAGAAGCTGAAACGGGCCCTTTGGGCGCTTTGCACGCGCCGGGAACCGATAAAGTCCGCGCGATTGAGATTGAAGAGAATATCCTTTCTGAAAATGATCGCTTTGCCGGACAAAACCGGGCCATTTTCGCGCAGCATCGGATTTTGGCGCTCAATCTCGTTTCAAGCCCCGGATCGGGCAAAACGACGCTGCTTGGGAAAACGCTCTCTGCCAAGCGCGGGAAAGCGGCTGTGATCGAAGGCGACCAAAGCACCGAGCTTGATGCCGCCCGCATTCGTGAAACCGGTGCGCCGGTCATTCAAATCAACACGGGGCAAGGCTGCCATCTTGAAGCCAATATGGTCGGCCATGCGATGCTCGATCTGCGCGTGCCCACGGGCGAGCTGGATGACAGCGTGATCTTTATCGAGAATGTTGGCAATCTCGTTTGTCCCGCCGCCTATGATTTGGGCGAGGCGGCGAAGGTTGTTTTGCTTTCGGTGACGGAAGGCGAAGACAAGCCGCTTAAATATCCCGATATGTTTGCCGCTTCGAGCTTGATGATCGTGACAAAGATGGATTTGCTGCCGCACGTTTCGTTCGATGTGGATCGTTGCATCGAATACGCGCAAAAGGTCAGCCCCGGGATTGAAGTGCTCAAGCTTTCTTCGACAACGGGTGAGGGCATGGACGCATGGTTCGCATGGCTTGAGCGCAAGAGGCAGGCGTGAGCGGTACACCGCTCATCGCGCAGATTATCAAATTGCCTCGGCCTTTGCCGTCTGTGCTGGGGGTGGGGGCGTATTTGAAAAATGCGCTGTGTTTGATCCAAGGCGACGAGGCGTGGCTTTCGCGTGAGAATGGATCGCTTGATAGCGTGGCCGCCATCGAAGCGTTTCAGCAAACAGCGCGTGAAATGATCCTTGCGGCGCGTGTTCCGCCGCTTGCGGTTGCGCATGACTGGCATCCCGATTTTTATTGCACGCGCTGGGCGCAACGCACGGGGCTGCGGGCGGTTGGTATTCAGCATCATCACGCACACGCGGCCTCGATCATGGCGGAATATGGAATTGAAGAGCCAGTGCTGGCGTTGACGCTTGATGGTTTTGGGCTTGGTGAGCGTAAGGAGTCTTGGGGTGGGGAGCTACTGCGCGTCGATGCGACTGGGTTTACGCGGCTTGGTCACTTGCGCCCCTTGCCACAACCCGGTGGTGACGTGGCGGCGCGGCAGCCGTGGCGTATGGGCGCGGCGGCGTTGTGGGCGCTTGGGCGCGGCGATGAGATCGCGCAGCGTTATGCGGCCTTTTCGGGGGCCGGGACTCTTGCGATGATGATGGAGCGCGGGCTGAACGCGCCACTCACGTCCAGCGCGGGCCGTTTGTTCGATGCGGCGTGTGGACTGCTCAATGTGAAGTCTATGGCAGCGTTTGAAGGCGAAGCGCCCGTGGAATTGGAGCGAATCGCGACCGAATCGAGTCGCGAATCGCGAATCGACCCGATTCTTTGGCGAATCGAGTCGGAAAACGGGTCGTTTGTGCTCGATATGCTGCCTTTGCTCCAAAAAATCAGCGAAAAGAATGCTGAATCGGGTGCCGTGCTGTTTCATGACGTTTTGACTGCTGCGCTCAGAGATTGGGTGAAGAAAGCATCGGAACACACTGGAATTAAAAAGATTGTTATGGGCGGCGGGTGCTTTTTCAACAAACGGCTGCGCGATGTGCTTGTGGGTGCGCTTTTGGCCGATGGGCTTGAGCCTTTGTTGCCGAAAAGCCTTTTGCCCGGCGATACGGCCATCGCTTTGGGTCAGGCCTATGCGGCAGCGCTCGTAATTGATGCGGAATCGTGAAGGTGTTTCCTACAGAATAATCTAAACAAACGGGATGCCCGTTTTCACGGGCATGACGAATTTATTATTGTAATTCAACACAAGAACCGTCATCCCCGCGCAAGCGGGGATCCCGTCTCATTCCTTTTTTCGATCATTTTATGTGTGAGAAGCTACAAAGTGGATTCAATCCGTTTGCGCCCGTATGACGATTGCGCGTGAAAAATGAAATCACTGAAGATAAGATGGCGCTCCCACGTTCGCGTGTGGCAAATGTTTTTCTATCTAAGGACGAAAAGCCCATGTGTTTAGCTATTCCCGCGTGTGTGACGAAAATTGAAGAAGACGGCATGGCGCTGGCCAGTGTCGGCGGTGTTTCGCAGCGTATCTCGCTCTCGCTTCTCGATGAGGTGAAGGTTGGCGATTACGTCATCGTGCATGTCGGCTATGCGCTTTCAAGACTTGATCCCGAAGAAGCGGCGCGGACGTTGGCGCTGTTCGATGAAATGAATGCGGCAGGGGCGCGGGAAGCGGCGGAGAAGGGCGCGTGAAATATATCGAGGAATTTCGCGACCGGGCCAAAGCCGATCATCTCGCCGCTGCCATCGCTGCCGAAGCCAAGGGCGGCTCGTTTCGTTTTATGGAATTTTGCGGCGGGCACACGCATGCGATTTATCGTTTTGGCTTGCCGGATATTTTGCCGCCCGAAGTTGAAATGGTGCATGGCCCCGGCTGCCCGGTGTGCGTGCTGCCGATGGCGAAAATTGATGCGGCGATCCAATTGGCGCAGTTGCCCGGCGTGACCTTGTGCTCCTATGGTGACATGATGCGCGTGCCCGGTGGGCAGAAGATGAGCTTGCTGAAGGCTAAAGCTTCAGGCGCGGATGTGCGCATGGTGCTTTCACCGCACGATGCGCTGGTTTACGCCAAGGAAAATCCAAGCCGCGAAGTGATCTTCTTTGCCATAGGTTTTGAAACGACAACGCCGCCGACGGCCGTGGTGCTTAAGCAGGCGCAAGAATGGGGCCTCAAAAACTTTTCCGTGTTCTGCAACCATGTGCTCACGCCGCCAGCCTTTAAATGGCTTTTGGAGGC
>Ga0209467_1000930_pt1 | contig 30424 bp, 19 predicted proteins | sample Higcelwee11metaG_FD_187175 | JGI IMG/M metagenome (GOLD analysis project Ga0209467, IMG submission 187175) | Freshwater pond sediment microbial communities from the University of Edinburgh, under environmental carbon perturbations - High... | ecosystem: Environmental > Aquatic > Freshwater >... | reverse complement strand
TCGAATAAAATATTGTATCCACGCAAAGATGACAAGCAATTTTTACCGTAAACGATCACCTGCACCGGGCATACAAGCGATTTCATCCGACAATGTGGATATGACCGGGAGGGATATGACCGTAACGGCTACAACCGCGAAGGGTACGATCGCAACGGATATGACAAAAAAGGATATGATCAAGCGGGTTTCAATAAAGAAGGCTTTGACAGGAGGTCGCGATAAAGCGTTTCGCGCACGCGAAGCGTTTGTTGTCCCCCGCAGGAGGCAACAAACGTTCTTCGCGATAGCCCTCGGCGTCCGTGCAACAGGAAGTTGCGAGTCGGCGTGTGCACGGATGCACAAACGCCGATGAGAGCGTGCTTCTTTTGGTTCTTTTCTTCGGACGTCCGAAGAAAAGAACATACTGTTTTGATTGCTTTCTCAAAGCAAACATCTTTGAAAACAAAAGGTTCTATATAACCGACTCCCTTGGAATCGAATTTCCCTACGAAGACAGCGATACCGCGGTTCCCCTCTTGATTGCGACCTCCTGTCGCGGGCGACTCATTTAGACTTCCTGTCTTACAATAACAGGCTGAGCCATTTGTCTCCGTCTTTGCTTTGGACGACTTTCAGCTTGCCCGATCCGATGAGTGAGTCGATGGTGCTCCAGAATTTTTCGTAATCACCGTGGTGCACTTTTGTATACTTGTCGAGAAATTGCTGCATGTTTACCAGGAACAGCTTCCTGTTCGGATCGCGTTTTCCGGTTTTAACAAAATCTTTGAGCAGCTCTATGTACATCTTGTCTTCGAGCCGCTTCTCAGCGATGGTCTTCATCATCTCATTCGTGGTGCGGATGCGTTTCGAGAGAAAACTGATAAAGGACGAGGCAAATTGCGAGTTTTGCACGATGATCTCGTCAAAAGAGAATTTGTCCATGCGGATAAGCTTGCTGTCGACGAGCGCGACCGCATCGGCTGAGCGGGGCATTGAGTCGATAACCGCCATCTCACCCACAAATTCACCTTCGGTAAGTGTCTGCAGAATCTCTTCGGTGTTCTGTACAATACGGCTGATCTTGATAGTACCCGCGTGGATCATGAAAAGCGAATCGGCCTTATCCCCTTCCTTGAAGAGATATTCTCCCTCTTTGATCGTGAAACCGTAACGGTCATATAATCTGCTCATCCCTCTCCCCTGTCGTACGACTCTTTTGCCTTATTATAACCGAAGCGCCGCGCAGGGCAATAACATTTTTATGAGGGATTAAGTTCTTTGGTATTCATGCGCATGATATACAATTGCCGTCGTGCAGCCCATATTGTATAGGGATTTTGAAATATCGATTGACCATTTTATGCGGTTAACGCAAGCCGGAAATCCGTTTTTGAGCCGCTTACCGATACAGGTGAAGCGGTTACGACTTTCTGTTCAGGGGGATGATTATATATGGACAATGACTTCAGAACAATTGTGTGCAGGACGCCTGATGATTTTGAACGGGCTAAATCAGTCACCGCTGATTATATGAAGTGGCTCGATATGGATCTGTGTTTTCAGAATATTGAAAAAGAATTGGAGCTGTTTCATATAATGTACGCCGGCCCTCAGGGGGCCTACATCTATGCGGTGTGCGGAAATGAGCCTGCGGGAGGTGTCGCCTGCCGCAGGATGACTGAAGAGATTTGCGAGATGAAACGGCTTTTTGTCTATCCCGGGTTTCGCGGCAGGGGAATCGGCAGGCGTTTGTGTGAACAGATCATCGCAACAGCGAAAGGGCTGTCGTATCGCAAGATGCGGCTTGACACAGTTGCGCGCCTCGACAGTGCGATCACGCTCTACGGCTCGCTCGGCTTTTACGATATCGAAAAATACTGTGACAATCCCGATGCGACGGCAAGATTCATGGAGCTCGATTTGGATGTGTTTTAAAAGGGCACTGTGCGGATAAATTCCCGCAGTGAGCTGCCGCTTCGCAGGGGAGGGTGTAACTGAAGGACTTCCCCCCACCCCCGTCAATAACTGAAAAATGAGACGGACCGGTTCAGCTCTTCGGCGACTTTCTTCATCACTCTTGCCTCATCGGCCAGCTCTTCGTATTTTACAGAGTCATTCTGAATTGTATCGTTAATCATATAAATAGACTGTGTAACCATGGATAGACTTTCTTTCAGCTCGAATATTGAGTTTTTGATGATTCCGTAGTTTTTCTGAATGTCATCTGACTGGGTCCATATCAGCGAGTTATTCGACTCCTGAACTGCAAGGTTTTCATTGAGCGTATCGATGAGCCCCGTAATGGTGCGGATTCCGCCGATAATATTTGCAAAAAGCTCGATGCTCAGATTGATTTCAGAAAGACCTTTATTGATTTCCGAATCATTAATCGTAATGAGACTTGTAATTTCATTTATGCTCGCAGCCGTCTGATCGGCAAGCTTTGATATTTCCTCTGCGACTACAGAAAAACCCCGGCCGCTCTCGCCAGCGCGCGCGGCTTCAATCGACGCGTTGAGCGACAGAAGATTTGTCTGTTCGGAAATATCATCGATAATACGAACGATACTTTTCATCTGAGATGAACTCCGGCTGATCCGGCTGATTCTTTCAGTCATGGCCTCGAGGCTGCTTCTGCCTTCGCTGAGCGATTTGGAGAGCATGTCGGCAGAGCTTTTTGATGAGATGATGGTAGCCTTCATGTCTGCGCTGCCCTCGGCGAGTTTTGACATGCGGGTATGCATCTGCATAATGCTTTCATACAGGTCGTCCGCATTCTGCGAGAGAGAATCCGTCCCCGTTGAAATCTCTTCAGCCGTCGCCGAGAGTTCTTCAACAGCCGCAGCCTGCTCTTTTGAGTTTTCATTGAACTGTATAATCGCCCCGGCGATACTGTGTGATGTTATGTTCATATCGGTTGATGAGCCGGATACATTTTTGATCACGCTGCGCAGCCTGCCGGAAAACCTGTGCAGTGAAGAGATTATCGTACCGAGTTCATCATGTTTTTCTTTACCGGGATCAATGACCAGGTTTCCTGAAGAGAGCTTTTCTGTAATAGTAAGTGAATTGGTTACGGAGATGTTGATAAGACGGACTATGAGGATGACCCCGGCAAGTGAGAAGGCGACAAAAAGGCCTACAATAAACAGCGTAATACTCATGCTTCTGTAAAAACGGGTGATTCTACATTTCAGCAGCAGGTCAAGTTTATCAATCATCGCATCGTAAAGGGCGTACTGGGCTTTGTTCAGTGCGGCGAGTCCTGAATGTGCATCTGCAATCGCACCTTCATCGTAGTCCGAACTGATCAGGGTCTCGGCGGCAGTCAGTAAATCGCCCGCAGCCTTGTCGAAACTTCCAAGCCTCTGTGACAAGGCGCTCTTCAGTATCCTCCCCTCGGTTGAATCATTTTCGTAAGCGGTTTGCGCACTCTTGCTTATTCCCGCGGCATTGGATCGCAACAGTCCGGTAATGACGGAGAGATTGATTTTTACTCGTTCGTCCGCTTCAAACGTTTCGATATAGTTGAGTTCAGCGTTCAGCCGCTCTGAAAGGGTGATCATTTCGGGAATTTTAAGCAGGGTGATATCCATCAGGTAATAGCTGTCAAGATCGGGGTCAAGGATAAGATTTGATGTGTCGCCGATGCGGGACCAGTAATTTCTGATGCTTTTGTGCAGATCATTTCCATTTTGATCTGGCGTCGCACGCAGCACGTCGTACGCATCCTTCATTGCAGCATATTCTTTCGAATCTTTCATATCGAAAACAGTACCGAGGGCGGCGACCTCTGATGCCGTGATCCCGATTTTATCGATTCCGCTTTTGACCGGGGACAGCTCTATCTGATCATTTGCCGCTCCGCGTTTCTGCGATGTCTCCATAAGGGATCGAACATCACGAAGGATCATGTTTCCGTATAATTCCTTCTTTGCGAAATTAATGCTGATGAATTTCTCCTGAATAAAATAAAAAATCAATAATGCTATAGGAATGATGAAAAGTGCGGTGATCGCGGCGAGTTTATAACGGATCTTTACATCGCTAAGTTTCATACAGCATGCCTCGCAAAAAACTGACTTTATAAGGAAAGGGGCAGAAGCATAAGCTTAATTCAATAAATTTAATTTCAGCCGGTTATACTTTGACAATTATTTACATGGTATTAATAGTCCTCATCATTCACCGGGCCGGAAAAACTGCTTGCCGGTTTTGTCACTCTGATTATCCGTTATCCTGCAACATAATGAAAAAGCAATTTAGGGTGCATTTTTTATCCGCACTGACTCAATAAACAGACCGGTTGCAAAACTGAATAAATTGAATGCATTCAATCCCTGGCTGTGCAGCAGGTCTGCTTTTATTGTCTGATAGGGATAAGTAGGTTATTATGAAAAAAAGAATAATTCCGGTCAATAAGAACGCAACGAAAGAGGTGTGCAATGTGCTCGAGTATCTCGCCTCAATTTCGGGCAGTGACATCATTGCCGGCCAGCACACCCAGACGATGGATCAGAAGGAGCTGCTTTACATCGAGAGGCTGACCGGCAAACTGCCCGCGCTGTGCGGATTTGAACTGCTTGCGTATTCTCCCAATATCAATTATGATGAGTCCGATGAGGTCTGCCTGAAAGAGGTCGAGGAGAACAAAAACACGCTTGATGCGGCGCTTAAGTGGGCAAACGATCACCGGGGGCTCATTACTTTTACCTGGCACTGGTTTTCACCCGTCGGGGGAAAGGGAAAGGCCTTCTACAGCCGTCACACTGATTTTGATCCGCGGGATGTACTGGTAGAAAATTCAAAGAGCCGCTCGGCTTTTTATTCGGATATGGATCATATGGCGCAGATTCTGATGCCATTTAAAGAAGCGGGTATGCCGATTATCTGGCGCCCCCTTCACGAATCAGAAGGCACATGGTTCTGGTGGGGATCCAAAGGACCCGCCGTGGCGGCAGAACTATATAAATTAATGTTTGATCATTTCACCGGAGTTCACGCGCTGGATAACCTCATCTGGGTATGGAACTGCCCTTTGCGCGAGGGATACGTCGGCGATGAGTACGCGGATATCATCTCGGTGGATATCTATCCCGAAAAACACTCTCACCTCGATTTTGAAACGAACTACAATGACCTGATGATGCTGTGCGGCGACAACAAGATTGCGGCGCTGGCTGAAATCGGGGTCCTTCCCGATGTGAAGAAAATCGCTCACAAGGGCATTCCCTGGAGCTGGTTCATGACGTGGAGCAACGAATTCTGTATCGGTGAGAGCTACAGCAGAGCGGATGTGATGAGGGATGTGTATTGCGCCGATCACACCGTCACCCTCGACAAATTGCCGGCTCTTTACTGACAGGCAGACAGGCTAACCGGGGTGAGCACAGTAAATTCAGTCTGTGTCAACCCTGATGTTTTTACGGGCAGGAGTTTGCCCGGATTATTTCGGCTGCTCCTTCGGCTTCAAGCGGTAAATAACCAGATCGAAATAGCCCAGCTGCTGCGTATACGCAATATTCTCATCGGTGAGGTATTTCGCATAGCGCTTCCAGATTGCCCATTCAAAATTGCTGTTCTTGGCGACCGCCATGTACAGCGGAATATCCTGTTCCAGTACTTTTCGGGGTTTTATCGCGCGTGCCGGCAGCACCTTCGTTTTAATCGCTTCGTTTGCGATGATTTTAGCGATCAGCTTCCTGTTGTATTTCAGATCACCCTGAATGACAATCGAGCGCAGAGTGTTCTCCATATTGAGTCCCGGCGCCCATCCCCCCGCGATAATAGCGTTAGGCGGAAGCTCTGCGCCGATCTTTTTGGAAAGAAGATATTGAGACGGCTTAGAGAAGAGCAGCCATTTGCCGTACTGAAAAGTCTGCAGAATAATCATGAGAACAAACATGGCCGTGTAGAAGGATCTGCTGCTCATTGCCCGGTAGAGATTGCGCATCAGAATCAACGCAACGGTAAACACGACAATCTGGCATCCGGCGAGAAAGGAGAGTGCAGGGATCGCATCCGGAACGCGGTGCTCTATAAATTTTACCAGAAGATCGTCGTATATCCCCTTCTTGAACTGCAGAGGCAGAAGCATGAACAGTGAGACGCCGATGTTATATATAAAATAAAACTTCAGCCAGAGTGCGACGACACGCCTGAATGAAAAGCTCTTCTTCTGGATCAGAAGCTGCGCAAGATCCTCTCTCTCCTTACAGGTAAAAAATCTGGCGGCGAGAATAACCAGCGGAATTGAAATGAGAAGATAGTAGCGCGATGGATGATAATTCAAAAGCGTCAGAAAGAGAAATCCGAAAAGAAACCAGCTTGAAAAAAACAGATCTGACAGATGAAGAACCTTTTTGTAAAGAAAATTGTGAAAGACATACAATGCGAAAAAAACGGCTGAAAAAAATATGACCGGCTGCAGATAGGCAAACTCCATCAGAAGCGATTTGGGAATCATGAGGTAAAAGGGGTCAAAATTGTCCGTTGCCATTTTAAGCGGAAGAAAATAGCGGAGGCGCACATTGTGAACCTTCGTCTGCAGAAGAGACAATAAGAACTGATGAATACCCTCGAAATGCGCGAGAAGGAAATATATCGCGCCGATGAGCACGATCAAAAAGTAGAAGTTCCTTATGACGTGTCCGTTCAGGCGCCGGTGTGAATGCAGAAAATACAGATGCACGAAGGGGATCAGCGACATGAGAACAAGTATGACCGACTGTTTCGTGTACATGCAGCAGAGAGCGGCCGCTCCTCCCAGCACAAGGTCGATCAGTATGATGCAGATCTCCTTCGCCGGTATCCTGCCGCCGCCGCAAAACGCTTTTTTTGCGGTGATCACTCTGTTATAGAAGTCATACAGCGCGAAGCAGATAATCATTAAAAACAATACCAGAAAATTCTCATAGAATCCGAGACGCTGGTACATCGCGGTAAACTGGCTGATGCCGAAAATAAAAAATGAAATAAAAGCGGTGGCGTTGTCATATCTTCTTCTGACAAAGAAGAATAGCAGAGACATAGTTATCGCCGAAATGATAATGTTCAGGCAGCGGATTGAGGCAAAACCCGCGCCGAACCATCTGAACCATTTCCCGTACAGATATGTCGGCAGGGGGGATAACTTATACCAGCTCTTGTAACGGTCTTCGTTTGTCCATTTCTTCGCGCCGAACTGCACCAGATTTTTTGCCGTAATCGTCTTGAGACCCTCGTCGGTATAGATTGCGGCGGAAATGCTGAGTTCAGGGGGGGCGTCGGCGTTGATTTTAACCAGGCGCATGCCGGTGAACAGAACCAGCAGCAGAATAAAAAACGGCAGCCAGTGTTTTTCAGAGAGAAGATTCAGAATCGGGAGAATCTTCTCTGTAATCACCCCGTCGGCTTTGGTGAAAATGTCTTTTATCATAGGTAATTATCTGCTCCGAATGAAGTTTGCCGCCGGTCCTGGTAAGTCTCTTAATACCGCCGCCATTACTTCAAGCGGTTTTTCTTTTGTCCCGCGGTGTATGATTTCTTTTTTTGTATTATGAGACTGAAACGGCAGGGACGATGATAAGAACCAGATTTAATGAGGGGGGATGCAGTTAACGAAAGCGGTATGAATTGCAAGCTGCATGGTTCAGAAGTTGAAATTGCCGCCGACATTATGCCGAAACCCTGAAGAGATTGCAGGCAGATTAAGCCTGAAATCTCTTCAGCGGCTCAAGGGACTTTTCAGCTGATGGTCAGGGGGGCGTCATCGACCATCAGCTCATTTGATTTCATTCTACCCAATAATCAACTACCCACACAATAGGACTTCCGGCTTTATCGGCCAATTTAAGAGGAATAACAAAAAGCCCCTGCGAATAGGTGTAATGCGGGTTGTTAAAATATGCGGTCGGCAGGTTTCCTACCGTGCCTGAGAAAGATGTACCCTCCGAAACAGTAGTTGCATAACTGAGTCCGCCGTGGAAACCGAAGGTTCCAAGAACGCTGACGCCTCCGGCTCCGCCGCCGATTTCAAGATCTACCGAGTTGTCAACGGTAAAGGTCTTAGTTGTAACACTCTCTTTTTCAATTGAAAATTCTGTGAACCCGCCTGTGGTCGATGCGGGGTTATATTGTGCGACCGATACGGAAGTACTCATATATCCCGAGTATTTTGTGATAAGAGCATCAGCTTCCGCTTTCGTGTGGTATGATTTCGGATTTCCGTACGTATGCTTGAAATAATCGATATCTTTGAGAGAACCGTTATTCGCGTTATAAAATTCCCGGTCAACGCTGTAAATGTTGAACTTTCGCGGCAGTGAAATGGTCATGACCTTGCCGATGTCAGCCGATTGCGGTGACTGTATCACCGTATATGTGTAAGTGTCAACGGGAACCGATGTGAATATGATCCGGTCTTCGCCTCCAACGCACGAATAGGCAACACTTTTGGTTACAGTCGTTTCCGCATCGCAGCTCCAGTCAAGAGTGTTCGTGAATGACGCGGAAGTCTTGAATTGCGCGGCTTTAATTCCGAAGAAACTGGCTTCCTGTTCAAATTCGACTTTTAATCCCGTACTGAAACCGAGTGAACTTCCGGTTGAAGAGCCGCTGCCCGAAGATGTTCCGTATGATGTGGTCCAATTTGTATAACTATAGGTCGCTTCGGCGGCGGCGACTTCGCTCCAGTAGGGTGGGGATGCGAGTGCCGCAATTATTATCGGATTTGTGAATTCAAGCCGGTGCTTTTCGAATTTGACCCTGTTCGAGTCGTTATCGAAGTTCCCGACAACGAAATTGATTGTATTGAGAGTGATTTTGTCAGAAGGTACAGTTGCGTCATTAACATCAATGTATCGCTTCTTTTCAACCCAGTTGTTTGAAGAGTCGTATCCGTTGGCGAAGATGCAATATTTGTCACCGGCAATTCCGTAATGAAGAATTTCTTCTTTTCCGTCGCCGTCAATGTCACCGACTTTTACATCGCGTAACGATACGAAATGATTATTCGTGTCATGCAGATCTTTCACATTTTCTGCGGTTGTCATGGGGTTCTTTATTATCCAGTTGGTGAAAAAAAGTTCGTCCTTGCCGTCCTGATCTATTTCTATCGCACGCGGATAGGCTCTGTAAATAATCAGCCCGCCCGGAAGACCCGTATTGGATATGCTGTTTTTCTTTTCAACCAGACCGTTCATGATATTGTACAGGTACGCGGTGTTAGTGTTCATTTCACAGCTGACAAAACAGAGCTCATCGATATTGTCCCTGTCAAAGTCGCCAAAAACCGCTTCGCCTGCCTTTTGCGCAGAAGATACAGCTGTTATTGAAGGGTTAGTCATCGGTTTCTCAAATGACGAGTCATAGAGGGCAAAACCTTTGGTTGCAAGACATACAACGAATTCATCCTTGCCGTCACCGTTGCAGTCACCGGCGGCTACATCCGTTATGTCTTCGGGAAAGGAGTTTGAGCCGACAAGCTGAGAAGAATCGCCGGCGGCGCTGATTTTCAATATGTAGAGTTTATCAAGTACAGTCAGCAGCAGCTCTTTTTTCCCGTCACCGTCTACATCGGCGGGGCAGACATCTAGGTGGTCGTACAGGTAACGCCGATTAGTGCTATTTCCTAACTCTGTTGTGGTAAAAGTACTGTTGCCAAGTGCGAGCAGGCTTGTCGCCGGCAATGTCAAATTGGCTACCTGAAGGGGGGCGGAAAACACATCGTTATGGTAAACGCACATTTTTAATTCACTACCCGCATCAGCCGGCACGAAGAATACAGTGATTTCATCGATACCGTCGCCGTCAAGATCGGCGGCACAGGAGGTCTTTGCGGTGTTCTTCGCCCAGGCCTGGTCGCCGGTAAGCGGGAAGGCCTGTTTGTACGCGCTCGCGTCTTTGCCGTCCTGCCAGAAGGTATTGTATTTTCCACCGTTGCCGATGCCGAGCATAAATACTTCTGCAGCGGGGTTGAATACGGAGTACTCGTAACGAAGCGGATGCCACTCGCTGCTGGGTTTGACCACCGTCCCTATCGTTGAAGTTGTTTCAAGTGCCGGAGGGCTTGTAACTTCGGTGACGCCGAGTTTGTTCAATATAACCTCGGCTTCGGTTGCGGCGGGTGTTCCCGCGGCGACTGCGCTGAATGCGCTTGTTCCCGCGCTGTTTGCTGCTTTCAGCCAGACGTAATAGGTTGTATTATTTGTTAATCCGGTGAGCGTCAGAGTTGTTGCGCTTACGCCCGCACCGCCGGAGATTGCGGCAGCCGAATCATCAGCGGTGTTATACCAGACTTCATACGATGTCGCATTTTCGACGGCGGTCCATGTGAGAATAAGCTGGGCACTTGAGGCGGAAATTGTCGGTGCATCGGGAGCCTTTGGAGGAGTAACGGTGCTGAGCAAGATATAATCATCTTTCCAGTCCTTATCAATCTTTCCGTCATTGTCAGTATCGATTCCGTCGGGTTTACCGTCGCCGTCTACGTCAATCGCGGCCCCGTCGGCAATACCGTCTTCGTCAATGTCAACGCTTCCGATAACGGTGCCCGATTCGCCGATAAACGTCTCTGAATCATCCGACGAATCACCTTTTTTATCGCAACCTGTTAATGTTAAAATAGAAATAATCAGCACAAGAGATAGGGACCTGGCGAGAAATTTCATGACAGCCTCCGTATAGAACATGGGAATCTCTGAAAATTAACCTTCTCTGCCCGGACCTCGAAAAACTCTAAGGGAAAACGAGGTTAAATATTAGTTGAAGGTGATTTATCAAGGCCCCATATGATAATTGTCTCAATCTTTCACAGGCCGCTGCAATAGTCAAACAATAGATAAATTTCTTTAAAAAAACCGAAATATGTATAATGTTGCATTCCTGATAAAAAAAACACTAATATTAAAATTGATTTCACAAAATAAGTATTCTGAAGCGGGGTCAATTGCGGCTGTATGCTGCCGGTAAAATTGAATTGACCATATAACATTACAGGTGTTTCAGATTAAGCGAATCTCTATTTGTTCTGAATGGAGGGCTGCTCCGCGCATCCGGGGTGAGGTACGGGCGTTAGCGGTTATAAGGATGAGTGTTATGAAAAGTGACAGAAGAGAGCCGCTTCAGCACCCTGATCGGAGAGAGAAGGGTGATACAGGGGCGGAAAAGGTGTGCCGGGGGCATAGCGTAGCTTCTCCGGTGGAATACCGTCAGGCGATCGGCGGTGACCTCGAAGATATCCTGCGCCTCTATGCGGTGCTGAATCCCGAAGATGAGCCGATTGCCTATGAGAAAGCGCGGAGTATATGGGAAACAATACTATCCGATCCCGCACTGAAATATTTTGTCGCGTATGATTCTGAAAGGGCGGTCGGAAGCTGTAATATTTCGATCATCCCGAACCTTACCCGGGGCGGCCGCCCTTACGGTGTCATTGAAAATGTCATAACCGATCCCGCGTACCGGCGAAGGGGTATCGGCCGCCGTCTCATGCAGGAGGCAATCGGGTACGCACGGATGAGGGAGTGCTACAAAGTCATACTGCTAAGCAGCATGAAAAGAGCAGATGCCCACAAATTCTATGAGAGCATCGGATTCAACGGATCGTCGAAAAAGGGCTTCGAGCTGCGGTTTTAGCGGCGGCCGGGACTCCTTTCCCCCTCCGGCCTGAAAAGACCTTGACACGGGCTGTTCTGCCGCACTACTATAGCACTCGAGATCGTCAGGTCCGAATTTGACGAACATCCCGTTTGTCCCGCAATTTTGTTAATACCAATTCGAAGAGTTGATTTTGCGCAAATGAAATCCCGCCTGAAAACGCGGCCGAAAAGGGGGCTTCTCAATGTTACGAAAAGCTGTTCTTCTGTTAATGATAATCACTGTCGCTGCCGGATGCAGGCCCAAACACGAGGCGGGCCCTGCGGAAGTAACGCCTGTTTCCTCGATGGTTCCGGCATCCGAAGAGAGTTCGTTCACGGTTATCTTCGTTATCGGTGAGGTCAGCGCCGGAAAGGCGGGAGAAGAGAAAAAACTTTCGATCGGTGACAGGCTGGGGCCCGGCGATGTGGTCATTACAGGCGTCAAGGCCGCGGCGGATCTGCGCTACAAGGATCTCGGCGTGGTCAGAATCGGCGAGTCAAGCGAGTGCGCGATAGACTCGGTGGCGGACGCCCTCTCTGACAACACCTCGCTTAAGCTTGAAAAGGGAAGTGTCGCCGCGACCTTCGGTAAACTTAAAAAAGAAAAATTCTCGGTCTCTACGCAGACCGTTGTCGCTGCGGTTCGCGGTACATCGTTTGTGGTGGCGACCGACGGTGAAACGAGTGTGGTGACCGTTGCCAGGGGGCGTGTTGCCGTCAGGCCCGTTCCCCCCGCGGGAAGTACGGATCAGTCGGCGGATCTTTCTGCGCTCGAAGTCGAGGCCGTCGCCGGTGAAAAGGTTGAAGTCGCGAAGAGCGATATGGAACAGGTAGCGGCGGGAACCAAGCGGGTTGAAGCCGAGCCGATGAGTAAGGCCGAATTGGAGCAGACTAAAGAGGCAATAACTTCAATAAAAGTCGAGGAGGCGCCTGAGCTCGCGCCTGAAGTCAAAGATGAGATCCGCAAAGAGGTTCCTCTGGAGATCGAAAAAGCGGTCGAAACAGTAAAAATTGAAGAGGATAGACAAGCCGAGGATGAACGCATCGCCGAGGCGGCGATTGCCGAAAACCGCAGAAAGAGAGAGGCCGCCGCAGTGCGCCAGCGCGAGATTGAACAGCAGCGTGAGCTTGAACTGCTCAAGGCTGAAGAGGCACTGGCCGCCGCGCAGCCGGCCGAAGAACCCGCAGCGGCCGGGGGGCCGGCTTCGCACGATGAGGTTGCGGTCAATATCGCTCCCGAAGAGGCCTACCGCGAAGCGCTCGACAACGCGACCGAGGTGGAGTTCGATTCTGAGCATGCCGAGGCGCACAAGCAGCTTCTCGCGGATACCTCCACCGAGCAGAAGCGGAAAGCCGCGCCCGTCATTAAAGTCACACAGAAAAATTCTGTCAGGCTGCGTCCTGTAGATTTCTCCGCGAAGTTCGGCATATCGGTCATGTTCTGGGGCGAGATGGGCTCGCTTGATACGGGAGACTGGGTTGAATACACGATTGATATTCCCGAAGAGGGCGACTACACGATCAGCTACAATCTCAGCAGTCTTGAGCGCAAGGGCGAACTCGAGCTTGTCGCGGGCAGCGTTCAGTCGAAGGTAAAAGTTCCCAGCAGTGCGAGCGGTGATATCGGCGGGGTGCTTCCGGTGAACAAAAATGATTATGTGCGTCTTCAGGCGGGCACGCAGACCATCCGCATACGGGTAATCGAAGGCGGCGATTTTACGCTGAACTATATCACCATAAAAAGGGGGAAGCCCTTCACCTTTCAGGATTTTCTCAATATGTTCGGGGGAAAGAAGCGCTCGTAAAGGCGCAAGTCTGTCAAAATAGGCCGGGGCTTCCCCCCTCGACTTTTTGCTGCTAAACGGAAAATGCTCTCTCTTTTTATCCTTTACAGAATAGCGGTGTTTTTTTATCCCGCATTCGTTCCCGCGCCGTGCAGAGCGCTGTGCGGCGGTATCGTTTCATAATAATCTGATTTGAGGAGTTCTATGAGAAGAATAGCTGTTTTTGCCCTGCTGCTGTGCATGTTCGCATGCTCGAAAAAATTTGACTATGACACTTCGCTTGAAGAGGCGAACAGGGTAATGGCCAAGAACACCCCGAAGGCGGTGAAAATCCTGACCCGGCTGATTCAGACCGAGCCCGAGGATCCCCGCGCGTACGGTCTGCTCGGGGTAATATATTATAAGACAAAACAGTACGACAAAGCCGCCGAGAATTTCGTGATGGCTGTCGATTTTACGAAAGATTACGCGGAAAAAAAAGAGGTCATCGGCGGCATTGACCAGCTGACTTCGGAGTTTCTCTCAAAAGAAGAATCCGACCACAGTGAGGCCGCACGCAAGGCCGTTCAGGCGGGATCACCCGATGAGGCTATCGCCGAGCTTAACAAGGCGCTCGAATTGAACTCGGGCAATATGGGGCTCTATTACGGGATGGGATACGCTTACAGTGCGAAAGGGGATTTCAAAAATGCGCAGAAGTATTTTGAGGAAGCAAGAGCGATCAATCCCCTTAATCTGGCAACACTCAAAGAGCTGGCCTACGTCTACAGCAATCAGAAAAACTTCGACGCGGGGCAGAAGCTGCTGCTGGAGACAGTGCGCTTTCACGGAAGCGACCCTCTGGTCGTCCATCAGCTGGGCATAAATTATCTGCGTACCGGCAACGGCGAGCCGGCCGAAGCGGCACTCAAGAAAAATATTGAACTCTATCCCTCGTTTTATCTCTCATACTTTACGCTCGGACAGTATTACTATAACAACAGTCGTTTTGACGAGGCAAGGCCGCTTCTCGAAGCGGTTCAGAAGAACTTTACCGAAGAGTACGCGGCGAAGATGAACCTCTCACTCGATGTGGGCGCGATGCGCTCAATGGCCTCGCAGATGCTGACGAACATGAAGTGAGGTGCGGGGGCGCCGCTGATGAGATTTTTACCGTAATAATTCGCATGACACAAAAAAAAGAGCGGCCTGCGCCGCTCTTTTTTTTGTCCGTTTTATTTCGCAGATTTCTGTTCAGACGGCTTACTTCGTCTCAAGCACCGCGATGCCGGGCAGTGTCTTGCCTTCGAGAAATTCAAGAGATGCGCCGCCGCCGGTAGAGACGTGACTCATCTTGTCGGCAAGATTGAACTTGTTGACAGCCGCAACAGAATCGCCGCCGCCCACAACGCTCGTCGCGCCTTTGGCGGTTGCGTCCGCAACAAGATGCGCGACATCGCCGGTTCCTTTCGCGAAAGATTCAAATTCGAATACACCGACCGGGCCGTTCCAGACGATCGATTTTGAACTGAGAATAGTCTCTTTATAAACTGCAAGAGTCTTCGGGCCGACATCCATGCCCATAATGCCGTCGGGAATATCCAGACCGTCGATATTGGTCACTTTCGCATCGGCGGCGAAGGTATCACCGCACACATGGTCGAGCGGGAGAATTATTTTAACCCCTTTTGATGCGGCGGCGGCGATAAGCTTCTTCGCGGTGTCGATAAAGTCATCCTCGACGAGCGATTTGCCGACGGTGTGTCCCTGAGCCTTCAAAAATGTATAAGCCATCCCCCCGCCGATAATGAGCGATGAGGCGTTTTTGAGCAGGCTTTCGAGAACGGCGATCTTCGATGATACCTTCGCGCCGCCGATAATAGCGGTCATAGGTTTCGGAGGATTGGTAACCATGGGCTCGAGGTATTTCACCTCTTTTTCCATCAGAAATCCGCCGACGTTCACTTTCATGAACTTCGCGATGGTCGCGGTAGAGGCGTGGGCGCGGTGCGCGGTACCGAAGGCGTCGTTGACGAAGACATCGCCGTAGGTTGCGAGCTCTTTAGCCATCGGCTCCTGAGCGGCGGTATCCTTTGCGGTCTCTTCTTTGTGAAAACGGGTGTTTTCAAGCATGAGCACGTTGCCGGCGGCAAGCGTGTCGATCTTCGCCTTCTGGCCGAAACATGAATCGGCGAACTCGACGCTTTTGCCGAGTTTGCCCGCAAGATATTCGGCGACCGGTTTCATGCGGTGCTTGCCCGCGATGTATTTTTCCTTGTCGAAGCTCTTGCCGTCTTTCTCCGCCTTCTCCTGCGCCTTCTTCGCGTCCTTGTCGGGATCGCCGAGGTGGCTCATGAGTACGAGCGAAGCGGGTGACTGCTCGAGAATGTATTTGATGGTCGGGATCGCCGCGGTGATGCGGGTATCATCCTGAACTACGCCATCCTTCATCGGAACATTGAAGTCAACACGCATGATGATGCGTTTGCCTTTCAGATCAACATCCTTTACTGTCTTGATCATAAAGAGAATCCTCCTCTAATTTATCTGGTAAGTGCCGCGATCAGATGCCGGGAGCGCAGCAGCTAAAGTGTACTGAATTTTACCTGCATTTCCACAATTACAAACCATCCCCCCGGGGCAAGAGCAAAATCTGGCTTTTCACCGCGAATATAAAATTGTGTCGTTTGCTGTGAATTTTTTATCAGCCTGCGCTTATCATCACCCTCAGAGCGATGATAACTGCATAAAAAGCGGCGCCCCCCGTTTCAACTCTTTTTTCGCGGGGGGAACACAGGTGAATTTTTTAAGCAGGGGATGTTCCCGCCCCGGCGCCGGAGATCCGCTTTACGCCGGAACTTTGCTATTAAAATATTTGACCAACCGTACGCTGTTGCCTTTTTCGTTGTACTCGACAAGATCGAATATGTTTCTGGTGAGGGTGATTCCTCTTCCGTGGGGAAGCGATGCGTTGTTGAAATTGACAAATTCTTCGGCGATCACCGCGCGCGCGTCAAAGCCCTCGCCCTCATCGGTAACGGTGAACTCGGCATATTCGCGGTTGATGTCGGCGCTGACTTCGACACACCGCCGGCTCAAATCGGGATCGCTCTGCCGCTGTTTTATCAGCTGTCTGAAGTCGTCATTTTTAAAGCACTCGGTCTTTTCATCGAAGGTGATGCGCAGATTGCCGTGCTCGATGGCGTTCATGATCATCTCGCGAAGAGCGGTGCGGCAGAGGCGGTAGGTGTTTCTGTCGGCATATCTGGCAATGTTGCGAGTCAGGCGGTGCGCGACATCCTCGGCCAGGTAGAGATAGTTCGAGATTACATAGCACTGTTTTTCAGAATTGAAATAATGCAGCAGGCTGTCCGCCTCCTGCTTGCGCATGCGGCCGATTATCTCGCTTTTGCCGGCGATGCTGATGTGTTCGAGTGTGACAAAGAGTTCCACCGGTTCGCCCATATAGGCCGAGCGGAAACTCGCTCCGAAAGAGAGAGAGGCCGCCTCTTTTGAAAGCGACTCGAGCTTCTCACGAAAAAGATCCTTCGAGAAGTGTGTCCCTGTCTCGCCCGGGTGGATCAGTTCGATGAAATTCCTGCCGATGATCTCACGGGGGTTGTAAAACAGCAGCAGGTTAACCGTATCGTTGCAGGTGAGAATGCGAAGCTCGCTGTCAAGGCTGAAGAATATTTCGGCCGAGCCGGCGACGATGAACCGGTAGCGCTGCTCCGAGATGCTTTTTTCACTGTAGGCATGATCGAGAGCCTCGACCTTTTTTCCGAGTTCAGAGTAAAGCAGTTTAAGCCTGTTCTGTTCCCTGAGATAGCGGTTTGACTGAATCATCTCTATGCCGAGAACCGTCAGGGTAAATCCGTAGCGCGAAAGCTGGATCATTTTTGCCATAAACATCGAATCGATGATGTCAAAGAGTATACAGCTTATTACGATAATTCCGCCGATCGCCAGGTTTCCCGACTCCCTGCTCGTGAGGGTTGTTGACAGCGCCCGCAGATGTCCTCTGTTTTCTTCTTTTAAGACCGCCCTGTAATCCCTGATAAATGAATGGGGAAAAAGATAGAAGACCACATGTATCAGTGATAAAACCGCCGCGACCTGCCATACATTGAGAATCATGAACGCCGCCGGCATCGAGCAGACCAGTGTGGCGGCAATCAGCAGCGCGTTGAATACTGTTACACCCTTCATAAAGCGTGAGATTCGTTTAAGAAGAATTATCTCAAAGAGCGATCCGAACAGGGGAAAGATCAGATACAGCGATATGTACTCGATCCGAATGAGCAGAAAAGTATCTCTGAACAGACTTTCGATATACGCGGTGCGCGAAAGCGAATAGGTGAAATAGGCGACAGATGAAACCGCAAAGAGCAGATTGAAGGTGTCGCGCCGGTGTACAAAAAAAAGGTTCAAATGGTAGATGCCGAAGGCGAGAAAGACGGACATCAGAACCAGAATATAAATCTCGGAATTCTTTCTCTCGAGGTACCGGTAGTCGGCGATGAGGTAGGGCGAGCTTCTGAACAGGCCCATCCTCCCGCTTTCGATATCGCCGTAGAGGTGAAAGACGAGGGTGTTTCTGCCGTCGATCAGAAGATTCGGGGACAGGGGGATCAGCACCCTGCGGCTCTGTCGGTGCCTGCGGATCGAACCGTCCGTATTCAGATCGAATTCCGAGTGCAGAAGCACTCCGTTAAGATAAACCTCCCAGTTGTCGCCGATCGCGGCGAGTGAGAGACCCGAAAGCGATGAAGGGGGAAACTCACTCGTATCACACGAAAAGTGCTGAAAGAGGGTGAAATGCCGTTCGGGTGAGTCTCTGAACAATGAGACTTTGCCGGGTGCACCCGTAAGTTCGCGCAGACGGTTCATCCGGATAGCTCTGCCGCCGGGTGAGGCCGCAATTCTGTACAACTTCGAGAGATCGGGCGTTTCGCCCACCCACTCAAGTTCGAATCCCTCGGTGATGAAGATTTCACTTGCATTAAGGTTGATCTCCGCCGCGACGATCGGGAGCGTTCCCCCCAGGAGCACGCCGGCAATAAGAAAATTCAAAAAAGCGGGTCCATACCTGCGGCGTGCGGTCACGCATATCTCCGATAAAATCATATTGTCCGGAAACCCGGCCGGCCGAGTTCAGCCATTCACTGTTGCGCGATAGAGTGCGCCATTGTCGTTGGTCAGTTCCATTATCCCGCCCAGCTGCTCGGTCATCATCTTTATAAGGCAAAGACCCAGCGAAGCCGAGCAGAGCGCAGTGATATCCCCCGAAAATCCGGGGCCGTTATCTTTATAGTACACGCAGAGCTTCTTCTCCCCGGCACGTGAGATGCGAAGCGTTATTCTGTGAGAGTCCTCGTTTTTGAAGGCATATTTAATCGAATTGCTGAGCAGTTCCGTTACGATCAGACCGATAGGCATCGCGACCGAAATATCGAGGGGGATATTTTCTATCTCGATAGAGGTTTCCACGTTGAACGTGATAAAATCTTTGAGCACCAGATGGCAAAGGTCGGTGAGATACGAGTTCAGATAAAGCAGTTCGCCGGAACCCTGCATATGAAGTTTCTCGTGCAGGAGCGAGAGGGTGCGGATTTTATTCTGAAGATCGGACAAAAGATCGGGAATAGCCCCCTCTCCGACCATTTCGTGAAGCGATATCATTCCCAGAAGCATATTGAACTGATTTTTTATGCGGTGGTGAACCTCGCGCAGCCGAAGCTCCTGCGCCGATACGCATTTTTTGAGCTCTTCGTAGATCAGGATGTTTTTCAGATCGTTCTCGATGACCTCTCTGAACTCATTGAGAAGTGAGCGAAAATCGTCGGTAAAGGCGTTGGTGCGGTCGTTGAGCATGCAGAATGTTCCGAAAAGCTCTCCGTCGGTCCACAGAATCGGGACCCCCATGTACGAGCGCATGCCGAGCGAGGCGTGGGGGTTATTCTTCCAGTACTCCGAGATGTTCGAATCCTGCACCAGAAGCCCTTTTTTCCGTCCCGCAACGGTCTCGCAGAACATGCCTATGCCCAGCGAGTCACGGTCGTTTTTTTTGTAAGGGTTCCCCTTCGTGATGCTTGCGGCGAAAACTTCGAGAGTCTCGTCGGTAAAGCGGGTGATAAGTCCGGTCGGTACCCCCATGATTTTCGCGCTGATATCAACGATGTGCTGCCACTTCTGCTGTATATCAGAGGGGATATCGGGTTTGCCGGCCGATACGGCAACGATGGCCCTGCCCGGTTCATTTTCAACTTTGACATGCGCGGTATTCATCGACTCGTTCATCTGTGCCTGCCTGTACTTGCCGGGTATCCGCCGGTGGTGCAAAGATTACAAAAAGCAAGGGGGGGAAGCCTGTACGTTCCAGCACACATCCCCCGAAGCAAAATAGTAATTGATCATGCATTTTTCAAGCAGGATTAGCCCGCGGTGCAAAAAGCCGGCAGCACAAGGCGGCGGCAATCGAACTCACCGACTAGCGAAATCTTTCGCCAAGCACAACGATGAGCAGTGCACCCGAAGCAAGCGCCGCGCCGTAGAAGCACGCCAGAATAAGGGCAATATCGCCGCCGTATCCCTCTCTGACAAGAGGCAGTGCAGTGACAAGCGCCGCCGCGGCGGAAAGCGCTGCGGCGCAGAAGAGCAGAAACAGCTTGCCGCGAAGATAGCTTCTCCACAGGCTTTTGCGCGAGAAACCCAGGGCGCGCATGAGGCGCCTCTGCGGAAATTCATCGGACTGCGCGGAGCGGATCAGAAGCGCGAGGCCGCCGAAACCCGGAATAAAGGCGAGCATCGACATCGTCTGGAATATCCGCAGGTAGGTGTTCTCGAGCTCCATGAAAAGGGCGATCGCCTCCCTGCTTGCTCGCACACTTCCACCCCACTGCGCGAAGAGGCGCGTGAGAAGCCGCCGCTCCTGCTGTGTGTCGGCACTTCCCGCAAGAAAGAGCGAAGCGCCGCCGTCAACAGTAAAATTTGTATATAGAAGCGCCTTGTCGATATAGAACATGCCCTGAAGACAGGTGTCGTTGGTGAGCGCGCTGATAGTGAGCGTGACCTCTCTGCCCGGTGAAACCCTGTAGATGATTTTCTCGCCCGGCGATTTTTTCAGACTCCACTGCAGCACCGACGCGTCTATCGCCGCGGGAATGCTTCCGTCCGCAAGAGTATGCGAAAGGCTCTTCCACTCGATCTGCTTTCCTTCGGGTGAGCGAAGGGTGAAAATCCTTTCACCGTCCATGATCGCGGCGTCAAAGCCCAGGATGCCGGGCGTGCGCAAAGCATTCAAATTAAGGCAGTTCGCCCTCTCCTTTCCGTAGACAAGAAAGGGGATCAGCGGCGACTGTGTCCGCGGAAAACGGTCAGAGGGAACGGGCAGTGTCGTCTCGACGATAAAGGCTTTGCCTCCGGCCGGTGATCCGCTTTGCGCGGGGTCAAAGCTCATGAGGCGCCGGTTGGCCGAAACCGCCCCCGAGATAAAAAGCGCGATCGCCGTGACGATCAGGATCGCCCTGTCCCGAAGCGGCGAGCGTACAAGAATAAGCGGCAGGGTGAAAAGAAGCGCCCCCAGCAGAAATGTCCCTGAAAGAAAAAACAGGGCGCTTTCAAGCGACCTGTCGTGCTGCGCCGTCAGCATTGCGGCAGCGGCGGCAAGTGCGCATGCAAGCGATGCGCACTTCAGAATATTTTTTTTAACCTTAGAGATGCCGGGAACCGGCAGTGAGATCTCGCCTGCGCTCATCCGCCGCAGCCGTGCGCCGATCACCAGCGACGAGATGAGAATCACCGGCAGTGTGCCCGCTAAAAACGCGGCGGGGATTATCCACGGGGCAACGTAGAGCGTGAGCGCATCCGTGTGGACGATGCCGTACCAGATTGTGCGCAGCGCCGCGAGCAGAATCTGCACCAGTGCGATTCCGGCGAAGCTGCCGGCGATGCCGGGAATCACAATCACGGGGAGCATCTCGCGCAGGTAATGGCGGTGCATGGTTTTTGCGTGAAAGCCGATCGCGCGCAGAAGCCCCGCCTCGCGGCGCCTGGCATCGATATACTGCATCGCACTCGCCGCGTGCGCAAAGAGCATCGCCGCAATCAGAAAAAAACTCATCGAGAGAAACAGAGCGGCAAAGTCGACCGAACCGCGCGAGGCGGCGATCAGCTCATCGCGAAGGGGGATAACGGCGGCGCCGATGCCCGTCAGAGTGAGCCGGTCAGAAAGCGCGGCGGCGATCGCCTCTTCGCGATGAGCGGCGGGAAAGCGGTAGAGCACCGGATCAGGTGTAATCGCCCTGGCGCTTTCGCAGTCGAGAATGAGCAGGGGGCGCTTGCCGTTACTCTTCCAGTCCCGCTCAATATTCTCGCTGATCAGCGACAGATCGATCGGAAGCGAGCTCTCCCACTCGCGGCAGCTTCGCCCCTCATCCAGGCCGGGAAAATCGGGAATATCGTCTCTGCGTCGCAGAAGCTTCGATTCGTCCGCGATCGAGTCGACGGTGATCTCTCGGCTGCTCTGCGCGAGCGAGCCGTCCTCGGGCGAAAAGATAAAATAATTGAGGGTGAGCGCAGAGCCGGCGCGCGCTCCCGTCTCGCGCGCGAGAAGGGGGGAAATCTCTGTGTGCCTGTCGCTGTCAGAGGAGACAAAAAACAGATAGGGCCGCATCCCCCCGCCACCTTCGGCCCTGGTGATAAACGAAGAGTAGACCGCCTCGCCCCCGGGAGCAATTTCGCGTGCGGCATCGACAATCGCCGGTGAAAGATAGAGTGCGGCGCTTCTGAGTAGCACACCCGACGGCGAGTCCGTAAGCGTAAGGCCCGCGTCACCCGGCACTATCGTCCCGCCCGGAAGGGCGAACTCCCCCTCACAGGTAATCAGAATCCGGTTGGCGCGCCCGGGGATACCGGCGGCTTCGCCCAGCTCATCGAGATTGACATACAGAAGGCTCGGCGCGCGCTGGGTGATCTCGCTTTGATAGCGTCCCGGACCCGACTCTTCGAGAATGCGCGTGACGGTGAACTCCCGGTCGGTGAAATCAGGAAGACCCCGCGCCGCAGGCTGAAGAATTTCGCCGGGCGCACTTCGGGGGATGCGAAGCGATATGCGCGCGCCGACGGTGCAGCCGAGAAGAGTCGCGGTGCTGCGGTTAAGCCAGATCTCTCCGCGTCTCGGGGTACTGCCGGCGAACGAGAGTGTTTCGTATAACGAAGTGAATCTGCCGTCGATGCCGGTGACGCGCAGCCCCCGTTCGGTGATGCCCGCGGCGCTGACAGAGATCAGGGGCGCTTCGAGCATCGGCGCGGCCTTTGTTCCGGGCGAATTATTTTCTATGCGTGCGGCCAAATCGGACAAAAAGGGGGTATTCGCGCTCAGCAGGTGTGTGGCGCTTCCGATCTTGCCGAGGTTGTGTGCGGCAATGCTTTTGCGAACAGAGCTTCCGGCGAGAAAATCCGCCGAGATCAGGGCGGATGCGAGAAAGCCGGCCGCGCCCAGAATGATCAGTTGCCTGAAATAATATCGGCGTGATGCCGCGAGCAGAGTTTTGACGCGCATCAGAGGAGCCTTCCGTCACAGAGGTGTATCGGGTAATTCATCAGGGATGCCATCTCGTCAGAGTGGGTCACCATGAGAAGTGAGCTGCCGTGCTCGCGCGTGAGCTCGACCAGAAGGTTCGCGACGCTGCGGCTGTTTTCGCTGTCGAGGGCGCCGGTCGGTTCGTCGGCGAGAACAAGCCGGGGGGTATTCATCAGCGCACGGGCGGCGGCGACGCGCTGCCGCTCGCCGGTCGAAAGCTCGCCGGGATAACGGCGCTGCTTGTCCGCGAGAGAGACTCTCTCGAGAAGTGAGCGCGCGCGCTCCCGCTGCGCGGGTGTGCTCTTCTTCATATCAGGCGCCATCGCGCTCAGCAGCACATTTTCAATCACCGTCAGCTGCGGCAAAAGCAGGTGCTCCTGAAATATTATGCCCAGCTCGCTTGAGCGGAAGCGGTCGCGCCGCTTTTCGTCCCACCCGTTCACCGCTTCGCCGTCGAAAAAAATATTACCAGAATCGGGTGTGTCGAGAAGGGCGCACACATTGAGCAGCGTCGTCTTGCCGCTGCCCGAGGGGCCGAGTACGGCGACGGTGTCGCCCCGGTTGACGGTAAAACTCACCCCCCGCAGCACCTCGGCGATGACGAGCCCGTCGCGGTTGCGGTATGAGCGCGTCAGTTGTTCAACTTTAAGCAGGGGGATGGCGTGATCTGCGGTCTTCGTACTCATTTTGATTTCTCCGCGGCGCTTTCGAGGCGAAAGAGCAGAATTTTTCCCGTCGCGGTGCCGACGGCAAGATAGGGTGCGTGCCAGGCGCCGCCGAGCGAGGGCAGGCTTCCGAGCGGGTAACTGAGAAGCTCGGCGCCGCTTCTGCGGTCAAGAAGATAGAGCGCTCCCTCGGCGCTCGCGGTAATGATTCCGGCGCCGGTTACGATTGTCTCGAAATCGACGGGGCTTCCCCCCTCGAAATGCCACAGAACCCTGCCGTCGGTTTTTGCGAGCGCGCTGACGCGGCCGCGCTGATCGCCGTAGATGATCGCGTCGCCGTCAAGGGTCACGGGCGAGCGCACGGGGGATGCGGAATCATCAAGATGCTTCCAGAGAATACCCCTTTCAGGCGACCACGCGCAGACCTCGCCCTCGTAGGCCGCGAAGTAGATCGTGCCGTCGCCGCCCGCGGCCGGCGTCGAGGGAATATACGAATCGCCCTTCACCGATGCGGCGAGAGATCCGTCCTTTCGGCTGAGAAGATAGAGCTTCGCGTCGCACGACCCGAAGGCGACAAAATCGCCGGCGAGTGCGGCTCTTCCGTTGATATAATTTGCGCTGGCGTATTTCCAGACAATAGAGAGATCAGAGGCGTTTATTTTGTACAAGTGGTTGTCGTAGCTTCCCGCGTAAAAATATCTTTTGTCGCCGTCTGCAGCGAGGCCCCCCTTGATCTGGCCGAAGCCGGAAGCCCTTTTCAGAAGAGTGCCCGTCTTCGCGTCGATCGCGAGAAGATCGCCTTCGAGCGAGGCTGCGTAAAGGGTATCGCCGATAATGAGAAGCGAGGCCTCGAACGAGATATCGTTTTTGATGCGCCAGAGCTCTTTTTCGCCCTCAATATCCCACGCGCATATGCCGCCCTCGGCACCCGCGCCGTAGAGCACCAGCGCACCGCCGGTTTTTTCGATAAGGGGGGATGCGTTGACGGCGGAGCCGACGTCGAATTCACCGGCAAGTGTCAGCGCGGGTTTCTGCTGCGGCCGCTCGACACCGGCCTTGCACGCGAAAAGAGCGAGTGCGGCCGCAGCCGCAAAAGCAAAATGAATAACAGTTAAAATTTTCATAAAGTAAGTTCACACACCTTTAGCGGTTGCGAAATGATTAAACCGTTTATATGCTGTGAAAGCATGATAAACATACAAAATTTCAACAAGAGTGTTCTAAACAATTCGTAAACCGCTCTAGGGCCACACCCGAGGGCTTTATCAGCAAAAGGGATTGCCGTTGCTGCCGGTAAAACTGCCGGTAAAAATTCTGATCCCGTCGATCAGCCAGCCGATGCCGAAGAGGCCGCCGGTAAAAAAGTACAGGACGCCCATGCCGATTCTGCCGGCATAAAAATGATGGGCCCCCATGACGCCGAAGACGAGCCATAACACGATAAGGATTACCCGCCGCTCGCCCGAGCCTGCAATATTCGCCACCGCGGCGTTAAGCGTGCCGGAATTAGTTTTGTTTGAATAATCCTGCCGCTGCGCCTGCCGGTAGCCGCAGTACTCACATACATACTCTTTTAAAAACGCGCCGCAGGATGGACACTTGTTCATCTGATGAAAATCCTCCCTAACCGATAATTCGTCCCGCAGATTCAGCCGATACTTTTCTTTTGTCTACAATTAATCATCACGGCAGCGGCTCATCTGCCGGCAGCGCACTGAGCGCACCTGTCGGGCACGCGCCGGCAAGGTGCCGCGCCGCATCGCCTGAGGGCACATTCTGCGGGTCGAAGATGAGCCGTGTGCCGATTCCCCTGCCGCTGAAGTCTAGGGGAAAGCGGGGCACCATCGTCCGCGCGGCCGCGATACACAGACCGCAGCGTACGCACTTGGCGGGGGTGTAGATAAGCCCGCCATGCCGCTCGATGCGCAGATACGATCCTCTGCGAAGAAGTCCGCCTCTGCCCGCGCCTTTAATCGACTCGGCGATCTTTTTCAGCTCGCAGCTGCTTTCCCCCTCACAGCCGCAGCGCAGGCAGAATTTCCCCCCCGCCGCTGTCACCTCCCGCGCACCGTTCACGAGAATTTTTCGGTTATCTTCAAAAATTTCAAGCTCTAGAGCGGTGCACTCCGTGATGCGCGAGGGCGAGCTCTTCGTACGCCCGCCCGGCTGCCGCCCCTCGATCTTCGCGATCACCTCTTCGGCGGCCTCACGTCCGTGAAAGAACTCCCGCGCGATGGCGCTTGAGCCTTTGATCCGGGTGGTATCGATTATACCATCGTACTGCTCGCAGAGCGGATCCTCAGGGGCGATATCTCTTTCGACAAGTTCTGCCGCTGCGGCGCCGACAAGGCGGTCGATCTCCCTTTCGAGAAGTCCGTCGGGAAGCGCCGCGGCATGATTGACAAGATCACCCGCCCATCCATTTGCGCTTGCGAGCGTGACGGCGTAACCGGCGCTTGCCCCATGCCAGAGCGCCGCCAGCGCCGCGGCTCCGCCGCCGAGTACAAGAATTTTTCCGGGGCCGGCCGGCACCCGCCGGGTGCGCGGCAGTATATGTTTTGCCAGTGACTCCTTTACCGCGCGCACAGAGACGGGATTGCCGTCCGCCTCGCCCCTTCTGCGGCAGAGTTTTTCACAGGGGGCTTTGCACAGAATATTGGTCACGCGCGGCAGCGGAATCGACGCATAGAGCAGAGCCGCCGCATCCCCCTGCCGCCCCTCTTCGACGAGCTGCACCATCAGATCGGTGCGCAGCTGCGCGGGGCAGGCGAGGGCACAGGGCGCGATGCAGTCGCCGCTGTGCTCGGCTAAAAGCAGCGCGAGCGACTCTTCGCGCAGCCGGGCGATCTCGTCAGAATCCGTATCAATCTGCATTCCCGGTGCGGCGGGATGCTCGCATGCGGGCAGAATGGTGCCGGTGGCGTTATCGCGCACGATGCACAGCAGGCATGACGCGCGGTGTGAACCCATGCCGTCGCACAGGTGCGGAATGGTGATGCCGGCGCGCATCGCGGCTTCGAGTACGCTCATGCCGGGCTGCGCGCTGACTCGATTGCCGTTTATGATAATTTCAAACGAGGACATGGACGGCTCCTTCGGGGCAGACTTTGCGGCAGTTTCCGCACTTCGTGCATATATCATGGCGTATAACGTGTTTCTCCCAGGGGGTGAAGGCGATCGCCCCTGAGGGGCAGTTCTGCGCGCACAGGGTGCATCCCGAGCACTCATCCGTGATAACGAAGGCGGTGATTGAACGGCAGATGCCCGCGCGGCAGACCCCTGCGAGGTGCTCTTCGTACTCCTGCGCGAAATTTCTCAGCGTCGACAGTACGGGATTGGCCGCCGACCTTCCGAGGCCGCAGCGCGAGAGCCGCCGCATCGACTCGCCAAGATCCTTTAATTTGGCTAGATCTTCGTGTAAGCCCTTTCCTTCGCAGATGCGTGTCAGGATTTCAGTCAGCTGAAGGCTTCCCGCCCGGCAGACCACACATCGTCCGCAGCTTTCCGCACTCGAGAAAGCCGTAAAGTAACGGGCCATCTCGACCATACAGTCGCGCTCATCCAGAACGATGAGTCCCCCTGATCCCATCATCGCGCCCGCCGCCTGCAGCGAGTCGAAATCGACACTTGCATCGAGCGCATCGGCTCCCAGACAGCCGCCCGAAGGACCGCCGATCTGCACCGCTTTGAATCTGCCCGGGGCGGGAACGCCCCCGCCGATCTCTTCGACGATGGTACGCAGTGTGGTCCCGAGGGGAACCTCGATGAGTCCCGGGCAGTTGATCTTTCCCGCGAGTGCAAAGCTTTTGGTTCCCCGGTTTGTGCCGTGTCCGTGACGTGTGAAATTTTCGGGATCGGTTAGCAGTCCCGGAACCGACGCGAAGGTCTCGACGTTATTGATGATCGTCGGTTTTCCCCTGAAGCCCGCCTCGGAGGGGTAGGGAGGGCGGGGACGGGGTATGCCCCTTCGCCCCTCTATCGATTCCAGAAGCGCCGTCTCCTCTCCGCAGACAAAGGCGCCCGCCCCCTCCCGAACCGAGAAGGGGATCCGCAGTTCGGGAAGAGCCGCGTTCTCACCGATAAGCTGCGCCGCTTCGAGCAGCGCGATTCCCTTTCGCACGCGTTCGATCGCGAGGGGATACTCGGCGCGAATGTAGAGAATCGCCTCTTTCGCCTTCACCAGCCATACCGCGACGGCGATGCCTTCGATCACCCGAAGGGGAAGCGACTCCAACAGCATGCGGTCCATAAAGGCCCCGGGATCGCCCTCATCGCCGTTGCAGATGACGTACTTCTCACCCTCTTCGCAGTTATAGGTATGAAGCCACTTTTCAGAGGTGGGAAAACCGCCGCCGCCCCGACCGCGCAGATTTGCCGCGGCAAGAGCCTCGAGCAGCTCTTCTCTTTTTGCCGTGCCGCGGCAGTAGTCGATCGCAGCGCCGCCGCCGCCCGCGCGCCAGCCTTCTACGTCAAGGGGGTCGCGCTGCTCGCTTCCGTTGAAGGTGAAGCGTATTTGGCGGTGAAAGATATCGTAATCGCCGTTGTCGATGCGGTTTTCCTCGACGGCGGCGGCTTCACTGCCGCCGGTAAAAATACGGTCGATGAGAGCGCCGGTAAATTTTGTGAAAAGATTGTGCCTGAGCAGCCCCGTGTTTTCGATATGCAGGTCGATTATGCGGCAGGCGAGCTGCGGGGTCAGGTGTCCCCATGAGGCCTCGCGCGCGCCCGGGGTGATGATTCTCATAAGCGGGGCCTGATGTGAAAGGCCGGTGCATCCGGTGCTCTCTACGCGCAGGGGAAGTTTTTTTTGTATAATGTGCGCGCGCACTCTCTCGCGCACATCTTCCGAGCCGGCGGAGCGGCAGCTGGTGCACGAACAGATCTGGACCACTGCGGCGAACTGCGCCTGTGCCGCGGGGGGTGGGGCGGTTCGGCCCCTTTTGAGCGAATCGAGAAAGGTCTTAAGCGTCGCATTCACTTTCGAGGCATCGACGGGCCCGTAGATCCTGTCGTCTATCTGCACGGCCGGTGCAAGCATGCAGCAGCCCAGACACGAGACTTTTTCTACCGAAAACAGGCGCGCGGGGTCACACTGCCCCCCGTCGGGGATCTTCAGCTCGGCGCGCAGGGCGTCGTATACCTGCCCGGCCCCCTTGAGATGGCAGGCAGTGCCGGTACAGACCTTGATCTTGTGTGCGGCGGGGGCCTCGAATCTGAAATGCGAATAAAATGAGGCCGTGCCCTTCACCTCGGTAAAATCCAAAGCAAGCTCGTTTCCGATCTCGCGCATCGTCTCATCCGAAAGCCATCCTGTCACATTCTGCCGGCGGATCAGTTCGCTTAAGAGTTTCTCCCTTGCGCTCATCACTTCTCTCCAATCGCGATCAGGCGTGTTGCCGTTCTGACGATCAGAGCCTTGCCGCTCCATGCGGGAGTCGCCTCGACCGCCTCTCCTATCTTATTAATGATGGGCTGGGCGCTGTCGCCGCCGGCGGCGATGATCTGGCTTGCGCCCGCGCGGTCAAAGAGAACGAGGTAGTCTCCGATTATAAGGGGGGAAGCATACCAGCCCTCGCTCTGATCGTACTCCCAGATCATCGTTCCTGTTTCGCCGTCGACACAGTGCAGCATGCCGTATGATGTGGGAATAAAGAGCCGTCCGTTGGCTGCGATGGGGCTTGCCACATCGGGAGCGACATTGACGTAGTCCCACAGTTTTTCACCCTTGTTCAGATCGATGGCAATGACCGAGTCAGCGGGGCTCACCGCGTAGACGCGCCCGCCGTCGTATGCGGGAAGGGGCGTCACCTCGCCCTTCAAAAGTGCGCTCTCCCAGATTATCTCGCCGGTAAGGGGGGCGCTGAGCGTCACGTTGGAACTTCCCTGCGTGAGAAGCATCACCGCCTGCTGCGTGTCGATCAGCACGGGAGATGACCACGAGGGCCCGGAAGGGCGCTCTGTTTTGTATACTTCGCCGCCTGTCGCGCAGTCAAGCACTACAAGGCGTGACGCCCCGTTGTGGTCGTACTGCAGAAAGAGCTTTCCCTGATAGACGCGCGGCGAGGAGGCATAGCCGAATTCCAGGGTGAGTTCGCCGGGGTCGTAGGTCCACAGCAGCCTGCCGTCGTGGCTGAGGGCCGCGCAGACGCCGCCTGAGAATACCGCGTAGACGCCGTTGCTGTCGGTCGCCGGAGTCGGCGCGGCGCCGCCGGTCTGTTCATCCGCCGGTGCCAGCTGCGCGAATCCCGCGTCGGCCAGGGCGTAACGCCAGATATCGCGGCCGCTCGCGGCGTCAAAGCAGCTGACATAACCCCGGTTCTGAGCATCGGCCGAGGTAAGATAGATATGATCATTCCATATAACGGGTGATCCCCGTCCGGCAGTGTCGAGGTTTCTCTTCCAGAGCACATTCTCGCCGGTATCGATATTCCATGACAGGGGCGGCGTTCCCGTGCCTGCCTCTCCGCTGCCTGAGCTTCCGCGAAGGCCGTTCCACTGCTGCTGCGCGTCCTGCGGTACGGCGGTGTAAAATTCACCGAGTGCCGCGATTTTTTTGCAGGGGCAGACTTTCTCATCACCCTTTCCCCCCGCCGTAAAGGGAAGCGTGAGGGCGGCTCTGCCTGAAATATAACGCTCTGCGATGAATGAGCTGACGAGGCCCGAGACTGCGATAAGAAGCGTCAGCGAAAGCAGCGAATAGGCTGTGCGCCGTCCGAAGGCGCTCTGATCGGATGCGCCGCTATTGACAGAGCTGCCGCCGGGAACCCTGATGAACGAGGGATCGCTGTGCGCGTTCGCAGGGGCTCCGTAGAG
>Ga0209467_1000929_pt1 | contig 30426 bp, 26 predicted proteins | sample Higcelwee11metaG_FD_187175 | JGI IMG/M metagenome (GOLD analysis project Ga0209467, IMG submission 187175) | Freshwater pond sediment microbial communities from the University of Edinburgh, under environmental carbon perturbations - High... | ecosystem: Environmental > Aquatic > Freshwater >... | reverse complement strand
ACATGCAGGATGCCGGTGGGGAGCCAGGCCGGTCCGTAGCGATTGACCAGGATGTAGGAGAGCAGCAGCCTTCGTTTGAACTCCCGCGACTCCACGGACTGGTTGTTGCCGATGAAGCTGGTCACGCCCCAAGTCCGGCCCAGGCGCGGATCAAACCCGACATCGAAGAATTCCTTCTTCATGCGCGTTGCGCCGTCCTTGTCCACCTCGTACATATTCCAGAATTCGTCATCGGAAAATTCGATGTCGGACAGGTAGAGCTTCAGGAACTCGTCGCGGAAAAACTCCAGATGGGCATAGGCGTCAAGGAACGCCCGATTTTCCTGCTGCCTCCTTTCGAGCATGTACTGTCGCAGATAGGAGAAGGTCTTCTCCCTGCTCATGTTGTAAACCAGAAAATAGCAGATGATGGTGGCGCTGCCCACGATGATCGTTCCGATGAAAAGGACTTTCATGAGGATCTGCCGGCTGAGACGCCGGGAGGCTGGCGCTGTGGACGTGCTCATGCGGGACGACTCCTTTGCGGCGGGGCGAGGGGATCCCGGAGGCCGCAATGGCTACAACGTGACAGGCCCGGGGATGTGGCGCCTTATGCGAAAAGGATGCGCAGGGCGTAGCCAGGGCGGCCATGGCCGCCTGATCTCAGTCCCTTCCGCTTGGCGGCAGACGGCTTTGGACGGCGCGAAACTGCGGGCGCAACACTAGCAGGATCCGCTGCAAAGCTCCAGACTGGTTTTTTAACATATTGGGGAAAAAACCGAGCAAAAGAGGGCATGCGCAACGGCCGGGCAGCCATGGCCTGGGGGCGCGCCGGGTGGTCATGGAGGACGGGGCGGCGGCCCTTCGCGCCAATCCCGAGATAAAAAAACCTATCCGGGCGGAGAGCCCCTTCCCGTCAGGAGCGTCCCTGCCTTCCGGTTCGCAGCGGCGTTCCGCCGGTTTTTCCAGGGACGGCGTCCGCCCCCGCGCGCGGAGAGATGCTGGCCTGTGCAAGGGCAGGGACGAACAAAGCCGCCGTCCGCCCCCGCGCGCGGAGAGATGCTTCCTGCCGGGCTGGTGGCGACCCACTCCGTATTGTACGTCTTCTTACGGCTCTAACAACAACATCTGCCAGGGCTGGGCCTTTGACGCGGTCGTGACCGGCGCCAGGTTGACGATGCTGACGCTCCACATCTCCATGCCGGAATAGCTGCCGCCCCAGGGCATGCTGTGCGTGGTGTAGTTCCAGGTATCGTTGATGTAAATCGTCTGCGTGGCGTCGTCGTAGCCCACGCCGACCATGGTGTGTCCGGTGACGTTGATCATGACCGGACGCCCGGCGTCGATCTCGGCCTTGTACTGGGTGAAGGAAAACCCGCCTGCCGCCTTGTTATCCGTGACTTGTATGTAGCAGTCCGTGACGGTATAGCCAATGGCCTCATAAAAAAGCTTGCGGCCATAAGTGCCATCGCGGATGTAGGCGTCGCCGGATTCCATCTGGGCGCAGGTCATGGGCGTGGCGACCGATGTCCCCCAGAAATAGAAGACGGTCGAACCGTCGGTGTTGCTGTAGGCCGACTGGCTGGTTTTCATGTAGTCGCCGATGGCCGTGCCCCAGGCATGCTGGGCCCATCCGCCCGAGAGGTACGGGTCCGAGGCGGCGCTGTCGTATTTGATCCAATAGTCGTCGATGGAGCCCTTGGTTGTGCGGCCGTCCACGCCGTTGTGCGAGGCGGCCAGGGGCAGGTTGGGATACGTGTTGTAGCCGTCCGACCAGGTTCCCCAGACGCTGTTGTCAAGCGGCATGACGCCGCCGTTCGTGGGGCCGGTGTACATGTTGGGATAGCCGTTTCGGTCGTAATAGGCCGCAATCATGGCCCCGGACACCGAGGAACAGCCGAAGACCCAGTTGTAGGCCGGAACAGTGAGGGTTTTGACCGTGGACTTGGCGTTTGCCTGCGCCATGTCCACGGGAATGCGCTCGGCCTCGTAGCCGGGCGGCGGGGTCGGGGGGCCGTTGATGGTCATTTCGGAGATGGGGGCTTTCCCGGGGATCGAAAGCCTGCGCAGGGTGTAGTACTTCCCGGATTCGACCGTTTCCACGGTCGCCTGGTCCAGGCCGGGTGCGGCGTCCTGGGCCAGGGCGGGGTTGGTGGCGCAAAGCAGGAAACAGGCCGACAGGGCCGTCGCCAGGAGCGCGGCCGGAAACGATCCGGGGCGTATCATCATGGTGTGCCTCCTCGGGCGGCATGGGCGGTGAACGTCGGACAAGGGCGTGCGGGGTGAATCCTGGCGGCGTGGCCGAACCGGTGAAACCCCGGCGCCGCAGGCCTTTCGCGTGGTGTGTCTCGTTCGCAGGGGATTTCCCGTCGTCGCATTTCCCGTAAAAAGATGAAGACGCCAGTTGAACGCCCGCGTGCGAAAAGATGTCCGGCAGGCGCGTGTCCGGTTATCGGGAAACGATCGGCGGAAAGCCGCCCAAGCAGCGTGGAGTATGAGCGAAAAGCTGTCGAGAAGCAATACGTATTGATGAGGCGGCGGCCGGACTGCAGCATGGAGCCCCGGCCGCCACCGGCAGTGCAGTGCCGACCGGTCTATTCCGCTTCATCCATGAGCAGAAGTTCCCAGGGCTGGCCCGGGTTGGACACGGGCGCGGCCGCCAGGTTGACGATGCTCACGGACAGCATGGTCATGCCGGAATAGCTGCCGCCCCAGGTCATGGCATGCGTATTGTAATCCCATGTGTCGTGGAGGTAGACCGTGTTGGAGGAATCGTCGTAGCCCACGCCGACCATGGTATGCCCGGTGACGTTGATCATGACCGGGCGTCCGGCGTCGATCTCGGCCTTGTACTGGGCGAACGAAAAACCGTCGGCGATGGTGTTGTCCGTCTTCTGGTTGTAGCAGTCGGTGACCGTATAGCCCCTGGCCTCGTAGAAAAGCTTCCGGCCGTAGGCGCCGTCCAGTGTGTCAATGCTATAGCTTTCCATGTCGGCACACGTCAGCGGGGTTGCGGAGGAGGTATAGTTCCAGAAAGTGGTCGAACCGTCGGTGTTGTCGTAGGAAGATTGGCTGGTCTTCATGTAGTCGCCGATGGCGTCGCTCCAGGTGTGCTGGGTCCAGCCGCCGGTGATGTACGGGTCGGAGGCCGAGCTGCCATACTGAACCCAGTAGTCGTCGATGGAGCCCTTGATGGCCCGGCCGTCCACGCCGTTGTGCGAGGCGGCCAGGGGGATGTTGGGATAGGTGTCGACACCGTCCGACCAAGTGCCCCAGACGCTGTTGTCGAGCGGCATGACGCCGCCGCCGGTGGGGCCGGTATAGATGTTGGGGTAGCCGGTTCGGTCGTAGTAGGCGGCGATCATGGACCCGGAGACTGCGGAACAGCCGAAGACCCAGTTATAGGCCGGGGCGGTCAGGGTCATGGAGGCGGCCTTGAGTCCGGCCTTGGCCAGGTCCACGGGGGCCCGCTGCTCTTCATATCCAGGGGGCGGCGTCGGGGGGCCCGAGATGACGAGTGCCTCAAGGGAGGGCCTGCCGGGGGTGGTCAGCCTTTTGAGGGTGAAGTACTTGCCGGTCTGGATGGTCTCCATGCTCGACGGGGCCGGGGCCGTGTCCTGGGCCATGGCGGCGTATGGTCCGCATCCCAGGAAGAGGAGCAAAAGGCTCAGGCTCATGATTGAGGCCGGAAATGATGCCCGGAAACGAACAGGGTGTTGCACATTCATTGTGAAATTTTTTTGCATGGAGGCCTCCTGGTGTGTTACTGGAGTCTCTGGCGTCAGGATAGGATTTTGTCGTTGCAGTGAAAAATTATACCACTTTTCGATGCTAATCATTTTTATTTCGAAAAGCAATAGTGCAAGTGGTGCACAATATTTGCATCACAGCAAGGCTGTCTAGATGGTCTTAGACAACGAAAGAGCAAGGCGTTGTCAAGTGACGCATAGTTTTTGCAATAGTTTTGGCGCAGAGGACAGGCCCGGCCGGTTATGGCCGTGAGGAATGAAAGGCGCGTGGCGGGGGCGTCGTGCCCGTGGCGTTACGGCCTTACGGCGGTGTGGATGAAGACGATGCCCGAGGCCAGGGGGGTATGGGTGACGGAGACGAATCCGGCTTGGCCCAGCTCCTCCGCCAGGGCCTGTTCGTCGGGAAAGGCCCGGATGGTGTCGGCCAGATAGCGGTAGGCGGCGTCGTCGCCGGACACCAGCCGCCCGAAGCCGGGCAGGATGCGGGTCAAATAGAAATTGTAGGCCCCGCCCCAGATGCGGCGCCTGCCCGTGCCGAATTCCAGGATGCAAAACCGCGCCCCGGGCCGCAAGACCCGCAGCATCTCGGCATAGGCCGCCTGCCTGGGCCGGATGTTTCGGATGCCGAAGGCGATGGTGGCCGCGTCCATGCTGGCGTCACAAAGGGGCAGGGCCAGACCGTCGGCCTGCACCGGAAAAAGGCGCGACGCGGCAACCGGCGAGATCTTTCCCTGGCCCCGTTGCAGCATGGGCAGGGTGAAATCGGCGGCCACGACATGCGCCCGGGGATGGCGGTGGGCGATCTCCAGGGTCACGTCCATGGTCCCGGCGGCCAGATCCAGGACATACCCGGCATGGTCCGGGGCCAGGCCGATGCCCGCCACCAGCCTGCGCCGCCACAGGACATCCAGCCCGAGACTTAAGGCGTGGTTCAAAAAATCGTAAAACCGCGCGATGCGGCCGAACATGCCGGCCACGCGGCGGCCGTGCTCGGCGTCGTCGGGCGGGACTGGGGCGGGGTGGGTCATGGGCCTCCGGCGGCCAGGGGGGAAACTTTCCCAAAAAAAGTTTCCCCCCTGGACCCCTCTTCAAAAACTTTTCACGCGCTTCGCGTCCGTTCCCCGCATCCCCTGCCTTTCCGGGCGCTGCCCCCAGGGCGAAGCCCTGGAGGACGCGCCCGGAATCAGGGGGTCCGGGGGAAATAATTTCCCCCGGTGGGGAAGGGGCGAAGCCCTCTCCCCGTCTCCGCGCTAGGGCGTCTCGTCGTCGGGTTCGGCCGCATCGTCGGCGGTCACGGCCGGGGCCTGTCCGCCGATGCTGCGCAGCACCTCGCGGTAGATAGGGCCGAAGTGTTCGGCGAAGTTGCCGGGCGAGATGCGTCCGGTCTCCACGAACTTGACCACGATTTCCTTGGTGATCTGCAGGGCCTGAAGGGTCGTTTTGTCCACCTGGACCTCCGGAAAAGATAAAACCCGCCCGGCTGGGGAAATGGCCTTGGACCACCCAAGGATCATCACCGGGCGGGAAAAGGGAAATACCCGGCAAGGCATCCCCCGTTTTTTGTACGCGCCAAGCCTGGGACTCCGGAAAACAGGAACGGTCTTTTCGGAGAAACGGCAACCACACCCAAGGGCTGGCCGCCGCCTAGCGTCACTTCTTGATGTCGTGCGACGTTTTAGCATGGGGCGCATGCGACGTCGAGGACCGCTCCGTGAGGGATATCAGGTCGTAGGCGCGCCGCCCCAACCCCACGGCCTCGCCATGCACGAAGGTGATTTCGCCCTTGGTCTCGGGCCAGCACCCGGCGAATTTGTTTTCGCCGGGGCAGGTACAGGACGTGAGCATGGCGCCGGGATTGGCGGCCTGGGCGTTGACCAGGTCAAAGCAGGCCGCGTCCAGGGCCACGGGGTCGGTGGAGGCCAGAAATCCGATGTCGGGCACCAGCGGCGCATCGCTCCAGGGCACGCAGTCGCAGTCCGGGGTGACGTTGGTGAGGATGTTGAGGAACCCCACCCGGTTGCGTTTGTTTTTGATGGCCCCGTAGGCGTATTCCACCATGCGTTCCATGAATTCGGAAAGATCCGTGCGAAAATCCAGGCCCACGGCCTTGTCCTGGCACACGGTGAGGCATTCGCCGCAGCCGATGCATTTTTCGGGGTCGATGTGGGCCTTTTTCTCGGTCACGGTCACGGCCTTCTGGGGGCAGACCTTGAAACAGGCCCCGCAGCCCACGCATTTTTTCTCATCCACCCGGAAGCGCACGCAGTGCTGCTCCTGCTTGCCCACGCGCGGGGCGCAGCCCATGGCCAGGTTTTTCACCGCGCCGCCGAATCCGGCCATCTCGTGGCCCTTGAAATGGGAGATGACCAGCATGCTCTGGGCGGCCACGATGTCGCCTGCGATCTTGACCGTCTGGAAATGTTTGCGGTGGATGGCCACCTCGGCCACGTTGGTGCTGGACAGGCCGTCGGCGATGAGGATGGGCGCGGCCGTGACCTCGAAGCCGAAGCCGTGTTCCAGGGCGGTCAGCAGATGGTCCGCGCCGTTATGGCGGGAGCCGGAATACAGGGTGTTGGTGTCGGTCAGAAAGGGACGGCCGCCGCGCTCGGCGATCTTGTCCACCACGGCCCGGACCAGGGTGGGGCTTATGTGGGTGTCGCAGCCGCGCTCCCCGAAATGCAGTTTGACGGCGGTTAAGTCGCCGGGCTTGACGCATGAGGCGAACCCGGCGGCGTCAAAGAGCTTTTTGATCTTCATGGTGCGGTTTTCCCGGGGGGTGCGGGCCCGCAGGTCGGCGAAAAAGACCTTGGATTTTTTTGTCGTCGAATCGCTCATGAGCTTTTCCTTTTCGGTGTTTCCGGAGACGCCGGGCTGTCATCCGGTCCCGGGACAGGCGCCGGGGCCGGGCGCGGCGCGGCGCATGAGGGGTCGGTGTTCCAGGATGTCCGGGTCGCGTCAAGGGCCGTGTAAAGGCCCGGGGCCGTGCGCAGATGCACATCGGTCTGGGGGTAGGAAATCTCCACGCCGTGCTGCCGGAAAAGGTCGTCGACGGCATCGCGCACGCCGGAGACGATGGTCAGGCCGTCCTGGGGTTCGTTGATCCACACCCGCAGTCGAAACTCCAAGGCGCTTGGCCCGAAATCGGTGAAGACCACCGAGGGGGCCGGTTCCGCGAGCACTCGGGGGCTGTGCGCGGCGGCCTCCAGAAGAAGGCGCTTGACGAGTTCGCGATCCGAGCCGTAGGCCACCCCCACGGCTACCTCCCGGCGCACGGTGGGATCCTTGTGGCTTAAGTTGGTCAACCGGCCGGTGATCAGTTCGGAGTTGGGCACGAACACCGTGGCGTTGTCCATTGTCGCAACGACGGTGTTGCGGATGTTCACCCGGCGCACCACGACCATGTCGCTGCCCAGGATGAGCACGTCGCCGGGTTCCACGGCGCGGCCGAAAAGCAGGATCAATCCGCTTATGAAGTTGCTGACGATGTTTTGCAGCCCGAACCCGATGCCCACGCTTAATCCCCCGGCCACCACGGCCAGCCCCGTGGGCGAGAATCCCACCAGCAGCAGGGCGCACAGGGTGAACCCGGCCCACCACAGGTAGCCGACGATGGTGGCCAGGGTGCTTGCCGCCACGCCGCGCTTTTTCGGCCGATGCGAGGGCGAGGAGGGATGCATGAGAAACGACCGGGAGGCGGTGTTGGCCATCCGGGTCAGGGAGAAGGCCAGGATCACGGCCAGGACCTTTTGGGCGCTGAGCGTCACATAGTCGAGGTGGATCTCCTGGGTCAGGAGATCGGCGAAGATGTCGCGGGCCTCGAACTGGGTGGAGGCGAAAACCAGGCAGAAAAAAAACACCGTCAGAAACACCAAGGGCAATCCCAGCCCGGAAAGGATCGCCCGGGCCAGGATGTGCTTGTTCCCTTTGCCCAGCCGGTCGTGCAGGCGTTCGAGCAAAAGGTCGATGGCCACGGTCATCCGCACGGACAAAACCGCGTAAAAAAGCACCGAGGTGGCCAGAATGGCCGCCCGGGCGTATCCGGCCAGGGAGCACAGGGCCAGGAGGGGCAAAATAACCACGCAACAGGCGGAAATGGACGCATCCAGGCGGGTCTCGGCCGTGCGGCCATGATGCCTGACCAGATAGGCGGCAACGCACAGGGCCAGGGCGAAAAGCGGCGTGGCCAGGGGGTCGGGGATGGCTGGCACCTGAAGCAGAAGCCCCAGGCAGAAAAGCCCCCACAGGGGCCAGCGGGTGAAGGTGCGCGGCGACGAGAGGGGCCCGGCGGAGACGATGGTCAGCCCCCTGGAGAGCAGGACCAGGGCGGCCGTGAAAAAGACCTCGGCCACGGCGGACAGCTCGGAATACAACACGAACCCGATCTGTGTGGCGAAAAAGGCAATGGCCAGACCGCAGGACAGGCAGACCGTGGCCCGGCTGAATTGCCGTATGACCTCCGGGTGGGCCTTTGTCGCCTCCATGCGGTGCAGGACTTGGCGCATGACCAGCCACGGCAGCACGGCGATAACCAGGACCAGGGCCAGTTTCGCCAGCCACTCCCCGGCCTCCCGGTCCTGGACGGCGACCGTGAAGGCCAGCTTGGTCGACTTGGCCCAGTCTCTTAATAACTGGGACAAGGTGTCGGAATCGGTCAGATCGGAAAGCCAGGGATCCTGGGTGAAATAATACGGTTCCCAGGCCTCGTTGAGTTCTTGCGTGAGCGCGGTTTTCCAGGCGTCCACGGATTCCAGGAATTCCTCCGTCGGACGCAGGACGGTCTCGATGTCCGTGCGCAGGTCGCCCAGCCGCACGCGCAGGGTAATCAGATCGCCCAGGATCAGGCGAAGCTGCACATCGTTTTCGGGGCTTAAGCCTTCGCGCAGGCTCTGGGTGATGCGGGCCTCCAACTTGTCCAGGTAGTTCACATGATGCACGATGTCGGCCTCAGAGGCGTCCGGGATGTCGAGAAGGGCCCGGGCCTTGCCGCGCAGGTCGTCCACGCCCTCCATGACGTCGCGCAGATCCCATGGGTTGTCGGCCATCCAGGCCCACAGGGCCAGTTCGTCGCGGGTGCGCTTGAGGGCCGCCACGGATTCCCCGATTTCCTGCCGCTTGGCTTCAAGATCCTTGCGGCTTTGGGTGATGGCCTGGCCCGAGTCCCTGATATCCTGGCGGGTCTGCTCCATGAGCTTGTTCTGATCCCCGGCGGCCTGCCCGGACGACGCGGGCGGGGCTGGGAAAAGAAGGCACAGGGCGATCAGGAGGGCCAGGAGGGCCAGGAGGGGTAGTCGCCCGGGGCGCGTGCGGGGCGTGATCATGGGCATGTGGTGACCGTCCGGAGTGGGAAAGAGGTTGCGTCCCGCATAGGGGCCAGGATCGGGCGGGGCCGCCCTCTGGACGGCCACGCGGGCCTGGGGCGTGTTTCGGAGAAGGTCTCCCTGTGTTCCATGCTGTTGACCGTCCTTCCCCGGCTTGCGGAGCGTCATCCGTTTTTGGCGGTTTCCGGAACGCCGCATCCGTGGCCAGGGCCGGTTTTTCCCGAGGCCCACAGGATCTGGCGGCATACCCCCATGAGCATGTTGAATTCGGCCCGGGTGGGGCGCACCCGTTCGGCGAAGCGGCGCATGGGCAAAAGAAAATAGTCGGGGTTGTCGTCCTTGAGAAAGTCGATGGCCGAAAGGGCCTTTCCCAGGGCCGAAAACAGGGCCTCGCGCTCGGCATGGGTGATCTCCCGGCCGACGTTGGCGGCCCCGGGGGGCGTGACCATGGCCGGGGGGCCGCCGGGCCGGGCCTGATCCCGGGCCGTGGTGAGACATTCGTACAAGAGGATCAGCACGGCCTGGGCCAGGTTCAGGGAGGTGGCCCCGCCTGCGGTGGGGATGGTCACCAGGCGGCCGCACAGCCGGGTTTCCTGGTTGGTGAGCCCGGCATCCTCGGGGCCGAAGACCAGGGCTGTGGCCTCGCCAGCCGCCAGGGCCGGGACGATCTCGGCTGCGGCCGCGCGCGGGGTGACGAAGCCCTTGCGCCAGCCGCCGATACGGGCTGTCGTACCGTAGACCCGGGAAAAGGGGGCCAGGGCCGTTTCCAGGTCCGGGCAGCGCACGGCCCCGGCCAGCACCTCCCGGCCCTTGGCCGTGGCCAGGGCCTCGGCCCGCCCCGGGTCGTCGTCGCGGGGGGCCACCAGGAGGAGCCGGGAAACCCCCATGTTGGCGCAGGCCCGGGCGGCGGAACCCACGTTTTCCGCAAATTTGGGCCGGAAAAGGACCACGGCCAGATTGTCGAACATGTGCGCGTCTCCCTGCGTCGCCGTGCGCGGCCTGGCGACCATGTAGCATTTTTGCCCGCGATGTGCACCCCGCCCCGGCCGGGGCTTCCCATCCGGCCCGGGGCGCGGTATGCCCTGCCATCTTGCATTTGGAGGCACAGCATGGCCGTGACCACGCCGCACAACATCTATCTGATCGGTCCCCGGGCCTCGGGCAAGACCAGCCTGGGCAGGCTTTTGGCCACGCGTCTGGAGCGGCCTTTTTTGGATTTGGACGAGGTGTTTCGCGAGGTCCATGGGGAGACCATCGCCGCCCTGGTGGAGCGCGAGGGCTGGGAACGGTTCCGGGAGATCGAGCGGGACATCCTGGCCGAGACGGCCAAAACCCCGGGCCGGGTGGTGGCCACGGGGGGCGGCGCGGTGCTTATGCCGGAAAACCGCAAGGTGCTGGCCCGGGGGGTGGTGGTCTACCTCCAGGCCGATCCGGGGCGGCTGGCCGAACGCCTCCTGGCCGATTTCAGGCCCGACCAGAGGCCAAGCCTCACGGACCTGGAGCTGGTCGAGGAGATCAAGGCCACCCTGGCCGAACGCGAACCCCTGTACCTGGCGGCGGCCCATGTCAGCCTGCCCGAGGCGCCCCTGGAGGTGCTGGCCGAGCGGGCCGAAAAGGCCCTGGCCATGCTGTGAGACGCAGGGGATTTTTGATAACCTACCCACCAGATGAAAACGTTTGTAATGCGTGTCTTTATTCATCGGTCCTTTCTTCATTTCGCCCAGGGCGAAGACATGGATGACGCAGCGTTATGGAAGGCGGCGGGTCATTTCTGCCCGAGTAAGGAATTCAATTTAGTTTCCCAGAATCATTGATCTTTGATTGTTTCTGTCGAGGGTCGACGAGGTCGTTTCTTTCACATTGCTGAAACAGATTTCGTCGCACCAGTCGGGCCAGGTAATGCAGACGCAGGCCGATCTTTGACTGGAATTTCTGGTAGGCCAGAAGCAGATACGCGATGAGCGCCACATAGACATGGGACAGGACGGCGTTTTTCGAGTTTTCGAGAAACGACGAGATGTTGAGGTTCTGTTTGCTGAAGCGGAAGAAGATTTCGACCTGCCAGCGGCCCTTGTAGATGTCGGCGATGGTCCTGGCCGGTAACGTCATGTGATTGGTCAGGAATTCGAGCGTCCAGGCTAAAAAGCTTGTTTTATTTGATAAATTTGAATACTCCCCGACTGTTTCAAGGGGGATCGCTCGAAAGGGTTTCAAGCGGTTGCCCTATACTTCTTGCTTGACAGTGCTTGGCGCTGTGAGCGATATTGTTCACGCGGTGATGCGTATTTAATAAAGTCTAAATGGCTAAGGAGGAGAATACTATGCGAGGTGTTGTCATTGTCTGTCTCTTTCTTTTGTCGATTTGCACGTATAATGTTTCTTACGCGTTTGATTGCACCAAGCTTGATTTTGGAGCAAAACTTACAGATATAGATGACGGAAATTTTGTATTGTACAAACAGGCTGACGGGGTTTCATACTATAACTATGTCGGAAATTGTCGGCTTTTGGTGCATAAGAACGCTTGCCCAGCCATCTCCTATGCCTTTGTCGATGGGCAGTATTATGCCAGAATAATCCAGGTATCCGAAAGAAACAAACAAGACACTTTAAATATAATGAAAGCTAGCTTTGGCCCTGATGTAAAGACCACGAAAAATGGAGACTGGACTATATATAGCAGCAAGATGTCTGAAGACGTACAGATTAAGATAAAATGCAATGACCGCACTGGCGAGGTGAAAAGCGCAACGTATAGTACAAAACTACGTGCGCAGCTTGCTAAATCTTTAAAGAAAGATCCGATTGTCCAATACGATAAATAGATAACGAAATGACTGGGGCTTGCCTTGGCTTGTCGTGCGCAAGCCCCTTCAACTCTCCTTTGGGCGTTTGAGAGGAGTGCATGGCGATCTGGGATATTCTTGAGCGCACCGCCACCCTCATGCCTGATCACATTGCTGTGGCAACCGTTGGACAGGAGGTGACGTATCGCCGTCTTGCCATGGATGTGGATCGGTTGGCGGCCGGTTTTTGTGCTCTCGGGTTGCGACCGGGGGACAGGATCGCTTTATTGCTCACAAATAGCATTGAGCTCGTCACTGCATTTCTCGCCGCCAGTCGTGCCTCATTGATTGTTGTCCCCTTGTCGCTCGATGCTCCTCCTCTCTTGCATGGTTTGTATTTGTCTGATGCCTGTCCGAAAGCCATCGTGACGGACCATGCATTGCTTTCGGCCTTGCCTGAGGCGTCGCTCAAGCAAATAGGGACGGTTGTCCTTACTGCCGGGCAGGCCCCGGGGAGCACGGATTATGCCCATCTCATGGGCCTTGAGCCGAATAATTCCCCAAAAAGAACCATTTGCTGCAAGGATCCTATCGGGTTACTCGTTTTTTCCTCCGGCACGACTGGACGCCCGAAAGGGATTGCGCACGCACAAGCCCGGCTTGTGGAGCGCGCCGAACACCTCGTCAACACACTGATGCTGACGGACAGGGACAAAACGCTCCTGGTGTTTTCCCCCATGCGAACACCCTGTCTCGTCTACCAGGTGTTGGCCATGTTGCGCGTCGGGGGGACCGTCTTCCTGGCCGGGCAGCCGGACAGCGACATGTTTTGGAAGCGCTACGCCCGGGTACGACCCACGTACACCCTAGTCATGCCCGCCTTGGCCCGCCGGCTTTTCGAACACCCGGCCGCCGCCTCGGTTGACCATTCGTATGTCAGGTTCTGGATAACGACAGGGGATCATCCAGGACCGGAATTAGTTCGAAAGGCGGAACGGACGACGGGAAAGCCCATGCTCAATCTGTACGGGTTGACGGAGACCGGGCTCGTCGTCGCCCATCCCCTCAATGGTCCTCGGAAAACGGGGGCCATGGGCAAGCCCCTTTGCGGCGTTGACACGCGTCTGGCGGATGCGGATGGACGCGAGGTTAAACAGGGGGAAACCGGCCGTCTGCTGGTGCGTACGAGAAACTGGATGGTTGGATATTGGAACGACACGTTGCGTACGCATCAAGCCATCGGCTCGGGATGGTTTGATACCCAGGACCTCGTATGCATGGACGAAGACGGCTATTATTGGTTCCGGGGCCGGGTCCAGGATGTGATCGTCCGCAACGCCATCAACGTTGCCTCCGCGCTGGTGACGGATGTGCTGCTCGAACATCCCTGCGTCGCGGAGGCGGTCCTTGTGGGCATGCCGGACGTCGTCGCCGGACAGGTTCCCGTGGCGTTCTATCGTCTTCAGCAGACGTGCGACGACCCCGGAGAGGCGACCCTTCGCGCGTTGGTGGCGGCCCGGGTCGATCCCGAGTCCATTCCGGTGTCCTTTCACCGGATTGACCAATGGCCCCTGTCGCAGCGAGGCAAGGTCGACCGGGCAGGCCTCATCCGTATTGCCCAGGCTGGGAGCCAGGCAAATTGAGGCCGAGGAGGAGCGGCGACCATTTGGTCTGAACCCTAAGCCTGTATCATTTTGACAGGTCACGGACGCCTGGTTCCGGCAACCAAAAAGAGCAAACGATGTTGAGCAGATAGCAGGAGAATGCTATTCCGGCAGCCGCATAAGCGATCCTGGTTGCATTCGAGACGTTTCCCGGCAGCCAATAGGCAATCCACTGCGTGAGGGCGGCAAAGGATGTGCCGATCATGCGCCCGCCGATGTTGGCTGCGAAGCTTTCCCCCGTGCCCCGCAAATGGAGCGGAAACGCCTGCGGCAGATAGTTGCCCCAAAAACTGAATTGGCCAACGGTCAGGAATCCAGCCAGGAAAATGCCGCATTCCAGCCAGGAGAAACTGGTCACCCCGGCCCAGGCGAACGTCAGAGGCATCACGGCAAGGCCCGGCAGGAGGAACATGCGCAGCAGCCGCCGCCGACTGACCACAATGATGGCCAGGGCGGCCATGGCAAAACGTCCCATGAGACCGCCGAATTCCGGAGCCTTCATTATCTGTGCTGCGTGCGCCTGTTCAACAGTCGAAGCGATGCGGCGCTCTTCGGCGCTGATCAACTGCGATGTTTCCGATTCTGTTTTTCCCTCGGCGCGCCATTGGTCATTGAATTTGTCCCGCTTTGAATCCGGCAATTGCTTCTGCAATGCGACGGCGACATCCGTCTTCACCTCCGGCAGACCGGGTATAATCTGGGTTACCTGCGCGATGGCGCCATAAAATGCCGCGTAGCTCAGCATGAACATCAGGGTGACGATAATGGTGGTCTTGCGCAGGCTCTGGCTGAAAAGTTCAGTGATGCTCGGGCGTCGCAACTGTCCCATTTTCCGTTTCTCCATCCACAGCGGCGATTCCGGGAGAAACGGTCTGACCATAAGCAACGGAATCGCCGGAATGAGGCCGGACATCAGCGTGTAGCGCCAATGCGCGTGCGGGTTGGCAATGGAGCCAAACAGGTCAAGGACAGGGGGGGTGGCAATGGCTGGCAATTGCAGGGCCGGCAGATGGAAACCGAGCAGTAGCGGGGCAGGGCTGTTTGTGGACCAGGCAGTCACGATGCCGTTGGCTACGGCAACCATAACGCCACCGAGTGAAGAAAAAACCTGCGTTATCCCCAATATCCCCTCACGCTGATGTCCGGGAAAAATTTCCGCCAGCCAGGCTACCGCTGCCACGAATTCCACACTGACGCCGATGAAGACAAGGCAGCGTAACACCAGGAGCATCGGCAAGGAGATCGAGAATCCGGCAACAAAAGCGGCGAAGGCATAGAGAAGGATGCTGATGGTCAGGACTTTTTTTCGTCCAAAGCAGTCCGTCAGGTATCCTCCCAGAAGACCAAATAATCCACCCGCCAAAGCAGGTATATAAAACAACAGGCCAAACCACAGGGTGAATTCCGGTGTACCCGGCCGAATTCCTCCGAGTTCGAGAAGAGCCGGCTTTACGATCAAGGGCAGCATCAACAATTCATACGTATCAAAAGCAAACCCTGTAGCTGCTATTGCGCAGATCAGCCATTGATTCCAGGATAAATCCGGAAGGCGTCGCGGTATGAAAAATGCTGACATGGATTCAGTTCCTTTTTATATTTAACGCAGAAATAATCGTACTCATGCAACAAATCAATTTAAACTAGGGACAGGACGGCGTTTTTCGAGTTTTCGAGAAACGACGTGATGTTGAGGTTCTGTTTGCCTCGCGGCGGATGACGGGGTGATAATGCGCCTGCTGGGCGAGGGAAAATTCCCCGAAATCAGGCGGGTGGAGAATGAGCAGGCGCCTTGAGCGAGCCCTGGAAATGGCCAGGGACATCCACGAGGCAGGGGGAATGTCGCCCATGACCCTGCGGCAGATCGAGTCCTTGTGCCTGCCTCCCCGGCGGGAGTTCCATGCCGCCGACGTCAAACGGATCAGGGAATCCGCGCATTTGAGCCAGGCGTTTTTCGCCGCCCTTTTCAACGTCGGCCTGTCCACGGTGCAGCAGTGGGAAATGGGCCGGAAAAAACCCAGCGGGCCTTCCGCCAAGCTCCTTGATCTTCTGGAACGCAAGGGCATGGAATGCCTTGTGTGATCCGTCCACCCGAACCGTAAGAGGAAACCGACCATGCTCGTGCACATCGTCATGTGGAAGCTCAAGGAACAGACCGAACACGGCACGCGCGCCGAAAACGCCGCGAAAATGAAGGAAATCCTGGAAGTCCTGCCTGCCGCGATCCCCCAGGTCAGGCGCCTGCACGTGGGCACGGACATCGTGGAATCCGCCCCCGAGACCCACGCCATCCTCTATTCCGAATTCGACAACGCCGACGACCTCAAAACCTACGCCGTCCATCCCCGCCACCAGGAGTGCGTGGCCTTCATCAAGGCCGTGGCCGAGGAACGCCGGGTGGTGGATTATGTTCTCGAATAACGCCTGATCTGCATGGCGGGCGCCGACCGCGACCCGGCTGGCGCACGCCGGACGCATGGCGGGCAGCCCGGGGCGTGGGGTCGGGACAGCGGTCCCTGGACGGAAAGCCCGGGTTGGGCTCGGCCATTTCCCTTACGGTTCGGCGAAAAACGACATCGTGAACGTATGATTTCGATTCACAAAAAACAGACATGTTTTTTGTGAACGCCGGGTTAGCCGTCCTTATTCAGGCACAGGGTGGCCTCGTCCCCGGGCAGGGGGGTCACCCCGTGCTGTCCGGTGGATTCCAGCACGGCCCGCCAGTAGTCGGAATGCACGTTGAGCTTTTTGCGCTTGCGGGTGACCAGGTCGAAGGGCAGGTGGACGTAGCGGCCGAACAGCTTGCTGACCACCATGCCGGTCTTCCCGGCCATGGCCGCATGCACCGCGTGCTGTCCCAGAAAGCCGCAATAGACCCGGTCGTTGGCGTTGGCCGGGACCGAGCGGATGATGTAGCTGGGGTCGATGTATTTGAGGGTCAGGGGCAGGTTTTTGGACTTGAAATAGGCATCGATCTCACTGGTCAAAAGGCTGGCCACGTCGCCCAGCACCGGGTTGCCCGAGGCGTCTTTTTTGCCCGAGGCGGCCAGGAGATGCTGTCCCGCGCCCTCGGCGGCCACGATGACCGCGTGACGGCGGCGGGCCAGGCGTTTTTCCAGGGACGGCAAAAGGCCATGGTCGCCGTGCAGCGTGAAGGGATATTCCGGCACGAGCACGTAGTTGACCTCTTTGAGGGCCAGGGTGGCCTGGGCGGCGATGAACCCCGACTCGCGGCCCATGACCTTGACCAGCCCCACGCCGTTTAAGACCCCCAGGGCCTCGGTGTGGGCGCAACGGATGGCCTCGGTGGCCTTTTCCACGGCGGTGTCGAAGCCGAACGACTTGGTGACGAAGCTGATGTCGTTGTCGATGGTCTTGGGCACGCCGATGACCGATATCTTGCCCCGTCTGGCCGTGATCTCCTCCTGAATCCTTCGCGCGGCCCGCATGGTGCCGTCCCCGCCGATGATAAAAAGCATGCTCACGTTGAACCGTTCCAGGGCGTCCACGATGTCGGCCGCTTCCTGCGGTCCCCGGCTGGACCCGAGCATGGTGCCGCCGAACTGGTGGATGTCCGAGACGTTTTCCGGGGTCAGTTCCATGAGGGAGTGGCCGAAGGAGGGGATAAAGCCCTGGAGCCCGTAGCGGATGCCCAGGGTGGCGGCGATGTCGTAGTTGTGGTGGGCCTCCATGACGATGGCCCGGATGACGTCGTTGATGCCCGGGCACAGGCCGCCGCAGGTGACGATGGCGGCCTTGGCCTTGGAGGAGTCGAAATAGATTTTGCCCCGGGGCCCGGCGACCTCGAATTCGGCGAAACACGGCGTGGTGATCTCGTCGAGGTCTTCGTTGGTGAGTTCGATCCTGGTCCGGGTCGCATCGTCCATGAACCGGCAATAGGGGAGCGGCGAGGGGATCTTGGCCGTCCCGAGAACCGGGATGCTGGCGTCGATGGCCGGAAAGGGGCAGGCGTCGGACATGGGGGCCTCCGGAGGCGTGATCACAATGGTTTTTTCCGATTTCGCTCCTTTTGGTACCAGCAAACCGCTGCGCGGGCAAGGCGGGCCGGTTGCGACGGGGTGACGGCCTGGAGGGGGCGGGGGGAGCGCCGGGCGACTCCCCTTAATCGACGATGAACAGCTTCGCCCCGGTCGGGGTCGCCGATTGGTGCGCCTCGGCGTTGTCGGCCACCTGGTAGCTCACGCCGGGGGTGAGGGTGAAGCGACGGCCGTCTTCAAGGGTGGTGTGCAATTCGCCTTCCAGGCACAGCAGGATGTGCCCCTTGCGGCACCAGTGGTCGGCCAGATAGCCCGGTGAATAGGACACCATGCGGACCCGGATGGGGTTTTCGGCCGGGCCGAAGGTCCGGGTGCGCCAGAGCGCCATGCCGGTCGTGCCCGCGTGTTCCGTCGCCTCCACGCTCTCCCAGTCGGTGAGGCCAAAGGGGATGTCGCCCATGTTCATGCGTATGCTCCATGTCTCGGGTTAGTCATAAAGCGCCATGGTCTGGCGGTCTTCCGAGAAGAGATGTCCGGCGAGGTCGGCCATCCCCATGTCCTTCCAAAAAGGGAGGGTGGCGTGCGTCGCCTGGTATTTCAAGGGAATGGGATGCGTGCCGACGACGACCGGGATATGAAAGGCGCGCTCGATGTAGTCCTTGAACTGCCGGATGTACGGACAGGGGGGGTAGCCGACGACCATGCCCGTGGCGAGATGGATCACCGACACCCCGTTTTTGATCATCTCCAGGGGCGCATATTCCACGTTTCCCCCCGGACACCCGCCGCATGAGGCGTATCCCACGAGGGCCAGTTCCTCTGTTTCGGGGTACTGCGCAAATCCGCCGACTCGTTCCTTCATGGAACGCAGGCATTTGCCCCCGGCGCACGAACTGTAGCGGCCGCAGATGAGAATGCCGATATGGGCCATGGAAAGCCTCCTTGCGTGGTGGTGTGTCAGAGCCCAAAAATCATGAGCTGGCGTCGATCCCCGGGCCGGGGAGTTCAGGCCCAGCGCAGCCGCACCCGGGCCGTCCCCTTGACGGCGTTGACCACGATCCGGCCGCCGTCGGCCAGGACCAGGCGTTGCCCCGGGGCCAGGGCGAAATCCCGGCCCACGTCCTCGGCCGTGACCCAGGCCCGGCCCGACAGGCATTCCACCCGGCAGTACCCGGCCCCGGTCACGGCCAGGGGTTTGCCGTCGTCCAGGGTGGCGGTCAGGGATTTGCGGGCGGAAAACAGATAGGCCAGCGAGCGTTTGCGCCGCCGGACCCATTCGGCGTCGGCCAGTCGGCGGGCCAGCACATCCAGGAGTCCCAGATTTTTTCCGGCCAAGAGCACATCTTCGTGGGCGCGGTTTGCAAACATGATCCTTGCCTCCGGTTTGGGGTGTCCTACGGTCGGCGGCGCATCCGTCGCCGCGTCGCGTCTTGGCTTAGACCAGAAAAACTGTTATCAGGACAGATACAGATTTATGGAAAAATAGGCATAACAGCCCGCCGGGTGTCGGGAGCGCGGCGGGCTTCGAGCCAGCGAATCCAGTCAGGACGTCGCCTGCCGCAGTCGGGGCTTGCTTCGGGAGGCGCGCCGCCAAGGGGGCCGGACATGGAAAATGCCGCCGCACGGGCCGGAACGTTCCGCTATGTGGCCGTGGAAAAGCACATCCTGGCCCGCATTGAGTCCGGGGAACTGGCGCCCGGGGAAAAGATCCCCTCCCTGCGGGCGCTGGGAACCAGGCTGGGCGTCAGCGTCTCCACCATCGGCCAGGCCTACCTGGAGCTGGAGCGGCAGGGGGTGATCGAGGCCCGGCCCAAGTCCGGCTATTTCGTGCGGGAGCGGGCCCACAGGCTGCCGCGTCCCTGCCGCAAGACCGGCGTCTCGGACGAGCCGCGCGAGGTCAGCCGCAACACCCTCATCCGCCAGGTCTTGGACACCATGGGCCGCGACGACATCCTGCCCTTTGGCGTGGCCAAGACCGGGGAGGGGCTTTTGCCCGCCAAGACCCTGGCCAGGATCATGACCCAGGTCGTGCGCGACGACCCCGAGGCCTGCCTGCGCTACGAGACCGTGGCCGGGAACGAGGCCCTGCGCCGCCAGATCGCCTTTCGCTGCCTGGATGCCGGGGCCGAGGTGGGGGCGTCGGAGGTGATGGTCACCTCCGGGGCCCTGGAGGCGCTTTTCATCGCCGTGCGGGCCGTGACCCGGGCCGGGGACAACGTGGTCATCGCCTCGCCGTCCTACTACTGCTTCCTGCAGATCCTCGAATATCTGGGCCTTCGGGCCATCGAGGCCCCCTCGTGCCCGGAATGCGGGGTGAACCCGGCGGACCTGGCCGGGATCTTGCGCAAGTTCGACGTCAAGGCCTGCATCTTCACCCCCAATTTCAACAATCCCGACGGCGCGCTCATGCCTGAGGCGGCCAAGCGGGAGATCGTGGCCATGCTGGCGGCCCGGGACATCCCGCTTATCGAGGACGACGTGTACGGCGAGATGCACTACGACCCCACACGCCCGCCCATCATGAAAAGCTTCGACGAAAAGGGGCTGGTTTTGACCTGCTCCTCCTTTTCCAAGACCCTGTCCGCCGGATACCGGGTGGGCTGGATCATCCCCGGCCGGTTCTACGACCGGGCCTTTGACTTCAAGGGCACCACCAACGTGTGTTCGGCCACGCCCACCCAGCTGGCCGTGGCCGAGTACCTGCGCCTGGGCGGCTTCGACCGCCACCTGCGCCATCTGCAGCAGGCCTTGGAATCCCAGATGCGCACCATGCGCGCCCTGGTGGGGCGCCATTTTCCGCCCGGAACCAAGGCCACCAACCCGCGTGGCGGCTCGGTCATGTGGATCGAGCTTCCCGGCGGCGTGGACGGCGGCGAGTTCTATTTCCGGGCCAAGGAGGCGGGCATCGGCGTGGCCCCGGGAGGTATTTTCTCCACCCAGGACAAGTTCAACAACTGCATCCGGTTAAGCTACGGAACCCCCATGACCGAGGCCTACCAGGACGGGGTGCGCCGCCTGGGGGAACTGGCCCATGCCATGTTGGCCGAGAGCGCGGGCGACGTCGCGGGGCGGCCGCCTGCCGTGACCGTCGCGCGGTGAGGCGGCGATTGTCCGTTGCCCAGCGGCAACAAAGAGGATAGGGGTATATAATATCCGTAAAATGGCGGATGGCCGGGGCGCCAGTCCGCCGCGTCGAAGGAAGGGGAATCGCCATGGAAGGTTTCGAGGTTCGGCGTGAAGGTGAGCGCGTGGTCATGATTCTTGGCGGCGAAATCGTCATGGACATGATCCAGGAATACAAGGTGCGCATGGAACACCTCCTCTCCTCCGACGGCTGCCGCGAAGTGGTGGCCGACCTTTCCGGCGTGACCTTCATGGACAGTTCCGGGATCGGCTTTCTCATCGGACTGCGGCGCCGGGCCGAGTCTGCGGGGCGGCGCTTCCGACTGCAAAATCCCAGCCCCCAGATAAAGAAACTTTTGAATATGCTGCGCTTAAGCGACTTTTTCGCCATGGGGCAAAACCGGGAAGACGGCAACGACCGGTCTGCATGACATCTCTTTGGACCCCCACATGCGCATTCTGATCGTCGACGACTCCGAGGCCTACCGCTTTTTTTTATGCGACATGCTGGAACGTTTCGCGCCCAAGCCGGGAACGCGGACGATCCTTGAGGCCGGCGACGGGGAGACGGCCCTGGCGGTCCTGGCCCGGGAACTCACCTGGGTCGGGCAGTTTTCCCGATGCGGCGTCGATCTGGTGATCATGGATCTCATCATGCCGGGCATGGGCGGCATCGAGACCCTGGCCCGGATCAAGGCCGACCCCGCCTTTCGGGACATCCCCGTGATCATGATCACTGTCAGCGACGACGAGGAATGCCTGGAGCGGGCCTTTGCCGCCGGAGCCCTGGATTACGTCAAGAAGCAGGGACGCATGGCGGAGATGGCCGCCCGGGTGGAGGCGGCGCTTCGCCTCAAACGGGAGACCGACGAGCGCAAGGCCCGGGAGCGCGAACTGCGCGCCGAAAAGGAATTCACCGCCGCCATCCTGGAGCATTCCGGCGACGGCATCGCCGTGGCTGCGCCGAGCGGGGAATTCGTGTTTTGCAGCCCGGGCATGGAGCGTATCTTCGGCTATCCTGCCGGGGCCTTCGCCACCCTGGACGATTTCGCCCTGGTGGTCTTCCCGGAAACCACCCTGGCTCAGGACGTGCGGGACAATTTTCCCGGCGGCGTCCTGGCCGGGCATGTCTGGCACGCCATCTATCCCTGCCTGGACAAAAACCGCCTGCACCGGTTTTGCCAGATCCATTTTTCCTCCATGCCCGGCGGCAACCTGGTGTTAAACATCCAGGACGTCACCTTTCTGGAAAAGCAAAAGCGCGAGCTGCTCAAAAAACAAAGCCGCCACCAGCAAGACCTGGACGCCGCCGCCGAGATCCAGCAGAGCCTTCTGCCCAGGCGCGTCTCGGCCAACCGGACCTTTCGCTTCGCCTGGGAGTTTCGGCCCTGCGAGACCATCGGCGGCGACATCTTCAACGTCTTTCCCCTGGGGCCGGACCATGTGGGCCTGTACATGCTCGACGTGTCCGGGCACGGCGTGGCCTCCTCCCTGGTGGCCCTGTCGGTCTACAACTTCATGCATTATCAGCGCAGCACGCTCATCGACCGTTTTGCCGGCGGCATCGCCGTGGCTCCGCCCAAGGACGTGCTTACCCGCCTGGACTGGGAATTTCCCTACATCAAGTTCTCCAGGTTTTTCACCATCGCCTACCTGGTCTTCAACGTGCGCACGGGGCTTTTGACCTACGCCAACGCCGGGCACCCTTCGCCCGTGCTGCTGACGCCAGGCGGCCGCCTGCAAACCCTGGATGAACGGGGCACCATCATCGGCCTGGAGGGTTTCGCCCCCTTCGAAGAGGCCACCCACACCCTGGCCCCGGGCGAGAAGGTGTTGCTGTACAGCGACGGGTTGGTGGATTTTCAGAACGAGGCCGGGGAGTATTTCGGGGAAGGGCGGTTTTTCGACATCGTGCGGCCTGCCGCCGATCGGCCGGTGACCGAGATCGTGTCCGCCATGGGCCGAGGGCTCGACAATTTCGGCGGCGACGCCCGGCCTCGCGACGACATCAGTTTCCTCGGCCTGGAATATCTGGGGCCTGAGGCCTAGGGCGCCGTTCACTTTTTTCCCATGCAGACCATGAACTTCACCGTCTATCAGGCGCCCCAAGGGCTTTTGCCCGACCTGACCCGCGAGCTCGGGGCCGTGCGCGAGATCACGGCCGTGCGCGACCCCCTGGTCGCAGCCTCGGGACCGCCGCATCCCGCCGCCTTTGCCGCCAACATCTGGCTTGATCCGGCCTTTTCGCCCATGGCCTCCATCTCGGACGCGGCCAAGACCCTCAAAGCCGTGCAGCGCAACTGGGCCTGCGTGCCCGTGGGGCATTTCCGGCGCACGGCCCTGGTGGTCGCCAAGCTCCCCAAGGTTTCGGCCCGGCCCCTGGTTTTCGGCGAGCCCCTGCCGAGCTCCCCCCTGGGGGCGTTCACCCTGTGGGACGAGAACACCCTGCTTTATTCCCCCCAGACCTCCGAGCCCGTGCCCGGCGGCGACTACCGGTTCGACGAAGACAGGGAAGGTCCGCCCAACCGGGCCTATCTCAAGCTGTGGGAGGCCCTGACCCGCCTGGGGATCATGCCCGGCGCAGGCGACGTCTGCCTGGACCTGGGGGGCAGCCCCGGCGGCTGGACCTGGGTGCTGGCCGGTCTCGGGGCCCGGGTGACCTGCGTGGACAAGGCCCCGCTGGACCCGCGCGTGGCGGCCATGCCCGGGGTGTCGTCCCTTGCGGGCAGCGCCTTTGCCGTGGATGTGGCCGACCATCCCGGCCTGTCCTGGCTTTTTTGGGACGTGATCTGCTACCCGGCCCGGCTGGTGACCTTTCTCACGCGGCTTGTGGCCCGGCCCGACTGCCCGCGCCTGGTGTGCACGGTCAAGTTCCAGGGCGAGACGGATTTTTCCGCCATCGCCGAGCTTGCGGCCATCCCCGGGGGCAGGCTCATGCACCTGTCCCATAACAAACATGAACTGACCTTCGTGCGCCTGCGGCCGGGCGAGGATCGCGGCCTGGATCGGTTCACAGCCCTCGTCCCGTCCTCCCCGCAGGCCCCCCCCGCGCCGTAGGCCCCTGCCCCGGCTTTGCGTCCTGGACGGATTGCGGCTACACTCGCCCCCGTCCCCTTGCGGGATCGAAAAACATGCCCACCATGCCGGGTCGCCCCGGACATCAGAGGAGGATGCCGTGCCCCTTATGTCGGCCAGCGGAAGCTTCACCCGCTATAAAATCGTCGGAGACGTCCCGGACGCCGTGCTCCGGGAGCCCGTGGACATTCTCAAACACCACGCCTTCCAGGATATCGACGCCACGGCCGACGAGCGATCCTTCGGCTGGGTGTCCTTTGAGGACATGCTGGATAACCGGTTCGTCTCGGCCCCGCCCCAGAAGGCCCATTATCTGCTCTTCGCCCTGCGCCTGGACACCCGGCGCATCTCGCCCGCCGTGTTCAAGAAGCATCTGCGCGTGGCCCTGGACGCCGAGCGGCAGGCCGGGAAGGAAGACGGCCGCAATTTTGTGACCAAGGACCGCAAGACCGAACTCGCCGAACAGGTCAAACTGCGGCTCATGGCCCGCAGCCTGCCTATCCCGGCCGTGTTCGACGTGGTGTGGAACGTGGACAGCCACGACGTGTATCTCAATTCCACCAATTCCAAGGTGCAGGAATTGTTCGAGGATCTGTTCACCCTGACCTTCGAACTGCACCTGGAGCGCATGACCCCGTCCTTTTTGGCGGCGCGCCTCCTGGGCGAGGCCAGGACCAAGGAACTCGAGGACATCGAACCCAGCCCCTTCGCGGCTGGCGCATAGGACGAGGCGAGGCCTGCGGCGGCCAGGGGGGAAACTTTTTTGCAAAAAAGTTTCCCCCCTGAACCCCCCTTCAAAAAACTCTGGCGCGCTTCGCGTCCGCGCTCGGGAGACATCACGTTCTCCGGCCGCCATGATTTTCGGCCGACGGTTCAGGCGCGTAGCGCCTGAACCGTCGGCCGATATCAGGGGGCCCGGGGGAAATGATTTCCCCCGGGCGGGGTCCGGGGCGGCAGCCCCGGCGACGGGTCGGGGCGGCAGCCCCGGCGACAGGTCGGGGCGAGGGAGCAACATATGGATGTGAACACGGCGGCCCTGAAGGATGCGGTTTTAGGGCAGGATTTTTTGACCTGGCTATGGTTTCGCAGCGAGAAGAACGGCTGGCTGTTTCGCATGCACGACGGCGGCGAGGTCAACGTCTACCTGGAGCAGAAGGTGTCCGTGCGCGGCGGCGAGGGCGACAACGTGGAGACGGCCGTGGTCAGCGGCCCGAACGCCGCGTTCGCCGAGGCCCGGGAGGGGCTCAAGGCTGGAAAGCGTGTGGACCGGGCCCTTTTGCGCCTGGAGCAGGACGGCAACACCTGGATGGTGCAGCTCAAGGCCGACGATTTGAGCTTAAACGCCCTGCGCACGCCCAAGATCGAGACCCGGGCGGCCGAGGGTGAAGACCCCGACGGCCCCATTTTGGAGAAGCTCTTCTTGATCGAGAAGGGCATGGGGTTCGTGGAAGAGTTGTATGGCCAGTTTTTGGAGGCGCGGCTGGGTCCGGACTGGCGCGCCGAGTTGCGGGCCTTTGCGGACTGGCTGGGGGAAAAGGCCTAAGACCGACGCAGGCGAACCGAAGCAGATCGCGGCCATGCCGCCCGTATGCGAGGGATTTTCATGCCTGTCCGGCAGGCAGCGCAAAGCCCCGGTTTCGAGATACCGGGGCTTTGTCATCAATCAGGGGAGGCAGCAGAGCTGTCTCCCCTGTGTGCGTCTGTGGCGACCGGACGTTTAGAAGCGTTCGAATTCCTCGTCGTTGTCCGCGCTCATGTCGATGACCGCGCCCTTGCCTCCGGACTTGCCCTTGGCGGGCTTTTTCGGGGCATGGGAGGGGGCGGCGGGCAGGGCCTTGGGGGCCTTGCGGCCGCGATGCGACCCCCCGCCTTCCACCCGGAAAAAGGCGATGGTGGCCTGGAGCTGCTCGGCCTGGCTGGAGAGTTCCTCGGAGGTGGAGGCCATTTCTTCGGAAGCCGAGGCGTTTTGCTGCACCACCTGATCGAGTTGCTGGATGGCCTTGTTGATCTGTTCGGCCCCGGAGTTCTGCTCCTGGCTGGCGGCCGCGATCTCCTGGACCAGATCTGCGGTGCGTTTGATGTCCGGCACCATCTTGGACAACATGCCCCCGGCCTGTTCGGCCACACGCACGCTGGAGGAGGACAGTTCGCTGATCTCGGCGGCGGCCGCGCCGCTGCGTTCGGCCAGCTTTCTGACCTCGGCGGCCACCACGGCGAAGCCCTTGCCGTGCTCGCCGGCCCGGGCGGCCTCGATGGCGGCGTTTAAGGCCAGCAGGTTGGTCTGCCGGGCGATCTCCTCGATGATGGAGATCTTTTCGGCGATGTTCTTCATGGCCGTGACGGCCTGCATGACCGCCGAGCCGCCTTCCTCGGCGTCGGTGGCGGCCTTGAGGGCGATCTGCTGGGTCTGCTGGGCGTTGTCCGCGTTCTGGCGGATGTTGGAGGTCATCTCTTCCATGGAGGAGGAGATTTCCTCCACGTTGGCGGCCTGCTCCGTGGCCCCCTGGGACATGCTCTGGGCCGAGGAGGCCAGCTCCTCGCTGCCCGAGGCCACGTTTTCCGAGGCCGACTGCACCTCGGCCACCACCTCGCGCAGGCGGTCCACCATCTCGTTTAGGGCCGAGGCCAGATTGCCGATCTCGTCCTTCTGGTCGATTTCAAGCTTTTTGGTGAAGTCGCCCTGGGCCATGGCCCGGGCGAACTCCACGCCCATGATCACGGGCTTGGTGATGCCCCGGGTCAAAAAGATCGCCACGATCACGCCGATGACCAGGGCCACGGCCAGCCCGATGAGCATGATGGTCGAGGCCTGGCCCAGGCTCGCCACGGCGGTGTTGGAAATCTCCTGGGTCTGGTCCAGGGCGGCGGCGGCGGTGTTCTCGGCCGCCTGACGCACCTCGCTTCCGGCCGCCTCGCGCTTCTTGGCGGTCTCGGCCAGGGCCTGGAAGTTGGCCTTGAATTCCTCCAGGGCCTTTTTGTAGGCGTCGGAGGACTCCCGGACGGCGCCAAGCTGCTTGACGTTGGCCTCCTGGCGGGTGGTGCTCCGCAGCTTGGAGAGCGGCTCGTCGATCTTGGCGATGGCGGCCACGGCCGTGTCCATAAGCGCCGTGTCGCGCAAGGTCTGGGCCTTCCAGACGTTCATGCGGATGCCGCTATTGATGCCGATGACGTCGTTGACCCAGGTAATTTTTTGGACGCGCTCCTTGAGTTTGTCCGGGGCGGCGCCATCGGCGATTTCTTTTTGCAGGGCCTCGTTTTGGGAGGCCAGGAAATCGTCGCAGTTTTTTTGGAAGACCTCGGCAGACGCGCCCATGGCGGCCAGAAGCTTCTCTCCGGTGGTGATTCCCGCATCCGTGGCCGTGGCCTGCTTGACGTAGTCCTCAAGCTTGGCCTTGGCGACGGCCGCGTTTTCCTTGAGCTTGACCAGGGCGGAATATTTTTCGGCATGGGCTGCGGCGTCGGCGATGTACTTCTTGACGAGATCGAGTTCCTTGAGGCCCTCGGTCTTGAAGTTATCCGCGCCGGAAAAGGCATAGCCGCGCCAGGCGTACATGGCCAACTGGGCGTGGCGCTCCACGTCGTTGGCGATGTACACTTCCGGCACGTATTCCACGGCCAGCCGGGTGGCGTCCGTCTCCACTCCGCGCATGTTGACCACGGCCATGCCGCCCAGGACGCAGGCGATGGCGATGAGCAGACCGAAACCGAGACCGATCTTCAACCCTAGTTTGATGTTTTTCATCAAACCCTCCCCTTGGCTTTTCTTACGGCTGACACGTGGTTTAGCACTTCCCTGACCCCGCCGAGTTGGAAAACAGGAATTCCGGGACGGCAGGAGTCCCGAAGCATTGCGCCACATCTTACGGAGTTTCCATTCCGTTGCAATGGTATTTTGCCGCGGATCGGCAGTTTCCGCAGGGTTTTTTTATGACTTGCGCCGTCCCGGGATGAAATGCAACGGGGGCTACGGACCCAGGCCTTTGGCTGCAACAATCCGGCCCGGGAGGCGGACGGCCCGAAACGACATGGCCGGTGCGTCCGAGGGCTGACGGAGGATCGAGCGGATCGCGGGGGGTGGGCTTGTAAGGAGGGCCGGGCGGCTGTACCAGGAAGAGGCCGCATGACGCGGCGGGAAGAACCGGGGGCGATGTGGATCTGGTCAAAGACATGCGTATGGCCGGGCGGCTGGCCAGGCGGGAGTTGCGCGGCGGATTTTCCGGGATGCGGGTCTTTCTGGCCTGTCTGGCCCTGGGCGTGGCCGCCGTGTGCGGGGTGCTGAGCCTCTCCGCCGGGCTTGGGGCCGGGCTGGCCGCTGACGCAGCCCTGCTCCTGGGCGGCGACGTGGAGGCGACCTCGCCGGGTGCGCCGCTTGATCCCGCCCCCCTGGCCGAGCTGGCCGCCGCCGGGAGGGTCTCGGGCATCGTGTCCATGCGGGCCATGGTCACGGCCGGGGTCGGCGGCGGGGGGCTGCGCCGCGCCCTGGTGTCGCTTCGGGCCGTGGACGACGCCTATCCCCTGCTCGGCGAGGTGATTCTCTCCCCCTCCATGCCCCTGGCCGAGGCCCTGGCCGGACCCCTGCCCGGAACGGACGGCCTGCCCGGGGCCGTGGCCGCGCCGGAGCTCATGTCCCGGCTGGGGCTTTCCGTGGGCGACACGGTGCGTCTGGGACAGGCGAGCTACGTCATCCGGGCCGTCCTTGTGCGGGAGCCGGATCGCATGATGAGCTTTTGGGGGTTCGGGCCGCGTTTCATGGTCGCCGAAAACAGTCTGGCGGCCACGGGGCTGGTGCAGCCGGGGAGCCTTTTGCGCTACGCCTACCGGGTGGCCCTGCCGCCGGGGCGCGATCCTGCGGCCCTTGTCGCCGGGTTGGAGACGGCCTTTCCCGGGGCGGCCTGGAGGGTGCGCCAGGCCTCGGGGGCCTCGCCGGGCCTGTCCGGATTTTTCGAACGCTTAACCGGCATCATGGGACTGGTGGGGCTGTCCGCCCTGCTTTTGGGCGGGCTTGGCGTGGCCGGGGCGGTGCGCGGCCAGATCAATGCCCGGGCCACGTCCCTGGCGGCCATGCGGTGCGTGGGGGCCTCCTCCCGGGTGCTTTTTTTTGTCTGCCTGCTCCAGATCCTTTTTCTGGCCGCCCTGGGCATCGGCCTGGGGCTGGCCGTGGGGGCGGGGGCGCCGTTTGCCGTGGCCCCGCTTCTGGGGGAGCTGTCGCCGGTGCGCATCGTCCCTGTTCTGTCGCCCGCCGCCCTGGGCACGGCCGCCGCCTTCGGGCTTCTGACCACGCTTTTTTTCAGCCTGCCGCCCCTGTCCGCCGCCGGGCGCATCTCGCCCCTGACGCTTTTTCGCGGCTACGGCGAGTTGCCGTCCGGCCGCCCGGGCTGGGGCGTTTTGGCCGTGACGGCGGCCTGCGGCCTGGGCATCGCCGCCCTGGCCGTGGGGATTACCGGTGACCGGCGGCTGGGGCTGGGGTTCGTCGGCGCGGCCGTGCTGTCCGCCGTGGTCCTGCGGGGGGCGGGGTGGGCCTTGGTGCGCGGGCTGCACCTTTTCCCCCTGCCGCGCCATCCGCTTTTGGCCCTGGCCGTGTCGGGACTGCGGCGGCCGGGCAACGCGGCGGCCGGGGTGGTGGCCGCGCTTGGGCTGGGGCTGACGGCGCTTTCGGCCATGGCCCTGGTGGACGCCAATTTCCGCGATCTGGTCACCCGGGAGCTGCCGGAAAAGGCCCCGGCCTATTTTTTCATCGACATCCAGCCCCACCAGCTGGCCGCCTTCGAGGATATGGCGCGCCAAACGCCCGGGGTCACGGCCGTGCAGACCGCGCCCAACCTGCGCGGGCGCATCGTCAAGGTGCGCGGCATGGCGGCCGAGAAGGCCAATGTCGATCCGGACACGGCCTGGGTGGCCCGGGGCGACCGGGGCATGACCTTTTCCCGCACCCCGCCGGACAATTCCGCCATCGTGGCCGGGGCCTTCTGGCCGCCGGACTATGCCGGGCCGCCCCTGGCCTCCATGGATGCCGAGGCCGCCGCAGGCTACGGGGTGCGCCTGGGCGACACCGTGACCATAAACGTCCAGGGCCGCGAGATCGACGCGACCGTGACCAGTTTTCGGCGCATCAACTGGCTGTCGCTCGGCATCAACTACGTCTTCGTGCTCTCGCCGGGGTCGCTTGACGGCCTGCCCCTGACCTATCTGGCCACGGCCTACACCGCGCCCGGGCCGCCGCGTCCGGACGGGGCGCCCAAGGCCGCCGACGAGGCCCTGTTTGCGGCCGTGTCCGCCGCCTTCCCCAACGTCACGGCGGTGAGCGTGGGCGAGACGCTCTCGGACATCACGGCCATCGCCGAAAAGATCGCCCTGGCCGTGACCGCCTCGGCCCTGGCCACGCTTGCGGCCGGAATCCTGGTCCTGGCCCAGACGCTCGGCGGGGCGCTGGCGGCGCGGGCGCGTGAGGCGGTGATTTTCAAGGTCTGCGGGGCCACGCGGGGGGACATGCTGACCATGCTGGTGGCCGAACACGCCGTGACCGGCGCGGCCGCAGGCCTTGTGGCGCTGGTCCTGGGCACGGCCTGCGCGGCGCTGTTCGTCGTCGGCTACCTGAAGATGACCTGGCATTTCGCGGCCGGACCGGCGCTTTTGACCATCGCCCTGGCCGCCGGGCTTACCGTGCTCTTGAGCCTTGGGGGCACGGTGCGGCTTTTGGGCAAAAAAGCCTGGCCGTATTTGCGGAACGAGTAGGGAGG
>Ga0209467_1000926_pt1 | contig 30594 bp, 29 predicted proteins | sample Higcelwee11metaG_FD_187175 | JGI IMG/M metagenome (GOLD analysis project Ga0209467, IMG submission 187175) | Freshwater pond sediment microbial communities from the University of Edinburgh, under environmental carbon perturbations - High... | ecosystem: Environmental > Aquatic > Freshwater >... | reverse complement strand
GTCGGCCTCTGACAGCAAGCGTCCGTATATTCTGGTCGCGTCATCGGCACGTGCGGGTATGGCTGTGGCCAAAAGCAGCACTACTGCTGCAAAAAATCTCATGGTTCGCATGGGAATCCTTCTGTCAGGCTTGTGCCTGTCACTCGTAATAGACAACGGTGCGCGTATCGGTACGGTACGCATAGTCGCAGGTCGCGATTTCACGGGCAGTGCCCGAGGCATCTGCGGTGACCATCTTGATCATGGCCCCCTCGGCGCCATACTCATAGGACACCCTTCGCTCCAGCCTGCCGTCGGCCCGATAGATGCTCTCGCTGGCTGGCCGGCCATCCTTGATGGCGTATTCGGTGCGGCCATCCTGCGCACCGGCGGCATTGAAGTAGGAGACCGAGACCAGGGCATTGGCCACGCCATAGCCGTACACGATGCGGCCTTTCGGCGTACCCGAGCCATCGAAGAGTGATGACGCGGTCAGCAGATCATGATCGTAGGCGTACTCGGTCTTCGCGAGCGTGAGGCCCGCGGCGGAAATGACACGCCAGGACAGCTTTCTGGTTCCACTCCAGGTCCATTCGGATATTGACTGAACCACGTCCTTGCCATCGAGGATGGTTTCTTTGGTCATGAGTCCGTCGGGGCCGTAGCTATAGGTTGTCCTGGTCTGCACCGTGCCATCGGCTCCGTATACGGTCTTTATGGCAAGCAATCCTTTGTCGTACGCATAGACGACGCGCTCTATGGGATCGGTGACCGACGGCTTTGTGGCAACAGTCGAAAGCAGATGTTTGTATCCATCATCGTAGGTGTACGTGGTAACGCGGTCGACGACGCCGTCTGCAAACTGAATTGTCTCCTTGAGCACGATGGGGGTCTTGAACTCCTCTGTGCGTTCCTTCTTGACCTGCTCCGAAGCGGAACTGACCGCTTCGGCCGTCTCTGTGGTTTCAGGCGGGGTGGAGACACACGAAGACAGCAACAGCGCTGCGATGCAGAGCACCGGAGTTGCAAGTGAACCAATTCGTTTCATAAAACCTCCTACGGCACGAGTGCCAATGAATTCCGGTGTATCGAGCCAATCGCGACAGGACCGTAGCCATGCGAACTGGCTTCATTTGATTCATGCATTTTCTGAGAGCATAGGGAGCATTGCTGCAACCGCGTGACTCACAACCTGCGGATGCGGTACCACAGTCCGATGATCTTGAGCCTGAACCAGGTAACGATGCGGAAAATTCTCCAAGGGTTCCTTGGCACATAGAAAAACCACTCGAGGCCTTTAGAGAACAGCCCGGCGGGTGGCCGATGCCTGCGCTCGGCAAAGACATCAAAGACATCGGAGCACCAGAGCTGGATTCCTGCGTTGAAGTGCTTCAGATTGCGTGGTATCCAGCGTTCGCCTCCGGGTACGCCCCTGCCGACCAGCAGGAGTGTCGGGGTCGCCTTCCGTATCGCTTCCACTATTTTGGGATGAAAGTTCTTGCTAAAGCGTGACGAGTGGCTGCCCACGACGTGCAGGCCGGGGAACGTTGCCTTGATGTTCCTGGAAGCCTTGGTCAGGCTCTTCGGGCAGGCACCGAACAGGTAGGTGGACTTGCCCCATCGCTCGAGGATTCCGAGCACCTGCACAATGAACGCAAACGGTTCATAACGGATGGGCAGGGGGCGACGCAGGAATCGGGCCATCTTGATGATGGACAATGAAATGGGTATGACCAGGCTGGCGCCGGCAATCATCGTCCTGAACTCGCTGGAATGCCTGGCGTGCATCAGGTCGCTCATCGACAGCAACACAATCTGGTGATTCTTGCCATCGGAGTACATCGCCTTGATGACTCCTTCCAGATCGTCGGGCATCACGATGTCAACAGGAATCTTGAGTATGGTTATTCTTTTGACTCGTTCATTGACCATGAGGAACTCTCCAGGCAGACGATGCGGATGGAAGCGATGGCGAATATCGCGGCGGTACCGGCTCTCAGGACCGTCGGCCCAAGCCATGCTGGTCGGAATCCGGCGCTCGTCAACGCGCCGATCTCGGCGTCACTGAAACCGCCTTCAGGCCCAACACACGCGAGTATCTCTTCCAGCTTGTCGGTACAATAGCGATGGATCGAAGCCTGCGCAAGGGGCATTTCATGGAAGAAGAGCCTCAGGCCAGCGATATCACCGGGTGATGTCTGCTTGCACAGGTCGCCTATCGCAAGCGGATCGGTCACGTGTGTCGCAGTCGATGATCCCGACTGGCCGAGCGCCTCGTTGACGACACGCCGCAACCGTTCCACCCGGCCCGAGGTGTGTTCCATAGGTACCGAGCGCTCGGTGACGAGCGGGATTATCTCGGCCACGCCGGATTCGGCCGCCATGCGGACGACATCGTCCAGGCTGGCACCCTTGAGAAAGCCTATGGCCAGCCTCAGGCGAGGCATGCCGACCGACATGGTGCCGGAGGCGGGCGGTTCGCCATGGGGCAGCTGCGTGGCGACTCCGGCCCTGACGTCGGGCAAGTAGCCCTGGGCCGCCGGCGCCACCGGCGATACCGACAGCCGCACCCGGCCCCGACCTGCGTCGATGATCGTACAGGCGTACGACAAGCCATCGGCGCCACGTGCCGGAAAGGAATCGCCGGGGCCGAGCCGCAGCACCGCGGTCAGGCGGTGTGCGTCGCGGCCCGCAATTTCGCATGCCAGTCCACCTTCCCACGATGCCGGCAGGATGAACTGGCGCATCGGTATGCGACCGCTCTTACTTGCCGGAGCCGGTCGTGCCTGTAGTCGGCGCTGTTGCGGGCGCTGTTGCGGGCGCCATTGCGGCGGCTGCCGCGGCCTTGGCCTGCAGATCCTTGACAGAAGGGGCAACCGCGAGGAGCTTCGCGAACTGGTCGCTTGCAAGCACCTTGAGCGCCGCATTGAGTTGCAGGTCGTAGTCCAGGTCGAATATTGGGCTGATCGAAGTCCGTTCCAGCTGGTTGCGGACCATCTTCTTGAGTACGCGCTCTGACACCGGGGAGCCTGCGGCTCTCAGTCCCTTCACGTACTTGTCGATATCCTCGGCAGAAGCGTTGGGGTTGGCGGCGGCGAAGGCGGCAAAGACGTCGCGCTCTATCAGTGTGGACAGTGATGCTTCTTCCGCTGGAGTCAGCGCCGGCTCCTTGACCTCAAGATCGGGCGCTATGCCGACCTTGTCGATGTTCGCGTCACTCGGTGTGTAGTACCTCGACATCGTCAGTTTGAAACCGGTATCGCCAAGCGGCAGTACCTGCTGTACGGAACCCTTGCCGTAGGTGTTCTCGCCGACAAGGTACGCACGTTTCTGGTCCTTGAGCGCGCCGGACAGAATCTCAGAGGCGCTCGCCGACCCGCGATTGATCAATACGGCAACACGCATGTCCTTGGGCACCAGCGTTTCGGCCTTGGCCTGGTAGACGGCATTCTCGTACCGATTGCGCGACTTGGTCGACACGATGGTACCCTTGTCCAGGAACAGGTCGGCAATCTGGATGACTGATTGCAGCAACCCACCCGGATTGTTTCTAAGGTCGACGATCAGCGAGGTGTATCCCTGGGTCTTGAACCAGTCTATCGATTCCTTGACCCTGGCCAGGGTTTGCGGCGTAAACTCGATGATACGCAGGTAGCCCACGTGGCCGGGCAACATCGCGTGCTTGACCGTCGGCACTTCTATCATCGCGCGGACTATGGTTTCATCGAAGGTCAGGCCGGCGCCGCGCTGGATCGTAATGGTGACCTTTGATCCTGGCTCGCCGCGCAGGCGCTTCAGGACATCGTCCATCGTCAACGGCTCGGTGGGCTCACCGTCGATGTGGGTTATCAAGTCTCCGGGCATGATGCCTGCCTGCCAGCCGGGCGTATCCTCGATCGGCGACACGATTTCAACGAACAGCCGCTTGTCCGGTGTCTTGGGGTCGGCGAGCGGCTTGGAAATGTACAGCCCTATTCCGCCGAAGCGCCCGGTCGTGGTATCGTTCAGATCGCTCATCATCGCGTCCGAAAGGAACACGGAGTAGGGGTCGCCCAGAGACTCGAACATGCCCTTCATCGCGCCTTCGTAGAGTACCTTGGGGTCGACCTGGTCGACATAGTTCTCCAAAATGAAGTTGAAGGCGCTCTGGAATACAGAGAAGTAGCGCTGGCTGTCGGCCTTGGCATCCTGGGCATAGGCGCCCGGCGCGCTGAACGAGAGTGCGGCGCAGAATATGGCCACGATGGCCACGACGCTCCATAAGGTCCGGTCCCGCTTGGGATTGTTGTTGTCGCTCATATAGCTACTATCCTGATTGCCGTGCATATCGTCAACTATCGGGCAGGGAGTGTGTTCTATTGACAATGCCGAATTCACGACACTAGACTTCTCATAATTGTGGCGGCTCTTTTGACCTGCAGGGAGAGCGTAGAGAGGCGGATCCATGGCTGACTTCCTTGCTGATACCGATTTCGAGTTGTACCGCAAGCTGATCTATGATGAAAGCGGCATTCACTTCTCGGCCACCAACCGGTCAATCCTCGAGAGCCGACTCCGGGAGCGTCTTCGCGACAAGAAGCTCCAGACGCCGCAGGAATACTATGCCATCCTGATCAGGGACAAGGAAGAACTCAAGCTTCTCCTCGATTCGGTAACGACCAATCTGACCAGGTTCTTCCGCAATCAGGCGCATTTCGATGCAATAGAGCACTTCGTCGTTCCGGAGCTGCTAAAGCTGAGGCAGGCGGAGCGCAAGATTCGGGTCTGGAGCGCAGGGTGTTCTACCGGTGAGGAACCGTATACCATTGCAATGCTGCTCAAGGAAATACTGCCAGCAGGGTGGAACGCCGAGGTTACCGCCAGCGACATCAGCCTGAAGTCGCTGATGGTTGGCAAGGAAGGGTTCTATCCCGAATCGCGCATCCAGGGCATCCCTGATTCATATCTTCCCAAGTATTTCGAAAAGAGGCCCAATGGATACCAGATCAAGGATGATATCAGGAAGTCAATCAGGTTTGATTATCACAATCTGAAAAATGACTCGGGGCAGCGCAATCTCGATGTGGTCTTCTGCCGCAATGTGCTGATATATTTTGACGAAGCGGCGCAGAAGGCGACCATAGAGCGCTTCTGGGAGGCTATGGCCCCCAAGTCGTTCCTGTTCATAGGGCATTCCGAATCGTTGTTTGGCATGAATACCAAATTCGAGTTCGTAAAGACGGACTGGGCATGTTTCTACAAGAAATCGATATAATGTATCCGGAGGAATGACGTGTCCGATCCCATCCAGGTCCTTGTGGTCGATGATTCGGCCTTGATGAGAAACCTTGTCTCCAGAATCGTCGACTCGACACCGGGCCTCAAGACGGTGGACAAGGCGATGAATGGCATCTTTGCGCTGCAGAAAATTCCGCGGTGCTCCCCTGACATCATCGTGCTCGACATAGAGATGCCTGGCATGAATGGCATCGAGTTTCTCAAGGAACGCAAACGGCTGGGCATTGATATTCCGGTGGTCATCCTGTCAAGCGTTGCCAAGAGCGGGGCTCAGGTGACGATGGAAGCGCTTTCGCTGGGCGCTGTTGACTTCATAACCAAGCCATCCGGATCGGTGTCGTCCGACATCCATATGGTGGCAGGCGAACTGTCCAGAATGCTCGTCGCCTATGGCGCACAGTACCAGCGGGAAAAGGGCAAGGAGCCACCTCGTTACAACTTCGAGGCTCCCGAGCATATGTTCGAGCCCGCGGCAGAACGGCCGGCAGCCGTTCCGCCGCGCGTTGCCAAGCCAGCACCGCCCGTGCCGCTCAGGTCGCCGGGGCCGACCGAGATTATCGCCATCGGCATATCGACGGGCGGGCCAAACGCGCTCCGCGAGGTGTTCTCGAGGATCGCTCCCGACCTGGACCGTCCCGTCGTCGTGGTGCAGCACATGCCAGCCGGTTTTACCGAGGAATTCGCCGCCAGTCTGGACAGGATATGCCCATTGGATGTCAAAGAAGCAGCCGATGGGGACATTCTGAAGCCAGGCCGGGTCCTGATAGCACCCGGCGACTGGCACGTTACGGTTGAGAAACGCTCGCTGGCAGGCATCGTGCGCATCAACCAGGACGAGCCCGAAAACGGGCACCGGCCCAGCGCCGATGTCCTGTTCCGCAGCGTGGCCCGGGAATATGGCAACCGGTCGCTGGCGGTAATCATGACCGGCATGGGCAAGGATGGAGCCAAGGAGATTGGCGCCATATACCGTGAAGGTGGCCTCACCCTGGGCCAGGATGAGGCCTCAAGCGTTGTCTATGGCATGCCGAAGGTAGCGTTCGAGATGGGGCATGTGATGGAACAGGTGTCCCTCGACCGGATGGCCGATCGCATTTCTGCCCTGGCCAAGGAATCGCGGACATAGCTCTCGTTGTCGTTTGTCATCCCACTCCATTATTATTATCATATTGATAATGAATAAGGAGGTTGCTATGGATACAACCAACCAGAAGAATCCGAAGAAATCTGCCACGGCCCCGACGGCGGGCACGAAACAGGTCGAGCCGCTAGAGCCGTGCGACAAACCCCATGTCGCGGAGGCCACGCGAACCGAGGAAATCGATGAAGCATGTGATGATGGGGTTCATTGAGGACCAGTGCGTGGTTCCAGGACTGCACCTTGTTGCTGCCCTGGAACCATTTCAGCCTTGAACTACCTCGGTTACATCGGGAACGACTTTCTTGAGATACACTTCGACCCCCTGCTTGAGGGTCATGATCGACATTGGACACGAACCGCAGGCACCCTTGAGCCGCACGGTGACTTTGCCATCGTCCGCCACGGAAATCAGTTCTATATCGCCACCGTCCGCCTGCAATGATGGGCGGACATCCTGTATGGCTCGTTTGACACTATCAAAATCCGGCATGGTTACTCCTCGCCGATAATGTAATGATCGTCGACTCGCGGGGTCAAGCGCCCGGACGGAAAGCGGAATAATAGCAGAATTTTATATATAATATAAACATATATATAGAAATTGCACTTGACGTTCGACCCTGATGGAGAGCACAATACTCAACAATAAACGAGCCTAATATATGATGCAAGGAGATGATATGGCCGATATTCAGAAGATTCTGATTCTGGGCGGTGGTTATGGTGGCGTTTGGGCGGGCAAGATACTCGAAAAGCATTTCCGCAAGAATCCGGATGTCCAGATAACAATCGTCGACAAGAAGCCCTTTCATACGCTGATGACCGAGTTGCATGAGGTTGCCGGGTGGCGAACCGAGCCGGAATCGGTGCAGGTTAGTTTCAAGAAGATATTTGGCGCAAAGCGCATCGACGTGGTGCTCGACGACATACAGACCATTGACTTCAAGGCAAAGCACGCGGTGGGCAAGGCCCGCACCTACGATTTCGACTACATCGTGGTCGGCGCCGGAGCCGAGCCGGAGTATTTCAATATTCCCGGAGTCAAGGACAACTCGTTCAGCCTCTGGTCATTCGATGATGCGATGAGGATTCGGCATCATGTCGAGGACATATTTGCGCGTGCCGCCGAGGAGCTCGATCCAGTCGTGCGCAAGCGGATGCTGACATTTGTGGTCGCCGGCGCCGGTTTCACCGGGATAGAGCTGATAGGCGAGTTGCTCGAATATCGTGACACGATGTGCCGCAAGCACTTCATCAGCCGTGACGAAACCCGCGTCATCAATATCGAGGCGCTGCCGTCCATTCTGCCTATCCTCGAGGAGCCCTTGCGGGTGAAGGCCGAGCGATATCTCCAGAAGAGCGGTTGCGAGATCATGCTCAACGCATCGATCATCGGCGCGGAGCCCGGCAAAGTCCTGCTCAAGGATGGTACGGTTGTAGAGACAGACACCTTCGTGTGGACCTGCGGCGTCAAGGGCAGCTCCTTCGCCGCCGGGCTTGAGCTGACCAAGGGCGAGCGCGGACGAGGACGGCTGCAGGTCGATGCCGAGATGAAGAGTGTCGATTACCCGTATGCCTACATCGTTGGCGACAATTCGTTCTTCCTGGAGAATGGCAAGCCCGTTCCCCAGATCGTGGAGGGCGCACACCAGACCGCCGAAGTCGCCGCCAAGAACATCATCGCCGCCATCGAGGGCAAATCCGAGCGCCACACCTTCAAGTCCGACTTCCATGGCTTCATGGTTTCGATCGGTGGCCGCTACGGCGTGGCCAATGCGGGCGGTATGAAGACCCAGGGCTTCATGGCCATGGCGATGAAGCACATGATCAACATGTATTACCTGTTCAACATCGCTGGCATCAATCAGGTCTGGGAGTATGTGAAGCATGAGTTCCTGGATATCCAGAACAGGCGATCGTTCATCGGTGGATTTGCCACCTGGAAGGTCCGCGGGTACTGGCCGTTGCTGCTGCGCATGTGGCTGGGACTCGTCTGGGTGATGGAAGGTGTGAACAAGATCGGTGAGGGCTGGTTCGCCTGGGACGCCGGCTCCAAGAGTGGATGGATGTTCAGCCCCGGCGTGCAGCAGGCGGGCATCAAGGCCGCCGAGGCTGTCAGTGCCGCGAGCGCCACCGGTGACTGGGCCGCTGCCGCTCCCGACGCGGCCGCTACCGCCGCTACGACTGCTGCATCGGGAGCCGCCGAGGCCGTCTCCGCGGCCTCGGACGCCGCTGGAACGGCGGCCACAGCTGTCGTCGACACGACTGCCCGCGCATTTGCGAAGGTGTGGGATCTGGCCAAGCCGATATTCGATCCGAACGGCGGCATCAGCACCTGGTTCAGGAAGACCTTCATGGACGGCATCTTTGCATATCTGCCGTACCAGGGTTTCCAGACGATGATCGTCGTGATGGAGCTGGCCATCGGCCTTGCCCTGTTTGGCGGTTTCTTTACCTGGTGGGCTGCGGTCGCAAGCATAGGCATGTGCCTGGTATTCACGTTGTCGGGAATGTTTGCCTGGGATCAGCTCTGGTTTGTGTTTGCAGCCATACTGATGCTGGGCGGCGCCGGCCGCTCGTTCGGTATGGACTACTGGAGCGTTCCATTCTTCAAGCGCTGGTGGAATGGCACGAAGTTTGCCCGCAAGTGGCATTTCTACGCCGACGATCCGACGAAGTAGACTTCTGCAGTGACTGATTTTTGGGAAGGCGTCCCGGGCATGTCGGGGCGCCTGGATGCGGTGCGGGAGCGCATGAAAGCCGTGATAGGCTCGGAGCGCTTCCCGCTGGCCGACGCCATACAGCGCCTCGTCGATGCCAATGGCAAGATGTTGCGGCCGGCATTTCTGGTCTTGGCCGGACGCTTTGGCAAACGGCCCAAGGATCTGACCGATCTTGCCGCCGCCATCGAGCTGTTGCACATAGCGACATTGATACATGACGATGTGATCGATGGGGCAGATACACGGCGTGGGGTGCACACCATTCATGCGCTCTACGGCTCCAAGGATGCGGTGCTTGCCGGCGACTGGCTGTTCTCCCGCTGTTTCCGCCTCGCCTCGGACAGTTCCAGCCCGGACAATGCCAGGCTGCTCGCGGCGCTTATAGGCGCGCTCTGCTCCGAGGAGATTCATCAGGATCTTGAACGGTTCCAGTGGCCGCGCAGCGTGCGCAATTATCTCAGGAAGATATCCGGCAAGACTGCGGCCCTGTTCTCGCTGGCGTTGCGGGCAGGCGCGATCGAGACCAAGGCCACCGGTCCCGTGATTGAGGCCTTGACGCGCATCGGTTACGACACCGGCATGGCGTTCCAGATTATGGACGACGTGCTTGACTATGAGTCGTCCGCCACGAACATGCGCAAGCCGGTTGCCAAGGATGTGCGCGAGGGGCTGTGCACGCTACCGCTGATACTGGCCCTGCACAAGGATCCGTTGTCGCTCGAGCGCTATCTTGGAAGCGGCAAACCCGATGAAGACACCGTCGACCGGATAGTCCTGGCTGTCCGCGAGTCCGGCGCTCTGGATGTCGCCAAGACTGTGGCGGCTCGTTATACTGAGCGCGCTCTGCGGGAGCTGTCGCGGCTACCCGCCGGAGATGCACGGGACGCGCTCCGCGTGACCGTGGAACGCCTCCTGACCAGGAAATACTGAGGATTCGAAATGCTCACCTTCGTACTCGCAGGCTTTGCGCTGGCAATGGACGCATTTGCCGTTTCAGTATCAAGCGGAATGTGCGTCTCTGGCCTGACATTCGCCTATGCCATGCGGACAGCCTTCATGTTCGGACTGTTTCAGTTCCTGATGCCGCTTGCCGGCTATGCGGCCGGTTCGGCCTTCGCTGCAGTCATAGAGTCATGGGATCACTGGCTGGCCTTTGGACTGCTCGCCGTGGTGGGCGGCAAGATGCTCTACGAGGCACTGCACATGGGCAACGGCGCCTCCTGTTCCGATGATGAACAGCGCAGGCACAATGTGCTCGACCTTCGCGTGCTGCTTGTACTGTCTGTCGCCACGAGCATCGACGCGCTGGCTGTCGGCATAAGCTACAGTATCATCCGCGCTCCGATTTGGCTGGCCGCGTCGATCATCGGCGGCATCACCTTCGCGCTCTGCCTGCTTGGCTGCGAATTCGGCAAGCGCATCGGCACGCGGCTCGAGCGCTGGGCCGAGCTCGGCGGCGGAATCGTGCTGATCGGCATAGGTTGCAGGATATTGATCGAGCACCTGGTGAAGGCCTAGCTGGCCCCGTCCTTCTGTCTGTCTGGAAGTGCGCCGACTCTGAAGGCAAAGAAAAGGAGCATGCAGAAGGGCGAGCCTCCTCCATGCTCCTCTATTGATTCATGACAATCCGACGATACGGCCGGTATCGGGGTCGATATCCATGCCGAGGTAGCCTGGCTTGCTCGACAGGCCTGGCATCGTATTGATCTCACCGGAAAGCGGATAGATGAAGCCGGCTCCCGCGGCGACGCGTACATCGCTGATCGGGAAGGCAAAGCCGGTGGGGGCACCCTTGATGGCCGGATCGGCCGTCAGCGAGTATTGCGTCTTTGCCATGCATATCGGCAGCTTGTCGTAGCCAAGCTCGCCGAACTTGTCGATGGCCTTTTCCGCGTCCGCCGAATATTCCACCTTGCCCGCACCGTACACGTCCTTGGCTATCCTCTCTATCTTTTCCTTGATCGAAAGGTCGAGCGAATAGAACGGCTTGACATCGCTTGGCTGGTCGGCAGCCTTGACCACCGCCTTGGCCAGTTCAACGGCTCCGTCGCCGCCATCGGCCCAGTTCCTGGTAACGATGGCATCGACAGCGCCAGCCTTGATCGCGGCTTCCTTGATGATGGCCCACTCTGCCTCGGTGTCGGTCGGGAAGGCGTTGATCGCGACAACCGACGGCACGCCGAATTTTTTAACGATGCCCAGGTGGGCAATCAGATTCGACAGGCCTTTCTTGACAAGCTCCACATCCTCTTCTACATAGGCCTTGGCCAGCGGCTTGCCCGGGGTTACCTTCGGGCCGCCGCCGTGCATCTTGAGCGCGCGGACGGTCGCCACGACGACGACGGCGTCGGGGAATATGCCGCTCGTCCGGCACTTGATGTCCACGAATTTCTCGAAGCCCATGTCCGCACCGAATCCGCTCTCGGTTACCACGTACTCGCCAATCCTGGTCGCAACCATGTCGGCTATGACGGACGAGTTGCCGTGTGCGATGTTGGCGAATGGACCGGCATGGACGAATGCCAGCTGCTCTTCCAGGGTCTGCATGATGTTTGGCTTGATGGCGTCCTTCATCAGTATGGTCATGGCGCCGGCGATGCCGAGCATTTCGGTAGTCACGGCCTTGCCCTTCTTGTCTATCGCCAAAACGATCTTGCCCATGCGCTCGCGCAGGTCACGCAGATCCTTGGCAAGTGCCAGGATGGCCATCACCTCGCTTGCGACCGCAATGTCGAATCCACTCTGGCGCAAGGGACCGTTGTCCAGTCCGTCAACACCGAGAATGACGTTGCGCAGCGGTCGGTCATTCATGTCGACGATGCGGCGCCACAGCACCTGGTACGGATCGATGTCCAGCTTGGTCAGGCCCTGCTTGGCAAAGAACTCATCGGACCAGCGCCCCTCATGGTACATGCGCGCGTCGAGGGCCGCCGCACAGAGGTTGTGCGCTGCCGCAACCGCGTGGATGTCGCCGGTCAGATGCAGGTTGAAGTCTTCCATCGGAACGATCTGGCTGTAACCGCCTCCGGCCGCTCCGCCCTTGATACCGAAGGTCGGGCCCATGGAAGGCTGACGGATCGCGGCTATCGCCTTCTTGCCAATCCTGCCCAGGCCCTGCGTCAGGCCAACGGTTGTCGTCGTCTTGCCTTCGCCAAGCGGAGTCGGGCTGATGGCAGTGACGTCGATATATTTTGCACGCTTCGGAGCCGCAGCCTTCTCCTTGATGAAGTCGAGCTGGACCTTGGCCTTGAATGAACCGTATGGCTCGAGGTGATCCTGGCTGATGCCATAACCAGCGGCGATTTCCGCGATCGATCGAATCTTAGCGGCCTGCGCTATCTCGATGTCGCTCGGTACTGGTCTCTTCTTCTCAATCGACATGTGGCCTCCTCATGAATTCGGCACCGTCGCATTTTGCGGCGCGCGTTTTTCAATGGTAGCACCTTAGTTGCCACAGGTCAAACGTGTCGTTGACGATATCACCGCCGCCGGATAGGATGCCTTTATGCACCAATACCATATAGAGGGTGGCCATCCACTCAAGGGACGCATCCGCGCGAGCGGCAACAAGAACGCGGCCTTGCCCTGTATAGCCGCGGCTCTGCTCGCGGCCGAGCCGGTGACGCTTCGCAATATTCCGGAGATAGAGGACGTGCTGGTCATGCTGGAGATCTGCCGCGCGCTCGGCGCTTCTGTCGATAGGCTCGACAGGAATGCCTGGCGCATCGATGGATCCGGCATTGTCGCCGCCGATGTGCCGGCGCCGCTGGCAGCGCGGGTCCGCGCCTCAATCCTGTTCGCGGGTCCGCTGTTGGCCCGGTTTGGCCGCGTAACGCTACCGCCACCCGGTGGCGACGTGATTGGCAGGCGGCGCCTCGATACGCATTTTCTGGCACTGGAGGAACTGGGTGCCCGTATCGAGATCGATGGCACATTCCAGTTCACGGCAAACAAGCTCAAGGGCACCGACATATTTCTCGACGAGGCCTCGGTCACCGCGACCGAGAATGCCGTCATGGCGGCGGCGCTGGCCGAGGGGCTTACGACCATACGCAATGCCGCAAGCGAGCCACACGTGCAGGATGTCTGCAGGTTGCTCAACGCGATGGGCGCCTCGGTCTCGGGCATAGGTTCCAATATTCTGGCCATCGAGGGTGTTGGCTCGCTCCATGGTGCCGACTTCGCCATCGGCACCGACTACATGGAGGTGGGGTCCTTCATCGGGCTCGCCGCCGTAACGCGCGGTGATATCGTTATCGAGGGCGTCGTGCCCGATGACCTGCGCATGATGAAGCTGGCCTTTGGCCGGCTCGGCATCAGCTGGAGCATCGATGGCGATGAGCTGTCAATCCATCCTGGACAGGCTATGCGCGTTGTTCCCGATTCCGGTGGGCAGATACCAAAGATCGACGACGCGCCGTGGCCGGGATTTCCGCCCGATCTGACATCGATCATGACCGTGGTGGCGACCCAGGTCGAGGGCACCATACTCGTCCATGAGAAGATGTTCGAATCGAGGATGTTCTGGGTGGACAAGCTGATCGGCATGGGTGCTCGCATCGTGTTGTGCGATCCGCATCGCGCTGTCGTGTCGGGACCAGCGCGCCTGCGCGGAGATTCGCTGACCTCTCCGGATGTGCGCGCGGGCATGGCATTGGTGATAGCGGCGCTCTGTGCCGAAGGCACCAGCACGATCAAGAACGTCTACCAGATAGAGCGGGGTTACGAGCGCATAGCCGATCGCCTTCGCGCTCTGGGAGCCCAGATAGAGCGCGTGGACGAGTAGCGGGCGACCGGCGCCTGTTCGACGATCAGCGCACGCTGCGCCCGGCTATCCGTGCCGAGACAAAGAGGCTGATCACGACGCAGGCGGCCAGAAAGCCCACCCACGCGGGCAGGAACAGCGCAGGCGAAAGCCACGTCGCCATCGCACGCGCCGCCAGGCGCCCAACGTCCGCGATCATCTGCAATGGTGCCATGGCGAGTGCCACAAGGATGGGCGCCGTCAGGTACTTGGCCCGGGTCGATGGCGGCGCCACCGGTTTGAACCGTATGCCGAGACCGGCTCCGAGCAGGGCCAGCATCAGCGCGGCGAACGGGTACGCCATACGCCCGGCAAGCTCAATCAGAAGCGGCCGTGTTTCCAGACCAAAGCGACCCGCGTCTGCAATGCCTGTCGCGAGCAGGGTTATCGGTATGTCTGAAGGGGCCCCCGACAGCCAGTGTACGCGAGCCACGTCTTCCTGGTTGAACGGCAATCTGACGGCAAACCCGGAGCCTGAGGCCGTCTCGTAGGTAGGCTCCCATACCATGTCCGGATGGTCGCGGTCGACCGCCCGCAACAGCATGGTGTCGCCGTGCAGCCGCGCGAACGGGGCACGCACCCGTACCGGTTCGGCACCACTCCTGGAATAGATGACATTCCTGAAATAGACCGCTTCCTCAGCGATTGCCATTCTCGATGCGGCCAGCGTCGATATCGATCCATCGGGACTCGTCAGGGTGATCTTGAACGGGCCACCATCGGTTCTGGAGAAGGCTCGCATATCCTCTTCTGTAAAGAAGGCTATCGTCAACAGCCCTTCCGCGCTTCGCTTGAGGTATGTCGCTATGTCGACATCTCCGCTGGCTTCGGCGGCCAGTTCGGAGTAGATACGGTATGCTTCAAGGTAGTCACCCTCCTGAAAGCGCGTGTATCCTTCGAGCTTGCGTTTGTAGAGGGCCGCCTCGCCTTTCTGTTCGGCGCTGGGTCCGAGACGCTGCAGGTCGCTCCACGTTTCGTTGACGAGCCGCCGCACTTCCGGTCGCTTTGAGTATATCGCCGCTGATCGCTTCGCAAGGTAGTGCGCGTCAAAGAGGCGGCCGTCGGCTCTGGCTTTAAGCGCCTCCAGATAGAAGCGATTGGCCTCGGCCCAGTCATCTTCTTCGGTTCGCTGCGGTTCCGGCGGAGCTTCCCTGTCCGCTTTTGCCGCCCTCGCCTCTACAAGGGACTTCTGTACCTTCTCATTGAGTTCGACATATCGCTCGTCGAGCCGGTCGATGGCGGCGCAGGCTAGCAGGTTGCGAGCTGCAACCTCAAGTGTCCCCGTCTGTAGCGCGTCTTCGGCGCCGCGAAGCGAATCGACGAATAACTGACTCTGACTCTCGTAGCGGGCCTTGCGCTCGGTCAGACCGGGTACTACGAGCAGGTAGAAAATTGATACGACGGCCGCCAGTATCAGCGCGGGCGCAAGTACCTGCGCGGCCGCACCGGTGAAGCCATCGTGGGCTTCAGATGATTCCATCGCGAGCGCCGATGCGACCAGCAGTATGGCAGGCGCCCAGCCGGCTATGGCAAGCGCGGCGTTCATCGTCTCCCAGGACACCGCAAACCTGAAGAGCACACCGGAATGGCCGATTGAAGCCAGCGCGATGAGGAATCCGATCACAAAGGCCATGGCGAAGAGTCCGATCGCCACTGCCATGTACGCTGGTTTGTGCTCAGCCATGACGTGGCACTCCCGTCGGCTTCATGGCAAACAGCGCATCGAACAGCACCAGTCCAAGGGTGGTGCAGGCGGCCAGCGCGGCGGTCGTCATCGTCCGTGGCAGGTCGAGACCTGCAAGCTTGAACACGGCATCGGCCGGTCCCGAAAGGTACATCGAGAACAGGTACAGCGCTGCCAGTGCGGCGCTCGGGGCTACGAATGCTCCAAACAGAGGCCTGTTCCGCGATAGCCTGGTCAGGCTCCAGCACGCCGCGTTCATAACGGCGAAGGTTCCCAGGCCAATTGCGAAATCTGTCCAGGGAGCCACAGATATACGCATGAACCATTGCGCTATGGGCATATACAGCGAAGGCAACGTGGACAGATCAGAGCCACAGTCTACACAGACGAAGCGCACCAGCAGCCCTGCTCCTGCGGCCGCTGCGACCGATAGAATCATCAGCACCGCATACCCTGCCAGGCGAGAGGAGAAGAGCCGGTTGACCAGGAAGAAACAGATGAATATCGCCGCGGTAATGCTTGCCGGCATCGCCGATGCCAGCACCATACCCAGCACCAGTCGAATGGCATCCAGGCCGTGGTCGAGTGCCGCACTCGTGGTCCAGGCCAGCGTCAGACATAGATCCACCACGATGAAGATAATGAGGAATCTGAACACGACGGCCAGAAGACTTTTCATCTGGCAAAACTGTACCATGCGTCGTGGTACTTGACAAGCCGAGCCTAAGGAATTCTGCCCCGCAACCAGAGTTGTCACAGGTTTTCCACAATGCCTGGTGCAAACAGGTGGTCTTGTTTTTTGACTTTTTGGAGCTTCTTCGGCGCGGGCATAAACACCATGCCAATTTGGTAATTTGTAATACATTATCTTGTAATGAATTAATCGCTAAATCGGAGTGGTTCTGAGAATTCGTACACCCCTGTGCTTTTTTTCATACGACGAAGGCGATGAGCAACCGGTGTACCACAAACAATGAACAGGTTATCCACAAGTGCCCATCCATTGACTTTGACCGCTATCTATCAGGCCGTGAACGAGTAGCATCCCCGATGCCCCTGGATCCGCTCGGCCGATTCGGTAGCGCCAACAGCCCTGAGTGTCGCGCGCAGGCGAGCAATTCTCATGGCAATCGATCTGCTCTCGGGAGCCACCACATTGGTATCCTGGCAGACGCAGCATGCTATGGCCTGACGCGGCACCGCATTACCCTGGTTCAGGCACAGCAGGACCAGCACCCGGTATGAAGCCTGGCTCAGGCGCGCCGAGCCACGGGGGCCGGAAAGGCTGCCGGGCATGGCATGAACGCGGCCTTGTTCCAGTTCAAGACGCGGTGACGTGCGAGCCATGACCCTGACATACAGTTCGGTCTCTGTCCACGGCTCGAGCAGGTAATCGGAGCAGCCATACTCGAAGCATTCCGCCATCGTCGAAATCGGCCCGCTTGCCATAATCGGCACGGTGTGCAGTGATGATGGAAGTGCCAGGAAGCGGAGCGCAGGCATGATGGCGGCATCGAAGGCTGCAGCATCTATTGATTGCTGGACAAGCGGACAAAAGAAAAGGGAAAACGGCGAACCGTCTTCCCTTCCTTCGATCGCACGCTCGTACTCCGCTTCGCTACCGACGAAGAGAAGTCTCACCGATCAAGCCTGGCTGCCTGGCTCCGTGCTGCCATCACCGATCATCTTGCGTTTCAGTTCCTCAAGCAGCAGGTCGCCGCCGGCGCCGGATGCCTCGAGCTGGGCAAATTCCTTCTCAAGGGATGATGATTTGGACAAGTCTGCAAGCTCGACACTGGCATCGGCGCGGGCTTCCAGTTCATCAACCTTCTTGGCCATACGGTCAAAGGTGTCGAACGCACTGGAACTGCCCGAAACACTGGCCAGCGTTGATTGAATCTTCTCCTGAGCCTCGGCGCGCTTGGCTCTGGCCACCAGGATGTTCTTCTTGCGGGATGCCTCGTCGATCTTGTTCTGCAACTGCCGGAGGGTATCCTTGAGCTTCTCTACCGATTGCTTCTGACCCTCCCATTGGGGTTTGAGCTGCAAATAGTAGTTTTCGGCCTCCTGCTTGCGCAACAAGGCTTCCTTTGCCAGATCATCACGGCCTGCCTTGACGGCGATGACAGCCTTTCGCTCCCACTCGTCGGCTTGGCGTTTCTGCTCGATCAGCTCGCGCTCGAGCTTCTTTTCATCGGCGATAGCCATGGCCACGGATTTCTTGGAGTCGATCATCTGCTGGTTCATATCGATGACCAGCTGATTCAACATCTTCTCTGGGTTCTCGGCCTTGGCGATCATGTCATTGATATTGGACGATATGACCGTCTTGAGCCTGTCAAATACTCCCATGGTCAAAAGCCTCCTGTTTTCAGCCCCGGAACGCGCCGAGCACGTGGTAATGCTTGGACAGAGCCAAGCCAATCGAATCGAGGGCAGCCTCGAACTCCGGTTTATCCATCGTATCGTACTCGAGGGCATCGATAAGCACAATATTGTCACCGTCAAGGCCATAGGCGCCGTGTACCATGTCGGTGCCGTTCAGTCGCAAGAGCTGCTCAAAGAGCTCGGGTCGACGGGTGGACGGAATCGGCATGACCTGGGCGCGAACAATGACAATCGGTTCGTTGATGTTCACGGTTATGCCCGGAAGTCCCTTGGGCTGGTCATCAATATAGAAGGCGTTGGGTGAAATTTCCTGATACGATATATCGAGATCGATCAAGTACGCTTCCACTTTGGTCATTCCTGCCATGACATCCTCCTCGAGCTGGAGATCGTATTGGTGTGGATCAAGCCGGGCATCATCCCAGAAAAACTTGGCCCGAATTGTCGATCGCAAGGATAGTCTTGCACTCCGAGCAACGGAATCTGCCTGGTTTTGATGCTTTCAGCTTCTTGTTGCATATCGGGCACGAGAAAATCTTGGGGAATACGGATTGTGAACTGACCTGCGAACCCTGATGGAAGAACGACGTTGCCTCTTCAAGGTTCTCCTTGATATTGAAGAACTGCGAGAAACCAAGGAGCTGGAAGACCTCATACACCTTGGGCTGAATCTCCAGAAGCACAATGTCGCCACCCCGTGGCTTTACGGCCTTGAGAAAGGCCGTAAATGAACCGATTCCGGTCGATGACACATAGTTCAGGCCACCGCAATTGAAAATCAGGCGTGAAAATCCGGAATCTATGGCTTTGCCAACACGTTTCTGAAAGAAGTTGGAATTGTACGTATCGATATAGCCCGTGAGGAAGAGAGCCAGGCAATTCTCTACGTGATCGATCTTCTGGAGCCGGATTTTGAGGCTATCGTCCTTTTCGTCGTCGAAGCCAGGAACGATATCATTATTTGGCATGGTACTCCTCTTCCATCGTGCACGCTTTTCGATAGCTCAACGCTTAATTCTATGATCATCTTAGGCCGCCGTCAATGCCTTGTCAAATCTGTACGACGATATTTTCGGCTAATATGGTCGTCTTCGAAAGCCCCCACCGTAAAAAATGATCAAAACGATGCCTTTATGCTGCTACAGAGCATATAATCCCCTGTCCGCTACGATAATCGAGCCATTGGCAAGATCCATCTGGCCCTCGAGCAGCGATATCGCAAGTCCGGCGATCTCGGCAACCGGGATAAGACCGCCGCGCGGAGAGGTCAATGTCAGTCTTTGCCGCATGGGGGCGTCGAGATATTCGGTATCGACAAAGCCAGGGCAGACAACGGCACAGGAGACTCCGGCGCCGCCAAACTCGACCGCTATCGATTTGGCCAGTACCCCCAGCCCGGTCTTGGCCGCGGCATAGGCTGCGTTGGTCTTGAAGCCGCGTATCGCGTCGGTCCTGGTGCCGCCGAACAGCAGAATCCTGCCAAACCCGCGGGACGCCATGCCCTGCGCCGCCGCCGTGGCGACAATCCCCGGCAACGCCAGGCCGCCCATTGCAATGAGCCGCCAATCGGCGGTGGTAGTCTCGGCAAGAGATTTGTTGACAAACGGACCATAGGCCATGACCAGCAGGTCGGCAGCACGGGCGTGCTCCAGCAGGACCGCGGGCGGATCGCCGCTGGCCAGATCGGCGCAGACGGTCATCACGTCCGTACCCAGGTTTCGCAGGGCGGCGGCCTGGGATTCGAGTCGTTCCTGCACGTGTCCGTGGATGATGAGCGAGGCTCCATCGGACGCCAGGGCCCGGGCCGTGGCAAGACCTATGCCTCCGGTGCCGCCAACAACCAGCGCGCGAAGGCCGCCGAGGGGCTTCTGGTCTGTTCCATCAATCGCGTGCATCATAGAGGCCTTGACTATAGCGCTTTGCTCGTGGAACGTACACTGGAGGCCACAACCATGCGTGACGAAGCGACCAGTGATGTACTGACCGTCGTACTGTGCCGCGTCGAGGGCGCGATGAATGTCGGGGCCGCATGCCGCGCCATCAAGACCATGGGCTTTTCGCGCCTGGCTCTGGCAGGGTGCCCGCCGCATGATGATATCGAAGTCAGAACCCACGCGCTGCATGCGTTCGGCGTATACGAAGCCGCTACACGGTACGAGACACTCTCCGCCGCGCTTGAACCGCACGCGCTGGTGGCCGGTTTTACCAGGAGGACGGGCCAGCGGCGCAAGGATAATGTTGCGGTGGACGTCTTTGCCAGAACCATTGCGGAGCGCGATGGCGGGTCGGTTGCTCTGGTCTTTGGCAACGAGCGTGATGGGCTGTCGGATGCGGAACTCGACCTGTGCGACCACGCTGTCAGCATCGCGACATCACCGCTGTTCCCGTCGCTGAACCTGTCCCACGCAGTGCAGATCGCCTGCTGGGAGGTGCAGAAGGCGCTGGCTGCCGCGCACGGCCATAGGCAGGCGCGGCTTCCGGCCCCACGTGAGCGCATCGATTCGGTTGCCGGGAACATCGTCGCGGCCATGCAAACGGCGGGCATGTTCAAGATGGCAGGGCGGCCGGAGGCGGAAGTCTTCCTGCGGAGTGTCGTTGCCAGGGCAGGATTGTCCGAATCCGAGCTGGAACGATTCGCCGACCTTTTCTATACCGTGTCTGGCATCGCCGCAGCTCATCTTGACCGCACCGACCTGTGACGGTAGGCTTTCTCTGAGGAAACGATTATGGGGAGGACGGCATGAAGAAGAAGCTATGCGCCGCGGTTTTTGCCGTCGCGCTGGTCTTGGCGGCGAATGCACAGGGAGCGCCACTGGGGGACAAGACTTTTGTCGGGCGCATAGACCTTCGCGTCGGCATAGCCCGGCTCGAGGAGATAGCCCATACCAACGACACCGCATCGCTTGCCGATCTTTCGGGAGGCACGACGGCGTTGCTGCTGTTTGGCACCCTTTCCAAACCGGTAATAGTCAGCGACGAACCGTTCGAGGCCCAAGCCCAGTTTCTGGAAGGTGAATGGATTGGAACCGCGCAGCTCGTCCTGCACAGGGTGTTCCTCACGTTTGCCGGTGATGAATACCGCGATTTCCTTGACGGTGCGTCCGGCAAGCGGACCGTTGTTCTGGCACGCAACCCCGTCATCAGGACCTCTCCGGACGGAACCCAGGATGTCTACCTGTCGGTCATTGCGGTTCGTCCCATTTTCTAGCGGGTCGGTGCTCCACTCTGATCGATGGAATCGGGCAACTCGATGTCGAGCGTATGCATAACATCCCGATTGCCCGACAGCACCGAGGCTCGTTGGACGGTATTCCTGAGCTCCCGCACATTGCCTGGCCAGTTCCATTGCTGCAGTTTATCCATGGCATTGCAGGTGAAGTGCTTGCCAGAGCAGAACTCCGAAATGAACAGCTCGACCAGGGAGGGGATGTCTTCCTTGTGCTCGCGCAGTGGCGGCATCTTGAGCTCGAGTGTATTGAGTCGATTGAGCAGCTCGGGACGGAATCGTCCCGGAGTCTCGTATATGGATACGTCGGTGGCCGAGAGAATGCGCACGTCATAGGCAATCGCATCAACCGATCCCACACGTGTTCCGCAGCCCGATTCAAGCGTCCGCAGGAATTTCGCCTGCAACGCCGAAGACAGCTCGCCGACCTCGTCGAGGAATACGGTACCACCGAATGACGACTCGAATATGCCCTTCTGATCCGTCGATCCGGTGAAGGCGCCCTTGGTTGTGCCAAAAAGCATGCTTTCCGCCAGGGTTTCCGGTATGGACGCACAGTCGACGGGAAGAAATCTGGCACGGTGGCGGATTGATGATCGGTGAATGGCGTGGGCGGCCAGTTCCTTGCCGGTACCGGTCTCACCCAGAATCAGTACAGGAGCATCATACTTGGCATACAGTATGATTCGCCTGGCCACCTCCTGCATGGCCTTTCCGTCGCCTATCAGCGGACGGTCCGGATGCGCGGCCGTGCCGTGCGGCTTGCCCGGCAATCGCTCTGTGGCACCCTCCGAAGACGCCAGCCTGACGGCGGCAGTGAGCGCATCGGCGCGGTAGGGCTTCTCGATCAGGCCCGAAGCCCCGCGCCTGCGAGCACAGTCGACTGCGGTCGACTGGCTTGCCGAGCAGACGACCATGGCGTTCGGGGCTATGCGCGCTGCCGCGCCGATGGGATCGTACTGTCCATTGGTCATCGAGCTGGCCAGATCGATGACCACCGCATGGGGCTGGTGCGTCCTGGCGATGGTTGTCGCTTCGCCGACCGTCGCGCAGCAGATGACGTGGTAGTGCCCGGCCAGCAGCGCCTGGGCGATTTTTCTATCGGTCTCGTCGGGATCGACGACCATAACTGTTTTCATGATATTTCATTGTAGCATCTCGTGGAGCTGCCCGCCAGCCATCGACCCCAGAACCTCCATATGCATGGTTGCATGCCGGGCCACTTTCAAGTACTCTTACGTTTGAACCGAAAATGTAATGTTGGAATCCAAAAGTAGCGGAGAGGCGCGATGGCAGGCAACGAGCTGGTCGTAGACGTACCAAAGATCAAGAAGGCGGCGCACAGCGCCATTCCACTCACCATTACAACATATACCTTGCCACATGAGATCGAGGTGTACATAGAAGAGGTGCTCGAGGTGTTTCTGGGAGAGCTGGGGCAGGCCAAGCTCAAGGACTACCTTGTCTACTGTCTGCGCGAACTGGCGGTAAATGCCAAGAAGGCGAATACAAAACGTGTCTATTTCGAGACCAAGGGTCTCGACCTCAAGATTCCGGCCGAGTACGAGGAGGGCATGCGCTCCTTCAAATCCGACACAATGGAGAACATCGCGTTCTATCTGCAGAAGCAGAAGGAAAAGCAATATTATATCAAGGTTATCTTTCAGGCTCGTGGATCCAATGTTCTGCTCGAGGTCCGCAACAACTCGGAGATGACCAAGACCGAGTACCTGCGTATCCAGGACAAGCTGGCGCATTCCCGCAAGTACAACTCCCTGGAAGAGGCCATGTCCCAAGTGCTCGACGCATCCGAGGGAGCCGGGCTCGGACTCGTCATCCTGGTATTGATGCTCAAGAAGATGAGTCTGGATGAAGACTGCTTCGACATCCATACGGACAACGGCGAGACTGTGGCCAGGATTACCGTGCCGGTCGCCTCCACCAAGATAGAGAGCCTCTCCTCCTTGACCGACGAGCTGGTCAGGCAGATAACCAGCCTGCCGCACTTCCCCGAGAACATCCTGACGATTCAGCGACTGATAGCCGACCCGAAGAGCGAGATGATCGACATAGCCAAGCAGATTTCCACCGACCCGGCCATGACGGCGGACCTGCTGAAGCTGGTCAATTCGGCCCAGTTCATGCTGCCGAGGCGTGTCGACAATATCGTCGACGCCGTCAAGCTGGTGGGGTTGCGCGGCATCAAGAATCTGTTGTTCTCCTACGGCTCCCAGAAGATCCTGGCTGACGAACACGGCGTCGATCAGCGATCGCTGTGGGATCACAGCTACCGGTGCGCGTACTATGCCTATAACCTGGCCAAGAACTTCAAGCCCGGCAATCGGGCGCTCCAGGATGATGCCTACGTGGGAGGCATGCTGCACGACATGGGCAAGATCATCTTTTCTGCGGTGCATCCTGAACTGCTCGAACACATCAAGACGTTCTGCGATAGCAAGGGCATCGAAAAGGAGACCTTCGAGGACCTGGCCGGCGGCATGAACCATGCCGAGATAGGTGCCAGGGTCGCCGAGAAATGGAATTTCCCTGATTCGCTGGTGGCGGCCATTCGGTTCCACCACGAGCCGCAGTTGATGACCACCGACTTCAAGGATGTCGTCTTCACGGTCTATCTGGCCAATGTGTTCTGCGAATACGAGAATGGTGGCATGAGCTTTGACCAGATCGAGCGCCTCGTGCTTCAGGATTTTGGCTTTCAGAGCGACAAGCAATTTGCCAAGGCTGTAGAGCAGTTCGGAGAGGGATTCAGGCAGGAATCGATCAGGCAGCGCGAACCCGCCACAGGCAAGCGCTAGCGTGCTCGCCCGCTGTCAGCGTGCTCGCCCGCTGTCAGCGTGCTCGCCCGCTGTCAGCGGGCGGCGCGGTAGGCGCTGATGAACTCGATCAGGTATTGCTGTACGCCGCCGAAGTAGTCACGCTCGAGCAGTGACGCTGGCTTGGTTATGTAGCGGTAGTGCCAGCTCTCCCAGATATAGCCGGTGACCGACTCCATACCGCGTGGGTATGAAAGCGAGAAGCCATATCGGTACGCATTGGCGGCCATCCAGAGTCCAGCCTTGGTTTGCGCAAAGCTGTCGTCGATGCTGCCAAAGTCGATCGCCGTGCCGAGCTGATGCTGCGACATGCCGGGCCTGGCGGAGAACCGCGACGCCTCGGCCTCTCCATGCTGCGCCGCATAGCGCTTGAACAGGCCATCCTGATATTCGAACGAGCGGTACGACGACGAGAAGACCAGCGTCACGCCGTCCTTCTTTGCGGCCGCGTTCAGCTCCTCGACGGCGCCGATGACAGCCTTCCTGAGCCGCAGGTCCTTGCGTGAGACGGAGAACGCGTAGTCGTTGAGCGATACCAGGTCTGGCGGAGCATACCCGGCCGGCAGCGGGTGTTGCTTGTCGACCAGTGCGAGCAGGTCACCTGCCCTTGAAGATTCGGTTTCAGCAGCAGCCAGCAGATCGAAGAACCGATCGGGGCCCGCTTCTATCGCCGCCTTGACTGTCGCCCTGATATCTGCAGGCAGCACTTCGATTGCGGCGCGCGCACGCAGTATTTCTGGCCGCTCGGCCTGCGCTACTGCCTGGGCGCTGACCCGACCGCCGCATGAACTCGCGGTGCACGCGGCGATGATGATGATGATAGCCAGATCCTTGTGCATGGCTCGACTCTATCCGGTTTGATTTCGGAGCACAAGGGCGCGCGCATAAGGGCGCGCGCACAAGGCGCCCGTCGAAGCCTTCACAATGCGATGGTGGCGTTGTATAGTGCGGTTTGTATCGCTCAAGATTATTGAATGCCGGCCTGACAGGCACGGCCAACCATCGATACACCGGGATTGCATATGAATAATGAAAGAAACACCCCTGATCGCCAGCTTGTCGAGACGCTGGCACTTGCACTCGCAGATGGCGGTGTGCTGGCTCGGGTCAGGCTTGGATCAGCACGCGACGCCGTGTTGATGGCGGCTGTTGTCGCACGCTTGCAGGCGGAACCGGGATTGCGCGCGCTCGTAGTCGCCCCGACCGACCATGAAGTTGCGGGGCTCAAGAGCGCCTTCGATGCTGCCGGACGCCCGTCGGGTGTAACCTGCGCGACCCTGGGCAGGGAAGGTGGCGCCGGAGAGACCGCTGCCGTCGTTGGTTCGATAGACACGATTGCCGCACGGGTCGCCTCTGGTGGCATCGACGCGCGTTCGTTTGGCCTCGTAGCACTCAGCGACATCGATGGTCTGGCGGACGTGGCCAGTGCAGCGATGCTCAGGCGTGCCCTTGGAATGGCGATCCCCGGACGGCGTTTCGCCGCGTTCTCGGCAGAACCAGGCCCGGCCCATCGAGCGCTCGCCCGCGATCTGGGCGGAGCGATCACCGAGATGGAGCTGGAGGCGCGCAACGAACGCGCGAAGACTGCTCCCGTAACGACCTTTTCAGTATCTGCGGATGAGAAGTCGCGCCTGCTCGTCGGAATGCTGCAGCAGTATCCAGCACGGCCCGTCGCGGTCTTCTGTGATCTGCGTGACACGGCGGAATCGACCGCCAGGCTGCTCAGGACACGGGGCATCAAGACGGAATACATTGTGGGTAACCTGCCCAGAAAGCGTGCCATACTCGATTCGGTGGTGGCCGGAACCTTCGAAGTGCTTGTTTTGACCGACGAAGGGGCTGCCGGCCTGCCCGCTGGCTGGGCAGCATCCTTGTTCAATTGGGATCTGCCTCTCGAAGGCGAGCCGTACATCGAGCGGCTGGAGCACCTTTCCGCTGCCGGCGGGGACGCCCGCGTCATCAACTTTGCATGCGAGCGTTACTCGGTTGGGATACCCGCCATAGAGCGAGTCCTGGGTCTGCAGCTTGAGCCTGTTCGCCCGGACGCGGCGCTGCTCGCGCCGGCGGATGCCAGGGTCAGGGAGCCGGAACGCAAGCGCCCGGAAGAGCGCCGCGACAGGGGCGAACAGTATGACGGTCGCAACGCACGGGCCATACAGGCGGATATCGCAGCCATTACCGGCGGCAGGGTAACTGCACCTGCGCAGCCTGCGGCCGACAATCGCCCCAAAAGGAAATCAGGCAAGAAGCGCGGTTCCAGCGCAGAACGATCCGCGACCCGCGATGCAGCCGAACGGACGCCGGACCGCACTCAGGCCAAGCCGGCCGGTAGCAAGGCCCCATCAAGGCGCTCTGCGGAAGCCGCGCGTCCGGCCGCCCGGAGTGGCGGGCGGTCCAGGGGCGGCAAGGGCCAGCAGGGGCCGCGCCTGGCAGACCCGTATTCAGTCACAATGGAAGAGCGCCTGCGCATGTACCGCGAGCGCTATGGCGGCGATCCTTCCGCAGACAACCGTGGCGGTGGAGGCAAGAAGCAACCGAGGCAACGCAGGCCGGACGCGCGGCCGGCCGCCCCCGCCGCACCGCCGGTACAGGACACCGCAAAGCCACAGGCTTCCCGTGGCATTGTTGGTGTGTTGAAGGGACTGTTTGGCGCGAAGGACGAATAGCCGCTCGGGTCTCGGGTCATGCCAGCAACGATGAACGGGCCAGCCGGCAGGCTCCGGCCTGGGCGTCGCCTGCCGGCTTGACGATGATCATGCCGGGTACCGCCTTGGCTATCCGGTCGGCGACAGCCACGCTGAGTTCGGCATTCTTCTCCAGAAGGCCACCGTACAGTGCCAGCCTTGACCGCTTCACGATGGAGCCAAGCTGGCGGTGCACAGAGACTACCAGGGCGGTCAGTTCGGCGGCGGCCTGTTCCATGATGGCCCGGGCCAACAGGTCGCCCCCGGCCGCCATGGCAGCAACACGCGGCGCGAACGACGCGATGCGCGCCTTGTCGAAATGTGCGTAGACGAACGGTATGAGCGCCTGCGGGTCAGCCAGCCCGAAGTGGTCAAGCGCGGCCTCGAGCGCGGCCGTCGGCGTGTCGCGGCCCTCGCTGGAACGCAACCCGCGAACTATGCCCTGAAACGCTATCCAGTATGCCGACCCTTCATCGCCCAGCATGTGTCCCCAGCCACCGGCGCGCACGCTGGCGCCTGATTCCGCACGCGCATAGGCGATGGAACCGGTGCCCGCGATCAACAGGTAGCCTTCCGTGTCGGCAAGTGCTCCGACCAGGGCGGGCTCCGCGTCATTGCCCACACCCAGTACCGGGCGCATGTCGCCAGCATGCGCATCGCCCGACGAGGCCGCAGCCGCGGCCCGGCTGAAGGCACGACCCAGCGCCTCCATCATCGTTCTCGTGCCCGACTCGCCGTCGACCCCAGCCGATCCCATGAAGCCAGCCCGGCATGCCTGCGGTACCAGCCCTGAAGCGAAGGCGCCCTGCAGCAGGGATACGAGCGTGTCGATGACAGATTCAAGGCTGTTCGAGTTTATGTTCGTGCTGCCGGAACTGCCTTCGCACAGCATGACCCCAGACATGGATTCGGCGCGCAGGCGGGAACTCGTGCCGCCACCATCGATGCCGAAGACCCAGCCTTCCTGTGGCTTGGTCGTCATGCTTCCGGATTCCCGGCGCGGAATGCCCTGACGGCACTTGATAGGTGGCCATCGTTGGTCTCGACAAGGCGCTCGGCCGTCGGTGCATCGATGCCGAGCAGCACCATCAGTATCGCTATCTTGGGCTTCCTGCCCGATGCAAGGAACGCGTGCTCGGCCGCGGCACGATCGCAGTCGGTAGCCTTCATGATAAGGTTCTTCGAACGCTCGACCAGCTTCTTGTTGACCGGGGTCAGGTCTATCATCAGGTTCCGATAGACCTTGCCTATCCTGATCATTGCCGCTGTCGTTATCATGTTCAGCACCAGCTTCTGCGCGGTACCGGATTTCATCCGTGTCGATCCTGTAACGACCTCCGGGCCAACGTCGACGAATATCTTGTGATCAGCCAGTTCAAACGTTCCCGAGCTGGCGTTGCACGAAATGGCTCCGACGACGGCACCGATGTCCCTGGCGTAGCGCATCGCGCCCAGCACGTAGGGTGCCTGACCCGAAGCCGTTATGCCGACAAGTACGTCTTTTGACGAGAAGTCTATGGCCTGGACATCCTTGACGCCCTGGTCTTCCTTGTCCTCCGCCCATTCGACGGAGCGCACCAGGGCCTCGCGCCCGCCGGCTATCAGGCCCTGCACCATCCATGGCGGCGTTCCATACGTCGGCGGGCATTCGGAGGCGTCGAGCACGCCAAGCCTGCCCGAGGTTCCTGCACCGATGTATACGAGCTTGCCTCCCTTCTTGAAGGAGGCCACGACCGCATCGACCAGTGCGGCTATCCGGTCAAGCGAATCTTCCACCGCGAACGGAACCTTCTTGTCCTCGGTATTGATGATCGTGAGTATGTCACGTGTGCTCCTGGAGTCTATATCGGCGCTCGCCGGATTCTGGCGCTCTGTCGTCAGTCCGGAGAGATCGATTGGAGCAGGTTCTTCAATTCGGCCTTCATTGGTTCGTACCGTTTCCATACCTTGAAACCTATCTTTCCATAGAAATCAGCGAGATCGGTCCAGTCTATGACCATAGTCTCAACGCCCCGCACCGCGAGTTCGCGCACGCAGTATCGCAACAGTCCCATGCCCAGCCCTTCTCCGCGCCTGGAGGCGTCGATGCCGATTGGCCCGAGTCCGCCTGGCTTCTGGCCCATGAGGCCAAGCCAGTAGACGCTCGGGCCGCGCACCGGGCTCGCGGCATCGTATATCCGTGAGAACCCGACGATAGAGCCATCACGCGTGTCGACGGCGAGGGCCAGATCGTCCGGCCGGAGCCCCGCGGCTATCCCCTCGGCTATCTCGTCGGCCCAGCGTCCGGCAAAGGCGCGTTCCATGAATGCAATGACCGCATCAGCATGGCTCGGGTCGAACCGCACATATGCATAATGACCCGTGTCCTTGGGCCCTGCAGGCGACCGCGCGGCCTCAAGCGAACGCAGATCGGCGATCAGGTCGCATTCGATGCCCTCGGCGGAGAAACCATGCCGATGTGCGAATCGAGCCAGGGCGTCCCAGCCTGCACCATGTTCGAGCGGTCTGCCAGGAAAGAGGTGGTAGTGATCGGAGCCGAGCCGCACGGTGGACACATCATGGTTCTTCCACCAACGCGCGGCTTCGGCGAGCAAGGCAGTTCCTGTTCCCTTGCCGCGCTGGTCCTGATCTACCAGCAGCCAGGAGAGATACCCGGTCGCCGGCACGGTGCCATCCGGTCCGGGGCGGGCAGCCCGTTTGGCCAGCATCATGGCCGATAGCCGACCCCCTTCGTCACGGGTACCCAGACAGAGCCTGGGATCGGTATCCAGGCGCAACTGCTGCAGCAGAAGGCTCCTGTCGAGCGGAAACGAATCACGCATATGCCTGTTCCACAATTCGACTATGGCATCGGCCTCGGCGACCGGGTCGATGACCAGCGGATTGCGCCGCATTTCAGTGCCTGTCTCCGGGTTTGAAGTCCTGTTCGTGCACGGCCTGCATGCTCCGCTCCAGACGTGGAATCGATCGCTCTATGCTCCTGCATATGATCGTCGCGTACAGGATGTCCACCATCACGAGTTGCGTGGCGCGCGACAGCGAGGCGCTCGTCCGGAGCAGCGGCTCCGTTGTCGGAACCGTCAGCACGATATCGGCAAGCTTTGACAGCGGGCTCGGGCCGACGCTCGTTATGCCTATCAACTTGGCCCCCGACAACTTGGCTTCCTCGGCTATGCTGACGGTATGGGCAGATTTTCCTGAATATGACACGGCTACCGCCGTATCGGCCTCGGTCAGGCCGCACGCCACCGTTACCTGCACATCGGCGTCGAAGGCGAAGGAGCAGGGCACGCCGATGCGTGAAAGCTTCTGGTAGAGGTCGTAGGCGACATTGGCCGACGCGCCGACCCCGAATATCGCAACAGAACGCGATGCGAGCACGGCGGCGGCCGCCTGTTCCACCGCCGAGGTATTCAACAGCGTCAGCACCCGCTCGACCGCATCGGTGGTCCTGGATACAATGGTCTTGGCTATGACTTCTACCGATTGGCTGGAATCCAGTTCAAATGCCTGTGGTGGCTCTTCGCTGTCGGTATCGGGATGCTCGTACATGTCGCGCGTCAGGAGAATCTGCAACTCCCGATATCCTGAAAGACCCGCGCGTTTGCATAGCCTGATGACGGCAGGCGGATTGGTATCGGCCTGTCTGGCCAGTTCGGCAATTGTACAGAAGACAGCCGTCTTGGGGTTGTCGATGAGGTATTCGGCAATCTTCCGTTCCGATTCGGTGCACGAATCGACGATCTCGCGCAGAAGCGCCACTCCACCAGTCATCCCGGTACCCATCCTCTCGTGCGCGGCATCACCTGGCGCATTCGCTCACGGTATGTATTCTACCATATGTTCATGCATTC